>VAPR01001696.1_pt1 | contig 10205 bp, 14 predicted proteins | sample 3380701 | NCBI WGS metagenome assembly VAPR01 (sample SAMN11536904, study PRJNA540576) | hot springs metagenome | isolation source: hot spring wet sediment | place: Spain: Lobios | collected 2014-01
CCCTCATCCCCCTTGTTGAATGTGATTACAGCATCCCCACTATCTCCCTTGCCTATCAACTGTAGCATGTTACCATCACACCTAATCGTTATGTAATCTGAGACTATCTCTACATCCTTCAATGCCTCAATGAATTGAGCCATCTTCATAACAACCTTCGTGTTGAAGGTTATCTTTGGTAATGGTGTTGAACTAGAAGTACTCTCTATCAACCTCATCTTGTACTGCCTTGTGTACTTGCTCACCATCTTTATAGAGAGCATGTTCTCATCAGAAGCAAGAGCAACCATCTCCTTCTCTTTACTCTCTTCTAATGCTGTAACCTCCCTTTCCTCTTCCTCTTCAACCTCCTCCTCTCCTCTCTCCCTCCTGCTCTCCCCAACAGCACCTGCACCCCCTATGCTAACCTCTATGCTATCCTCCTTACCTGCCCTCTTCAGTAACTTTAGGAACTCATCTACCCTAACAGCGAACCTTATGCTACCATCACACTTGTAGTACTCAAATGCAGAGTTGAGCAACTGCACATCTATGAGCGCAACATGGCTAGGGTCCATACCTCTGAACGATATGCCCTCGCTGGTAGCCTCGAATGTAGCCTCCTCAACTATGGTGCTTATTGCAGATACTATGGTCTTCCATTCCTCTGCACTCTTGCTCCTTGCTATTAGCATGTGTAAGCCATGCAAGGGATCAAATTAAATCTTTACAGTTGGGGATTACAACCATTCTTGATAATGATTATTGATCAGATTACTACTACTACTAGTATAGGAGTAGGAGCAGTAGTAGGTTGTTGCTACTACTATTGCTATTATTAACAATGATGATGAATATTTATGAAGCAAGAATGATGGTATGCTAAGCGTAGTGTCTCCATGTATGGTTGCACTTGACGCATCTGTAGAACTGGGTAGTTGGTTCATCAGCACTCCTTGTCTGGAGCATCCACCATACAGCAGTATCATGACCACACTTGGGGCATGTGATCTTTATGGTTGGCATCACAGATATATCAGCCTCTTCCTCACCCACAACTTGGATGAGGGGCTTCTCATCCTTGATCTTTGATGTGCTTGTAGATGGGTTTCTAGCCATCTCATCATAACCGCACTTCCTACAGATTAGATGCATGGTACCATCGTTACCCTTGCTCTGTACAAGGCGCATACCACAATTGGGGCAGAAGCGCATCTTACTCACCTATAAATTACAGTCACTTGCTACCGTTACTGTTACTCCTACTACTATCACTACTGTTGCTACTACTACTGCTAACAATGCTGCTTGCCTCTTCCTTCATGGACCTTACAACGTTTAGCGCACTCCCAACTGCTTCTGCTACAACCTTGAATGGATCATCGCCCGCATGCTTCATACTAACCCTAAACTCATACTCAGGTATCAGATAGTGCCTTTGTGCTACCCCTACTATATCAACGCTCTTATACTTTGCAATCTCATACTGGAGTATGTTGAGTACTGAGATATCCTCTTCCTTAACCTTGATGGTTACTCCCTTCTCATCCCTCTCTATCAGGCTTACCTCCATCATAAACATCACACTCTTAGCCCTATCAAAGATAAATACCTTGTGTAAACATGTTTAGTTAGAGTAAGGAAGGGTATAGAAATGAATAAAATGATGCTTGATACTACCATCTTATTATGAATAGGATAGGTGATGTGATCCTTCATGCATCCCCAACAACTGTTAGAGATGAGCCAATCATGCTAGATTTAAGGTTCAAGATAGATGGAAGGATAAGGGATCTATTCACAAGGGAGAGATGGCTGGATGCTTATGAGCATCATGATAACCTCTTCAGGATAAAGTATGCTATAAGCATAAAGAAGGATGGTTCCCTAACCAGTAAGGATATAGTTGAGCCTATAACATTTGTGAGAAAGGCATCCATATACTGGAGTAGGGATCCTACTATGCAGCCATACCCTCCAGAGAAGAAGGTATGGGTAATGATAGTTGCTGATCAAGACTCCATACTACCAAAGGATGAGGATGAGGCTAGATCGCTCCTCTTCGATGTGCATAGGAGGATTGAGATGATGCCATCCATGCTTGGCAAAGGCAGGCATGATATATTTGCTGAGGTTAGTGCTGAATGGGGTAAACATGTTTATGCTGAGGCAGAGATTGTAACGGCTAGATCCAATAAGGTTAGGCTTGAGATCATCTAGCAAGATTTGAGATGATTAGAAGATAATCTATATAAAGGGAGAGTAGTAGGTTAGGCTGATTGGTATGGCAAAGTACGATGGTATAAGGGGGCAGGAGTTGATGGATGTTGAGGAGAAGGAAGATGAACTCATACTGATATTCAAGGATAACAGATACCTCTTCGTCAGGGTAGAGAATGGTAGGCTTGTTACAGAATCTGTGCCAGAGTAGGAGTAGTTATATCATCTTATAGAAGATGGATGAACTCTATATTTACACTTGCTTATCTGACTCTAATGTATCTCTCATAGAATAGAAGAGCCATCTCCTGCCTACTACTCTGTATAGAGCCTGGCCTCATACTCCTTATCATGTTTATAGACTCAACAGCACTCAACCCTTTATACTTGATGAGGTATGCTGCTAGCACTGTTCCTGTCCTACCCTTTCCTGCAGCACAGTGCACCATTACAGGCTTACCATCCCTTATTGATGAGTTTATGAACTCAACTGCCCTATCCATATCCTCTACATCAGGAGCAGTGTAGTCTAGAGTTGGTATGTGGAGATAGTTTATTCCATCCAACCACTCATCTGGTAATGGCTCCTCTATAACACTTACTATGCTCTTTATGCCTACCTGCTTAACCCATTCCATCTCCTGCATAGACATTGGTCTTGCACTACCTGCAAGTAGACCATCTATAACCCATGAGAAGTTGTGAGGTCTACCAAATATCTTGCCATGTACCCTTCTTGCCATATCCCCTAGTCTATTACCCATCTAGATTACAAACCCATCTGTTGTTATTAATCTTATTCAGTAAGCAAGAGGAGGATGATAGTGAGGGAGAAGGGATGAGAGGGGAAGGATGGGATGGGTTGGGTTGGGTTAGGTGAGGTTAGGGTAGGGTAGGGTAGAGGAGAGGGGAAGTAGGGAAGGTATAAGGTAACCAATAACCTAATATCCCATGATGCTGAATAATATACATGCAACAGGTTATAGGCAAGGAAGCAGTACTCTACACCAAGGATAAGGGAGATAGGGTAAGGTGTACAGCATGTGCAAGGTACTGCTCAATACCAGAGGGCAAGATAGGATTATGTGGGATAAGGGGCAACATAGGAGGTAAACTCTACCTCTTTGTGTATGGTAGGATAATAGCAGGGCAGATCGATCCTATAGAGAAGAAGCCAGTGATCCATTACCATCCTGGCAGCATGATATACTCAATAGCAACAACTGGCTGTAACTGGCTCTGTCAGTACTGTCAAAACTACGATATAAGCCAGAGGAGGAAGATAGAGGGTATAGAGATGAGCCCAGAGCAGGTTGTTGAGCAGGCACTCTACTATGGATGCGAGGGCATAGCCTATACCTATAACCAGCCTACTATATTCATAGAGTATGCAAGGGATGTTGGAGTTATAGCAAGGAGCAAGGGTGTATTCAACATATTTGTATCCAATGGCTATGATACACCTGAAACAGTTAGCATGATGAAAGAGTTCCTTGATTGCATAACTGTTGACTTCAAGGGGAGCGGGGAGACCAAGTTCGTTAGGCGCTACATAGGCATACCAGATGCACAACCAGTATTCGATACCCTTAGAGAGATTAGGGATAAGACTAACATACATGTTGAGATAACAGATCTCATAGTTCCAAAGGTTGGGGATGATCTTGATGCTGCTAGAAGGTTAGCAAGGTTCGTACATGATGAACTAGGACCAGATGTACCACTGCACTTCCTAAGATTCCATCCAGACTACAAGATGATGGACCTTCCTTACACACCTGTGGAGACGCTTGAGAAGCACTATGATATAGCAAGGGAGGAAGGGTTGAGGTATGTGTACATAGGGAATATACCAGGGCATAGGTATGAGAGCACTTATTGTCCTGAATGTAATAACATAGTTGTAGGAAGGTTTGGTTACAACATAACAGCCTGGAATCTTGATGAGCATAATAGATGCATCTTCTGTTACTATCCAATACCAATAATAGGTAAGTTGAGCAAGAATGCATATAGGAAGAGGTTCCAATTCATAATGTAATTTAGATGTGATGATAAGCCAACGTAGTTAATACATTCTTAACTAATTGATTGGTCAATCAACCTTATCAATCTATCATGGCTATTGCCCTTACAGGGGATCCTGTGCAACCCTTGATCTTCAATGGTGCTGCTATAAGCCTGAACTCACCTCTACCTCTTCTTATCCTCCCCTCACTACCACCATCATTACCATTACCATTACCATTTATAGCCTCCAAGTTGCATAGATTCTCAACTATTGGCACATTATTTGGGAGCAACACCCTATGCACAGTAAAGTCCTTATCATCTGGATGGTCTATGTTTGCAGTATCTATCCCAACAAGGATAACACCCTTCTCAACAAGATACTCCGCTGCATCCCTGCTCAATCCAGGGTTATGGCTAAGGTAGTTTGGGCTCTTCCATTTATGCTCCCAACCAGTTGAGATTATGATGCTCTTACCCTCAAGATCGTAATGCTCCAATGTTCTTGCCAGATCCTCCCTATGGATGTACTCCTTCTCACCCTTCTTAACCTCAGCAAGTATTGCACTGCTTACAAGTACATGCAATGGGATCTCATCTATGCTAATGCCTCTACTGAAGTGTGATGGTGCATCCATATGCGTTCCAGTATGGGTGCTCATGAACATCAGTTCTAGATCATAGCCATGGATATCAAGCCTGGCCCATGGTATAAGCGTTGGTCTTATCCTCTGCTCAAATACAGGCATACCATACTCTATAGTTCTTGTAAGATCTATCATCCTTACCATACCATACCATCATACATTATCCTATCACTGTATTAAATATTTAATAACGAGAGAGTTAGAGTTAGATACTCCTTGCTTAATAAAGTAAGATATTTGTGCCAATTATATAATTAATTACTTGTAGGTTATCCTAAATTCACGCTTTGGCTGCTGTATCTGGAGGAGTAGCCTCTTCAACTCCTCATCTGTTAACGCTCTACTTATCCTCCCTTGAGAGCCCATGGTTATTATGTAATCCTCTACAGTCTTTGCAAGCTCAGGCTTCACCATCTTGAGGTTTGTGAGCCTCTGCCTTGCTTCAGTGGTTAGCAGTGCCCTTAGCAGACGCTCACGCATGAGTCTTATCTCCATCTCCCTTGCCTTCTCCTCCTCGCTCCTGTTATCGTATTGAGCCATGCTTATTCTCACCTCCTCCATCCATTCATCCATACATCTTCAATCATTAGGCATACTTACTCAACTCTGGCATTATCTTGACAAGTTCATCGAATACCTCGTTTGCAGTGCTATCAACCAGGCTCATACCCTTGCTTGTAAGTACTCTACCCTTACCATGTATCTTCATAACATACCCTGCCTGTTCGAGTTGGTGTAGTGCCTTCCTTATTATTGCTCCTCCAGCATCCCTGTGATGGGATGGGCTTGAGCCCCTCCTCTGCCTCCCTCCATACTCTGATCTTAGATCAGATAAGCCTATGGGTCCATGTATGTATATCTTCCTTAGCAATGAAGCACATCTAACATACCACCAATCCCTATCATATGGTAGCCTCATAGCATGGCATCCAGTCTTAACAAACCTAGCCCATGGTGGTGGCACTATATTCTGATCCTGCTTGAGAGTAGCAGCCAGCCTTGCTATAAGCCTATCTGCAGGTACATCGTAAGCCTTAACCATACACATTACCTACTCAACTCCTGTTATATATGCTTAGTCAAATGGTATTTATGTTGATTTATGCACTTACTTGCATACCCTCTTCTCTTACTATTATTATTTATTAATCTGCCTATACCCTCTCAGCATCTTCATCCTTGCTTGCTATCTATGATCTTCCTGTATATATGGTTGCAGTGCAGACATGTTATCCTGATAGCCCTTATGCTTGATCTGCCTATCCTTACCCTAGATGTAACCCCTGGTATGATTAGCCTCTTGCACCTTTTGCAGAACAGTTGTCTTACCTCATACGGTAACCTTATCCTATACCTCATGCTTATCCTCCTTATGAGCATAGCCTGCTTCTCTGCTAGAGTAGGGTCATACTTTGCAGTATCCAGAACATTCCTTAAGAGTATCTCCACCCTCTGCCTAGCGAGATCCTTCTTTAACCACCTACTCCTCTTCCTTCTTGCTGCTGATGTTGTGATGGTGATGCTATGATGATCACCCTTATAATAGCTGAGGCTTCACTTGAGTTGGTGCCAGAGGAGATAGCATGGCATAGTGCAGTAAGGAAGCATGCAAGGAGGGTAGGCAAGGAGCCTAAAGGGATCCTACTCGATAGAAGTTACCACCATGCTGCAATGCTCAACCTTAAGGATGCGTACAGGAGAGGCAGGCCAGATATAGTACACTTCTCACTACTAGAGGCTACAAGCATACCCCTCTACCATAAGGGTATGTTAAGTGTGTATGTGCATACACTAGCAGATAAGGTGATAAGCGTTGGCAAGAAGGATGTTAGGCTCCCAAAGAACTACAACAGGTTTGTTGGTCTCATGGAGGATCTATTCAGCAAGGGTAGAATAGAGAGTTCTGATGATAGACATCTACTGCTTGAGGTTGAGGATATGGGGTTTAATATGCTTCTAGATAGGATAGAACCTTCAGTAGTGATTGGACTCTCAAGGTTAGGTGAGATGAGGAGTGCAGAGTATGTTGCAAGTGTTGTTAAGGATCTTGAAGGGGCATGCATAGTTGTAGGGGGATTCCCCAAAGGTACATTCTCAACATCTATAAGGAATAGGTTCGAGCATACAATATCTATAAGCAAGTACGGCCTAGAGGCGCATGTAGTTGTAGCAAGGGTACTGTATGAGGTGGAGAAGGCTCTAGGAATATGCTAGAAGGTACAACAGAATAATATAATAATGTTAATACGTTGATGCATCATGACTATGGATACAGGATAGCTGTATGCGGTCGTCGTCTAGCCTGGTCTAGGATATCGGCTTTCCAAGCCGGCGACGCGGGTTCGAATCCCGCCGACCGCATTCTTCCCTCATTTCGTATCCTTGTACAGGGTAATAAAGTGAGGGATAAGGATAGTAGTAGTAGCAGTAGTAGTAGCATCATCTATATCAGCCATAGCAGTTATCATATCAGTTTGTAGTATATTACTGAATGCATTAACTTTATAAAGGTTCATATCTCATATTTTAGCATGCACGATGACATAATTCAGGAAACTTCCAGGTTGCTGGGAATACTTGCTAAGCATGATTCTCTAACCCTCTTCTTAGAGAGTGTAGAGGGTATAGATGCAAGTACAGATACCCCAGCAAGGCTAGGGATGAGCAAGAAGCAGTACTATACAAGGTTGAAGCAACTCATTGGTGCTGGGCTCATAACAAAGAGCAAGGGTAAGTATGTTCAGACAACGATGGGAAGGATGCTTTATGAGAGATGTTTGAAGTTGGTATTTGAGCAGGTTAGGAATGCAAAGAAGCTGATCATGGCAGATATACTCAAGGATAGCGGGAGGTTCGATATGGATGAGATATACAGGTTGCTACAGATAAAGGTTGAGAATGGAAATGCTAGACTCATAACAGATTATGATATGTTGATAGATGTACTGCAGGAGAGGATGAAGGATGTTAAGAACCAAGCATGGTATGCAACTAGATACTTCAACGAGTATATAGTAAGCAAGGCTATAGAACTGCATAGAAGGGGCGTGGATGTAAGAATTCTGGTTGATAGAGCGCTAGTTGAGAAGTACATATCAGAATACATGGGTATGAGCAAGCATGGTACAAGCAAGTATGAACTGGAGAGGTTCAAGATGTTCACAGATCCATTCTATCCAGATAAACTCGAGAGGAAGATAGTAGATGTACCATTCAGCTTCATAATACTCGATGGTAGATATGTTGGTATAGAACTTGTTAATGTTAATAATCCAAACAAGTTCTACGCTGGCATCTATATTGAGAATGAGTATATAGCATCACAGATGAAGAGCCTATTTGAGACGCTATACACAAGTGCAAATATAGTAAGTAAGAACAGATAATTTATAATAAGAGCGATTAATATCAAGATATTATAGATATCTGCCGTTAAAGTAATATCTAAAGATTTAATAGTGTATAGATAGAAGCAATTAATAAGATGTAGGATATGATGAGGGAGGAGTTGTTAGACTCTAGAAGGAGGCTTAGTGAGATATTCCAACCATTCTTCATGTTAAGATCAAACTCTCTGCTCATAAAAGGGCTTCCAGGTACTGGTAAGACAACACTTGCACTCTCCCTACTCTCTTCCATGGGCGTTAAAGGCCTATATATATCAACTAGGGTATCCTATAGCGATCTGATTAACCAGTTCCCATGGGCTAAAGATGTGCTTACTGAGGAGTCTGTTGTTAACATGAACCCCTTCGATGTAAGCAGTAAGGTAAGCATAGTCTCTGATTTAAGGTTAGCAAGTGCTCTAACACTCCTTGAGAAGATTATTAATTCATCTATACACTTGAAGGACGGATTGATAATACTTGACAGTTTTGATGCCCTAACCCAGGCGATAAGCAGTGAGGAGAGGAACAAGATACTCAAGAGCATTATTGCAATAGCAGATACAAACAACAACATGATTGTATTCATAAGTGAGAAGCCAGAGGACCTTGAGCTAGGCTATATATGCGATGGTATAATCTCACTAACCTATACTATAAAGAATGGCTTCAAGTTGAGGAAGATGAATATAGAGAAATTAAGGGGCGTAAAGGTAGACTGTCCAGTATTACCATTCTCGCTAGATGATGGGTTCTTCCATGTCATAAACCCATTGCAGAATAGATGCCTGCTTCCAACGAATGACTCCAAGTTATTTGAACCAAAAGAGAGCATTGAAGGTTACATTAGCACTGGTAACAAGCAGTTAGATAGAATCCTAGGCAACGGTATAAAGCAAGGTAGTGTTGTCCTGCTTGAGGTTGGGGATGTGAATAGGCAAGTATTAGCGTACTTCCTTGCATGCATAGTTCTTAACGCGTTAAGGAGCAAGAGACCAGCAATAACCATCTCATCGAGCGAGAGGCCATACAAGAGCATCCTAAGGTACCTACAGTCATTCTGCACTAGAGAGGAGATCAATGATTACTACACGCTCTTCATATTTGAGAAGAAGAGCAATAGTGGTGATGAACCTTATCTAGCAAATGAGCTTACAGATGATATCATTGATAATGAGAGGATCTTCATGAGCAAGTATGATGAGATCATGAGTAGGCATGGGAAGAGTCCTGTTATAACATATGATCTAAGGTGGAGAGAGATGAGTGCTAAAGAAAGGGTTGACGAACTTATAAGCAAGATAATAGTTGGTATAAGGAAGGTTAGGAGTAATGGATGTGTTGAGATAATTATAAATACACCACATATGACAAGTTATGAATTTTCAAAACAGGCTGCTGATATACATATAAAACTTGTTGAAGAGGATGGGATACCATTGTTTATTATAACGAGGCCTTACAAGGGTATCTATATGTTCCTCTTCGATAACAGCAAAGGCTACCCATACTACAGGCTAATACAGATGATATAATAGCAAGGAGGTTAGAGGTATGAGCGAAGAGTATAGGGATAAAGTTATTGATGCTGTTATAGATACGCTAAGAAGTATACTTGGAGAGGTTACAGTTCAAGCATTGGAGGTATTCATGAAGATGAATGGAACCTCTTTGTACTCAATATACGATGAGCCAGATAGGGTTACAAACTTGCTATATGTACTCTTCAAGAGCTCAGCAAGGTTCCTTGAGGATGAGATTGTAAAGGAGGTATGCTTAAGACTAGGGCATGAGTACAATTGCAAGGTAAGCCTGAACGATATTATCAATAGCATCAAGTATAAACAATGAAAGTAGATATGATTAGTATGATGAGGAATGATGATGGCGGGCTCGGTGGGCTTCGATCCCACGACCTACAGCTTAGGAGGCTGCCGCGCTATCCATGCTGCGCCACGAGCCC
>VAPR01001701.1_pt1 | contig 10180 bp, 7 predicted proteins | sample 3380701 | NCBI WGS metagenome assembly VAPR01 (sample SAMN11536904, study PRJNA540576) | hot springs metagenome | isolation source: hot spring wet sediment | place: Spain: Lobios | collected 2014-01
TCCGGCTGCCGATGATCTCGCTGCCCTGCTTGATCGCCTCGACCCGGCGGATGTCCAGGTTGGCCACGATCTTGATCCGGGATGTCAGGGCCGCCCGCAGGTTCTTGGGCGGCGACATGACGTCGTGCAGCACCCCGTCGATGCGGTACCGCACGTGCACGCCGTTGCGGTGCGGTTCGATGTGGATGTCGGAGGCGCCCTCGCGGATGGCCTGGTCCAGGATGACGTTCACCAGCTTCACCACGGGCGCTTCGTCCACCATCTCGCGGAGGCGGTCGATGCTGACCTCCTCCTCCGCGCCCGCGGCCTCCTCTTCCGTGACCACCGCCTGCTCGAAGATGTTGCCCACGTGGTAGTGCTTGTTGATGGCCTGCATCAGCTCGTCTTCCGTGGTGATGCGGGCCTCCACGTCCAGGCCGGTCACCAGCCGGACGTCGTCCAGCGCCAGCAGGTTCAAGGGGTCCACAAGGGCCACGAGCAGCTTGTCGCCGTTGCGGCCGAAGGCCAGCACTTTGTGGCGGGAGGCCAGGTGCTGCGGCACGAGCCGAACCACATCCGGATCCACGGGGGTTGCGGACAGGCTCACGTAGGGGTAGCCCCACTGGACCCCGATGGCCTTCGCCAGGTCCTCCTCGGTGATCAGCCCCATGCGCACCAGCACCCGGCCCAGGCGCTCTCCGGTCCGCGCCTGCACCTCCAGGGCCTGCTCCAACTGCGCCTCGTTCAGCAGCCCCATGCGGAGGAGGATGCCGCCGAGCGCCTCCCGGCGGGCCAGACCCGGCCCGCCGGGCTTGGCCGCCTGGCGTCCTGCGGCCGGCGCAGGTGGCGCAGTCGCCTCCGGGGCCCGCACGGGAAGCCACGCGCCCTCCGCCTGCGGGGGTTCCTCGGCCTGTGGGGCTTGGCCCACCGGTTCCTCGACCTGCGGCTCGGGGGCTGCGGGGGCCTGTGCCTCAGGGGCCTGGGGCACCGCCTCGACCGGTTCCGGCGCGGCGGGTTCCGCGGGCGGCTCCTGTGCGGTTGCACCGGGTGTTTCCTGCGCCGGTTCCGGTGGCGGTGGGGCCTCCACACCGACCCGAACCCCGTCCGCCCCCTCCAGAGCGGCGGCGCGCTCCATCACGCTCGCAGCCTCCTCCTTCAGGCCCAGCCGCTCGTACACCTCGCCCAGGGCGAGGAGCACCACCACGGCCTCCTTCTGAAAGCCGTGGGCCTGGTACAGCTCCGCCAGGTCGAGGTAGTGGACCGGCTCGTGCGGTGCGAGCTCGATGAGCCTCTTGTACTCCCCGATGGCTTCGGCCACGCGGCCGGCACGGGCCAGGTGCTGCGCCTGGTGGAACCGCCAGGCACACTCGAGGGTCTGGTTGTGCGGAGGGATCCCCAGAGACGCCTTGTAGTCCCGCAGGGCCGCCAGCTCTGCGTCGGCCTGCTTCGACTTCGTGCTCCCTGCCCTCATCGCCCGCTCACGGCTCCGCGGCACCCGTCCCCCCGTCCGGCCTGGTTATCGGCTTGAACAGGCCAGAGCAAGTCCGGTGCCCAGGTGTTCCGGCCCCTACCGTCCGGTTGTCGGGACAGTAGCACAGCCCACGGCGGCGCCGCAAGGGAAGCGCAGAGCTGGAACGGAACTTGCTCCAATTAGACCTCTGGAGGACCCGCGGGGACGAGGAGGGAACTCTTGGCCACCATGGACGCGCGCTACGAGTTGGACGTTGCGGTGCTGAGCGGCCTGCTGGCGGACCGGCACCTGGTGACGCTGGCGCTCAACGAAGGCTTCGGACCCGAGATGCTCGACAGCCCGGTGGCCCAACGGCTCGCCCGGGTGGCGTTGGAGCTGGCCATGGTGCGCTCTTCGCCCCTGGACGAGCTCAGCGTGCGGCACGAGGTGCAGGAGCGCGGCCTGCTGAGCCCCGAGATGGACCGGCTGCTGGGCGCGGTGCGGCTCACGCGGCCTCCGTCGGCAGCGCAGATGGCCGGCTACCTGGAGGCCCTGAAGGGCCGGGAGAGCCGCAGGCGCCTGCAGGCGGTGCAGCGGAGGATCGAGGAGTTCCTCCGGCGGGGGGACCAGGCGGGGACGCGGGATCTGGTGCGGTTCGTGGGCGAGGTGGTGGGGGAGCTGTTCGAGATCCAAAAGCGCCGGTTGCGCCACCGGCTGGTGCCGGTGGGCGACGTGGTGGGCGACCTGATCGAGCACGTCCAGAACCCCACGGCCGGAGGGCTCCTGGGGTACTCCATCTCGCCCTTCGACCGGCTCAACCAGGTGCTGTCGGGCCTCCGGCCAGGCTTCTACTACGGCCTGGCGGGCGCCCCGCGCCGGGGCAAGACCAACCTGGCCCTGCAGCTGGCGAGCTACGTGGCCCGCAACCACCGGATCCCCGTGCTCTTCTACTCGTGGGAGCAGACGGTGAAGGTGCTGAGTGCCCGGCTGCTGGCCAAGGAGATGCTGGTGAGCCCCGCAGACATCCTGGCGGGTACGCTGGACCGAGGGCCCGCGACGCTGGCCAAGTTGAGGGCCGCGGAGGAAGAGGTGTACCGGTACGCGCCGTACCTGTACCTGGTGGAGGCCGGGCGGAAGGACAGCCTGGAGCGCATCAAGGCACACGCGTACAACGTCATGCAGGAGCACGACACCGACCGCATCCTGATCTGCCTCGACTACCTGCAGAAGATCCCCCTGGACGCCCCCGTGGCGGACGACAAGGCCCGCACCGACCTCATCTCCTCCCAGCTGGCGGAGCTGAGCCTGGAACTGCGGGCGCCCGTCCTGGCCATCTCGCCCCTCGACAAGGAGGGCTGCCGGCTGGACGAGCGGCCTGCGGAGGAGGACGGGGAGGCGGACCTGTACGAGCGGCCCACCATGCACCACAGCGTCGGCTCCGGGGACCTGGAGTACGATCTGGACGTGGCCATGGTGCTGGTGAAGGACTGGAAGGCCACGAGGGACCTGCGGGAGTACCTGGAGTCCAAGGCCCGCCAGGAAGGGGTGGACCCGGACGAGCTGCCGAAGATCGACATCATCAACCTGTTCATCGACAAGAACCGCGACGCTCCCGAGGTGGAGTCCAACATCATCCAGTTCGCGTTCTTCATCACCCTGAACAAGTACGTGGAGCTCGGCTTCAAGCACGAGAAGGAGTACCGGGGAGACTTCCGGGGCTTTTCGAAGGTGGTGGAGATCTACGGGCAGCTGAAGGAGGCGGGCTTGCTGCACCCTACACCGCCCGCCATGCTGGCCAGTGGCTAGGGCCGTGGGGGAACAGAGCCGACGACACGACGAGGCACGCGGGGCGGGACGGCCCGCGCTGGGGAGGGGAGCATGCAGATCGACCAGCTCTTGAAGGAAGTGGTGGACCACCAGGGCTCGGACCTGCACCTGACCGCGGGGGTCCCGCCGCTCATGCGGGTGTGGGGGAAACTCACCCCGCTGGGTGGCTATCCGGTGCTGACCCCGGAGGACACCTACCAGCTGGCGTACAGCATGCTCAACACCCTGCAGAAGCAGAAGTTCGAGAAGAACTGGGAGCTGGACCTCTCGTACGGGGTGCCCGGGCTCGGGCGGTTCCGGGTGAACGTGTACCGGCAACGGGGAGCCGTGGGTGTCGCCATCCGGGTGATCCCCCACGAGATCCCCCGCCTGGAGGACCTGAACCTGCCCAGCGTGCTGGTGGAGCTCACCCGCCGGCCCCGGGGCCTGATCCTCGTCACCGGCCCCACCGGGCAGGGCAAGTCCACCACCCTCGCCGCCATGGTGAACCAGATCAACGAGGAGCGCGCCTGCCACATCGTCACCATCGAGGACCCCATCGAGTACCTGCACGAGCACAAGCGCAGCGTGGTGAACCAGCGGGAGCTGGGCTTCGACACCCAGTCCTTCCCCAACGCGCTGCGCAGCGCGCTGCGGGAGGACCCGGACGTGGTGCTGATCGGCGAGATGCGGGACCTGGAGACCATCGCGGCAGCCCTCACCATCGCGGAGACCGGCCACCTGGTGTTCGCCACCCTGCACACGGCCAACGCCTCCCAGTCCATCGACCGGATCATCGACGTGTTCCCGCCCCACCAGCAGCAGCAAGTCCGCGTGCAGCTGGCTTCCGTGCTGGAGGCGGTCATCAGCCAGATCCTGCTCCCCAACCAGCTGTTCCTGCGGCGGTTCGGGAGCCAGGAGGCCTACGCGGCCGCGCGGCGGGCCGCCCCGGTGGCCACCTTGCGGCGCGCCTGGCCGACGCTGGAAGAGATCGGCCGGGTGCCCGCGGTGGAGGTCATGGTGGCTACCCCCGCCATCCGGAACCTGATCCGGGAGGGCAAGACGCACCAGATCGAAACCGCGATCCAGACGGGAGCGGAGTGGGGGATGCAGACCATGGACCAGTCCCTGCGGGACCTGTACCAGCGCGGCCTCATTTCCTTCGAGGACGCGATCGGGAAGGCCATGCACCCCGAGGAACTCCGCAAGATGATCGCCTGAGAGAAGGAGGTTCGCCATGGCGGTCTACCAGTACACGGCCCGGGACGGGATGGGCCGGGTGGTCACGGGGGTGCTCGAGGCGGAGTCCGACGCCCAGGTGGCGGAGAAGCTCCACCAGATGGGGTTGTTCATCACCGCCATCGAGCGGGCGAAGGCCGGGCCGGGGGAGGCACGCAGCTTCCTCGAGCTGTTCCGGGGGATCTCCCTCCGGGACCTGGCCCTCATGAGCCGGCAGTTCTCCACCATGGTGAACTCCGGGCTCACCCTGGTCCGGTCCCTGAGCATCCTGGAGCAGCAGACGTCCAACCACCGGCTGCGGGAGGTGTTGGGCAAGGTTCGGGCGGACGTGGAGCAGGGCCGGACGCTGGCGGACGCCCTCTCGAAGCACCCTCAGGCCTTCAGCTCCCTGTACGTCAACATGGTGCGGGCCGGGGAGACGGGAGGGGTCCTGGACGAGGTGCTCCAGCGGCTCGCCACCTTCCTGGAGAAGGAGTTCGCCCTGCGGCAGAAGATCAAGTCGGCCATGGTCTACCCGGTGATCCTCACCCTGGCCGCTACGGGTGCTTTGCTGTTCATGACCATGGTGATCATCCCGCAGTTCGTCGTGTTCTTCCGGGAGCTCAACGTGGGTGAGCTGCCGCTGCCGACCCGGATCGTGATGGCCATCAGCTACTTCCTGCGGACCTTCTGGTACATCTGGATGCCGGCCCTGGCGCTGGGGATCTGGGGCTTCCTGCGGTGGCTCAAGACCTCCCCGGGCAAGGCGTGGTGGGACCGGGCCAAGCTGCGGCTTCCCCTCTTTGGCCCGGTGATCCAGAAGACCATCCTGGCCCGCTTCGCCCGCACCCTGGGGACCCTGCTGGGCGCAGGCGTTCCGCTGTTGCAGTCCTTCGACGTGACCGGCAAGGCGGTGGACAACGTGGTGGTGGAGGAGGCCATCCAGAAGGTCCGTGCCAGCATCCGGGAAGGGGAGAGCATCGCCATCCCCCTCTCGCAGGTGGAGCTGTTTCCGCCCATGGTGGTGCAGATGGTGAAGGTGGGCGAGGAGGCCGGGAACCTGGACGAGATGCTCGTGAAGGTGGCGGACTTCTACGACACCGAGGTGGAAGCCGCGGTGGGCGCGCTGGCCAGCACCCTGGAGCCGGCCATGATCGTGTTCATGGGGTTCGTGGTGGGCGCCATGGTCATCTCCCTGTACATGCCCATCTTCCAGCTCGCGGCGAAGGCGGGCTAGGGGCGCCGGGCGGCGGGCCGGGGCAGGACCACCAGGGCGTCGGCGTCTTCGAAGACGCCCCGGAGGTCGCTGGCGCGGCGCACATGGGCTGCGACCCCCACAAGGCCAACCGGTTCGGTCACCGCGTGCCGCCACGGGTCCACGCCAGCCTCACACCAGGTCCACGCGGACGTGCTTGGTCAACAGGTACTCTTCCAACCCCTCGTGGGAGAGCTCGATGCCGAACCCGCTCTCCTTCCAGCCGCCGTACGGGAACGGGACTTCTCCGCCCACGACGTTGTTCACACCCACCGTGCCGGCCTCCAAGCCCTCCGCCACCGCGAAGGCGGTGCGCAGGTCCCGGGTGTAGACGTACGCCAGCAGGCCGTAGGGGCTGTCGTTCGCGAGCCGCAGGGCCTCCTCGAGGTCTTCAAAGGGCATGATGGGGGCGACCGGGCCGAAGGTCTCCTCCCGCATGACCTTCATGGAGTGGTCCACGTCCACCAGGACCGTGGGGGTGAAGAAGTATCCGCGGGCGAACCCTTCGGGCCGACTGCCCCCGTACACCGCCCGCGCGCCCTTCGCCCGGGCGTCCTCGATGTGCTGCACGGTCTTCTCGAGCCCTTCCCGGGTGGTCATGGGCCCCAGGTCCGGATCCTCCAGTCCCGGGCCGATCCGCAGTGCCCGGGTGCACGCCACGAAGCGTTCCACGAAGGCCTCGTACACCGACCGGTGGACGTACACCCGGTTCACGGCGTTGCACACCTGCCCCATGTTGCGGAAGGCCCGGTAGCTGGCTCCCCGGGCTGCCGCGTCCAGGTCCGCGTCCGGGAACACGAGGAGGGGACAGTGTCCGCCGAGCTCCAGGGACACCCGCTTGAGCCCGTCCGCGGCCATGCGGAGGATCTCCTTGCCGGTCTGGGTCTCTCCTGTGAAGGCGACCTTGCGGATCCCCGGATGCCGCACTAAGGTCGCCCCCACTTGGCCTCCCGGGCCGATGACGCTGTTGACGACGCCCGAGGGCGCGCCGGCGTCCACGAGGCACTCCAGGAAGCGGGACACCGCGAGGGGCGTGCGAGAGGGCGGCTTGACGACCACGGTGCAGCCGGCGGCCAGCGCCGGCGCGACCTTCCACGCCAGGAGCAGCACCGGGTAGTTCCAGGGGCCGATGGCCGCCACCGGTCCCACGGGCTGCTGGATCACAAAGCTCCTGCGGTTCGGCACGTCCGTGGGGATCACCCGCCCGAAGATCCGGCGCGCCTCCTCCGCGTAGTAGTCCAGGGCGTCCGCGCTCGCCTGCAGCTCCCCGCGGGCGTCCTTCAACGGCTTGCCCTGCTCCAGGGTCAGCAGCCGCGCCAGGCTTTCCTGTCGCTCCCGCACGAGCTGCGCTGCCCGTCGCAGGAGCCCTGCCCGGTGGGAAGGCGCCGTCTGGGACCAGCGGGGGAACGCGCGGACCGCGGCCTGCACCGCAGCGTCCACGTCCTCCGGCCCCGCGACCGCGGCGGTGCCCACCACCTCCTCGTCCGCAGGGTTCACCACGTCCAGCGTCTCCCGACTCTCGAGCCACCGACCGTCCACCAACAGTCCGACCCGCTCCATGCGCACTCCCTCCGACGTCACGAGGTCTCCCAGGGGAGCACTACCGCCTTGAGCACCTGCCGCTGCTCCATCCCGTGCAAGACGGCCTCCAGCCCCTCAAGGCCGACCCGGTGCGTGAGGATGCGCCCGAGTTGGGGACGCAGCCTGAGCAGCATCCGCAGGGCCCGGCGGTAGTGCTCCACGGTCTGGCCGGTGCTGCCCGTCACCAGCAGCTGCCGGTAGTGGATCCGGTTCGTGTCCACCGACACCACCCCCGGGGAGGGGACGCCTGCGAAGAGGTGCACGCGACCGCGCACCGCCGCGGCGCGGACGGCCTGGTCCTGGGCCCTGGCGCTGGCCGCGGCGGCCACCACCACGTCGAAGGTGTCCTCCGAGGCGTCCAGCTCCTCGGGGTGCAGGGTCCGGTCTGCTCCCAGCTCCCGCCCCAGCGCCCGGCGGTCGGGGTGCGGGTCGGCCACCACCACCTCCGCGGCCCCGCACTGCCGCCCCACCACCGCGGTCAACAACCCCATGGCACCTCCCCCGAGCACCAGCACGCGGTCCCCCGGCCCGGTGCGGACCAACTCGTGGGCCTGCAGGACGCACGACAGCGGCTCCGCCAGAGCCGCTTCCTCGAACGGGATCCCCTCGGGCAACGGGACCACGTGACCCCGCCGCACCGCCCGAGCCGGTACCCGCACGTACTCCGCGAAGCCGCCGTCCATGGTGATCCCAAGCGCCTCGGCCCGTGGACAGAGCGCGTCCAGACCCTGGCCGCACGCGGCGCACCGACCGCACCCCACGTTGGGCACCAAGCCCACGCGGTCGCCCACCTGCAGCTCGTCCTCCGGGGCCCGGACTTCGACCACCTCACCGGCCACCTCGTGGCCCAACACCCGCACGACCCCCCTCGGGACGCGGGGATGTTCTCCGCGGGCGATCTTCCGGTCCGTGGCGCACACGCAGGCCGCGCCCACTCGGACGAGCACGTCGCCTGGCTCCAGAGCCGGGAGGGGCACCTCCTCGACCCGCACGCCCAGACCCGGGGCGCACACAGCCGCCCTCACGGCTCTCCGCCTCCGCGCCCGACGAGCTGCGGCTGCCCGGACCGGGCGGACTCCACCGCCGCCAGGGCGGCTTCCAGGGCCCGGAGGCCGTCCAGCCCCGTCACCTCGGGCGTGCGGCCTTCGCGCACGCACTGGAGGAAGTGCCACATCTCCGCCCGGTACGCTTCCTGGAACCGGTCGCGCCAGCTGCGGAAGGTGTGCTGCACCACGCGGCCGTCGCGGGTGACCTGGGTGTACGTCCCCGGTCCCACGGAGCCCACGGCCAGCATCCCCTCGGTGCCCAGGACCTCCAGCCGCGCGTCGTACCCGTAGTCCACCGGGCACGCCCCCTCCACGCTGCCCAAGGTCCCGTCCTCTAGCTCCGCGGTGACCAGGGCGACGTCGTAGAAACCCGGCTGCTCCACCGCCGCCTCCCTGGCCTTCCGGACCGCCACCCGCGCGAACACGGACCGGAACTCGGACCCCGACAGCCACCGCAGGGTGTCGAAGTCGTGGCTGCACACCTCCGCGAGCAGGCCGATCCCCTTCGCCGGATCCCAGGCCCACCTGGGAGGGAGCCCGGGCCCGCGGGTGATGGACCGGACGAACACCAGCCGGCCCAGCTCTCCGGAAGCCACGCATTCGCGCGCCGCTCGGAACTCGGGGTCGAACCGGCGCATGAACCCGACCTGCAACACCACCCCGGCCCTGCGCGTGGCCTGGAGCATCTCCTGGGCTTGTGTCAGCGTGAGGGCCAGCGGCTTCTCGCAGAACACGTGCTTGCCCGCGTCCGCGGCCAGCACCACCGCGTCGCGGTGTGCGAAGGTGGGCGTGGCCACGCAGACTGCGTCGACGGCGGCGCGTTCCAGCGCTTCCTCCAGGCTCCGGAAACCCCGAGCTCCGAGCTCTGCGCACGCCCGGTCGCGCGCGGCCCCCTCCTCGTCCACCACCGCCACCAACTGGGCTTCGGACAGGCGCACCAGGTTGCGGCCGTGCACGAGACCGGCACGGCCCGCACCCACGAGGCACACGCGGACGCGCTCCACAGGTCAGCGGCCTCCCCGCGAGGCCCAAGAACCCCCTCGCGTCCGGGCTGGGCAACTAGAAGGGCCCACGGCTGTCCAACCGGGCTTCCAACGCCCGGAGCCACCCGAGGCCGCGCTCCGCGTAGGCGTCCCGCAGCGCCGCACACCGGCGCGCGCGGATGGCCACGTCCACGTCCGGCACCGGCGGGAGGGGTTCCAGGATGAGGTACCCTTGGAACCCGACCTCCTGGAGGCTCCGCAAGATCCCACGGAAGTCCACGTGCCCCTCTCCAGGAGGGCCACGGTGGCTGTCCGACACGTGCAGGCTGGTCAGGCGGCTCCCGACGCGCCGCACCGCAGCCGCGGGGTCCGGCTCCTCCAGGTTCATGTGGAAGGTGTCCAGGTGCACACCCACCCAGGGCGAGCCCACCTCCTCGACGAAGCGCAGCGCCTGCTCCGCGGTGTTGAGCAGGAACGACTCGTAGCGGTTGATGGGCTCCACCGCAAGGCGCACGCCGCGCTCCGCCGCGAACCCAGCCGCGTCCCGGACGGACGCCACCGCCAGCGTCCACTCCCGCTCCACCAGCGGCCACCACGTTTCCGGGTCGCCCGCCCACTCCACGGGCGCCCGGCGGGGGACCGACGCGGGGACGAGCAGCACCTGCGGCGCGCCCACGCGCTCGATCTGGCCGCGGCATGCGGCCAGGCACCCCTCAGGGCCCAGCTTGACCACCACGCATGGCACTCGCTGCGCCAAGACGGCCGCAGCCCCCTCTACTGTTCCGGCCCGGGTGATCGCCAGCGCCTCGACCTCGTTCGGCAGGAACACATCCAGATACGGCCACAGCACGTCGAGGCCGGC
>VAPR01001704.1_pt1 | contig 10164 bp, 6 predicted proteins | sample 3380701 | NCBI WGS metagenome assembly VAPR01 (sample SAMN11536904, study PRJNA540576) | hot springs metagenome | isolation source: hot spring wet sediment | place: Spain: Lobios | collected 2014-01
CCAGGGCCAGGCCCAGGCTGGTGGCGGCGACCAGCGCCGCCAGACGGTAGGGCATACCGCACCTCCATGGAGACGACCTCTGGGGCGGGTCGGGCCGCCAGAGCAGGCGCCCGCCCGTCCGCACCACCCAGTTTACTATAACCACCCCGCGGATCAAGGGAACAGGCCACAGTTGACGTAAGGGATTGCTCCTACCAGACAGTCAGGGGCCGTTTCGCCTTGTCGGAGAGAACAAAGAGCGCTCACCCTCTTGACAGCCCGCTCGTCTCAGCGTAGGCTAGGAGGCGAGGGAGGACTCACGCTGGTCCTCGAACAGGAGACGAAACGCACAAATGCCGAGGGTGCGGTCTCGATCTTTAGGTCTTGTTTTCGCCCTCCTGTTCTTTCTGGGACAGCCTACACCGGGATTGGCCCAGTCCGCTGCCTGTATTGAGAGCGTCCTCGTCATCGACCAGTCATGGAGCATGTGGAACCCGGAAAAGACATTCCTGGATGAGAACGGACAACGGCGTCCGGTTAACGACCCTGAGCATTTGCGATTGGCGGCTGCCCGTCTGTACCTTGATCTGGCCGAGGATGGCGACCGTGTCGCTTTCGTGTTCTTTGGCGAGAACGCCTGGTCTCTTCCCGGAACCGAGTTCGCAGGGTTCACGGTCCTCGACCCGTTGAGCCGGCCTCGTCTGAAAGAAGCCATTTCCACGATGTCTGAAAGGGTTGAGCCGGCGACAAACACCCCGGCGGCCCTTCTCCTCGCCAGTCAGTATTTTGCGAGCGCTCGTCTGTGTCCTCACCGCTATCTCATTCTCCTGACGGATGGTGTCCCCTTTGCCCGCGACCAATCGCCGGCCCAGCTGCGGGCAGCCACCCTGGCAGCCGCGCAGACCCTGGCCCAGCAGGGCGTGCAGGTTATCAGTCTTTTGCTTGGCTCGGCTGTTGATCGGGCTTTGGCGGAGGAGATCGCCCGGATCTCTCGTGGCGACGTGCTGACTGTCCCGGAGGCTGAGCATCTTCTTGATGCTTTCTCACGTCTAATTGCGCGTCAACGACCGACTCTGTACCAGAACCGGCTGACGGTGACACCAACCGGCGTCAGTTCTTTTCTGCTGCGCCCAGAGCAGCGTGTGCATGATTTTATCGTCGTTTTCAGCCGTCATACCGCTCAGGGTCCGCTGCTTGAACGGTTAACCCTCGACGACCGTGTTAGTCTGAGCGCGGGTTGCGCTCTTTCGGACGCTATTGGCAGCGCGACCTGTGTTATCGACCCCAATTACCATCTGGTGCGCATTCAGGGGAGCGTGGAAACGCTGCGCGGGCGCTGGCTGGTTCAGTCTCGCCCTGGCCAGGCCTTGAACGGGCTGCTGCTGGCGCGCTCCACCCTGGCTGTTGAGCTGCGCACCGCTTACTATCCGGCTGGCCAGCCTACCCTCTTCCTGAGCTTCCGGCTCACAGAGGGAGGCCGGCCGGTGGTCCAGACCCGGGCCGACGTGGTTGTGGAGGGCGAAGGGCTGGGGCAAACCAGCCGCACTCTGCGGTCCGACCTCTTCTCCGACGATGGTCAGCTCTACTGGGCGACCGTACCAGCCCCGACGCGCGGGCCACTGCGGCTGACGGTTCATATTGGCGATAGCAGTCAGCCCCTGCAGATGACGAAGGAGTTCACGCTCTGGCCAGATACTAGCCCGTGCCGCCTTGATCTGACCGACGGCCCGGCCTGGGCGGAGATCACCCCCGGGCCCTGTCCTGTGCACGAGGCGAAAGGAGTGCTGGTGCAGGGCTCTCAGGTGGTCGCCTCAACCCCCTTACAACTTCAAGGTTCGCAACTGGTTTCGCCCACAGTTTCGCCAACGCTCTGTAGCAGCCACGAGCGGCACGTCCTGGCGATGGTTTCCGGCAGCACCGGCCCCCTTTTCCTGTATGCCCACCGGCCTTTCGCGCAACCCAATGATATTCGCCTGCACAGTCAGCAGATTCCCGATCCGATCACCACCCGCCTGCCCCGCTTTGCCTATCCGCTCGCCTGGGCAGGGTCGGACATTCAACAGGATCTGTTGCTGCGCGCTCGGTGGCAGGGTCAGGATGGACGTCCGCTCGGGGAGCCTCCCCTTGTACGCCTTGAGACCGGCTCGTCGACGGGTCAGTGCACACGTCCGGCCCAGCTCGTGGTCGACCAGCTGAACCGTCTGGCGCCTGGAACCTACACGCTCACTCTAGAGTTCGCCCATCCGGCCGGGCTACCCGTGCAGCCGGCGACGCTCACGCGGACGGTTCACCTTCTGCCGCCGCGTCTGATCGTCCGTCCCGAAACACCCGATCTGGGTGTTCACGCTGACCCGGCAAGCATGACGGGCGCCCTCCTCATCGAAAGCGAGCCCCCCTTGCCGACGACTCCCGATCTGCGCCTTCGCCTCCGTGAACTCCGCCGCGATGGCGAGGTTCTCCCACCGGACCAACGGCCACTCACGGCCTATGCCGGTCCACTACAGCCGGCCGGCGACCGCTGGCGACTACCCATTCACTTCAGCCCGCGCGACTTCTTCCAGCGCTGGCTTCTCCCGCCTGGCTATTACGAGGCTCAGTTCGAGGTGACGAGCAGCCAAGCTCTGGACCTTCAGGGAACCACTCCTGTTCTCGCGTGGCGTGCCCCCGGCTACCTTGAGCGCATTCACCTGGGATTCACCAGACTGGCCGCCGGGGTTACCAGCCTCCCGCTCTGGCTCTTTCTTCCAGTCTTTCTCCTCATGATTCTCCTGACACGTCTCCTGACGCGTCGACCCCCCGATTGGCAGGGGACCCTGCACTATCCTGCCCATCAGGGGACCCCAACACCAACCGAGTACGTGAAACTACAGGATTTTGCCAAGGACGGCAGCCTTTCCCTTTATTTGGAGAACGATCGGATCATTCACAACCGAAGTCTGGGCACGGCGACCGAATTGGTCAGATTGATTCGTGAAGATCCAACAACCGTCCGCATCATCCCACGTAACGGGACAAGGATCAGTTATTACCAGGAGGGCGAGTCGCTGCCCATATCGGTTGATGAGGCCGGCGAGATCCTTGAGACAACGCAACGTTACCAGCTGCGTCTCCGGCCAGCGACCAGCAACCGTGTGTTTGAAATTGTGTTAGGGCCAGGCGAACGCGAAGGGTAAGGGGGATAGTGATGGCGGTTGACGGCAATCGGGCGCTCCGGTCTCTCTCCTCACTTTCTGTAATGCCCGCCTATCTGCTGGGCTGTGGTGGGGCGGGTGTCCGGTGTCTGCGCGAAGCCAAGCGGCGGCTGGCCGGCTATCTCGGGCTGCTGGAGACCCCGGGAGACACCGAGCCGCACGGCGAAATCCCTCCGCTGGTGCAGTTTCACGGCCTCGACACAGTGCCGCTGAGCAACGCCCCCGGCGAGTTTCGTCTGCGGACGACCGAGTATACCCCTCTGGGAGGCTTTAACGCCAGCCTGGTGCTTCAGACCATGCGTCAGAGCCTGGACCAGCAAACTGGCCGGGCGACCAGGTACCCAGAGATCGCCCGCTGGTGGGATAGCGATTTCGATCCGGGTATGGTCGCCCAGGGGGCGAAACAGATCCGCGCGATCGGGCGACTGGCCTTTTACTACCATTTTCGACAGTTCCAGCGCGACTTTGCGCGCAATCTCGATATGCTGCGCCGCATTATCCCCCGAGAGCAGACCGAAGAGCGTGGTATTCATGTTCTTCGGCGGTCCAATCAGATCAAGGTATATATTATCAGCTCTCTCTGTGGTGGTACAGGAGCTGGTCTTTTCCTTGACGTGGCTGCCTGGATCCGCGCTGTTCTTCTCGACGAAGCCTATTTAATCGGTGTTCTCCTCATGCCATCGGTCTTTTTGCCAGTTATTCAGGCCGACATTCAACAGCGTCGCATTCAGGCCAATGCCTACGCTGCCATTAAAGAGCTTGAGTATCTTCAAGCCAATCCTGACGCTTACCAATTTGCCTTTCCCGGCGAAGGCGAGCGCCATATTCCTTACCTCTTCAATCGCATCTATCTTGTCGAACGTGAAAACCAGCATTTAATCACCAACGAGGCAGAAACCCTCTCCGGTCCAGACGAAGTTTATCAGATGGTCGGTCAGCAAATAGCTCTCGAGCTCTGTACCCCGCTCGGCGCGCGTTTCTGGGAATATGATGTGAATATCCATATCGAACGCCATCCGACTGCCCCCGGCAGCGGGCTTCGTCTGTACAGCGGCTTTGCCAACACCGCGTTAACTGTCCCGCGCCAGCACGTGGTGCTGGAGACCACACGACGCCTCCACGCGGCACTTCAGCAGGCCATCGAATCGGCCCGTGACCTGTCGTCAACAGCGGCCGAAAATCACCGTCAGCAGGCCGACAGGCTGGCCGAGCGCTTGGACCAGACTGTATGGGACAGCATTTACGAGGCCCTGGAGAGACAGACGGAACTACCCCAGGCTGTGACGTTATGGTACGAGCGCGCCCTGGCCGATCTCCGGCAGACACTGACTCATATTCCGCCGTTGCACTGGGCCTCGTTTCTTTCAGTCTTTTCCGAAACTCTTGAAAGATTTATCGACCGTCGCCACCGAGAAAAAGGCCAGGTAGACGAAGAATTGCTCCGCGTGGAAACCACACCCTCCCAGCCGTCGCTTAAAAAGTGGATATTTTCTGCGCTCCTCCAGTTCCTACCTATCATAGGCAGTCAGATTAAGGCCCATCGGCGCGAAGAAGAAAGACAGGCCAGAGAACGCGACAAGAAGCAGCGTTCTCTGGCCACCAGACAGAAGATGCTGGAGCATCAGATTACTGGCCTGAAGAAAATACGACAGGCTGTTGACCATCTCCGACAGGTAACCGAAACACGCTACCAACAACTGCGCGATGCCCTGGAAAGATTCGACTCCACGGCCAGTTTAGACGCAATCAGACGCAAATACCATATTCCACATTTTGAACTGTGCCAGGAAGTCGAGGCCAACAGTATAACGCAGGGCGTGCTGAGCGGAAGCGAGACGCTCCATAAGCAGGTCAGAGAAGCCCTTGACATTCTGCTCCAGGAAGCCTTCCGTCTTCAGATCGAAGAGACCGATTTGAAGGAGAACCGCCTGACCCTGCCCCCCTTCGATCTCACCGCGACCACGGCTTTGTCCCGTCTCCAGCAGGCCGTGCTTCAGGCCGCTGGTCAGTGGAACCTGCTCGATATTCTGGAAAAGCTACCGCCAGAGGCTCGCGAACGACGAATCCGTCACACCTTCGAACGCTGTCATCCCTTCTGGCGCTTTCGCCCGGAATGGGGCTTTGACCCGGCCGATCTGCAGGTTAACCACCTTATTGGCATTGATTATACAGATAATACCAAGCCACGATGGGATAAAATCTTACGCGATATTATCCCCGGCGAGATCGTTGCAACCAACGATCCTCTAAATCTCTACGCTGTCGTTGCCGCCCACGGCTTAGCTGCCGGCTTTATTGCCTCGCTGCCCCATCTCTATGAACACTACTCCTTCTTCACACAAGGGGGGCGACGCAGCCCGGTTCATGTTTTCCCTGCTACGCTGGTGGAGCAGATGCCCGATCTCCTTGACAGACGAACCCTGCCCATGAGACCCAATACGACTCTTGCCACCGGGACGGAGTGAGCGTCGATGGACTGGCCTCTCCGCCGCACGCTACTGCTCGCGGTGGGAGCCTGGGGCACTGCCGTTCTCAGGGACCTCCGGGCTCGCTGGCGCGAAATCTTCCCCCTCCTCAGCCCACAGACTCAACAGCGGTTGGCCCGTTGGATCATTCTGGCCGACCTGCAACCGGCCGGCGAAAGCGAGCAGCCCAATACCGCTACTTTTATCCTCCGTCAGTGGCCTCCTCTCCCCACGGAGGATGACACCACGTGCCCCCTGCCTCCTGGCGTGCTGTATCCGCGCGAGAGTGGACAGGACCGGCTGGCTTTTGGCCAGGCTCTCTTTCTGGAGCGTCGGACTGCCGTAGAAGAATACGTCTGGGCCACCCTTGATACCCTGGTCACCCAGGCGCGACAGGCCGATCCGACGACGCCTGAGTCTGGCATGCCCATGTTCATCGCCGTGATCGGCACTCTGGCTGAGGAACAGGCCAGTCTCTGCCTGTGGCCCATGACCGTCCTGATTCGGGAATACCTGGCCTGGCGGCAGTTACCCGATACCACGCTGATCGTGCTCGCCAGCAGCGCTGAACCCTCCACCCCCGATCCGGTGCATCGCTCGCAGGCTGCCGGCCAGATCGCCACCGCTCTGCGCGAATGGCACGCCTTCTGGACCGGTGAAGAGGCGTCGGCCGGCGCGCTGCCTCTCTGGCGCACCGACCCTGTCTGGGCTGCCCGTCTCCGGCAACGTCCCGGTGATTATCTGTATATTATCAGCCGGGAAACGGCCCTCGGCACCCTGATCAGCGACTGCTCGCTGACCACGGCGGCGGCCAACCTGCTCGATATCCTGGTGCGGGCTCGCGCACAGGAGCGTATCGAGGAAGGGCTGGGGCTGATGCGCCGCGACCACTGGACTCTCGCACCGGTCAGCACCTTTGGGGCAGTGAGCACCTATGTCCCCCTCGGAGCACTGCTGCGTCGGACAACCACGCAGATCGTCGCCGATCTGGTAACTCGCGAAGCTACGGCCAGCCTTGAGCCCGCTGAGATCAGAACTCTGACCGATGAAGCGGATCTCTTTTTTCGGGCCCATCTGGCCCCCCGCACGCTTTTTGACGCCCTTACGCCAGGACTGATCGAACGCATCCGGTGGCCCGAGGATGATCTGAGCCCCCCCTCTGACCTGACACTCAGCCGGGACCTGCGCCCGCCTGAGATCACTACCGGACCGCTCTCAGAGATCATTGTCAACACCTATCGCTGGCGCGATATCACCCGGGCCCGCCTGCACCCAGCCGCCCTCGATGAGATTCCCGCCGGGACCTATCGTGATTGGGTGCTCCAACAGATCGCACGCGATCCGATGCGGTACGACCAGGAGTGGCAGACCACTATCCGCGCGGAGATCCATCGGTGGATTCAACGCGTTCGGGACCTTCTGGACCAGCGTCTCAGTTTGCTGATTACTCAGGGAAACGATTTGCAGGGCCTGCGTCGGGCTGAATGCTTTCTTATCCGCTTGATCGACCGGGTTGAAACAGTGGGCCGTCAGGCCCGGCCGGCACCATCACCGCGAGTCTGGGTTCAGGCCGCAGAACCGCTGGCCCACAAGATTCAGTACCACCTGAACCGAATGCCCTTGCCCACCGCCCTCGCTGGCCGGGTGCTTATCCTTTTAGGGGTGCTGATCGGGCTGCTGTGGACATGGGCCGATGACTTCCGCTCCTGGCCGGGCTCGCCGGCCCAGTGGGGCCTGGCTTCGGGAGTAAGTCTGGGGGCCCTGCTGACCCTCCTGGCAATCACGATCGTGCGGGCCTATCTGACGCTCTTTCTCCGCCGGCGCTGTCAACAGTTCCTGGCTCTGGTCGAGGCCGATATCCGGGAGTGGCTGGTTTTTACCCGGTGGCCCTGGGTTCTCTGGCCCTATCGGCCGGCGGAAACCGGGCTGTTGTTGAACCTGCTCTACGAGCGTCTCATCCGGATTGTGACGGCTCTCGACGAACTGGGAACTTTTTCACCCTCCGTTGCGGCCTCCGCTGCCGATCCGTTCCGCTCGCCGCTGATTCCGGCGGGTCTAGAGACGTGGCTGGCCAGACAACGGGAGCATACCGCTACCACGCTGGCGCGACAACCGCTGCTGGCGCCGGTTGCCCCCAGCGTGGCGCACCGTCTGGCCTACGCCGCCCCACGCGGCGATCCGATGGGCCTGGCCACTCTTTTACGTCAGCAGATCCAGGCACAGGTCGAACAGTCTCTCATTACCGACATTCGCTCCGCTATTGTTCGATTTGGTTTAGGCATCGCCCAGGATCTGCAGAGGTTACTGCACGATCTACAGGATCGCTGTGTTCTTCTTAATCGTTTCTGGCCAGAAGCCCTGGACGACCGTGATCTGCTAGTGGAGCAAACCTTCTATGGCCTGTCCACTCATTCCCTGCTCAACTGGTCCAATCTCCCGAGCGGAGCCACTCTGATTGAAACCGGAAATCCGCTGGAAGCAAGTTATGTATGTCTTCTGCACGGACTCGCTCCTCTTTCCCTGGTCGGAGCCCGGTTGATCGATGCACAAAACACTTCTATCTGGCATGTTTCTCTCTGAGGAGCGGCCATGAATCCATGGCTGAGCCGGTTAACACTAGTCAATGCCTGCCTCCTTTTTATCGCGCTTAACATTATCTGGACCAGTCTCGCCTTACCTGTGCCATTTCTTAACCCGGTACATCTGTGGTCCCTCGAGTTACCAGTATACAGTTCGACCGGTATTGCCCCACTTATTGTTGGGATCACTGTTTTTCTCGGCTGCTATATTATAATTGCCACACTCGACGCGCTTCTTGATCTCAGATACTTCAAAGCATGGTACGTGGCTACTATCGACCGCCGTGGACTTCTGCTGCTTGACCTCCTCATTGGCGCCGTGATCTTAATTGGCTGGCTGAGTCTTTATCTCTACAGCCCAGAGCGACTTGGATGGCGGTTCTGGGGAGTTGTTCTGGTCAGCCTTCTAGCACTTGGCTGTATCTGGGCGAAGCGCGATGGCTGAGCCTATTGTTTCGGTAATTCTTTCAGCATCAACACCGATACAACCGTTCACCGCTTATGTCGTCCCCAGAGAATGGAATGGTGCCCTTCTGTCTCAAGAATCTCTGCTGGAGACGTATAACCCTGGCGTCTTTACTTTCGACCATCACTACACCGGCTACTACTTCCGCATTTTTCGTCAAAAGGTCTGGCAGTGCGTGTGGTTGCCCCTGCTCCAGAACGACCGGCTGCTGGGCCATCTTACTCTCCATTTGCGACTGCATGATTTAAAACGCGCCTTGATTCACCCCAATCCCGTAGACGAAGCGATCAGTCAGATTGCCGACAGATTGCAAAAACAGTCCTGGTCGGAAAACGAAATTTTGCAATGGACCCGCGAGATCATCGCCGACCTCACAGCGCTCTGGACGGAGATCGGTTTAGAGGTTCGCGTGGCTGAGTATCAGCCGCAGCGTCACCGCCCCTCACCCCCGGCTCCTCCTCCGGCACCGCCGCCTCCGGCCTCGCCCCCAGAACGCGAGGAGAGTCTTCGCCGGGAGATCGAAAGTCTCCTTGCCCTGGGTTTCCCGCCGCTGACGCAGCAGACTCTCCCAGATGGGAGCACCGCCTGCTTTCTGGAGTTACCGACCCAGCCAGGTTTTGCGCTCTGGCTGATCGTGCCACCCGACTATCCCCGCACCCCTGCCGCCCGGATCGACGGGAAAGACCAGCCGGATATTCCGGCCCTGCTGCGCTCCGCCCCCCGCCACCGGCACCTCCGTACTCTCGTTATCTCGGCTCTTTACACGCATCTTGCCACGCGATATAAACAGCAAAGGGAGCCCCGGTGAGTTGGGAATGCCCAGACTGCCGCGCCCTCAATCGCGATACATGGGAGGTGTGTGCTCTTTGCCAGAAGCCACGCGGTGAGGCTGCCCCAACGCCCCGCGAACCCGTCGCACAGCCCAGCAGCCTGGTGCAGCCCCTGGCCGAGATCAATCAGCCCACGCCGCCTCCCAGCCCGCTCCCTCCTCATGCCCCACCGATCTGGCCACGGACCTGGCCGGGATTGGGGCGCCCCACCGACAGCCATGCCATTATCGGACGCCTGGAGTATATCCGAGACCTCCAGATCGAACCACCGGGGTTCAGAGCATTCCTGGGCGCTGCGCTCCGGGCATTCTTGGGACTGAGCCCGGCCCCACCTCCCGATCCATGGCCGGCTCGCCTGCAACTTCAGATTCGTGATCTGGACGCCCAGTCCCGGACTATCCTCTTCACCGGGTATCTCTTACGCCCGCTGCCCCTCCCCGGAACATGGGTCCGGGCTTTGGGACAACAGACAACGACCGGCTTTCAAGCCTGGTTGCTCGAATCCCTCGATCCCCAGGGGGAAACCCATCTCTTCGCCCGCGTTTAGAGGCAAAATGCCGCCAGGGAGCGTCATTCGCTTTGTCGGGCCGTCGGGTGCGGGGAAGACCCGGCTGCTGGAGGGGTTGATCCCGCTGCTGCAGGCCCAGGGCTGGC
>VAPR01001706.1_pt1 | contig 10158 bp, 9 predicted proteins | sample 3380701 | NCBI WGS metagenome assembly VAPR01 (sample SAMN11536904, study PRJNA540576) | hot springs metagenome | isolation source: hot spring wet sediment | place: Spain: Lobios | collected 2014-01
CTTCCAGGGGCTCACTCATGTCGAGGTCGCCGAGGCGCTGGGGCTGCCGGTCGGCACCGTCAAGAGCCGGCTGCGGCTGGGGATGGAGAAGCTGCGCTCTCTGCTCAAAGAGGTGGAGTGACGGTGGACTGCCAAGAGATAGAGGAGCTGGCAGGGGCCATCGCCCTGAACGCCCTCTCGCCGGAGGAGATGGCGCTGGTGAGGGAGCACCTGGCCTCCTGCGAGGCCCATCCGCACCTGGCCGAGCTCAGGGCTGCGGGGCATGCCCTCCTGTGGATGGCTCCCGAGATGGAGCCGCCGCCCAGGCTCCGCGACCGCCTCCTGGCGGCAGCACGCAGCGAAGCCCCGGCGCGGCCCGCCCCCTCTCTCCCCCGGTGGGGGGTAGTGTCCTGGCTGAGGGCTGTCACCCCCTACCGGCTGGCCGCGGTGCTGGCCGTGGTGGCCTTGGCCCTCCTGGGCTGGAACATCTACCTGCAGCGCTCCCTGGCCAGCGAGGACGTCTCCGTCTTCGTCATCAGTGGGGAGAGGGCCCACGGTCAGCTCATCTATCTGTCGCGGTCCAGGACGGCGGTGATGGTGGTAGAGGGGCTGCAGCCTCTGCCGGCCGGGATGGCCTACCAGGTGTGGGCGATGAGGGATGGGCAGCCGACGAGCGTGGGACTCCTCCACGTGCAGGAGCCGGGCCCCGTTACGGCCGCCATGGAGATGGACATCGCAGGGGTGCAGGAGCTGGCCGTGACGGTGGAGCCGGAGGGTGGCAGTACCAGCCCCACCAGCCCGCCCGTCCTGAGACTCCAGCTCTGACCTCAGACGGACGGCCGCACGGATATGGGGGCGGGGGCCTTACGCCCCCGCCCCAGGTCAGGAGAGGAGGGAGACGGCTAGGGTAGGTCTCGTCTTCGCCCCGTGAGGACGCTCGTCGCTGCACCGCCCAGGGCCAGCAGCAGTCCCCCCGCTGTCAGCAGGTGGTCGGTGCTGAGCAGGTGCCCGGCGCCGCTGTGGACGTGGACGTGGGCCTCCCCGGCGCCCTCGATGCCGCTGGCGCCCGCATGCATGAAGTAATCGCCGTATGCCCCGGGCACCAGCAGGGCCAGGCCAGCGATGATGGCGCACCGCCCCGCGAGGAGCCCCAGCGGGACGGGCGCCACATTGGCCGGGCCGGGCGCCGCCGCAGGGGCCAGGAGCAACAGCGCCGCTCCTGCGGCCACCACGTACAGGCCCGGCCCGCCGTCGGCGAAGTAGAAGACCGCTTCAGGGCTGGAGAGCAGGTCTCTCAGGTTCCAGAGGTCGCGAAGGGCGACGGCGGCGATGATCGCTCCTGCGGCGGCCACCGCCCAGCGCAGCGCGGGCAGGGATGGCCTGACCCCGGCCAGGAGCGAGGCGACGACAGCCGCCACCGCCAGGCCGATGAAGAACCGGCCGTGGCCAGAGACCCCGTTCGGCTGGTAAAGGCCGTCGTAGAAGGTCGCCCATGGAAGGTAACAGCCTACCACGACGGTGACGGCGCCGGCGACGACCAGCAGGTGGAAGGGAAGGCCCCTCCACCTGCTGGCGCCCCTGGCGCCGGTGAGCCGTCTGGCAACGCCGATGAGCTGTACTGCCATCGCTACCTCCGGCCCTCTAGCGTATGCCGAAGAACAGGTACAGGTTGGTGGGGATGTCGGGCGTGGCGTCGGCCTGGTTGGCCTGCACCTGCCGGAGCACCTGCAGCGACTTGCCGGCCTGGATGCGGTCCCAGGCAGCCCGGGTCTTGACGCCCACCACTACCGCCTCCCAGGGAGTGTCGGGCGCGGTGCTGAAGCCTGCCTCCGTGGGGTCGACGATGTGGCTGTGGGGCGGCAACGGGATGACCTGGCCGAGGCCGATGCGGCTCACGTCTACCTGGCGAGGGTGGGCGGGGCAGCTGCCGGCCGTGGGGCAGTGCAGCTCGATCCCCTGTGTCTCGTTGAAGAGCGGTATCAGCACCCACACCTTCGGGATGGGCTCCCGCGTGCCGGGCGGGGTGGCCCCCTCCTCGCCGACGATGCAGGGCTCGCCCTGGCCGCAGAAGAAGTTCTTGGTGTAGAAGACGGTGCCGGTGTTGCCGGCCGCCCAACCTGGAGTGGTGCCCAGCTCGCGGGCCATGGGAGTGGGCGTCCGCGCCGGCGTCGTGGCGGGCTGGGTCGTCTCCTCGCCACCGCCGCAGGCCACCGCGGCCAGGGAGAAAGCCACGGCGGCAGCGGCCGCTATCCATAAGGGCCACCGTCGGCCCTTGCTCGCTACGTTGCTCATAGCGCACCTCCTGCTCGATTCGGTCTGGCCTCACCCAGGAGCTCCTGGCCGACCGTTTCACCGATATTTCGCAGGCGCTGGCCTGGCGGATCACCGCCCGGGCCTCAGTGGAGGAAAATCAGCGGCCTGCGGTCAGCCGCTCCGGGGCGGCGGGCCCCCGTCTGGAAGTCTCGGGGCTGACCGCCCGCGCTGCCACGGCGAGGGAGCGCGGGACGTTATTGTTATTAAGGATGAGCGCGGCTAAAATCTTGCCCAGGTGTGGACGGGGCGTCCGGCCCGCTGCCATCCGGGCAGTGTGGGGAGAGCTTCCGGCGCCAGTCGGAGCGTGAAGTGGAGCAGACCGGGCTGCGGGCAGCTTTGCTGTGAGTGGTCGCACGGGCTTCGGCACCCCTGACTCCTCCTCCGAGACCCCTGCGGCCAAGGTCCCGTCCCGCGCCGACGGGCGCCGCCGCTGGCGTCCTCATCGTCAGTTCCTGGACCTGGCGCTGCGGGCCGGGCGCTTCGGGGCCTGGGAGTGGGACGCCAGCACCGGAGAGATGCGCTGGACGGAGTTCCTGGAGGTCATGCACGGCCTCCGCCCCGGCCAGTTCCCCGGCACCTTCGAGGCCTTCCTGGCCCACATCCACCCGGACGACCGGCAGACCGTCCACGAGGCCTTCCAGGTGGCCCTGGAAGAGGGCTCCCTTTGCCTGCAGTACCGCATCGTCTGCCCGGACGAGAGCATCCGCTGGCTCGAGTGCCACGGCCGGGTCACCCGGGGACGACAGGGACCCGAGCGGCGGATGATCGGCGTGTGCGTCGACATCACCGAGCGTAAGGAGGAAGAGGAGTCCCTGGCTGTCCTCGCCCAGGTGACGGACCTCTTCTCCTCCCCTCTGGACGCCAGGGAACGGCTCATGGCCCTTGCCAGGCTGCTGGTGCCCCGGCTGGCGGACTACTGCGAGATCTGCCTCCTGGACGAGGACAACGCCTTCGTCCCGGTGGCCTGGCGGGGGCGCCGCGGTGGGAGGACGGCCCGCGTCCAGGGGCTCTGCCCTCCTCACCTGCGCTCCTCTCATCCTGTAGCCCGGGTGGTGCGCACCGGACGCCCCGTACTCTACGCCAGCATCGATGGCGAGGCGCTGGAGGCGGCCTCGCGCAGTCAGGCGCGCCTGCTGAAGTCGCTGATGGCGGCGGGATACCATTCGGCCGTGGTGGCGCCGCTCATCGCCGACAAGCGGGCTACCGGCGCCATCGCGGTGGCGCTGGACGGCTCCGGCCGGCGCTACGGGCCTCGGCACCTGGCGCTGATGCAGGAAGTGGGCCGTCGGGCCGGCCTGGCCCTGGAGAACGTCCGCCTCTACAACGACCTGCAGCGCGCCATCGAGTCCAAGGACGAGTTCCTGGGCGTCATCTCTCACGAACTGAGGACGCCCATAACGACCATCTACGGCGGGGCCCGCATGCTGCGGAGCCGCGGCGCCCGCCTCGGCCCCGAGAAGAGCGCCCAGGTCCTGGCCGATATCGAGCTGGAGGCGGAGAGGCTCTTCCGTATGGTGGAGGACTTGCTGGCGCTGGCCCGGCTGGAGCTGGGACAGAGGGTGGAGGTGGAGCCCGTGCTGGTGGAGCGGGTGGCCAGCCGCATCCTCTCCGCCTACGGCGAGCGCTTCCCCGGCCGGGCCTTCGAGCTGAGGGTAGAGGGCGAGAGCAGGCCGGCGGCGGCCCAGCCCGTCTACCTGGAGCAGGTGATACGCAACCTCCTCAACAACGCCCTCCGGTACAGCCCGCCCGACTCGCCCATCGAGATGGTGGTGCGCTACGCGGAGCAGGAGGAGGAAGAGGTGGTGGAGGTGCACATACTGGACCGGGGGCCAGGCGTGCCCGAGGAGGACCTGGAGCTGATATTCGAGCGTTTCTACCGGTCCAGCGCCAACGCCTCCCGCAAGGCGGGCAGGGGCATCGGCCTCACCGTCTGCAAGCGGCTGGTGGAGGCCCAGTCGGGCCGCATCTGGGCGCGGCTGAGAGAGGGGGGCGGCCTGGACGTCGCCTTCACTCTGCCCATCTGGCAGGAGGACGATGGCGAATGAGCGTCCAGCCTCTGGTACTGGTCGTCGACGACGAGCCGGGCATCCTCCGGCTGCTCAAGCAGGAGTTATCGGCGCAGGGCTTTCGGGTCATCGGGGCCAGCAGCGGCGAGGAGGCCCTGCGCCTGGCCGAGGAGCACCGGCCTGACATAGTCCTGCTGGACATCCTCATGCCGGACATCTCGGGCCTGGAGGTGATGCGGGGCCTGCGGCAGCGGAGCAACGCCCCGGTCATCCTGGTCACCGCCCGGGACACGGACACGGACAAGATCCGCGGCCTGGAGCTGGGCGCCGATGACTACATCGTGAAGCCCTTCAACCCCGAGGAGGTGGCGGCACGCGTCCGGGCGGTGCTCCGCCGCGCCTCCGGCCTGCCCCCCGGGGGACGCCGCCTGCTCTCGGCCGGTGGGCTGGAGATCGACCTGGAGCGGAGACTGGTGACGCGGCAGGGGAAGCTGGTCCCCCTGACCCGCACGGAGTGGCAGCTCCTGCAGCACCTGGCTGCCCATGCCGGCAAGGTGCTCACCAACCGGGAGCTGCTGAGCAAGGTGTGGGGGCCGGAGTACGGGGACGACGTCCAGTACCTGAGGGTGTGGGTGGCCCGCCTCCGTCGCAAGCTGGGGGACAGTGCCGCCAGGCAGGCCATCATCAAGACCATGCCGGGGATAGGCTATATGCTGGAGGCGTCCCCCATGTCCCCGGAGCGGTAGACGCCGCCGTCAGCCGAGAGAGGAAGCAAAAGTGAGGCGCGGCCTCCGCCGCGCCTCACTGTGTGGATGTTCATGCGCTGGCTGCCCCCGGATAGCAGGCGGTAGTGGGCCTCACCCCCACCACCGCCCCTGCAGCGTCACGAGACCGTTCTACCGCCTGCTACCTGGGGGCAGCCTTCATCGGTCAGGAGACGGGGTGGTCACGGTCGCCATGCCTTGCCACTCGCTCGCGGCCGGCGACCGGCCCAAGGGTCACCGCCCGCAACAGCATCAACAGCGCTATCGCCGCCAGCAGATAGACGATCATGGCTATCGCCGTCTCCGGCTCGAAGACGCCGCCCTCCACCTGGCGAGTGGTGGTGATGCCCCGGAAGGGCGCCACCAGGGCGTCGGTCAGATCGTATACGAAGTCCACGAAGGCGTTGCTGGCGTTGGCGCCGGCCAGGCGGAAGCCCAGCCTGAGGGCCAGCAGCGCCTCCACGGCGAAGGTGGCCGCTCCCACCAGGCTGGTGGCGGTGCTGCCCCAGACCGCCAGCCCCGTCCAGAGGCCGGAGCGGGCCTCCCCTCCCGCCCTCCGGTCGTCGGGGGCGCTGGAGGTAGACTCCTCGTCCGCCGTATCCCGTCTCTGCGTCGACATCTGCTCACGTCCTCTTCCGGTGTCACAGCGCGGCCGCTACCTGCTTCCCATCAGGCCCCGCAGCTTCTCGCGTATGGTCTCCGCGCTCTCCCCTGTCTTCTCCTTGATGATGCCTACCAGGCGCTCTACGTCGCCCTGGCTGCGCTTGATGTCGTCATCGGTCAGGTCGCCCCAGATGGAGCGGATGCGCCCGCGCAGCTGGTCCAGCTTCCCTTCGCCCTTCAGCCGCTCGATATCGCCTTCCTGTCCCATGGTTACCTCCCTGGCCTCACGGCCTGCAGTCCTGCGGCGGTTCTCCCCACTCCGGCCTTGGCTGGCAGGGGCCGACGGTACCCGCACTGCAGGCAGACCAGGTCCTGGAGCCCGTCCTGGTCGTCCAGGAAGAGGTCGCCCCGACAGCGGGGGCAGCCCCCGAACTGCAGCATCCTCTGCCTCCCTTCGTCTCCTGTCTGGTGATGTCAGGCTAGGCTATGGGCGGTGTCAGGGGGATAAAAGCGGCGTTGGGGGGCATTGCAGAGGCATAACGTAGCGAGACCAGGAAGGAGTCAGTCAGCTCCCTCCTCCGCTGCATGGAAGAGAGATGCCGCTTGAAAGGACGAGGGGACGCAGGGATACACTGGAGCAAAGAGGAGGCGTCTGCAGGAGCGGGCCATGACGGACCAGGAGCCCGGCCAGGCCCTGGCCTTCGGAGAGACGGAGGTGGTGCTACGGGACGGCACCGCCCTCCGCATGCGCCCGGTGCGCCCCGGTGACGAGGAGGCGCTGGTGGCCTTCTACCGGGGGCTGTCGCGGGACTCCCTCCTCTACCGCTTCTTCACCCCGGTGAAGGAGGAGACGCTGGGCCGCTGGGTGCGCAAGGTGATACGGGGCCAGGGGGAGCGGGGGTTCGGGGTGGTGGCCACCTTCGGCGAGCCGCCGCGGGTGGTGGGCCACGCCCTTTACTTCCGCCTGGACGGCGACCGGGCAGAGGTGGCCTTCGCCGTGGCTGACGAGTTCCAGGGGCGGGGCGTGGGCACCCTCCTCCTGGGCTATCTGGCCGAGGTGGCGGCGCGCCAGGGGGTGCGGGAGTTCGAGGCCACGGTGCTCCCCGACAATCGTCGCATGCTGCAGGTCTTCCGCGACTCCGGCTTCCCCCTGGAGGTGCAGGTGGGTGTGGGGGAGCTGCGGCTCAGCTTCCCCACGGAGCTGACGGAAGAGGCGCTGGCCCGCTTCGAGCGGCGGGAGCAGGTAGGCGCCCAGGCCGCCCTCCAGCCCTTCCTGCGGCCGCGGAGCGTGGCCGTCATCGGCGCCTCCCGGCGCAGGGGCACCATCGGGGGCGAGCTCTTCCACAACCTCATCGCCTACGGCTTCACCGGGCCGGTCTATCCGGTGAACCCCAACGCCTCGGTGGTGCAGAGCGTCCTCAGCTATCCCACGGTGGAGGCGGTGCCGGGGCCGGTGGACCTGGCGGTGGTGGTGACGCCGGCGGAGCAGGTGGTGGAAGTGGCACGGCAGTGTGCTCGCAAGGGAGTGCGGGCGCTGGTGGTGCTCTCGGCCGGCTTCGCCGAGGCCGGCGAGGAGGGACGCCGGCGGCAGGAGGAGTTGCTGAGCGTCTGCCGGGCCACGGGTATGCGGCTCATCGGCCCCAACTGCATGGGCCTCATCAACACCGACCCGACGGTACGGCTGAACGCCACCTTCGCTCCCGCGCCCCCCAGGGCGGGCCGCGTGGGGTTCATGTCCCAGAGCGGGGCGCTGGGACTGGCCATCATCGAATACGCCAACCGGCTGGGCATCGGCCTCTCCACCTTCGTCTCGGTGGGGAACAAGGCCGACATCTCCGGCAACGACCTCCTCAACTACTGGGAGGAAGACCCCAACACGGATGTCATCCTGCTCTACCTGGAATCGTTCGGCAATCCGCGCAAGTTCTCGCGCATCGCCCGGCGGGTGGGCCGGCGGAAGCCCATCGTGGTGGTGAAGAGCGGACGCACGCCGGCGGGGGTGCGGGGCGCCTCCTCTCACACGGGGGCGCTGCTGGCCGCCTCCGATACCAGCGTGGAGGCGCTTTTCCGGCAGGCGGGGGTCATCCGCACCGACACGCTGGAGGAGATGTTCGACGTGGCCGCGCTGCTGGCCAGCCAGCCGCTGCCGGAGGGGCCGCGGGTGGGTATCGTAACCAATGGAGGTGGGCCGGGCATCCTCTGCGCCGACGCCTGTGAGGCGGAGGGGCTGCAGGTGCCGGTGCTGGCGGCTGCCACTCAGGAGCGCCTCCGCTCCTTCCTGCCGGAGCAGGCCAGCGTGCAGAACCCGGTGGATCTCCTGCCCTCGGCTACGGCGGAGCAGTACCGCCAGGCCATCGAGGCGGTGGCGGCGGACGCCAGCGTGGACGCCCTGGTGGTGATCTTCGTGCCGCCCCTGGTGACCCAGATGGAGGACGTGGCCCGGGCCATCCTGGATGCCGTCAGGGGGCTGGCCTCGGCCAAACCCGTCCTCAGCGTCTTCATGTCCGCCCGCGGGGTGCCGGAGCTGCTGCAGGAGGGGGAGCTGCGGGTCCCCTCCTATGCGTTCCCTGAGTCAGCGGCGCGGGCGCTGGCCCATGCCGTCCGCTATGGCCAGTGGCGTCGCCGTCCCCTCGAGCAGCCGGCCCGGCCGGAGGGCGTCCGTCGGGACGAGGCGCTGGCCCTGGTGGCCACCTCCCTGGCCCGGGGAGGCGGCTGGCTCCACCCCGGCGAGGTGGCGGCCCTGTTGGAGTGCTACGGGCTGCCTCTCCTGCCACAGCGCATCGTGGCCACGCCCCAGGAGGCGGGCGAGGCGGCGGTGGAGCTGGGCTGTCCGGTGGCCCTCAAGGCTGTAGCCCCCGGCCTGGTCCACAAGACGGAGGTAGGGGGCGTGGTCCTGGGGCTGACGGGCCGGGAGGCCGTGGTGGAGGCGGCGGAGCGGATGCTCTCCCGCCTGTCGCAGGCTGGCTACCAGGCGAGCGGCCTGCTGGTGCAGGCCATGTCGCCCCCCGGGGTGGAGATGATAGTGGGGGTGCTCTCGGACCCCCACTTCGGCCCCCTCATCGCCTGCGGGGCTGGCGGCGTGCTGGTGGAGCTACTGGGGGACGTGGCGGTGCGCCTGGCCCCGCTGACCCGGCGGGACGCCGCGGAGATGCTGCGGGAGCTACGCACCTTCCCCGTCCTCAAGGGCTACCGCGGCACCCCTCCCGCTGATGTCGCCGCTCTGGAGGACCTCCTCCTGCGGGTCAGCGCTCTGGCTGAAGACCTGCCCCAGGTGGTGGAAATGGACCTCAACCCCGTGCGGGTGGGCGAGCGGGGCGTCTGGGTGCTGGACGCCCGCGTGCGGGTGGAGCTCGTCCAGCCGACGCCCAGGGTGGCCCGCCGCTAGGGCGGGATGCCGCCGGGAGCCGGGCCTGGCCCCGGCATCCCCGAGGCGGGCCGGATCTCACCTCTGTGCCGGCAGGAACAAACGGGACAGCGAGTAGAGGGATATAGCGACGAGAGCCAGGCCGCCGGTGGCTATGAGACCGAAAGCAGTGTTGATATGCAGGAAAGGGATGATGTTGATCACCAGGGAGAGGAAGAGGGCTCCCAGCAGGGCGCCGATGAAGGAGCCACGTCCTCCTGTCAGGCTGGCCCCACCCAGGACGGCAGCGGCCAGACTGTTCAGGGTGTAGGCGGCGCCGATGGTCGGAGAGCCTACCCCGGTCTGGGCGGCCAGGAACAGGCCAGCCAGGGCGGCCAGAAGACCAGAAAGGACGAAGGCCCGCCAGTAGATACGGCTCGTGTTGACCCCCACTCGGCGGGCCGCTTCCTCGCGGAGGCCCACCGCCCGCGTGCGGAGACCGCCGCTCGTGAAGTGAAGCCATAGATCGCCCAGGACAGCCAGAGATGCCACGACTATGAAGGCCCAGGGCAGGAAGCCCAGAGGCCTCAGCAGGGAATCGGCGAAAGCGAAGTCGATGACCCCGGCAGGGGTGGGCCTCAAGAGAAGGGCGATCCCCTGGAGCACGCTGGCTGTCGCTATAGTGGCGATGACAGAGGGAATGCGCACCGCCTTCACCAGGGCCCCGTTACCCAGGCCTACCAGCGAGCCCACGCACAGTAGAGCCAGTGCTCCCCCCACGAGGGCGAGTGGAGACTTGTCCTCCAGGAGCAAGAAGGAGGCCAGCACCACTGTCAGCGTCATCAGGTTGCCAACGGAGATGTCGAAATGGCCCACCAGGAGCACATTCAGTTGGGCCATCGCCACCAGGGCCAAGGGAAGTGTGTTGGTCAGCAGATGGCGCATATTGATGGCGGTCAGGAAGGCATCGGACTGTCCGGTGGTATAGCCGCCGACAGCCAGCATCAGGACTACCAGGAGGGCGAGGGGCGCCCACTCCTTGCTCAGAAGGGAAGGCAGGAGGGGCAGTCGCGGGAGGATCCTCGTCAGGCCGTGAGCCTGGGCCCTGGCCCGTTCCACTAAACTTCGCCGCTCGACGGGTGCCGCGGCG
>VAPR01001707.1_pt1 | contig 10144 bp, 9 predicted proteins | sample 3380701 | NCBI WGS metagenome assembly VAPR01 (sample SAMN11536904, study PRJNA540576) | hot springs metagenome | isolation source: hot spring wet sediment | place: Spain: Lobios | collected 2014-01
CATCGGTGGGCTCAGCGGCGGGATCTTCCACGGTGTGGATCGGATGGTGATGCGAGCGGCATTTCGGGGAACCTATGTGCGCTATATCTCGGAGGGAGAACTCCGGGCCATCCAGGAAACCGGGCTGCTGCGTGGAGGACGGGTAGACAAAACGTATTTCACTACGGATGAATTTGAGAGCGCGAAGGAAGCCTTAAGCCATTTAGCCTTAAAGGAACCCCCTTCATATCGGGTGGAGTTTGAGATCACATCTCAGCCTCGTATCTATGGGCCTCGGCGAGTTCGGCCCTGGTTCTGGCCCCGAGACACGGGCTTCCGAGCCGGATGGGGAGTTGAATATTGGTCTCCAGATCCGGTTCGGGTTCTTCTTCTGCGCATCGAACGCTTGAAATAAGGAGCAAAAATCATGGGATCAAAAGCTCAGCTAATCATTGTCGACCCTTACGAGGCATTTGATGTTATTTATGGCGAAGTTTCCCGGATTCCCGTTTTGTTTCGCACAACTGACGGACGAATTTTCTATTTATGGCCTTATGGGTTGCTTGATGAGCTCGCGAATTGGTATTTAAGGGGAATTATGGATGTGATGATTATAGATCATAAAACCAAAAAATGGATTGGAAGGGGGGATTTAAGGAAAATATAGCCCTTCCTCGCGGACCGGCGGTTCACGGGGCAACGGTGGGAAGCGAATCTGGGCCTGTATGACTACCGGGCGCGCTTTTATGATCCCACGTTGGGCCGCTTCCTGCAGCCGGATCCGCTGGTGCCCGAGCCGGGGGATCCCCAGGCGCTCAACCGCTACGCCTACGTTTACAACAACCCGCTGCGCTACACCGACCCCAGCGGGCACTGGCTGGAGACCCTCTGGGACATCGCCAGCATCGCCTGGGACCTCTACGAAATCCGCAAGGACCCCCGCAACCTCTGGAACTGGGGCGCCCTGGCGGTGGATATCGCCGCTGCCGCGCTGCCCCTGGTGCCAGGAGGCGTGGGCGCGGTCGTCCACGGCAGCCGGGCCGCCCGGGCCGCCGCCCACGCCGATGAGGCTACCCGCCTGGCTCGCATCGCCGCCCGGCTGGAGCGTTTCGCCGGGGCCGGCCCGGAGGTGATCCGAGGGGTGGAGCGGCTGGCGAAACTGGTGGAAAACGAGCGGGTGCCTGCCCAGCTCCGGCGCGGCATGGCCGCGGAGCTGGCACGGGCCGAGGAATACTTCAAAGCCGGCAAGCTCCAGGCCGTGGAAGCAGTGATCGAGTCCGGCCGCGTCGACCTCATCCTCGTCACCGGCGAGATGGTGGAAGTCAAATACTGGAGGCAAAACTACGCTAAGGGTCATATCCGAGATATCCTGCGGCAAGTCAAGACCTACCAAGCTACCGGCCGGCCAGTGATCCTGGAGTTCGTGCAGACGAAAACCGACCCCATCACCGAGGCCTTTATTCAGGATCTTCTGGCTGCGGCTCGGGAAGCGGGAATCCCTCTGACCCGGGAGCAGATTCAGATCATTCCACTGGGAGGGCCATAAGATGCGTCACATCCGGGTGGATCTCTGCTTCTGGAACTGCGCCGCCACGGCGGTCGAAGATGTCGTCGCCTGGGCTCGCGTGCTTCAGGCTCACGGCATCCTCCTGCTGGCTCACTACACCTTGGAGCCCCTCGCTGAGGACACTTGGGAGGAAATCTTCCAGCAAGAACGATACAGGTTTGAGACTTTCAAATCCAGCATCAGCCATCGCATCGCCTTTGTGGACTGGGGGAAACTGAACGCTGATTTCGGGTTCGATGAATATCATGAAGGTGATGGCGGAGGGAATAAGCTACAGCTGGGGGGGTTGCTGGATTTCCAGTTTCAGGATGAGCGGCATCTGGTGGAACCTTTCGCCCAGCGGTTGCTGGCCATCGCCCGGGCGCTGTATCCCCTGGCCCGCCCCACCTACGGCGAGGTGGAAGGAAACTGGGGCGAGTGGGATACAAGGGCGGTCTCCCGCCTCCGCCTCCAGCACATCTCCTGGGCCAACTTCTTCAGCCCGGCCTACGTGGAAAAATATGGCCAGGACCTTCTGCTGAACATCCCTGGCTACAAAACCGAACTCCTTCCTGACGGGGGTGTCTTCCACCAGCTCTCGCCCACCTTCGTGGCCCCCAGCGAGGAGGAAGCCCAGCGCCTTCGCCAACAGGTCAAGGACTACTTCCGCCGGCACGGGCTCCAGGTCACCTGTAAGGCCCCCTTTATCATCCCGGGGCTGACCGTCCGACGGACACAGGCCAGGTCTCCGATCTCGGATGCCGAGCTGGCCGCCTATTTGAAGCAGATCCTGGGGGTGACCCTGGTGCTGGACGACGGCACACGGGTCAAGCATATTTCTATCCCCTGGGAAGCCCTGACACCGGAGCAACGGCAGATAGCAGTGGAGACCATCCGGCAGGCGGCCGTGGAGGAAGTGAAACAGGCCGGGGGGAAAAAGGTGCGCCTGGAATTCAACGAGATCCCCGACGAGCTGGACCAGGCGCTGGCGGAGTTTGCCGGGCGGGACAATCCGCATTTTGAGTGGGTGGAAGTGAGGAGGGATTCATAGGGCCTGGCAAGACTCATTTTAGAGGAGCACCTTAACAATCAAACTGTTCCACGGCGATGGGCGGGCCTCCGCACCGTGGCCGTGGATGAACGCGACGAGGTCCGGGGCGGGGTGGCGCGGAAGGTCCACCGGCTGAGCGGCGAGAGGGTGGCCGTGCGGGAGGGAAGCGCCGTCTACGCCGCGGTGGGGGACCATCTGGGCAGCGTCACCGTGCTGGCGCAGAGGGGGAGTATCGCGGGGGGCACGCGGTATCTTCCGTATGGGACGATTCGGTTTGAGGGCGGGGTTTGGCCCACCGACCACCGATTCACCGGCCAGCGGTGGGAGGCTTCTCTTGGCTTGTATGACTACAAGGCCCGCTTCTATGATCCCATCCTGGGTCGCTTCCTGCAGCCGGATTCTCTGGTGCCAGAGCCGGGGGATCCCCTGGCGCTGAACCGGTATGCTTACGTTTCCAACAACCCGTTGCGCTACACCGATCCCAGCAAGCGATGGCTGGAGACGGTGTAGGATGTAGCAAGGCCCAACGGATGAACTGAAAAGCGCGATTCGCCATGACCCCTGCGAGCAAAGCAAAGAGCCACTTCGGTCCAGAGCCCCAGCTCCCTGAGATCCGAAGACCTTTGAAACGAGAGCTGGATAAGGGGACTACCCGATTTGGGAAGTCCCCGTTAAAATCAAAGGGACCCGAACGTGTGGCATTGCCGCGGCTGCCTCAGCCTGAGCAAGCAAAGGCAAGGCGACGCAGGGATCCCCACGCAGGGGGTCAGGGAGCCATGAGCTGTCCCATAGCGTATGCGCTGGATCACTCCCATAGCGGCCGGAAGCATCCCTTCCGCGCCCCTCACATGCGACGCTGTCACTTCTGGACGGTTTGGGCCACTGCGGATTGCTGACCCCTTGCCCCTCCGCCTCTCACGGTTTCTCCTGCTTGCCGGATCCGGACACTCTCCTGCCTGGGAGGCATCCATGCGCGTGTTGGCCCTCGGTGGAGCAGGGGCCGTGGCCCGGGAGGCCACACGGGACCTCTGCCAGCACGGCTCGATCTTCCGCGAGATCGTGATCGCCGACATCGATCCCGCCAAGGCGGAACGCCTCGCCCGCGACATCGGAGACCCCCGCCTCCGGGTGGTCCCTCTGGACGTGCGGGATGAGGAAGCACTGGTCCGCCTGATCCGGGGCTTCGATGTCGTGATGAACGGCCTCCCCTTCGCCTATGATGTGCTGGTCACGCGGGCCTGCGTGGAGGCCGGGGTCAGCGGGGTGGACCTGGCCTTCGACGAGGCCCAGTTCGAGCTGGACGAGGCGGCCCGCTCGAAGAACATGGTGTTCATCCCGGGGGTGGGCGCCACCCCCGGCACCACCAACGTGATGGCCGCTTACGCCGCCCGTTCCATGGATCAGGTGGAATCCGTGGAGATCGCCTTCGCCGCCTTCCGCTGCCTGGCGCCCTCGCCGGGCCTCCTCCGCACCACCCTCTGGGAGTTCAACCCAGAGGAGCCAGAACGGGCGATGGTCTACTGGGAGGACGGGGCATGGCACCCCGCTCCGCCCTTCTCCGGGGAGAAGCGGGTGCGCTTCCATGAGCAGATCGGGGAGCAGACCGTGTATTACGTTCCCCACGATGAGGCCCGGACGATGCCACGCTCCTTCCCGGGCCTGCGCCGCGCCGCGGTGCGGGGCTGCTTCCCGCCTCACGTGATGCGGGCGATGCGCGCCCTCTACGAGATGGGCGCGCTCTCTTCCACCCCTGTTCCCCTCGATGGGGGCACCTACCCCGCCATCGATCTGGTGGCCCGCCTGCTCGCCGCCCTCCCCGCCTCCCGGGAGAACCCGGTGTGGGCCTACGGGCTGGTGGTGGAGGTGAGCGGCCGCCGGAACGGCCGCCCCCACACCATGGTGCTGCGCAACCGACATCCCCCCCAGGAGGTATGGGGCGGGGAGGCCGCCTACTATCGGAACATCGGCGTTCCCCTGAGCATCGGCGTCCAGATGATCGCTCGGGGTGAGATCTCCGTGCGAGGCGTTGTCCCCCCCGAACGGGCCATCCCCCCGGAGCGCTTCTTCGAGGAGCTGGCCCGCCGGGGGATTGAGATCCTGATCGAGTGAACCGAGCTTCTCATTCATCCTGAAAAGAATCAGGAGGTTCCCATGCGTCAGTGGCCGAAGACCCGCGCTCGATTTCTCCGGGCGAAGGAGGTGATGCCCTGGGGGGTTACCTCGAACTTCCGTTACTGGGGGGATGATCAGACCATCGTGGTCAGCCGGGGAGAGGGCCCCTACATCTACGATCTGGACGGCAACCGCTACATCGACTACCGCCTGGGCTACGGGCCGGTGATCCTGGGTCACGGCCACCCTGCGGTGGTGGAGCGGGTAAGCCAGGCCATCCGGGATGGGGTGATCTTCGCGGCCACCACCGAATGGGAGATCCGGGCGGCGGAGCGCATCATCCGCATGACCGGCGTGGACATGGTGCGCTTCTCCAACTCGGGGACGGAGGCGACCATGCACGCCCTGCGGATCGCCCGGGCCTACACCGGCCGGGAGAAGGTGATCAAGTTCGAGGGCCAGTATCACGGCCACCACGATTACCTGCTGTTCTCCACGGCCATGGCCCAGCGCCAACCCATGGGGAGCCGCCGCCATCCCATCCCCGTCGTCGCCAGCTCCGGCATCCCCCGGGTCATCGCCGACCTGGTCATCACCCTCCCCTTCAACGACTTCGAGGCCGTGGAGCGGACCGTGAAGGCCAAGTGGGGGGACATCGCGGCCATCATCGTGGAGCCTATGCTGGGCAACAGCGCGGCCATCATGCCCCACCCCGAGTTCCTCCCCTTCCTGCGGCGCCTGTGCGATGAATACGGCATCGTGCTGATCTTCGACGAAGTGAAAACGGGCTTCCGCATCGCCCGGGGCGGGGCCCAGGAGTTCTTCGGGGTGCGGGCGGACCTGGTCACCTACGCCAAGGCTATGGGGAACGGGTTCCCCATCTCCGCCATCGGCGGCAAGCGGGAGATCATGATGACCATCGAGCCCGGGGCGGTGGCCCACGCCGGAACCTACAACGGGAACGTGGTGGGCACCGCCGCCGCCGACGCCACCCTGGAGATCCTGGAGACCACGGACGCCCTGGAGCGGGCGGCCCAGGCCGGCGAGCGGCTAATGAAGGGGATCAGCGAGATCCTGACCGAGGCCGGCATCCCCCACGCCGTCTCCGGCCACCCCAACATGTTCAGCTTCCTCCTGAACTTCGATGGGACGCCCCGGGATCACCGGGACACCATGTCCAGCGACATCGAGCTCTACGCGGAGATCGGCCTGGCCTGCTATGAGCGCGGGGTGATGTTCGAGGTGGACCCGCGGGAGCCCTGGTTCACCTCGGCCGCCCACACGCCGGAGGTGGTGGACGAGACTCTCAACCGCTTCGCCGACGCCGTGCGCGCTGTCCTGCGGAAAGGGAAACCCGTCGGCCCGGCGGAGGTCACGTCGGTCGGGAAGTGAACGCAACCCGTGAGGGCTGGACGCCGGGAGAGCGATGGTGCAGAATGGACCCGGCGTCCAGCCCCCGCTTCCATCCTGATGCCGGCGAACCGCGGACGCTTCGGGACGAGGCCGCGATGGGCAAGGGGAACCGGACGGTCGCGGAGACCATCCTGCCCTCCGGGCACCGGGTGGTCCTGGTGCAGGGGGACCTGACGGAGGAGGAGGCGGACGCGCTGGTGAACGCCGCCAACTCCTACCTCCAGCACGGCGGCGGCGTCGCCGGAGCGCTGGTCCGCAAAGGCGGGCCTCAGATCCAGGCGGAGAGCGACGAGTGGGTGCGCCGCCACGGGCCGGTCCCCACAGGGGGCGTGGCGATCACCGGGGCCGGGCGGCTGCGGGCCCGCGCCATCCTCCACACCGTCGGCCCGGTGTGGTCCGGAGGGACCCGCGGGGAGGAGCAACAGCTGGCGGAGGCGATCCGCAACACCCTCGAGGCGGCTCGGGCCCAAGGTTATGAGCGGATCGCCATGCCGGCCATCAGCACCGGCATCTTCGGGTTCCCGAAGGAGCGGGCGGCTCCGATCTTCTGGGAGACCATCGCCGCCTTCGCCGCCGCCCACCCCGGCGAACCCCCCCGGGAGATCCGGGTGGTGATCCTGGACGAGGCCACGCTGCGCCCCTTCGAGGCCGCCTTCCACGCCCGGTTCGGGGGACAGGCCGCCGCTTCCCCGGCCTAACCGGCGAGCAGCCGGACCAGCAGGGCTTTCTGGGCATGGAGGCGGTTCTCCGCCTGATCGAAGATCACCGAGTGCGGGCCATCGGCCACCTCATCGGTGATCTCCTCGCCCCGATGGGCCGGCAGGCAATGCATCACGATGACATCCGGCCGCGCCTTCGCCACCAGGGCGGCGTTGACCTGATAGGGCGGGAACACCCGACGCCGGACCTCCGCCTCCGCCTCCTGGCCCATGCTGGCCCATACGTCCGTGTAGATGATGTCCGCGTCCCGCACCGCCTCCGCCGGATCGTAGGTGAAGAGCAGGCGGCTCCCGCTGCGGGCCGCGAAAGCCTTCCCCCGTTCGATGACGGCCTCCTTCAGCATATAGCCCGGAGGCGTGGCGATGGCGAAGTCCATCCCCAGCATGGCGCAGATGTAAAGCAGGGCGGTCGCCACGTTGTTGCCGTCGCCGACGAAAGCCAGCTTCAACCCCCGCAGGCGTCCCTTCTTCTCGTAAACCGTGAGCATGTCCCCCAGGGCCTGACACGGATGCTCATCGTCGGAGAGGCCGTTGATGACGGGGACCGTGGCGTAGCGGGCCATCTCCTCCAGGATAGAGTGGGCGAAGACCCGCGCCATGATGGCGTCCACGTAGCGGCTGAGCACCCGGGTCACGTCGGCCACGCTCTCCCGCTGGCCCAGGCCGACCTCCTGAGGGGAAAGGTAGATGGCGTCCCCTCCCAGATGGCGCATGGCCATCTCAAAGGAGACGCGGGTGCGCAGCGAGGGCTTCTGGAAGATCATCCCCAGGGTCTTGCCGGCGAGGGGCGTGGGGCGGACCCCCGCTTTCCACTCCGCCTTCATCCGCGCGGCGTCCAGGATCAGCGCCTCGATCTCCTCCGGCGCCCAATCCACCAGCGAGATGAAATGCCGCAGCGAGCCCATCGTTCCCTTCCCTCCGGATTCGATGTGTGAATCTCACGCCCCGACAGGAGCGCAGGATCGACCCGCCGAATCTTCCGTCTGCCTCTCGAGGTAGCGCGTCAGTCCGCGCAACAGGATCTCCCCCTCTAAATTGCCCCCGGAGAGGACGACCGCCACCCGCTGTCCGGCCCAGCGCGGGCCCGTCTCCCACAGGGCCGCGATGCCGACGGCGCCGGATCCCTCCACGATGAGGTGGGCCTCGGCCGCCAGCCACCCGATGGCCTCGAGGAGAGTCTCTTCCCGCACCACGAAGACTTCGTGGATCGCCCCCTCAAGCGCCAGCTGGTAGGCCCAGGCGCCCACCCCGCCGGCCAGGCCGTCCGCCAGGGTGGGGCCGGCCGGATAGTCCTCGTAGAGCCGTCCGTCCCGCAATGAGGCGGCCAGGGCCGGGGAGGCCTCCGTCTGCACGCCGATGATCCGGGTCCGGGGGGCGAGGGCCTGGTAAGCCCGGGCGATCCCGCTGATCAGGCCGCCCCCGCCCACCGGCACCAAGACGGCGTCGAGGGCCGGGAGCGCCTCCATGAGCTCCAGGGCGATGGTTCCCTGACCGGCCACCACCCATGGATCCTCATAGGCGTGGAGGTAACAGGCTCCTTGATGCCGGGCGAAGGCGACGGCGGCCGCGTGGGCCTCGGCGTAGGTCCGGCCCACCCGCTCCAGATGGACGCCGAAGGCCTCCAGGGCGCGGACCTTGTTGGGGGCGGCGGTCTCCGGGACGAAGACGGTGACTGGGATCCCGCTTAAGAGCCGGGCGGCGAAGGCCACTGCCAGCCCGTGGTTGCCCGCCGAGGCGGTCACCACCCCACGCGCCCGCTCCTCTGGTCGGAGCCGGCTCATCCGGGCCAGCGCCCCCCGCACCTTGAAGGAGCCGGTGGGCTGCCAGGCCTCCAGCTTGAACCAGACCTCCGCCCCCAGCTGCCGGTTCAGGTGGGGGAAGGTCCGCGCCGGCGTGGGCGGGAGGATCTCCCGCAGGATGCGATGAGCTTCCCGGATCATCGACAGATCCGGCGGGCTGTCCGTCGGCCGCTCGGAGAGTCCCATGGCTCCCTCAGCGAAACTGCGCCCGGACGAGACGGATGAGCTCCTCGGTGGGGCCCCGGAAGATGCGGGTGCGGGTGCCGTTCCACTCCAGCCACAACACGTCCGTTCCGGCCCATAGGGCCTGTCCGGGGCTTTCCCGAACCGGGCCGCGCCCGTAACGGGCCGTGGCGTAATCCCGATAGGCCTCCACGAACTCCCGGGCTTCGTCCTCGCTGTCCCAGACCGCTTCCAGAACCAGGAAATCCTGGCCGGCGGCCTCGTTCCAGTAGACCGCGTAGCGGTCCCCGCCCCAGCCGGCCGCCGCCTCCTCCGCCCGGGAGCGGTCCAGGCGTTCCTCCAGAACCACCCGGAGGTAGAACTCCCCCAGGACGTTCTCGTCGATCATCCGCCAGCCGCTTCCCAGGGTGTCGGTGAGCGGGGGCAGCGTCACCCGAATCGGGGCCTCGCGGCTCCAGAACTTCTCCGGATGCAGGATCTGCTCGGTGGAAGCGGGCGGGTCGCGAAACGCCGCGTCAATCGCCTCCCACCCTCCGCGCTCGTAGAGGGCCTGGACGAAAGCGAAACCCGCTTCATAGGGGAAGGTCAGCTCTTCGCGGATCGCGCGGGGGGCCCGGTCGAAGACCTCGCTGGGCTGGCGCTGGATGGCCCGGAGCCACTCCCGCTGCTCCGCGGCGGGCAATCGATTCAGATAGAACAGCTGCGTGAGGGTGGCGTCGCCCTCCACCAGGGCCCGCCGGGCCAGCATCGCGTCGTCGTCCAAGTCCTTCGGCCGCTTGCTTTTGTCGTCCGTGAACCCCAGGGCCACCAGGTCGAAATGTTGATCCTGGAGGAGGTGGGTGTATTCGTGGGCGAAGGTCACCCGCTCCAGGATGCCGGGCTGCCCCTGCTCGCTGATCACGAAGAACTGCTTGGTGTCCGGATCATAGAAGCCGGCGATCTGCTCGGTGTAAAGCTCCAGCAGGAAATCCCGCAGCGGGAAATCCCGGGGCAGCAGGTCGAAGGCGGCCAGGGTGAGGGTGTCCTGGCGGGCCTCCTCCGGCGTGTAGTCCTTTTCGAACTTCCGCTCCTGGTAGGCGCGCAGCTCCGCCTGGGTCATCAGGGATCGGGTGTAGGGCCCGGTGGCCCGCAGGCCCCGGATCTCCTCCACGGTCCGGGCGATGGTGTCGAAGACGGAGGCCGCCGGGGTTGCCGTGCGGGGAGCTGCCGTGGTGGGGGGAGGAGGCGCGGGGGTCTCCACCCGTGTGGGGGAAGGAGGCAAGGGCGTCGCGGTGGGCCACGTGGGTGGGGCCATCCGCTGAGCGGCCGTCCAGGTCAGGGCCACCGCCCCCGCGCTGCAGGC
>VAPR01001709.1_pt1 | contig 10129 bp, 5 predicted proteins | sample 3380701 | NCBI WGS metagenome assembly VAPR01 (sample SAMN11536904, study PRJNA540576) | hot springs metagenome | isolation source: hot spring wet sediment | place: Spain: Lobios | collected 2014-01
GGCGCGGGAGACAAGCAGGTGACGCTGACAGCCACACTGACCAAGGGAAATGCCGTTGATACCAAAGATTTCGTGTTGACGGTAAAAGAACTTCCACCGTCCCCTTCCCTCAGCGTGGAAAAGCAAACCGTAAACGAGGCAGCCGAAAATGATGGAAGCATCGCTGATCAGCAAGTCGTAACACTGCAGAACGGCACGTTTGCTGCCGATCTGGCAAAAGCTGACGTGCAGGTCAACAATCTTCCTGCGGGCCTGGACTTCGAATTGGAAAGTGTGGAACCGACCAGACTGACCATTCGCTTTACCGGCAAGGCTGCAAGTCATTTCGACGCCAACGACGTATCCCGGGCAAGTGTCACAGTCGCACGGGAAAAAGTAACTGGGGCAAAAGAGGACATGACCTCGCCTGAATTTTTGATCAACTTTGAGGACCCTGCGACCGTGTCCATCCCGGACGCCAAGCAGCGGGTGGGCCAGACGGTTACCATCAAAGGCATCGTTACAGCCGATAACTCTGCCATTGGTGGCGGCAAGCTGTCCACGTATATGCAGGACGGATCAGCCGGGATCAACATCTTCAACCAGACTACGACCGGTTTCCCTGAGCTGAAAGAAGGAGACAAGGTCTTCGTGACCGGGAAAATCGCGGTATATCGCGGCCTGACTGAGATCGTGCCAACAGCGGGTGGAATCCAGGTAGCGTCCAGCAGCAACTCCTTGCCGCAAGCAAAAGAGACGACCATTGCGCAGATCAATGACAGCTCGTATGCAGAACCGCTGGAAGGAACCCTCGTGAAGGTGACGGGTTACATCAGCAGCATTCCCGGCAGCCCGGCAGGCGGGGGATACAACATCAGCCTGATTGACCAGGGCTTCAAAGGAACGACTCTGCGCGTCATGCAAGGCAGCATCGACGTCGGTCAGCTTCAGACAGGAAAATGGTATGAGGTGACAGCGATCCTCAGCCAGTTTGACAACAGCTATCAACTGATTCCGCGCAAACCGGCGGATGTGCAGCTGCTTCAGGATCAGCCGGAACCGCCCAATTCCGCAGGGACGTATCCGTCTGTCGTATCGGACGTGGTGGATGGCGATACCATTCACCTGACGGAGCCGGTGTTGGGCTCGACCACCGTTCGTTTTGTCAACATCGACACGCCTGAAACCTATCATGTCGTGCGCACTCCTGCGGATCAGAACCAGAAGGACCACGGCGAGCGGGCGAAGATGTACATGAGTACTCTGCTTGCATCAGGTGATCGCGTGCAGGTAAAGGTAGGCTCCCAGGCGAAGGACAGCTACGGACGACTGCTGGGGCAAGTGGTTCGCGAGCGGGATGGTTTGGTGACCAACCTGCAAATGGTGCGATCCGGTTTTGCTTCGACTTATTTCATCTGGCCAATCGATGACGATGCATTCAAGACCTATCAGGAAGCGGTAAAGGAAGCGGAATTGGAAGGGCGCGGCATCTGGAATCCGTATGATCCGCTGCTGGAGCTGCCGTTTGCTTTCCGTGCCCGGGAGCAGGGCAAAGGCTTTACCCGACACGTTGGGAACTATGACACCAAAACCTATGTAGCACCTGAAAACTGGATCGCGGTACCGGTGGAATCGCGCGTATTCTTTAATTCCGAAGAAGAAGCGCAGGCGAACGGATACTCCCCAATGGACAGCGGGAAACTGGCTGATGCTCTGAGCGTTGCCAATGCCAAATCCGCTTTGCAGGTGCCGTATGACGGAACCTCTGCGACAATTCAACTGCCAGCAGGGGGAACCGACGGAACCGCGATTCACTGGTCGGTTAAAGACCCGGCCCAAGCCGGCATTATCAACGTAGAAACGGGAGCAGTAGATCGCTCAGGCCTGCAGACGGACACTACCGTACTTCTGCTCGCGACGATTGAAAAGGGCTCCGCTGTGCAGCAAAAAGGATTCCCTGTTCTGGTGAAAAAGCTTGCCTCTGCAGACGAGCAGGCAGTTGCGGCAGCAAAGGCAGCGCTTCAAGTGAATTACGACGGTCAAGCGGCAGCAGTCGAGCTTCCGAGCAGTGGAGCAGAAGGAACGACCATCACCTGGGCTCTGCAGAATAATGCCCATGCCAACATCGTGGATGTAACGACCGGAGCGGTCAACCGATCAGGTTTAACGGCTGATACCGAAGTGGGGCTGGTTGCCACCATTTCAAAAGGGGCGGCGCAGGATACGAAGCAGTTCACGATTGTGGTGAAGGCTGAGCAGCAGCCTGGCACTGACATCACCGAGCTGTTTTTCTCCGAGTATTTGGAGGGCAGCGGCAACAACAAAGCCCTCGAGATTTTTAACGGAACCGGCAGCGACATGGATCTAAGTGCAGGAAAATATGCGATCGCTCTGTTCACGAACGGGAGTACGGCCGCGAGCAACGTCTACAGCTTGACCGGAACGCTGTCCGATGGAGGTACTTTCGTGGTAGCCAATCCTTCCGCCAACAGCATCATTCTGGGCAAAGCGCAGGCGACCAGCAACGTTACGTTTTTTAATGGCGACGACGCAATCGTTCTGTACAAGAATTATGACCCACTGACAAAAACAGGTGACGTCGTGGATGTAATCGGTGTCGTTGGCATTGACCCAGGATCGGCATGGGGTACGACTGTAAAGACCGTGGATCAAACCTTGGTGCGAAAAGGTACCGTTCATGCCGGCAATACAAATACAGCCGGACCTTTTGATCCTGCTGTGGAGTGGGAGTCCAGAGGGGTGGATTACGTGGACAGCCTGGGCAGCCATACAGTAACACGTTAATTTCATCAGCCGTATTTGGAAAACCCGGACCCATTGATGGTCCGGGTTTTTGCGCATGGATCGCTCGGATTCTGCCTTGTTGGTTTCACTGGCAAAATCTCGTGGAATAGGAGTCGCGGTAACACTTTTAGACGGATGCCCATAGGCTAATGTATTGATTCAGGCATGAGAGGGTGATGGCATGTTATCCAGATTGCACCCCGATCAAATCGGCGGCCTGATCTCCGTCGCGCTGGGCGGAATTGTTTGTAACGAAGCGCTGCGCATCCAACAGGTATCGGGCAGCGGATTGATCGGTGATCATACGCTACCGGCTTTGCTGGGGGGCTTGCTTATCCTGCTCGGCATTCTGCTGTTTTTCCTGCCTGGGCGCTATGAACGGTCAGCTTCGACGGGGGGACTATCCAAACAGATGACGGGATCCGTTGCAACCATGTTTGTCTACATGTTCCTGCTTGCCACTGTGGGCTACGCGGTCTCTACCTTTTTCACCGCCATGGCGCTGTTTCGATTGATCGGAGCGTATTCCTGGAGGATTTCAGCCGGTTATTCCCTGGTGTTGACCACAATCATGTACCTTGTGTTTATCGTCGGATTGCAGATAACGTTCCCACGGGGCGTGTTGTTGTAAGGAGGGCGGGATGATGGAGTCACTTCAGCTGTTGTTCACCGGTTTTGCCGATGCAATCAGTCTCGAAAATCTACTGATGGCGGCGATCGGCGCGCTGGTTGGTACGTTCGTTGGAGTCCTGCCCGGACTGGGGCCGACCTCGGCAATTGCGATTCTGCTGCCGCTGACGGCAGTGCTCGGGCCGACGCAAGGGATCATCATGTTGGCCGGGATTTACTACGGAGCCATGTACGGAGGTTCGACAACGGCCATCCTGCTGAATATTCCCGGGGAAGTTTCCTCCGTGCCTACGTGTCTCGACGGGTATCCTCTTGCGAAAAAAGGAAGAGGAGGGCCGGCGCTGGGCATTACGGCGATCTCTTCGTTTGTCGCAGGTACAATGGGCGTGCTGGGGCTTGTCTTGTTCGCGCCGCTGCTGGCCGATCAGGCTTTGAGATTTGGTCCTCCAGAATATTTTGCCTTGATGATACTCGCTTTGACGGTGATGGTCAGCTTGTCTGGCGAATCGATCGTGAAAGCTTCCATCATGGGAGCCTTCGGATACCTGTTGGCCATGGTGGGACTGGGGCCGTCGTCCGGTTTGCCGCGGTTTCATTACGGCTCCAGCACGCTGACCGGCGGATTGGAGATGACCAGCATCATCATCGGCTTGTTTGCGGTCACCGAGGTGTTGAAGGGAATGGCGGAGAGGCGCAAGACGATATCGCCGGGAGATCTGGGCAGCGTCTACCCTGGTCTGGCTGATTTGCGGAATAGCGCGCGGCCGATGCTGCAGGGCGGTTTGGTTGGCTTTTTCCTCGGGCTGTTACCGGGCTGTTCAGCCGCCATTACTTCGTTTCTGGCATATGATCTGGAGAAAAAGGTATCCAGGCACCCTGAGAAATTCGGAAAAGGAGCCATCGAGGGTGTAGCAGCCCCCGAAGCAGCCAACAATGCGACCAGCAGCGCCGGTTTTATCCCGTTGTTCGCACTGGGCATTCCTGCTTCACCGCCGCTTGCCGTTTTGCTGGCTGGCCTGATGATTTACGGTCTGACCCCGGGGCCTGTTTTGTTTGAACAAAACTCCCAATTCGTTTGGACGGTCATCGCCAGCATGTTCATCGGCAACGCCATGCTGCTCGTCTTGAACCTGCCGCTGGTAGGACTGTGGGTGAAGCTGACGCAAATTCCCTACGGCGTCATGGCTCCGATTATCCTGCTGTTTTGCACGATAGGAGCGTATTCGGTCCGAAACCATTTGTTTGATGTAATTGTCGCACTTGTTTTCGGTGTAATGGGCTACGTGCTGACAAAGTATCACTGGCCGTTGGTGCCGCTGATTCTTTGCTTCATTTTGGGTCCGCTTATGGAGGAGTCGTTTTTGCAGTCGATGGCCATGTCAGCAGGGAATCCTGCCATCTTTTTCGAACGCCCCATCTCTTTGGGAATCCTTGCTCTTTCGGCGGTTTTGCTGGCAGTTTCGCTCAAGCTGATGAGGCGCACGAAGAAGCAGGTAGAAGCGGCACGCAACCAAAAGATTGATGTTGCATAAGCAACGAGGAGGGCAACGATGTTTTCCATGCGCAAGTTAACTGCGGCGATACCTGCCGTATTGTTGGTTGTAGTAACGGTGATCGCAGGGTGCGGGCAGCAAGCCGAGCCCGCTGGAGGTCAGTCAACTGCTGCTCCCGAATATCCGGTAAGGCAGATTGAGTACGTGGTGCCCTATTCGGCAGGCGGAGGTGTAGACCTGGTTGCTCGAGCGGCAGCGGAGTATTTGAGCAAGGAATGGGGGCAGCCGATCGTAGTGGTCAACAAGCCGGGTGGCGGTGGAACCGTGGGGGCGGAATACGCATTGAAGCAGGCGGCAAACGACGGCTACACGGTACTGGCGAACAACGTGTCCAACACCTCCATGCTTGCCGGGGGAATGGCGAATCCTGCCGTGAAGATTGAGGATAATCTGTTTGTGTCCCGCATAGGCGAAGGGACGATGGCGTTTGCCGTGAAAGCGGATGCGCCCTGGAAGGATTTTCGGGAATTTTCCGAATGGGTGAAGCAAAATCCGGAGCAGCTGACCTGGACCACTGTTGGCCCGGCTGGATTTTCCGCTTTTGGCGTAGCGGAGTGGCTGAACACACTTGGCGTTGATTACAAGAAAACCCGCATGATTGTCACAAAAGGAGGCTCGGAATCACTGCCAAAGGTAGCGGGAGGGCATGCCGTCCTGGCGGTGCACATGATCGGAGAGACCCATGCCATGGTGCAGGCCGGAAAGGTAAAAATCCTGGCTGTTGCCGGGACGAAACGCAGTTCTTTCCTGCCGGATGTGCCTACAGCGGAAGAGCAAGGGGTTAAAGGATTGTCCGTGAAGTGGTGGACGGGAGTATCGATGCCGGTCGGAACGCCGGATCACGTGGTGAAAAAGTGGGAAGCGGCCATCGCGAAAATGACGCAGGACCCTGCCTTTATCGCGAAGGTAAAGGAAATCCAGGTGGAACCATCTTACGCCAACTCGGCGGACTTTACTTCCCACGTGACGCAGGAAACCACTTATTTCACCGATTTGGCAACAAAGCGAGGCATTCGCAAATAAGCGAAGTACCCGGCTTATTCGCCGGGTGCTTTTTTCGCACGATTTTGGACGCGCTCTCTTGATCTATGGTATAATTACATATTGCGAAAACCAGTTGGAGGTTTATTCCTTTATGGCAGAAGAAACATCTCGGTTTCCTAAAGTAGATATTAGCCAAGAGATGAGAGATTCGTTCATCAGCTATGCGATGAGCGTAATCGTCAGCCGTGCTTTGCCTGACGTTCGAGACGGTCTGAAACCGGTTCATCGTCGCATTTTGTATGCGATGCATGACATGGGGCTTACCCCTGACAAGGCATTCCGCAAATCGGCAAACGTCGTCGGTGAAGTAATGGCGAATTACCATCCGCACGGGGACTCTGCCATCTACGAATCGATGGTTCGAATGGCTCAAGACTTCAACATGCGTTATCTGTTGGTCGAGGGCCAAGGTAACTTCGGATCTGTGGACGGTGACCCGGCAGCGGCGATGCGTTACACCGAGTCCCGACTTTCCAAACTTGCACTTGAGCTGCTACGCGATATTGATAAAGAAACGGTCAACTTCATTCCCAACTACGACGGACGGAAGGAAGAGCCGGTCGTTCTTCCTTCCCGTTTCCCGAACCTGCTTGTGAACGGTTCGGGCGGTATCGCTGTTGGGATGGCGACCAATATTCCGCCGCACAACCTCGGAGAAGTGATCGATGGTGTGACTGCCATGATCGACAATCCGGACATTACGATTCAGGAACTGATGAAGATCATCAAAGGGCCTGACTTCCCGACCGCCGGGGAAATTCTCGGGTACAGCGGCATCCGCCGTGCCTACGAAACCGGCCGTGGGTCCATCATCATGCGGGCCAAGACGGTGATTGAAGAAAACAAAGGCAAACCGCGTATCATCGTCACCGAGATTCCGTTCCAGGTAAACAAGGCGCGACTGGTGGAAAAGATCGCCGAGCTGGTTCGGGAAAAGAAAATTGACGGTATTACAGACTTGCGCGACGAATCCGACCGCAAAGGGATGCGCATTGTCATTGAACTGCGCCGTGACGTGATTCCAAAGGTCGTGCTGAACAACCTGTTCAAGCATACGCAAATGCAGAGCACGTTTGGGGTCAATATGCTGGCACTGGTGGACAACCGTCCGCGCGTGTTGAACCTGCGCGACATGTTGTATTACTATCTGCAGCATCAGCGTGAGATTATTCGCAGACGTACCGAGTACGATCTGAAACAGGCGGAAGCGCGCGCCCATATTTTAGAGGGTCTGCGTATTGCGCTTGATCATATCGATGAGATTATCAGCTTGATCCGTGCATCGCAAACCACCGAAGAAGCACGCGAAGGGTTGATTTCCCGATACGGTTTGAGCTACGAGCAGGCACAGGCCATCCTCGACATGCGACTCCAGCGCCTGACCGGTTTGGAGCGGGAAAAAATCGAGAACGAATACCAGGAGCTGCTCGTCAAAATTGCCGAGTACAAGGCGATTTTGGCCGACGAGAACAAGATCTACGCGATTATCCGCGAAGAGCTGACGGAGATCAAAGGCAAGTTCAGTGATGAACGCCGCACCGTCATTACCTTCGACGAAGATCATATCGAGGATGCCGATCTGATCCCGGAAGAGGACGTGGTGATTACGCTCACGCACGAAGGCTACGTGAAGCGTTTGCCGGTTTCCACGTACCGTGCCCAGAAGCGGGGCGGCCGAGGGATACAAGGGATCGGCACCAAAGACGACGATTTCGTCGAACATCTGTACATTACCAATTCGCATGATTACATCATGTTCTTTACCAACAAGGGAAAGGTGTATCGCCTGAAGGGGTACGAGATCCCTGACCTGAGCCGCACGGCAAAAGGGACGCCGATCATCAACCTGATTCAGATCGAAAAGGGCGAACGGGTAAGTGCAGTGATTCCGGTCAAGGAATTCAAGAGCGATGAGTATTTATTCTTCGCCACGAAGACAGGGATTATTAAAAAGACAGAGCTCTCGTCGTTTGAAAATATCCGCAAGGGCGGCCTGATCGCTGTCAATCTGCGGGAAGACGACGAATTGATCGGCGTTCGACTGACCGACGGCAACCAGGAGATCATCATGGGTACCCGCAACGGCATGTCCGTCCGATTCAAGGAAAGTGATGTTCGCACCATGGGCCGCAACGCCACAGGGGTGAAAGGCATTACCTTGGACGACGACGATGCGGTAATCGACATGGACGTGGTCAAAGCAGGGGCGGAAGTGTTGATTGTGACCGCCAACGGCTATGGAAAACGGACTCCGATCGAGGAATATCGTCTCCAGTCACGCGGCGGAAAAGGGATCAAGACACACAACGTAACGGATCGAAGCGGTCATGTCGTCGGCTTGAAGGTAGTGGAGCCCGACGAAGACTTGATGATTATCACCACATCCGGAATTATCATCCGTACGGAAATCAAGGGCATTTCCGTAATGGGCCGATACACGCAAGGCGTTAAGCTGATCAGATTGGGAGACAACGAACAGGTTGTCTCGGTAGCCAAGGTTCCTCCAAGCGACGATGAAGCATGCCCTGAAGAGGGTGAAGAAGAACGCTTGGAAGACGGCAATGGCGCTGATCCTGAGGAAGCGTAGGTAGAGAGAAGAGACGTTCAGCATATGTCGAACGTCTCTTTCTTCGTTTCGGTTGTCTCTTTTATGGGAAAGGAGTACTATAAAATTATGAAAATTTTGCATTGGCAGGTGACAAAAGTTGCCCATCAGAGATGTAAAGCAACTGACGAGTGGAGCAAAACTGGCAGAGGATGTATATACCATGCTGGGTGGGCTGCTTTTTCCTAAAGGTACGACTGTTTTTGAAAAAGAACTTGAGATATTGGCTGCTTTTCTGGTGAAGGAAGTACATATTGAGGAAGACGACCTGCCACAACAGGAGAAAAAAGAAGGGGAAGGACGAAGAGATGAGGCGCCGGCAGTTGGGGCTCGTCCATCCAAGGCAAAACAGGAATTCCAATCCCATTACGAAAAGGCGATTTCGTCCTTTAAAAGCATGGTGACGAAAGTACAGGGCGGGCTCAACATTCCGGTCATGGAGGTCCGCGAAGTGGTCGCGCCGATGGTGCAGCAGGTTCAGGATCAGCCAAACATTTTGCTTGCCTTGCGCCGTGTGTCCAGCGTGGATAGTTACGCCTACGAGCACTCCATCGCGGTCGGGCTGATTTCCTTTATGATTGCCAAGTGGATGAAAGTACCCGAGAAAGAATGGATGCAAATTGCGCTGGCAGGAACACTGCTTGACATCGGAAAAACAAAAATCGATCGCAGGATTTTATTGAAGCCGGGAAAACTGACGCAAGCCGAGTTTGAGGAGATCAAGAAACATACCGTTTATGGATATCAACTGATCAAAGCCTCTCCGGGTTTGAGCGAAGGTGTAGCGCTTGCAGCCCTGCAGCATCACGAACGAGAGGATGGCACCGGTTATCCTCTGGGGTTGAAGGGAAACAAGCTTCATCTCTATAGCAAAATCGTGGCAGTCGCTGATGTGTACCATGCGATGTGTTCAGATCGCGTATATCAAAAAGCGAAGTCTCCCTACGTAGTGGCCGAACAACTGTTGAACGACAGTTTTGGGAAGCTGGATCCGACAATCGTTCATACATTCGTAAACGGCATTACCCAGTTTGCAATTGGCACACTGGTGGAATTGAGCGACGGTACACTGGGCAAAATCGTCTTTACGGATCAGCGTCATCCCACACGGCCGATGGTTGAAACGAACGGAAGGTTTGTAAACTTAGCTGAAGCACGGCATTTATCTGTGGTAAAAGTAATCGAGAATTAAGGACGGACCGGGAGCGGATGGAAACCTCATTCGCTTCCTTTTTTATCGCCTTTGTCACCAGATCATTTATGCATAAAATTTCCTGTTGTATTTATAGAAATGGCGTGGTAAGATGTTTCTTGTCGCTCCGAGAGCGGCAGTTTGCTAGAAGGATAAATGACTTGATTAACAAAAAAGTTATTGACTTCTAACGAACGATCTGATATAGTATTGAATTGTCGCCGCTGATTGATAGGCTACTGAAATGCTCTTTGAAAACTGAACAGCGAAGCGTTTTTGAATCACAAGCCAAGCAATTTCTTTCTTGAAGTCAAAGATTCA
>VAPR01001710.1_pt1 | contig 10127 bp, 10 predicted proteins | sample 3380701 | NCBI WGS metagenome assembly VAPR01 (sample SAMN11536904, study PRJNA540576) | hot springs metagenome | isolation source: hot spring wet sediment | place: Spain: Lobios | collected 2014-01
GTCGTCGCGCTATTGATAACGCCTGGGGCGACAGCCCAGCTCCTTGCCAAAAATCTCCCCCAAATGTTCATCATATCCATCGCCGTCGGCATAACGTCAGCAATAATCGGCCTCTACCTATCATTCTATCTTGCAGCCAGCTCGGGTGGAACGATCGCTTTAACGGCTACAACAATATTCTTCGCGGCTTTTGTGGCTAAGAGACTGGCTGCTTCAGCTGTCTCGCGCTGAGTTCCGCGAGCTTCTCGATAATCATGTCATGCTTAGCCTCGTCGGCATCTATTGAGTCGAGCAAAATCTTGAGAACATCGTTTTTCAGTAATTGTTTCACGGCATCGAACCCTTGTGTATGGCTTTTCTCCTCATGTTGCCGAAGCATTTGGAGACGCTCGGGGTCTGGCAAGATGCTTCCCGAGAAATTCTTCTCGATGGCTGATATGGTTGTCTGCACTATGTCGGCGTGTCTGATGCTGTCTGACGCGATTTGTCTAAACAATAGGCTAACCATCTCGTCTTTCGCTTTTATCGCCTCGTTGAGGAAAAGCTCGGCGGCCTCCTGCTCGGCGGCGAGACGGTTTCTGAGAACACGTAGAGCTTGGCTCTTTGCTTCTTCTGGGATAGTCTCCTCATTTGAAGAAGGCTTGCTTAGGATCATCAGTGCTTCGTACGCGAGGTCGAGAAGCTCGGTCTCGGTGGCGGGCCTCTGCCTGAAAGCAATTTTTCCAGCATATTCCCTCACCATTTCTCTGATGCGTTGTTGAGAGAGAGCGGTTCGGCGGCCCCCTGCTCTCACACCCTTAACATACTGGGTGACAGCCTGCGGGGTTATGGAGAGAAGACGCGCAACCTCCGCCTTCTTCAAACCATATGTTGTGACAAGCTCTGTCGCAACCATCGCCCTGAGAAGCGGGATGAGCTCCTCGGTTTTGGGTATCTTCAACTTGTTTTTGTTATATTTCACGGCGTTATATGTGTAGCGTGTAACAACGTGAATGAATGCTTTCACGGTGTATGGTTTAAATCATGGGATATAACGCTGTTATAACGTGAAGCACACAGTAGCAATCCAAAGCATCGCCCTTATCACCGCCGGAATAATTATTGGCTTGCTTCTTTCCGCGGCATTCGGACTTGTGATTCTCCAGCCCCAGAATAAACAGAAGCTGGTGATAGCCGTCCAGCCCACGTTGTCCGCTGCAGAGGTTGTCCAAAGAGCCAAACCAATCGAGGCGTTTCTGGAGCAGAAACTACCCGACATAGACGTTGAAATATACGTGCCAACATCCTACGCGGCGGTTGTGGAGTCTCTTCGACGAGGACACGCGCATGCAGCATTCATGAGCGCGTGGCCCTCATACCTTGCATGGAAGTTGGCCGACGCCGAAGTTGTTTTGGCAGAGATAAGAACTGTCGGCGAGGGTGATAAAATTGTCGAAGCACCGCAGTACTACTCTTACTGGGTAGTATTGCCCAACTCACCAATCCAGTCGATAGAAGATCTCCGAGGCAAGAAAGTAGCTTTGCCGAGTCCTATCTCGACATCGGGATATGTCGCACCTGTCGCCAAGCTCGTTGAACTCGGTTACCTACAGGTCAAGCAAGGCTCCGAAGCCGACCCCTCAACCTTCTTCCAAGTAGTCTTCACAGGCGGATACGCGCAATCATGGACGGCGCTGAAAAACGGCGACGTAGACGCAGCCGTCATAGCAGGAGACATTCCCGAGACCCTGTACAGAGAGGTAATGTCAAACACACGTGTAATAGCCTCCCAAGGGCCCATACCAAGCCACGCCGTCGTCTTCTCCAAGGAGTTGAAAGAGCCTCTACGCGCACAGCTGATCAACGCTCTTCTCGAGCTCGGTGAAAAAGAGCCTACTCTAATGAAACAGTTTGTCTCAGCCCTCTTCGTCAGGTTTGAGCCCACGACATCCGAGCAGCATCTCGAAGGGCTGCAAAGATACCTTGAGCTCACAAACCTGAGATACTCGGAGAAGGTAGGCTAAATTGGGCACGGTGCTGACAATCAAGGGGCTAAGCTTCTCATACGACGGCCACCGGAAGATACTCGACGGTGTGGACCTTGAACTCTCGGCGGGGGAAACAATCGCCATAATGGGCTACTCCGGCTCGGGAAAAACAACACTACTCAAAATCATCGCAGGCCTCCTATACCCGTACCAAGGCACCGTGAAAATCAACAGCGCCGTAGGCGGAATAGGCTACATTCCTCAAAACATCGGTTTGGTCAAAAATCTCACAGCAGTGCAAAACGTCGTCCACGGCTCACTTGGGAAAATAGGAACCTTTCCCGGCCTATTCGGCAGATTTCCGAAAGAGGTGTATGAGAAAGCCTACAGCCTCTTGAACGACCTCGGCTTGGCGGAGGTCGCTGACAGAAAAGCAGGCCTACTCAGCGGAGGAGAGAGACAAAGAGTAGCCGTCGCACGGGCCCTTATGCAGAACCCTTCAATACTCCTCGCCGACGAATTTGTCTCAGACCTCGACGTCATCAACGCTATCGAAGTAATGGAGCTCACCACAAAAATATGCAAACTAAACAACATAGGCCTCATCATGACCATGCATGACACATACCTAGTCAACAAATTCGCAGACCGTGTCGCAGTCCTGAAAGATGGAAAAATAAAGACGGAAATGCCAGGCAACCAGATAAACATCAAGACGCTGTCAGCGATACTGGGCGGAGGACCAGCAGAATGAAATTTCGCTAGACAAATCACAATACTTCTCACTGTTGCGGTGTTTGTCTATTCAGCCTCCCGCCTAGGGCTCACGGACATTAACAGGCTTGCGAAGGGGCTTGTTAACCTCGGCAGCCTCTTAGCTGAAATGGTTCCACCCAACCCAAATGTGGCCACGGAGGCTGCGGCAGCATTGGCGGAGACCATTCAAATAGCATTTGTCGGGACGGTGCTGGGGTTTGTATTCGCACTTCCCTTCTCGGCACTGGCCATGCGCAACATTTTTCCACATTCTATAACCGCCGCGGCAAGAGCGTTCTTCGGCTTCGTGCGCACGATACCGGTGCTTTTCTGGGCAGTGATCTTCGTTATAGCGGTTGGACTTGGACCACTTGCAGGCACTCTCGCCATCGCTGTTTACACCTTCGGCTACCTGTCCAAAATCTACTACGAAGCCTTTGAAGCGGTTGACCCCGAGGTCCTCGACGCAATACGTGTGACAAGGGCCCCTCGCCTCCTCATCGTTCGACACGCTGTAATCCCCGAGTCGATGAACACAATCATCAGCCAGCTACTATTCATGTTCGAATACAACATAAGGTCATCCACCGTACTGGGGTTTGTCGGAGCCGGAGGCGTGGGGCTCCTCATGATTAGCTACATCGAGTCTCTCCAATACAGCAGCCTAACAACAGTCCTTATCTTGACGCTTGTGACTGTGGTCGCAATAGACTTCGTTAGCGGATATCTCAGAAAACAGTTTATCCCATCCTTTCAGCAAAGGCCGCGGTAGAAGACCGTTCAGCGGCTATTGGTGGAGAAAACACGCAACCTTCCGAGAATCGTTGTACAAGGTTAAAGCAGGCCTCTCTACGTAGCATTTCTCGAAGGCATAGGGACATCGTGGCGCAAACCTACAACCCTGCGACTCTTGGTCGCTTTCGATTTCTTTCACACGAGGTCTCCAGCCCTTACGCGGATCTGGAACAGATTCGATGAGGGCTTGGCTATACGGATGAAGTGGTTTTTCAATAATCTCGCGTGAAGTCCCCTCCTCTACAATTTCACCGGCATACATAACCGCAACTCTGTCACTCATGTAGTTGACGACCGCCAAGTCATGCGAAATAAACATCATAGAAAGCCTATACTCCCTCCTTATCTTTTTCAAAAGCTCTAGGATACGCATCTGGGTCGAAACATCAAGTGAAGAAGTTATTTCATCCGCTATCACGAGGGATGGGCGGAGAGCAAGAGCCCTTGCTATAGCTACTCTTTGTCTCTCTCCGCCGCTAAGCTGATGGGGATACCTTTGAGCATAGGTTTCATCTAGGCCGACGGCCCGTAAAGCCTCTGAAACAGCTGACTCATCATATAATCCGTGGAGCTTCAGCGGGTCGCCTATTATGTCCTTGACCTTTCTACGCGGGTTTAGCGAAGAATATGGGTTCTGGAAAATTATCTGCATCTTCCGGCGGATATCCAGAAGCTCTCTGTTGTTTAAGCGTGTGATGTCTTTGCCCATGAAAATTATTTTTCCATCGTCGGGTGTGTATATTCTCGCAATTGTTTTTGCAAGAGTGCTTTTGCCGCAGCCGCTCTCCCCAACTATACCCAATACCTCGTCCTCGCCTATTTGCACAGACACGTCCCGCAAAGCGTAAAAACGTCTCTTATCTTTGTTGAAAAAGTCCCGCAGACTGCGAGCCGGTTCTGAGAAAACCTTGCTGAGTCTGATAGCCTGAAGCAGCCTACTCACCTTGTAAAGGGTTTTTCTATTGTGGGGATTGCAGACAACAGCGACAAAGTGTATTCATGTCTCGCGTCTTCAAAAACTCTGTCAGCGTCCAAAACCTCAACAATCGACCCTTTGTTCATCACAGCTATCCTGTCGCAGATGTTCAAAGCAAGTGCAAGATTATGTGTAACGAAAATGATTGCCGTGTTATGTTGCTGCTGTATGTGCTTCATCAGGTCTATGACAAGAGCCTGGGTAATGACGTCCAAGGCCGTGGTGGGTTCGTCGGCTATTACGAGAGATGGTTCACAAGCAAAAGCTATCGCTATCATTACTCGTTGACACATTCCACCGCTTATCTGATGGGGATACTTGTGCAAAACCTTCTCAGGAGATGTGATGCCAACTTTTTTCAAAAGCTCCACAGCTCTTTTCTCGGCATCTTTGGACGTGACTCTAAGATGCAGCCCTATGATGTCGGTTATCTGGTCCTTGATTTTGAACGAGGGGTTGAGAGAAGTCACAGGATCCTGCTGTATTAGAGTGATCTCTTTCCCTCTTATTTTCCGCATAGCTTTCTCATCTAATGATAACAGATCAATTCCCTTGAAGAAAATTTTTCCGCTCGCCTCTGCTCCAGGAGGCAGAAGCCTGATTATCGCCTTGCCTGTTAGAGATTTGCCAGCCCCCGATTCACCGACCAGCCCAAACACTTCCCCAGCCTCTACGTCAAAAGACACGTTATTCACCACAGGTTTTCCCATAATCTTTATGCTCAGGTCCCGCAGTTCGAGAAGCTTTGTCATCTGATCACCATGAGTCGTGGGTCTATTTTTTCGCGTAGGACTTCACCGAATATGTTTAGGCTGAGGATTACGGCTATGGTCGCGGATAGGGGGAATATGACTCCGTACGGGTTTGTGCGGAAGTAGTTCAGCCCATCTGCAAGCATGGATCCCCATGAGGGAGTCGTGGGCTTAACCCCGAGACCCACGAAGCTGAGCAGGACCTCAACCGATATCGCGATCCCCATTTCTAGGGCGGCAATAATAATGAATGTTGGCAAAATGTTTGGGAAAATTTCTCGCCACATGATATAATTTGGGGAAAATCCTATAGTCTGGGCTGCGGTGACAAAGTCTTTCTCACGGATTGCCAATACCTCTGAACGCAACACTCTGGTAAACCTTGTCCAATCAACCACAGCGACGGCGAGAACGACGTTGTTTAAATCTACGCCAAGCACGCTTATCAAAACTATCGCCAAGATAATTGGGGGAAACGACATCCAGATATCGACGATACGCATTATCAGGTCATCGACCTTGCCTCTGAAATATCCAGCAGTGATTCCCAAAACTACGCCTATAACGGCTGTCAAAGCTGTCGCAGCTACTGCGACATATAGGGCCACGGATGCCCCGTGCAGTAGTCTGCTTAGAATGTCGCGCCCTAGGCTGTCTGTCCCCAGTGGATGCGTCATGTCTCCGCCATCTACCCAGAAAGGCGGTAGACCTATTGTGTTGAGGTTCTGCTTGTTTGGGTCCGGTAGGGGCAAAAATGGAGCGGATAAACCAGCTGTAAAAAAGAACACTATAACGGCCATGCTGATGACGGCTTTCTTGGACTTCAAAAGCACCGAAACCTGCGTCGTCATTTGAACTCCACCCTCGGATTGATGTATGTGTAGAGAACATCCACCAAAAAGTTGACGGTTATTGTGATTAGCGTGTAGAACATCAAAATTCCCTGTACCAGCGTATAGTCTCTGTACTGGACAGCCGTAAACAACAGGTTTCCCATTCCCGGCCAACCGAATATTTTTTCTACAATAGCGCTCCCGCCTAATAGAAATGTGAATTGTACACCCGTGAGAGTGATGACAGGCATCAACGCGTTCTTTAGGCTGCGGACAAAGATGATGTATATCTCGCTGTGGCCCTTCATTCTATCAGTTAAGACATAATCCTCTCTCAATACTTCAAGCATGCTTGACCTTAGGGTTCTTTGAATAAAGGCGGTCATCCCGATTGCGAGTGCAATCGCTGGCAGCGTTATGTGTTGTAGAGCGTTGATAAATCCCTCGATGTTTCCCGTCATGAGAGCGTCAATTAGATAGAATCCTGTTACTGTTTGTATTTCGACGCCTATTCCTACCCGGCCTGATGCAGGAAACATTTTCAGAACAGCGGCGAATAGAATGACGAGGATTATTGCCCAGAGAAAATGCGGAATAGCCAACCCAGATATTGTGAGGGCTTGTACAACTGTGTTGACCCGTTGCTTAACCGCTGCCAATACACCTGTGATTACGCCGAAAAACACGGCCAGCATCAAGGTAAACAGCACAAGCTCAACTGTGGCGGGAAGCCTTTCAAATATTAGAGATGACACACTCGACCCATACCTGAACGACGTGCCCAAGTTCAGGGACAGTAGGTCCGCCACCCAGTAAAGATACTGAATAATCAGCGGCTGGTCCAATCGAAAATATGCTCTCAACTGTGCGATGTATTCCTCTGTTACTCCTGGTCCGACCATAAGGGAGACAGGGTCACCTGGCACGACACGGAAAATTAGAAAAGATATGAGTGATGTTCCAAGTAGGGCCGCGGCCATCTGTAGAACTCGTTTGAATAAGTAGTAGGATGTTATCGCCATTAGTAGCTCATGTAGTAGGGGAGAACCCATCCCTGGGGCCAGGGGTCGTAATTGACTTCCTTCTTCATGATATGGAGCTGTGCCAGCTGGTACAAAGGTATGACCAAGCCTTTCTCAACCACCCACCGCGCTGCCTGCCGAGCCGCAGCTATTCTCCTCTCCTCATCTTTCTCAAGGAACACAGGGTTAAGCACCTCTGTCGCCTGATTCATCAAGCCGGAGTAATCTGTCAGACTCGCTGCCTTCAGCCCACGCCATGTAGAAAACGGTGAATTGGGCCACTGTGAGTGTCCGACGGAGTTTATGGGGTCGCCTGTGGCGTTGGACCAGACGTAGAAGTGAGCGTGCTTCATTTGTCCTGTGTTCCTCATCTCAAAGTGCTGGGCTATTGTTATCACCTCGAGTTCGGCCTCTATACCGACCTCAGCCCACATCGCGACGATGGCCTGCATTACTTCATAATCGCGGGGGAAGGAGCCTCGGAAGGTTGCAGCTGTTATTCTCACCGGGTTTGACTTGGAATAGCCTGACCTCGCCAAAAGCTCGGTAGCCTTTTCTGGGTCATATGGGAATCTGAAGTCAGGGTCATACGCCCTGTATCCAGGGGCCTCAGTCGTGTGAACTACACGACCGTGTCCTTGGAGGATATTCTTTACTATCGCCTCTTTGTCGATGGCATGATGCATGGCCAGGCGGACGTTTTCATCACCTGTTTCGGGATAGTATGTCGGTATCATGAGTATGGCTACATCTGTTACCGGCTGTGATACTCCTCTCAGCCCCTCGAGATTTGATAGGCGCTGAAAATCGCTTAAGTCCACCTCGAGAGTATAGTCTGACGTGCCAGCCTCAACCTCGACTGCGCGCGACCGCGGGTCGAGAACCTCCTTGAAAACAACCTCCCTAATGGGTGCTGCACCTCTCCAGTAGTCATCAAACCTCTCAAGCTCCAGTATACCCGGCTTGTATGACTTGACTTTGTAGGGACCGCTTCCAACAGGGTTTTTCCCAAACTCGTCTGGGCCCACGCGCTCCCAAACATGCTTCGGGACGACAAAAGCATCAAGGAAACCCATCCACGCTATAATCGATGGGTCATACCTGCTCAAAGTCAGTCTCACCAGACTCGGGTTCACAACCTGTATATCGCTGACGACACCCCAAACACCTGCATAAGCGTTGGGAGGTGTCTTCATGGTCTGAAGGCTGAAAGCGACATCCTCGGCGGTCAGTTCTGTTCCATCATGGAACTTTATTCCCTGCCTAATTCTGAGGTCTAACGAGGTTTTCTCGGAACCCCATTCCCAGTTCTCTACAACACCAGGCACCTGTAGAAGGTCTCTGGTCTGAGATAGAAAACGATCATAGATAGCAGCCATCGGAGATTCGACTGGAATGTTTCTGCTGAAACGGTAGGGGTTGAGGGTTACAATCTCAAAAGGCCATGCGATGACGAGACGTGTAGGCCTGGCGACCGCCGTCTCGGTTACAGTGCTTATCACTGTGGTAGGCAGAGTCTGAGTAACTGTTTGTGTCCGAGTTACGGTGGCGGTCTGTGCTGCCTGAGTAACAGTACGCTCTATCACCCGAGAACCAGAGCTGCCGAGGAGATATCCACCAACACCAAAAATAACCGCCGAAGCAACGCCAACACCAACAGTCGATAAAAAGTTTCGCCGAGTAGATTTATCAGCCATGACGCCGCACACACACCTAACCGCATATTTATAGGTTTCCCATAATGGTTAGAATGTAATGAGAAATTTTATCAACACCCCCAAAGGGCAAATACATTTCCGCTGGGCTGGAGAAGGTAAACCCGTTGTCCTACTGCATCAGACACCACGCTCCTCAGACGAATACACCGAGGTGCTGCCGCTTCTGGGGCAAAAATTCCACGCAATCGCCATGGATACAATAGGGTTCGGCGACTCGTATAGGTTTGAGGGAGAAATGACGATTGAGAGGCTGGCTGAAGGAGTGATCGAATTCACCGAAGCTCTTCGACTAAATAGAATATCGCTCGTAGGGCATCATACAGGTGCAGTAATAGCTATTGAAATTGCCGCCACCCACCCTGACTTGGTTGAGAAACTGGTTCTATCAGGATGCCCATACATAGACGCAGAAGAAAGAGAGAAACGTAAAAACAAACAAGTCATAGACACATATGTCTCCAAGATGGATGGCTCACATCTGCTTGAATTATGGAAAGGCCGGCAACCCTACTACCCACCTGATAGACCCGACATCCTCGACCGCTTCATCATCGACGCGTTGAAGGCGGGTCCGAACGCTGCGGCTGGACATCTCGCGGTCTCACGATACGTCATGGAGGAGAAGATCACAAAAATCATTTGCCCAACGTTGATAATAGTGGGAAAAGCAGACCCATTTGCCACATCCTATCTACCCAAGCTAAGGAACAGCATCAAACACGCCAGAGTGGTTGAAATAGAGGGTGGAACAGTGGCGTTACTCGAACAAAAACCACGCGAATTCGCCGAAGCCGTGACAAAATTTTTAGAAAACAGTGAATAGCTATGTACGAGGAGTGGGAGAAAATTACCAATTTAGCCGAGCTGGTTAGCAAAAAAGCTAGGAAAAACCCCGGCGAACCCGCGGTCATCACAGGAGATAAACAAGTGACATATGACCATCTTGACACAGTCTCATCCAGTGTAGCCGGAGGACTTCGAAGCCTAGGAGTGTCAAAGGGTGACAAAGTCGTGATATACATGCCGAACTCCATGGACTTCCTCTACATCTGGTTCGGGGTAATGAAGCTCGGCGCAGTAGCGGTCCCGCTAAACATCTCTCTAAAAGGTCCTCTACTCAAGTATCAAATCAACGATTCAGACGCAAAAGTAGCCGTGGTGGACAAACAGCTCCTACCATATTACCTTGAGATAAAAGATTCTCTTGACAAAGTTGCCATACATTTCACTAACGAGGAAAATGCTGACGGCTTTCTCCCCATAAATATTCTTACAGAATCCGACAAACCTCTCGAAAGATATGAGGCG
>VAPR01001712.1_pt1 | contig 10121 bp, 7 predicted proteins | sample 3380701 | NCBI WGS metagenome assembly VAPR01 (sample SAMN11536904, study PRJNA540576) | hot springs metagenome | isolation source: hot spring wet sediment | place: Spain: Lobios | collected 2014-01
CTTTCGGTCATCCAGCGAATTATCCAACCTGCAATTTGAATCAAGCGCAAGATCACGTACAAAGCAAACGCCCCTCCGAGCAGCTTTATATGCCAGGGCAGAGGCGGCGGTTTGGACCCGGGAGAAAGATTGTGTCCGAAAGGGCCTTCCTCTCCCGCCATCTCAGGCGTCTGGCCCGACTCATTACCCGACTCGAAAGATGACAGCGGCCGGGTCATAGCACTACACAGGGGGAACACCGTGGTGGCGATCCGTAAAGTAGCGACGTTTGTTCGATGCCCGGCGCAGTCTTGCCACTATCTCGCTGCGTAGATTCTCGGGCTCGACTACCGAATCGACGACCAGCTCGGATGCCAGTTTCATGAGGTCGATGTCTTGTTCGTATTCCTTTTGCTTTTCTTCGATAAAACGGGCTCTCTCCTCTGGAGGAAGCGACTGAATCTTGTTGTAGTAGACTGCGTTGACGGCCGCCTCAGGCCCCATGACCGCTATAGAAGCAGTAGGAAGAGCGATCGTCGCATCGGGCTCGAAGGCCGGTCCGGCCATCGCATACAGCCCTGCACCGTACGCCTTCCGTACGATCACGCTTATCTTCGGTACAGTAGCTTCCGATACCGCGGTAATCATCTTGGCGCCGTGTCGAATAATCCCTTCGCGTTCAACCTTGGTCCCGATCATGAAGCCGGGAACGTCCGCCAGAAAAACCAAGGGTATGTTGAAAGCGTCGCACAGCCAGATGAAGCGAGCTGCTTTGTCGGCGGAATCGACAAACAGCACCCCACCTCTCACTGCAGGCTGGTTTGCAACCACGCCTACGACCATCCCTTCGATTCGAGCCAGCCCTACTATAACTTCGGCTGCATAAAGCGGCTTGAGCTCGAAGAAGCTGTCTTTGTCGACGAGACCCTCGATGAGCAAATGCATGTCGAATGGCTTACGTTCCTCTTCGGGGACGATTTCTCGCAGAGGCAGTTTTCCTCCGGGAGGTTGCGGAGACGCTTGCGGGGGCGCCGACCTGAAGTTCTGCGGAAAATATGAAAGATATCGGCGAGCCGCGAGGATGGCCTCCTCGTCGTTTTCCACAAGCAAGTCACCGCATCCCGAGACCGTACAGTGCATCTCGGCCCCGCCCATTTCCTCTAGAGTCGCGGTTTCTCTTATCACGACCTCGGCCATTCTGGGCGACCCCAAGTACATCGAGGCGTTACCGCGCACCATGATGACCACATCGCAAAACGCCGGAATATAAGCTCCCCCGGCAGCCGAAGGGCCCATAAGACAGCAGATCTGCGGTACCCTCCCCGAAAGCCGTACCTCGTTGTAGAAGATCCTCCCCGCTCCCCTTCTACCCGGGAAAAGCTCGACCTGATCCGTGATGCGCGCGCCCGCTGAATCCACTAGATAGAAGATCGGAAGCTCGTGATCGAGCGCAAGCTCAGTAATTCGCACGATTTTCTCGACGGTTCGAGCCCCCCACGAACCGGCCTTGACCGTCGGATCGTTTGCCATGACGCAAACCGGTCGGCCGTCTATAGTACCTGTGCCGGTCACCACTCCGTCGGCGGGTAGCTCCCTATCGAGTGCATTGGCGAAAGCGCCGTCTTCGACAAACGATCCTTCGTCCAAGAGCAAGGAGAGACGTTCTCTTACAAAAAGCTTTCTTTGCTCCTTTAGCTTTGGACGGTACTTGAGATTCCCTTGCTCGATCTCAGCCAGTCGCTCGGCGAACACGGAAGCGCGGCCGGATTTTTCGCGCGGCCGATCAGAAGGACTCGGTTCGGCTATCTCTTCCATCGTGGACCCGCCTTCAGCAAACCGCTGGGGAGCTCGCGTCCGACGATCTCTTCGGCAAGACGCGCTGCTTCGAGAAGCAGATCGAGATTCACGCCGGTCTCGATTCCCATATCCTCAGCCATATGCACAAGCTCTTCGGTGGCGATATTTCCCGCGGCGCCCGGTGCAAAAGGACATCCACCCAGGCCTCCGACAGAGGCATCGAAGTATCTCTCGCCCGCATCCATAGCCGCCAGCACGTTGGCCATCCCGGTTCCCCGAGTATCGTGGAAGTGAAGGTTCAAGGCCAACGGATCGTCGTTTCCAATTACAGCTCTCAATTTTTCGCACAGCTTGGCCACGCGTAAGGGAGTGGCAATCCCGGTCGTATCACCCAACGAAATGCCCCCGGCGCCGGCGCCCAAACAACGCTCTGCAACCCTTACCACCTCCCCGGGATCGACATCGCCCTCGAACGGACACCCCCACGCGGTAGAAATGGTGCACTGCACTTCGGCGCCCGCGCTCGCCGCCATTCGGACAACGTCGGCCAGTTCTCGGATCGACTCGTCCCGGCTGCGGCCTGAGTTCTTGCGATTGTGAGTCTCGGAGGCCGAAAGAACGAATTGCAGCCTGGAAAAACCGGACTCCAGAGCTAGCTCTGCGCCCCTGGTATTCAGCACCAACGCCGAATAAGCGATGTTCGGCGCCCTATTTATTCGAGCCCAGACTTCGGAAGCGCCTGCCATTTGAGGAACTTTGTCCTCCCTGACAAAGGAAACTGCCTCGATAAAACCGAGTCCGGTCTTGGACAAGCAATCGATCAAGCGAACGCGGTCATCGACCGGGACCGGCGCCTCGTTCTGCAACCCGTCCCTGGGCCCCACCTCTCTTATCCATATGGATGGCGGAATTCGCATCGCTTCCTACTTTCGCTTCGATGACCTGGGTATTACTTTCATCTTTACAGGCGTCGGTCCTATATCGAGTTCCCTCCGTATCGTGTTTTCCAGGTAACGCAAATACGACTCGGGAAGCTTTCCTCCCGTGAAAAGAACGAACGTCGGGGGCCTTCGTGAAGCCTGTGTGCCGTACAACACTTTCGGTCTGCGCCGGCGAGATTTCTCGAAGGGTGGGGGTTGCGCTGAAACCGCAGCCTCCAGCACCGAATTGAGCTTCGCTGTGGGAACCCGCGAATCGTAGGCCTGGAGGACCTCGTCCAGCGTCGGCAATATTCGATCTACGTTGTATCCCGTCCGAGCCGAGACGCGTATCAACGGAGCGAACTCCAGGAAGCGAAGCTTGGATGCGACCTCTTCGAGAGTCTTTTCCTTGCGTTCGGGGTCGCAAGCGTCCCACTTGTTCAAAATCACGATTACACCGCAACCGCCTTTTATAGCGCGCTCTGCTATTGCTTGATCCTGGCGGGTGACTCCTTCGGTGGCGTCGATAACCAGCAACACCGCATCCGACCTGTCGATAGCTTGAAAGGTCCGGGTGGCGCTGTAGTACTCGACGGCTTGATCGTACGCCCCGGACTTCTTGAGACCGGCGGTGTCGACGAATCGGTACCGCTTGTCCGGCCCGATCTCGACGACCGAGTCGATGGAATCCCTGGTAGTACCGGCGATCTCGCTTACTATGGAGCGCTCCTCGGCCAGTAATCGGTTGAACAAAGTCGACTTTCCGACATTCGGTCTGCCTACGATCGCTACCGAGGGTATGAAATCTTCCTCTTCGGATACAGGCTCTGCCCTCTCTCCGAGAGCATCGATAATCGCATCCAGAAGATCTCCGATGTTTCTCCCGTGGAGCGCCGAAACGGCGATCACTTCTCCCAACCCCAGGGCATGCGCCTCATGAGCCGCAGCCTCCCGGGAATCGGAGTCGGCTTTGTTCACTACAACGATCACCCGGGCCTCGTTACCCTCGCTAACTCGTTTTCTTAACAGCTTTGCGATCTCGTGATCTTGAGGAAGCAATCCCGCCAGCGCGTCGACCACAAAAAGCACCACCTGGGCGGAGCGCACCGCGATCTCGACCTGCCGGGCAACCAGCTCTTCGAGTTTTTCCTGTTTTCCCGTTTCCCAGCCCCCGGTGTCTACCAATATGAAATTTCGCCCTCTCCATTCGCACAGCTCTTCTTTGCGATCGCGAGTGACGCCGGCCAGTTCGTGCGCGACCGCGACGCGACGACCCAGCAGACGATTAAAGAGGGTCGACTTGCCTACGTTCGGCCTGCCTACGATGGCGACAGACGGGAGTCTTTTCATTGGAGGTCCAAAAAGCGAACTCGTCTTCTCGAACCGTAGCTCTGGTGACGGCGTTGTAGACTATCAGCGATGTCCAAATCCAAGGTCTTTCTTAGCGACTCCGTCTCGACAACAGAAGGTCCTCGAGTCTCTCTCAGCAGCGGCGCAACCCTTCGCGACGCGGGTATAGAGATCGAGAAGTTGTTGGTCTCCAATCCGCGCGGTTTCTGTGCGGGTGTAGAGATGGCTATAAAGGCCCTCGTTTGGATGCTACGCCTCTGCGGCCCACCTGTGTACTGCTATCACGAAATCGTGCATAACAGGTCCGTAGTTCAGGCATTTCAAAAAGCCGGCGTAGTCTTCGTCAACGACATAGCAGACGTTCCCGACGGGGCGCCCGTGATGCTTTCGGCACACGGGTCGGCCCCCCAAGTCGTAGAAGAGGCGGAAAGGCGCGGAGGTTTCGTCGTCGATGCCGTCTGTCCCCTGGTCACCAAGGTCCATCACGAAGCCAAGAGCAGGGCCGCGCGCAACTTCGAGATCATCTACATAGGGCACAAAGGACACGACGAGGCGGTGGGGACCATGGCCGTCGCACCCGAAGCGATGCACCTTGTCGAATCTCAAAGCGACCTCGAATCCCTAAAGCTCCGGTCCGACCGTGAGGGAGTAGCCCTTCTGGCGCAAACCACTCTCTCGCATTTCGAGTGGCAAGACATTCTCGAGACGGCAAAGAAGCGTTACGACGACCTGTGGCTACCCGGCAGAGAAGATCTTTGCTATGCGACCACCAACAGACAGAAAGCCGTAATCGAACTCGCCAAAAGATGCGATGCGATACTCGTCGTCGGTTCGGCGAATTCATCGAACACCAACGCCCTGGTTTCGGTCGCAAGGTCGGCCGGATGTTCGAATACCGCAAGAATCGATAGCCCCGCGGAGATCCCGGCCGACCTTCTCAAAGGTGCGGCCACGGTGGGGCTGACGGCCGGCGCCTCCTGCCCCGAGTCTTTAGTGGAGGAAGTGATCGCATATCTCGCCCCATCGGAAGTCGAAGAGCTTCGGATCATCGACGAGGACGAGTATTTCCCTCTGCCCCCCAAGCTCCGCCAAGCTCTCGAAGAGCGTTTCGGCGAGGTCCCCGACGATCGAAAAAGGACGGCAGCAGACGCCCTGGTCGAACTGGGAGATATTGCAGGCGCCGACTGATATACGTCAGATCTCGAGGGTCGAGATAGCTTTGGGGCTCTAAGCAGCCTTCGGTCTTCGAGGTCCGCTTCTTTGCTCGAGCTCTTCTATCAGTCGTTCCAACGACCCTTTGAGGATATCGGTCGCAGCCCGTCTATCTATCTCTCTCGAGCGCTCGACCAGAATCGGATCCCCGATCTTCATCCGAACCTTCCTGAACGGATGAAGTATTCCTCGTCGGTCGAGTAAGCGCTCCGCGCCGGAAATTCCCACCGGTACAATGGGCGCCCCTGATTTTTCGGCAAGATATGCCACCCCTGCTTGAAGCTCTCCGATTCCAGGACCGTCAAGACGGGTTCCCTCAGGAAAGATGCAGACGACCTCGCCTTGCTCGAGCAAATACAAGGCGGTTGCGAGGGCGGATCGGTCCCTGAGCCCCCGGCGCACGGGAAATGATCCGAAAACCGTGGAAATCCAGCCTCCGAATTTGCGATCCCATATTTCGGCCTTCCCCATGAAGTGCACTACCCGCTTTGTCGTAAGCGCTACCAGTGGAATGTCGATGTAGCTTCTATGATTCGGCGCCAGTATCGCCGGTCCTTCGGAAGGAATTTTTTCCTTGTCGATTACTTCGAACCGGCACAGAAGTTTGAATGCAAGAAATGCCAGAGGCCAAAGAAGGCGATAGAGCAAAGGGCGTATAACGACCGGGTATCCACCCTCTATCTTTACTTTCCCCACAGCCGTCCCTCACTCTTCGAATCCGCCGGCCGTCCACAAATCTACAATGCAATCTGCCACTTCTTCCGGCGCCATCTCCGTCGTGTCTATTAAGTGTGCCCCTTCTGCCGGTTTTAGCGGCGAAGTCGCCCTTGTCGCATCCAGGCGATCTCGCTCCTGGATATCTTCGGTCAGTTCCTCGAGAGTTCTGTCGGTATCGACTTTGTGTCTGCGTCTCGCGCGTTCCTCTGCCGAAGCAGAGAGAAAGATACGAACTCTTGCATCGGGGAAAACGACCGAACCGATGTCGCGCCCTTCGACTACCGCTCCGTCCGATGCGTAACGCCTTTGTTTGTCGACCAGTTCTCTGCGCACCTCCGGTACCGCCGAGTACAAAGAGACGGCCCGGTCGACCTCTCGGGTTCTGATCTCGCCGGTCACATCGGCGCCGTTCACAAAAACCTTTCCATCTCCCGAAATTTCTATGTCGATTTCGGCGGCAAGCCTGGCTAATCGTCGAATATCGGATGGAGGAATGCCTTCGCGCAGAGCAGCCAGTGTCAGCGCTCTGTACATAGCTCCGGTGTCCAGATAGCGAAGACCCAAGCGGGAGGCGACTTTTTTGGCCACCGTCGATTTCCCCGATCCTGCCGGGCCGTCTATAGCGACCACAGGCGCCTGGGAGTCGGTGAGTCGGACAAAATCCGAAATAAATCCGGGATACGAGATCGCCGAATCTTCGATTCCCCTCACCGTCGATCTCCCCCTGGCCGCGCAGGCCAGAATCGCCGTGGCCATGGCGATGCGATGATCTCCGTGGGAATCGTAGTTCGCCGGTCGGGGAGAAGCCCCGAGCCCCTCGATCACGAGACCATCGGGAAGTTCCTCGATCCTTGCACCGGTCTTGCGAAGCTCACACGCCAGATCCGTTATTCGATCGGTCTCTTTTCCTCTTAGTTCGGCGGCCCCCGATATTCTCGTAGTCCCCTCGGCAAGACATGCTGCAGCTGCCAGGACGACCAGTTCGTCGATGAGAGCCGGAACCAGCGGCGGGCCGATCTCTACCGAAGTGAGCGGACCTGCATAAGAAGTCGCCGCATATCCATAGGGCTGTCCCAGTTCGTATCCTTCTTCGGCGTAGGAAACCCTAGCTCCCATAGAGGCGATGACGTCTAAGTACTTCCTACGCACCGGGCTGAGAAGAACCTTTTCTGCTCTGACTTCCGATCCCTCGAGCAAAGTCGCTCCTACCAGAAAAAACGCTGCCGAAGAAATATCCCCGGGTATGCGCACCTCGAAGGGATGGAGTCTGGAGGGGGCGATCGAAATGCGACCGGGGCGAACTTCGATCGAGGCCCCGAGAGCTTCGAGCATGGTCTCGGTATGCTCCCGGGATGCGAATCTTTCCGAAACGACGGTGCGACCTTCGGCACAAAGACCCGCGATCAAGATCGCTCCCTTCAGTTGAGCGCTCGGTATCGGAAGCTCGTACTCGATCGCCCTCAGTCGCCCCCCTTTTACCATCAACGGCGCTATATCACCGGGAGAGGTCGCAATCGTAGCTCCCATCCTTCTGAGCGGATCGACAAGCCGACCCATAGGGCGACGTCTCAAAGAGGCGTCTCCTGTCAGAACCGAGAGATACGGCAGACCGGCCATCAGACCGCAGCCCAATCGCATGGTGGTGGCGGAGTTCCCGCAATCGATGACGTGTCTGGGCTCTGAAAAATTCTCCGGACCAGGCCCCTCTACAGCGACCGCCCCCTCGAGCGAAAGCTCCGCCGCCACCCCTAAGGCGCGTATCATCTGCAACGTAGAGCCGACGTCACCTCCGCTGCCCAGATTCGAGATACGGCTTGTTCCCGGAGCGAGAGCAGCAAAAAGCAATGCTCGGTGCGATACCGACTTGTCACCGCGGGGCCTTAGAACTCCGGAGAGCGACAGCGGTCCCTCGACGACCAGCGAATCGCCCTCGAGCCGGACCGCTCTTTTTCCTCTAGCAGCCGGCATCGGCTTTACTGTTCCTCGGATTCGTTGCGACTATCGACCGGAGCTGCCTGCGGTCTCACCGACGCGTGAAAGCCGGCCTCGGTGAGCGCTTTGCCCGCCTCTAGCGCCTCACTTCGTCCTTCGATGATCAAACGAAGAACCCCCCTCTCTTCAGCGCCCGCCTCGACCGGATGAGATATAGAAACATCCGAAATGTTGATCCCTCTCTGACCGACCAGCGTCGTGACTTTGGCAAGCGCGCCGGGGCGATCTTCGATAGCGACCGCCACCTCCCAGAGCGCCTCGGTCTGTTGCCGTCGGACAAAGAGACGGTTGCGCGCGCTTCGCGCCTCGATGAGAAATTTGCTCAGACTGGTAGTATCCGAGTTTTCGAGCCACTGTCGAACTTCGCTAAGCCTGTCGGCCAACTCTTCGAGAGCCTCGACGATGGCCCCCTTGTTCCACGCAAGTATGTCCGTCCAGATCTCCGGACTACCTGCTGCGATCCGGGTCACGTCGCGCAGTCCACCGGCAGCCAGCTTTCCCAGCGCGGCATCCTCTGATGCTTTCTTCGATACGAGGTCCATGAGAGCCGCAGCCACCACATGGGGAAGATGGCTGACGACGGCGACAAAGCGATCGTGCTCTTCGGGGTTGACGGCGAGGACCTTCGCTCCGATCGCAGAGATCAAGCCCGACAGATCTGCAAGCGCCCGGGAGTCGGTTCGGGAAGTCGGCGTCAGGACCCAGGTGGCGCCCTCGTACAGGTCGGCTCGGGCCGCATCCAGACCGGTCAGCTCCGAGCCGCACATAGGATGTCCGCCGATGAAATGCTTCTGCTGAGGCAGCGAGGCTTCCACCCGGCTCACTATGCGAGCTTTTACGCTACCGACGTCCGAGACGATGCAACCTCGAGGCGCCGCTTCTGCGGCCCTGAGCGCCAGCTCAGGAATGGTGGATACAGGAGTAGCCACAAAGATAAAGTTGCAGCCCCTGCAAGCTTCTTCTAGAGCCGCAAATCCCGAATCGATAGCGCCGGCGTCCTCGGCGCGCCTCGTGACTTCGATGCTTCTGTTCCATCCCCGCACCTCTATAGCCCGCCGGGATCTATGGGCCAGATCTCGCAGAGCGAAACCGAGAGATGCTCCCATCAGTCCCAAGCCGACTATTGCGACGGCGGTGGATTCGCTGTCGGAACTCACTCGGACCGATCCTGTGTTTATTTGGGGCTCGAATGATCGAGAGGTACCGCTCCCAAGGGTAGAAAAACGATCAGCCGATCTTTCGCCCGACGACCGCGGCCATCTGCTTGAGATCGGCCATCAGGCTCTCGAATTCCTCGGGAAGAATGGCCTGAGGTCCGTCGCATAGCGCCTCTTCGGGACAGGGATGGACATCGACCATCACGCCGTCGGCGCCGACTGCGAGCGCAGCCCGGGCCAAAGGCGCCACAGCGTACGACCTACCGGTAGCGTGACTCGGATCGATGATTACCGGAAGATGAGTCAACTGACGAAGGACCGGTACCGCCGAGATATCCAGGGTGAACCTTGTCGCCGGCTCGTACGTTCTGATGCCTCGCTCGCAGAGGACGATCGACTCGTTTCCTTCCTTTGCGATGTACTCGGCAGCGAGGAGCCACTCTTCGATGGTCGAGTTCATGCCTCTCTTCAAGATGACCGGTTTCGGCTGCTTGCCCACTTCCGACAGCAATGTGAAGTTCTGCATGTTGCGAGCGCCGATCCTCAAGCCGTCTGCATAGGAGGCGACCAATTCGACGTCACGTGCATCTAGAACTTCGGCCACGAAAGGAAGGTTGGTCTGCAGGGAGGCGTCTTTCATGATCGCCAGAGCTTCCTCACCCAGGCCCTGGAAAGAATACGGAGAAGTCCTGGGCTTGAACGCCTCACCCCTCAGAATCGTCGCTCCTGCGTTGGCGACGGACTTGGTCGAAGCGAGCGTTTGATCCCTGCTCTCTACCGCGCAAGGTCCGGCGATAACCGCGAAGTGCTCGCCGCCAATCTTCGATCCGCCGATGTCGACGACCGTCGGCCCATCCTGTGACTCGCGAGCGACGATCTTGTAGGGCTTGAGAACCGGCACAACTCGCTCGACGCCTTCGAGCGCCTCCAGGGGCAACCTTGCAATCTCGGTGTCGTCCCCTATTGCGCCGATGACCGTACGAAACTGTCCTCTCGA
>VAPR01001715.1_pt1 | contig 10108 bp, 11 predicted proteins | sample 3380701 | NCBI WGS metagenome assembly VAPR01 (sample SAMN11536904, study PRJNA540576) | hot springs metagenome | isolation source: hot spring wet sediment | place: Spain: Lobios | collected 2014-01
CCCTCGCGCCCGAAGCCGCTCTCCTTGTACCCGCCGAAGGGCGAGGACGGGTCGAACCGGTTGAACGTGTTCGCCCAGACCACGCCGGCCTTCACGCGCTCGGCCATCCAGAGGATCCGCGAGCCCTTCTCCGTCCACACGCCCGCCGACAGCCCGTACTCGGTGTTGTTGGCCTTCTCGACCGCCTCGGCGGGCGTCCGGAAGGTGAGGATCGAGAGCACCGGGCCGAAGATCTCCTCGCGCGCGATCCGGTGCGACATCGAGACGTTCGTGAACAGCGTGGGCGGGAACCAGAACCCGCGCTCGGGCAGCTCGCACGGGGGCTGGTAGATCTCGGCGCCCTCCTCGAGGCCGCTTCGGACCAGCTCGCGGATCTTCTCCAGCTGGTCGCGGTTGTTGATGGCGCCCACGTCGGTGTTCTTGTCCAGGGGGTCGCCGACCCGCAGCGTGGCGAGGCGCGCCTTCAGCTTCTCGGTCACGAGGTCGGCCACCGACTCCTGCACGAACAGGCGGGAGCCGGCGCAGCAGACCTCCCCCTGGTTGAAGAAGATGCCGTTCACGATGCCCTCGATCGCCTGGTCGATGGGGGCGTCCTCGAAGACGATGTTCGCCGCCTTGCCCCCGAGCTCGAGGGTGAGACGCTTCCCGCTCCCGGCCAGGGCCCGGCGGAGGACCTTCCCGACCGCGGTCGAGCCGGTGAACGCCACCTTCGCCACGCCGGGGTGTCGAGCCAGGTACTCGCCCGTCCGGCCCCCGGGCCCGGTCACGACGTTCACGACCCCCGGCGGGAGCTCTGCCTCCTCGATCACCTCGGCCAGGAGCAGCGCGGTGAGCGGCGTGGTGGAGGCCGGCTTCAGCACCGCGGTGTTCCCCGTGGCGAGGGCCGGCGCGAGCTTCCACGCGCACATCAGCAGCGGGAAGTTCCAGGGCACGATCTGGGCGGCGACGCCGAGGGGGCGCGGCGTGCGCCCCGGGAACGCGTACTCCAGCTTGTCCGCCCAGCCCGCGTGGTAGAAGAAGTGGGCCGCGGCGAGGGGCACGTCGACGTCGCGCGACTCCTTGATCGGCTTGCCGTTGTTCAACGTCTCGAGCACCGCGAACTCCCGGGACCGCTCCTGGAGCGCCCGGGCGATCCGGAAGAGGTACTTGGCCCGCTCCTTCCCCGGGAGGTCGCGCCAACGCGTCTCGTAGGCCTCGCCCGCCGCCCGCACGGCGAGGTCCACGTCCTCCTCCCCCGCCTCGGCCACCTCGGCCAAGGGCTCCTCCGTGGACGGGTCGATCGTCGTGAACGTGCGGCCCGTCTTCGGCTCGACCCACCGGCCGTCGACGAACAGGTCGTAGCGCTCGCGCAGACGCACGATCTCGCGGCTCTCGGGGGCCGGCGCGTACTCGAAGCGCCGGCCCTGCTCCGGGAGGCCGGTCGCGCCCGGCCCGTTCCTCGACCCCCGCGCCTCCTCGCCCACCTCCGCCTCCTCAGTCGATCGTGAAGTAGTCGGGCCCCTGGTAGCGGCCGGTCCGCTCCTTCCCGATCTGCATCAGCACGTCGTTCAGGAGCGCCGAGGCGCCGATCCGGAACCGCTCGGGATCGAGCCACTCGGGGCCCAGCGTCTCGTGGAGCAGGACGAGGTAGTGGATCGCCTGCTTCGCCGTCCGCACCCCGCCCGCCACCTTCACCCCGACCGCGCGCCCGGTCTCGGCGTGGAAGTCGCGGGCCGCCTCCATCATGCAGAGCGCGCTCGCCGGCGTCGCGCCCACCCCGATCTTGCCGGTGGAGGTCTTGATGAAGTCGGCCCCGGCCGCCATGGCGAGGACCGAGGCCTGCCGGACGCGGTCGTAGCTGCCGAGCTCCCCGGTCTCCAGGATCACCTTCAGGTGCGCGGCGCCGGCCGCCTCACGGGCCGCGGCGAGCTCCTCGAAGGCGCCCACGTGGTCGCCCGCGAGGAACCGGGAGCGGTTCAGCACGATGTCGACCTCGTCGGCGCCGAGCTCCACCGCCCGTCGGATCTCGGCCAGACGCGCCTCGAGCGGCCCGAGCCCCGAGGGGAAGGCGCCGGCGACGCTCGCCACCCGCACCGAGCTCCCCTCGAGCTCCCGGGCGGCGACCGGAACGAGCTCCGGGTAGATGCAGACCGCGGCGACGGAGGGGATCGTGGGATCGGACGGGTCGGGGCGACGGGCCTTCGCGCAGAGCGAGACCACCTTGCCGGGCGTGTCCGTCCCCTCCAGGGTGGTGAGGTCCATGCACCGGATGACGAGGTCGAGGGCGAACAGCTTCGCCTCGCGCTTGATGGACCGCTTGCCGAGGGCCGCGGCCCGCTCCTCGAGCCCGACGGCGTCCACGGCCGTCGTCCGGGTCACGAGCCGAACGGCCTCCCGCGGCGAGAACCGCGCCAGGCCGCCGGCGCCGCCCGCGAGCTCGGCTGCCCGCGCCATGCGGGCATGGTACGGCCTGGGAGCCGGGAGCGCCCGATGCGCTACCCTGGGGGCTCGATCCGGGAGAGGTGGGGGATGCTTCGGTTCCTGCTCGTGGCGGGCGTCGCGCTCGGCGCGGTCGCCTGCGCCCGCGGCGCCCCGGCCGAGTGCACCGACCTCACCGGGACGACCCCGGCGCGGGTGACGATGAGCGACATGGCCTTCGATCCCGCGTGCCTCTCGGTGCGAGCGTCGCAGGCCCTCACCCTCGTGAACGTGGACGCGGCCGACCACACGTTCACGATCCGCGGGACGTCGGTGGATCTCGACGTGGAGGGCGAGCGGACCGTCGAGGTCGGTTCCCTGGCCGGCGAGGTCCCCCCGGGCGTCTACGACCTCGTCTGCCGGTACCACCCCGGTATGACCGGAACCATCACCCTGACCTGACCGCGGGACGCGCAGCCCCGGATGGGCTATCCTCCGCGCCACCCGAGGAGGAGGGAGACGGAGGATGCGCTCCACCCTGGTGACCGTCCTCATCGTGCTCGCCCTGGTGGGCTGCACGGGCAGGTACAAGCCGAGCGAGGCCGCCGGCGCGGGTGGAGCGGGGGATCCCGCGGCCGAGAGCCCGGCGGGCCAGACCGGCCCGCCCGCGGACTGCGCCGACGCCACGGGCGGCTCCCCGACCCTCACGATCTCCGATTTCGCCTTCGACCCCACGTGCCTGCGGGTGAGCGCCGGGAGCCGGCTCACCATCCGCAACGAGGACGCCTCCGCGCACTCGTTCACGGTCTCCGGCGGCGCCATCGACGAGACGCTCGAGTCCGGCTCCACCGACGAGATCCGGCTCGACGCGCTCGAGCCCGGCACCTACCCGTTCAACTGCCGGTTCCATCCGCCGATGACCGGCACCCTCGTGGTGGGCTAGGCGGCCTCAGAAGCCGAGCCGCTGGAGCGCGCGGGGGTCCCGCTGCCACTCCTTGAGGACCTTCACCCGCAGGTCGAGGAACACCCGGGTGCCGAGGATGAGCTCCATCTCCTCCCGCGCCTGGGTGCCGATCGCCTTCAGCATCCGTCCGCCCTTGCCGATCACGATGCCCTTCTGCGAGTCGCGCTCGACCACGATGGTGGCGGCGACCCTCGTCAGCCCTTCCTCGCGCTCGATCTCCTCCACCACGACGGCGATCGAGTGAGGCACCTCCTCCCGCGTGAGCGCGAGCGCCTTCTCCCGCACGATCTCCGCCAGCCGGACCTCGAGGGGCTGGTCCGTGACCTCGTCGGGCGGGTAGAGCATCGGCCCCTCGGGGAGGCGGGCCACGATGAGCTCGCGGAGCAGGTCCACGCCCCGCCCCGTCCGGGCGGAGACCGGCACGATCTCCTCGAACGGCGCGAGCTCCGAGGCGGCTTGCAGCTGGGGGAGCTCGTCCTCCCGGCGACGGAGGAGGTCGACCTTGTTCACCGCGCAGATCGCGGGCGCGCCGGCCCGCACCACCTGACGCTCGGCGACGTAGGCGTCGCCCCGCCCCACCCCGGCCGCGGCGTCGACGACGAGCACGACCACGTCCACGCCGGCCGTCGCCTCGTCCACGAGCTCGTTCAGGCGTTCCCCGAGGAGCGTCCGCGGCTTGTGGAAGCCCGGCGTGTCGGTGAACACCACCTGGTACGCGTCGGTGGTGAGGATCCCCCGGATGCCGCGCCGCGTGGTCTGCGGCTTGTCCGAGACGATCGCCACCTTCTGTCCGACGAGGGCGTTCACGAGCGTCGACTTGCCGACGTTCGGTCGGCCGACGACGGCCACGATCCCGGACCGGAAGCTCACGGCCCTCGGAGCGAGGATGCGTCGAAGGCGGCGGGCAGGAGCTCGGTCAGGGACCACGTGGCGCGGCGCCCCGCGAGGGTCTCGGACACCACCAGCACGTCCGGGCCGAACTCGTGGAGCACCTGTCGGCACCCGCCGCAGGGCGGGGTCGGCGCGTCCTCACCGGTCACCACCGCCACCGCCTCGATCCGACGACGCCCCGCGGCCACGGCGGCGGCCACGGCGTTCCGCTCCGCGCAGACCGAGAGCGGGTACGAGGCGTTCTCCACGTTCACCCCGCGGTAGATGCGCCCCTCGGCGAGGACCGCCGCCCCGACGTGGAAGCGCGAGTACGGCGCGTAGGCGCGAGGGCGGACGCTCCGCGCCGCGGCCACCAGCCGCTCCACCTCCTCGCCGGAGGGCCCCTCCCGCCGGCTCACCCCGCCGTCACCTCCTCCTCCGCCTCCCGCGGGTCCTGGTTCCGCCGGCTGATCAGCACCTTCCTGATCCGGCGTCCCCGGACCTGCTCGGCCGTGAAGACGATGTCGCCGAAGCGTACCTCCTGACCCTCCTGCGGGATCGACCCCAGCAGGCCGAGCACGAGGCCCCCCACCGTGTCCCACCCGTCGTGGGGCAGCTCGACGCCGAGGAGCTCGTTCACCTCGTCGATCGCCACCTTCCCGTCGACCCGGTAGGTGTCCTCCCCGATCTGGACGACCTCGGGCTCCTCGCGGTCGTACTCGTCCGCGATCTCGCCGACGAGCTCCTCGAGCAGGTCCTCCAGCGTGACGAGCCCCGAGACCGATCCGTACTCGTCGGTCACCAGCGCGATGTGGAACTTCTGCTGCTGCATCTCGCGGAGGAGGTCGGCGACCTTCTTCGACTCGGGGACGAAGTGCGCCTCGCGCACGATCTCCGAGAGCGGCATGTCCTGCCGGCCCTGGTGCACCGCCTTCAGGACGTCCTTGGCGAAGACGATGCCCACGACGTCGTCCAGATCGCCCCGGTACACGGGGATCCGGGAGAACCCGTGCTGGAGGACGAGGGCCTGGACGTCCCGGAGCTTCCGGTCGGCCTCGATGGCCACGATGTCCGGCCTCGGGACCATGACCTCCCGGACGATGGTGTCGCCGAACTCGAAGATCGAGTGGATCAGCTCCTTCTCCTCACGCTCGATGCTGCCCTCCTCGTGCCCCGCCTCGACCATCGCCCGCAGGTCCGCCTCGGACACGAACGGCCCCTGCTTCAGGCCCTTCCCCGGCAGGAGGACGTTCGCGAGCCCGATGAGGGCGCGCGACGGCGCGGCGAGCACACGGCCGAGGAACCACACGAGCGGCGCGACGGCCAGGGCGGCCCGGTCGCTGTGGAGCACGCCGAAGGTCTTCGCCATCGCCTCGACGACCACGAAGTAGAGGAGGGTGAACCCGACCGACACGAGCGTCACCCCGAGCCCGCCGAACGTGCGCTCCGCCAGGATCGCCACGATGATCGCCGAGCCGTTCTGACAGAACATGACGGCGAGGTAGATGGCGTTCAGGAAGCGCGGCGGGTCGGCCTCGATGCGCTCCAGGATCACGGCGTTCCGGCGCTTCTCCTCGATGAGCGCGAGGGCTCGGACGCGGGTCATCCGGGTGAGGGCGGCCTCCGAGACGGCGAGCACCGTGCCGAGGGCGACGAGGGCGACGACGACCGCCACGAGCCAGATCACGGCACGCGCACCCCCGAGTAGCGCTCCTGCAGCGCCCACATGCGCGCTCGCTCCTCCTCCTCCTCGTGGTCGTGGCCGAGCAGGTGAAGCACGCCGTGGACGAGGAGCAGCCGCAGCTCGGACGCGGGATCGGCGGGGTTGTTGCGCGCCGCCACGACCGGGCAGATCACGACGTCGCCGAGCAGGCGCACCCCGTCCTCGTCCACCTCGTCGAGGGGGAAGGCCAGGACGTCGGTGGGCCCGGGCTCGCCGAGGTACCGCTCGTGCAGCTCGGTCATCTCCTCCTCGGTCACGAGCGAGATCGAGAGCTCGGATCGGGCCGCCCCCTCGCCGCGCAGGCAGGTCTCGGCGAGCGCGACGAGGCCGTCCGTATCGACCGGCAGGTCCTGTCGGTCGTCCACGAGGATCCTGGGGGTATGGTCGCCCTCAGCCATCGGCCTGCGCCCGCCGCTCCGCGTGCCGGCGGTACGCCTCCACGATGTCCTGCACGATCTTGTGTCGCACCACGTCCCGCGCCCCGAGGTGCACGAACTCGATCCCCTCGATGCCGGAGAGGATCTCCTCCATCATCGTGAGGCCCGAGGTCTGGCCGGGCGGCAGGTCGATCTGCGTCACGTCCCCGTTCACGACGACCTTCGATCCGAACCCCAGGCGCGTGAGGAACATCTTCATCTGCTCGGGCGTCGTGTTCTGCGCCTCGTCGAGGATGATGAAGGCATCGTTCAGCGTGCGGCCCCGCATGTAGGCGAGGGGGGCGACCTCGATGGTGCCGCGCTCCATGAGCCGCGGCAGCGTGTCGGCGCCGGTCATCTCGAACAGCGCGTCGTACAGCGGCTTCATGTAGGGATCGATCTTCTCGTACAGCGTGCCGGGGAGGAAGCCCAGCCGCTCGCCGGCCTCCACGGCCGGCCGCGTGAGGATGATGCGGGAGACCTCCTTGTCCTGGAGCGCCCGCACCGCCGTGGCCACCGCGAGGTACGTCTTGCCGGTCCCCGCGGGGCCGATGGCGAAGGTGACCGTCGCGCGCCGCATCGCGTCCACGTACCGCTTCTGCCCCAGCGTCTTCGGGGCGATCGCCTTGCCGCGCCCGGTGAGGAGGATGTCGCCGAGGACCTCGGTCGGCCGGGCCTCCTCGCCCTTGATGAGCTCGATGGAGCGCCCCACGGAGGCCGCCGTGAGCTCGTGCCCACGCTCCAGGAGCGCGACGAGCTCCTCGAAGAGCAGGCCGACCCGCTCGGCCTCCTCCGGCCGACCGGTGATCGTGATCTCGTTCCCTCGGACCACGATGTCCGTGTCGAACGCGGCCTCCACGAGCTTGAGCAGCTCGTCGCGCTGGCCGAGGAGCGCGACCATGCTCTGGTCGCCGGGCACGAGGATCTTCACCTGGGTCCGCGTCTCGTCCACACGATCCCGTCTCAGGCTCTTCCCCGTTCGCTCCTCCATCCACCGTCCGCCGCCCGCGCCGGCGGTTCCACCCGGCATCGTACCCCGACGCCGGCGCCCGCTCGTCGCGCTCATCCCGGCGGCCACCCCATCTGCCGACCGCCGAGCAGGTGGAGGTGCAGGTGCTCGATGTGCTGCCCGCCCTCGCGCCCGACGTTCGTGACCAGGCGCCAGCCACGTCCGGCGATCCCCGCCGCGCGGGACACCCGCTGAGCCAGGAGGAACAGGTCGACGAGGACCCCGGCGTGGCGCTCGCCCACCTCCGCGGCCGACGGGATGTGCTCCCGGGGGATCAGCTGGACGTGGACGGGGGCGACCGGCGCGATGTCGCGGAACGCGATGGCCGTCTCCGTCTCGTCCAGCACCTCCGCCGGCTCCTCCCCGGCCGCGATCCGACAGAACACGCAGTCCTTCATGCGCGCTCACCCGGCTCGGGGCGGCGGAGGGTCCCGACCGCCCGCGCCCGGCGTCCCACGGGGTGGCCGCGGAGCTCCGCGAACCGCTCGAGCAGGCGACGCTCCTCGTCGCTGAGGTCGGTCGGGGTCAGGACCCGGATCTCCACGAACAGGTCCCCCCGCCCGCGCCGGCCGAGGCTCGGCATCCCCCGGCCCTTCAGGCGGACGACGGTCCCCGAGGACGTGCCCGGCTCGATCCGGATCCGCTCCGGTCCCTCCAGCGTCTCGATCTCGAGCTCCGCCCCGAGGGCCGCCTGCTCCATGGGGACCTCGAGCACCGCGAAGAGGTCCTGGCCCCGCCGCTCGAACACGGGGTGCTCGGCCACCCGGACCTGGATGTACAGGTCGCCGGGCCGCCCCCCCGCGACCCCCGCGTTGCCGGCCCCGGAGACCCGGAGCTCGAGCCCGTCGGTCACCCCGGCCGGCAGCTCGATCGGCACCGAACGGACCGCCGCGATCCGCCCCGCGCCGCGGCAGCGCCGGCACGGGGTGAGGATCTCCTCGCCGGTCCCGTCGCAGGCCACGCAGGGGCGGGCCGTCATGACGGTCCCGAAGATGCTCCGACGCACGTCCTGAACCTGGCCGGTGCCCCCGCATGTACGGCACCGGGTGGGCCCCGTCCCCGGCTCCACGCCCGAGCCCTCGCAGGCCACGCAGGGCTCGAGGCGCTCGACCTCCACCGTGCGGTGGGTGCCGAAGGCCGCCTCCTCGAAGGAGATGGGGACCTCGACGTAGAGGTCCTCGCCGTGTCGCGTGCGGGTGCGGCGGGTGACGGTCCGACGCCCGAACCCCCCCGTGCCGAAGAAGGCCTCGAAGATGTCGGCGATGTCGCCGAAGGGGAAGTCCATCGGCCCCAGGCCCTGCCCGTACCGGTCGTACTGGGCGCGCTTCTCGGGGTCGGAGAGGATCTCGTAGGCGGCGGCGATCTCCTTGAACCGCTCCTCCGCGTCCGCCGAGGGGTTCACGTCGGGGTGGTACTGACGGGCGAGGCGTCGATAGGCCCGCTTGATCTCCTCCTGGGTCGCGTCGCGTGGAACCCCGAGGATCTCGTACAGGTCGCGGGTCCGGGCCATGACCGGCTAGCCGCCGAGGGCGGTGGCGAGCTCGGTCAGGCGACGCGCCACGGCGCGGACCGACGCCACGACCGAGAGGTAGTCCATGGCGGTCGGCCCCACGACGCCGATCGTCCCGAGCGCCGTCTCCCCGGCCCGGAAGGGCGCGGACACGAGCGCGGCCTCCCACTCGCGGGTCGTCGGGTGCTCGGCCCCGATGGTGACCGAGACGTCCTCGGTGGTGGTGACCTCGCGGAGGAGCCGCACGAGGTCCGACTCGCGCTCCAGGGCCTCGAACAGGCGGCGCACGGTCTCCCGCCGCCAGTGCGCGGCCTCGTCGGCGAGGTTCGCGACCCCCCCGACCACGATGTGGTGGGCCCGGGACCCGTCCTGCATCCGGGAGAGGACGTCGGAGACCCCGAGGAGGAGCTCGCGCTCGGCGCCGGGCGCCTGCCCCGCCATCCGCAGGGCCGCCGCCTGGGCGGCCGCCACGCTCTTGCCCCCCAGCGCCTCCTGGAACCGTCGCTCGTAGGTCTCGAGGTCCCCCTCCCCCAGGTCCTCGGGGCGCTCGATCAGGAGCTTCTCGACCCCGCCGTGCTGCCCCACGATGAGCACCATGACGGCCTGACCGAGCTCGATCAGCTCGACCCGGGCCACGGTGTCCTCGCCGGTCGCCGGCGGGAGCGCGAGCCCCGCGTACTGCGTGACGCGGGAAAGGAGCTTCGTGGTGCCCCGCAGGACCTCCTCGAGGTCCAGCACCGCCTCGGCGAAGAACCCGGCGATCGCGCGGCGCTGCTGCTCGCGCAGGCGTCCGCCGCGGGGCAGCGTGTCCACGTACTTGCGGTACCCGGCGTCCGTGGGGATCCTCCCGGCCGAGGTGTGGGGCTGCGTCAGGTAGCCCAGCTCCTCGAGGGCGGCCATCTCGTTCCGGATCGTGGCCGCCGACACGCCGAGCCCGGATCGCTCGGCGATCGTCTCGCTGCCGACCGGCTCCCCCGTGCGGACGTACTCCTCCACGACCGCCCGCAGGACGGCCAGCTTGCGCGCACCCAGCTCCGCCTCCACCATGGTATTAGCAGTCTACCCCGGGGAGTGCTAGGCAGACGGGAGCCGGGGCCCCCGGTACCCTTGGGGTATGACGAGCGAGGCAGACGCCTACCGATCCCACTGGGAGGACGAGCAGGACGGCGCGGCCCTGTACCGGGCCCTGGCCGAGCGGTCCGAGGGCGAGCAGCGGGAG
>VAPR01001717.1_pt1 | contig 10102 bp, 8 predicted proteins | sample 3380701 | NCBI WGS metagenome assembly VAPR01 (sample SAMN11536904, study PRJNA540576) | hot springs metagenome | isolation source: hot spring wet sediment | place: Spain: Lobios | collected 2014-01
GCCCTCGTGGACTCGAACCACGGACCTCGGTCTTATCAGGACCGCGCTCTGACCACCTGAGCTAAGGGCCCGGAGCACCCACGATTCTACGGGGGTCCCCGGGAGGTGTCAAACCAAAGTTGGCCGCGCCGCAGGCGACTTCCCGTGCGGTGCGCCGCCGCTTCGCGACAGCAGCCTGTGCGGCTTGCCACTAACCGGCTAGCCCGGTCCGCCGCGGGTCTAGCCAGTCCCTCAGGCCGTCACCGAGGAGGTTGAAGCCAAGGACCGTGGCAGCGATGCCTGCCCCGGGCCACAGGGTGGGATGGGGGGACAAGAACAGGAAGGACTGCGCTTCCCGCAGCATGCGCCCCCAAGAGGCCGTGGGCGGCTGCGTGCCCAGACCCAGGTAGGAGAGCGCCGCCTCGATGAGCACCGCGGCTCCCATCGCCAGGGACGCCTGGACCACCAGCGGGCCGGCTACGTTTGGCAACACGTGTCGGAAGATCAGGCGGGGCGTGGCCGCGCCGAGGGCCCGGGCCGCTTCCACGTACGGCAGCTGTTTGGTGGCCAGCACGCCCGCCCGCGCGAGTCGGGCGAACACCGGGACGAGAGCGATCCCCACCGCGGTCATGGAGCTGGTGGCTCCCGGGCGCCACGTGCTCGCCAGCAGCAGGGCCAGGAGGACCGCGGGGAAGGCGTACAGCGCCTCCAGCAGGCCGCCGATGACGCGGTCCACCCAGCCGCCCGCGTAGCCGGCCACGACACCGAGCGTGGCCCCGACGCCCAGCGCGATCCCCACCGCCACCAGCCCCACGTACAGCGCGTTCCTGGCGCCGGCCATGGTCCTGCTCAACAGGTCCCTGCCGAAGTGGTCGGTGCCCAGCGGATGCCGCGGGGAGGGCGGAGCGAGGCGGGCCGTGAAGTCCGCGGCATCCGGGTCATAAGGCAGCCACACGAAGCTTACGAGCGCCACCGCGCACACCGCCGCCACCAGGGCTCCGCCCACCCGGAGCGCAGGGGAGGGACCCCTCTTACCCATAGGCGATCCGCGGGTCCAGCCGCGCGTACAGCACGTCCGTGCCGAGATTCAGGACGACGATGAAGGTGGCCAGCACCAGCACGATCCCCTGCACCAGGGGGTAGTCCCGCGCCTCGATGGCCGTGAGGGCCAGCGTTCCCAGCCCGGGGAGCGCGAAGACGGACTCCACCACCAGGCCCGCGGTGAGGAGTTGTGCGAACTCCAGCCCGAGCACGGTGACCACGGGGATGGCCGCGTTGCGCAGGGCGTGGCGGAGCAGGACCGCAGGCTCCGACAGCCCCTTGGCCCGGGCAGTTCGCACGTAGTCCTGGTGCAGCACCTCGAGCACGCTCGCGCGCACCATGCGCGTGAAAAGAGCGGCGCGGGTGAGCGACAGCGTGGCCACGGGCAGGACCAGGTGCACGGCCGCAGCCCTCCAGTCGGTCCAACCGGGGAACCCGCCGGAGGGGAGCAGGCGCAGCTCCACCGAGAACACGAAGACGAACAGCAGGCCTACCCAGAAGGAAGGCAGCACCGCGCCGCATAAGGCGAAGCCGCTGAGCAGCAGGTCCAGCTGGGTTCCGGCTCTTCTGGCCGCCAGCGTCCCCAACACGGTCCCGAGGGCGGCCGCAAGCCCCAGGCTCATGAACACGAGGGGCAGGGTCACCGCAAGCCGCTGACCCACCAGCTGCGTCACCGGCTGGCCGTAGCGGATGGACCTCCCCAGGTCCCCGCGCACGACCCGCCGGAACCACTCCGCGTACCGCGCCAGGGGTGGCCGGTCCAGCCCAAGCTCCCCGCGCAAGGCCTCAAGGGCTTCCGGCGAGGCTTCCAGGCCCAGGATGGCCTGCGCGGGGTCTCCGGGGATGAGCAGCATCGCCCCGAACACGAGCACCGTGGCCAGCCACAGAGTCGCGGCCGCGGCCACCAGGCGCTGCACCACGAACGTGGCCATCGGGGCTAGGGAACCCCGCGGGTCAGCGGGCCACGGACACCTCCGTGACGTTCATGCTGGGGGTAGGCTGGTCCGTCCACCACCCGCTCACCGTGCTGCGGAGCGCGGCGATGTAGGGGGCGTTCATCACCCAGACGTTCACCGCGTCCTCGGCGAGCATCCGCTGCAGCTGGCCCATGAGCTCACAAGCGCGCCGGGGGTCGTTGAGCCGCCGGTACTGCTCCAACAGCCTACCAAAGCGCGGGTTGTTGTACCGGAAGTAGTAGTTGGGGTTTGCGTAGATCTCGATGTCGTTGGGCTCCGAGTGGCCGATGATGGTCATCTGGTAGTCCGCGCCCCGGAACACCCGCGACAACCACGTGGCCCACTCCACCACCTCCAGCTGCGCTCGGACTCCTACCCGGGCCAGCTGAGCGGCGATGGCCTCCCCGATGCGCCGTTCGTAAGGATAGGGCGCCGCCAGGGTGAAGGTGAAGCTCAGCGGATTCTGCGGCCCGTAGCCCGCCTCGGCCAAAAGCGCCCGCGCCCGCGCCGGGTCCGGCGCGTAGAAGTTGGAGAGGTCCACGTAGCACGGCTCGTTGGGGGACCGGTGGCTTCCGATCTTGGTCCCGAAGCCCATCATCACTCCCCGGATCAGCTCGTCCTTGTTGACGGCGTGCTGCATGGCCCGGCGCACCCGCAGGTCGTCGAACGGAGGGCGGGCGTTGTTCATCCCCACGGTGATCTCCGTGGTCGTGGTCCCCACCACCACCTTAAAGTTCGGGTCCCGCTGCAGGGCCAGGGCGTTCTCGGGGACCACCCCGTAGCCCAAGACGTCCACGTCACCTGCCCGCAGCGCCGCCAGCTGCGCGTTCTGGTCGGGCAGGATCCGGAAGGTGACCTGATCCAGGCGCGGTAGCCCCCGGACGTAGTAGCGAGGGTAGCGCTCCAGCCGGATGGCCACCCCGCGGTCCCATGCCACGAACCGGAAGGGGCCGGTGCCCACCGGCTGCGTGCGCTGCTCCTCCACGCGGCCGCGGGGTCCGATGACCGAGTCCGGCCGGGCCAGGTTGAACAGGAACTCGGAGTCAGGCTGCCGGAGCCGGAAGACCACGGTGTACGGGTTCGGTGCTTCCACCCGAACGATGTCCCGGTAGTACTCCGGATGGGTGTGACCCGAGCGGGGATCGCGGGCGCGCTGGAACTTGAACAGAACGTCTTCCGCGGTGAAGGGGGCTCCGTTGTGGAATGTGACGTTCCGACGGAGGTGGAAGGTGTACGTGAGGCCTCCGGGCGACACCGTCCAGCGTTCCGCCAGGGCCGGCACGATCTCGCCCTTGACGTTGAACTTCACCAAGCCCTGCAGGACGTTGTCGTAGAGCACCCGCGCGATCTCCTGCGAGGTGGAGGCGGTGGGGTCCAACACGGGCGGTTCGGCGTTGATCACCACCGTCAGGCGGCCCCTCGCGGGAGGCGCCTGAGCTCCCGCGAGACTCGATGTGAGCAGTACGACCGCGACCAGCAACCCTAGGGTCCGCACCCTCTCAACCTCCTCCCCGTGGGTTAGCGATCACGCCGCGACACGACGGCTTCTATTGTATGGCAATTCGGTCCGAGGGAGGAGGGACGCCCCGGCGCGTGGAAGCGTACGGTGCCCGCGGCTCACAAAACGTTCCCGTGGGCACTCCTGGCGCGGTATGGAGTGGTCTCTGGAGGAGCGGGCGCAGCAGGCTGCGGCGTCGGTGGACGCCGAGGATGTGATCACTCTGGCCCGCCGCCTGGTGCGGATCCCCAGCGTGGTCCGTCCCGGCGGGAGTGAGGCGGCGGTGGCGGGATTCCTTGCGGAGGAGCTGGAGCGCCGGGGGTTCGCGGTATCCTGGCAGGAGGTAGCCACCGGCCGACCCAACGTCATCGCGGACTGGGACGCAGGGGAGGAGGGCTTCGGCCTGATCCTGGAAGGCCACACGGACGTGGTCACCGAAGGGGATCCGTCGGCGTGGTCCTGCGACCCCTTCGAGGGAGAGGTGCGGTGCGGCCGTTTGTACGGCCGCGGGGCCTGCGACATGAAGGGCGGCCTTGCCGCCGCAGTGGCGGCTCTGGACGCGGTGCGGCGTGCCGCCCGGGGGCTTCGGGGTCGCGTGCGTTTGGCCGCCCTGGTGGACGAAGAAGGGATGATGGCGGGCGTGAAGGCGTTCGTGCGCGCCGGGTATGCCCAGGGGTTCCACGGCGCCGTGGTGTGCGAGCCTGAGGAGAACGAGATCTGCCTATTCCAGAAGGGCGCCCTGCGGGTGCTGGCGACCTTCCGCGGGCGACAGGCGCACGGCGCCATGCCGTACGCGGGCGCCAACCCGATCCCAGCTGCGGCGCGGTTCGTGCTCGCCCTCAGGGGCCTCCAGGAGGCCGAGCAGCGGCGGTGCGGGCCGCACCCTCAGCTGGGCCTGCCGTGGATCACGCCCACCACGGTGCGGGCACCGGCGCATGGGGACGCGCAATTCAACGTGATGGCGGGCGAAGCGCAGGTCACCGTGGACCTGCGGACCGTCCCGGGCCAGGACCACGGCCACCTGCGGGAGGCGGTCGGCCGCGCCGCGTCCCGGGCCGCGGAGGGGGAGAGCGGTGTCGAGGCCACCACCGAGGTGGTGGAAGACCGGCCGTGGACACAGACGCCCCCCGACGCGGCGGTGGTCCGGGCGGTGGAACGGGCCGTGCGGCTCGTCACGGGCCGTCCACCCCGGTACGGCGGCGTTCCGGGGGCCACCGACGGGACTTTCCTCCATGCGTGGGCAGGCCTTCCCGTAGTGGTCATCGGTCCGGGGAAGCGGGAGGTCCCTCACCAGGTGGACGAGTACGTGGAGGTGGCGGAGCTGGTAGAGGCCGCGCGCATCTATGCCGCCGCCGTGGTGTACGCGCTGGGAACCGACGGGGAGGGATGAGCTTGGACTACACCCAGTTGTTCCGGCTGGACGGCCGCACAGCGCTGGTGGTGGGTGCGGGGTCGGGGATCGGTGCGGCAGCGGCGCGGGCCCTGGCGGCCTGCGGCGCCGCGGTGGTGTGCGCGGACGTGCGGGAGGAAGGCGCGAGGGCCACCGCGGACAGCATCGTGCGGGCCGGGGGACAGGCGGAGGCGGCGTTCGTGGACGTCACGGAGGCAGCTTCCACGGACGCGCTGGTCCAGGCGGTGCGCGAACGGTGGGGATCCCTGGACGTGGCGGTGGTCACGCCGGGGATCAACGTCCGCAAGCCCCTGGTCTCGTACTCCGACGATGAGTTCGACCGCGTGGTGGCGGTGAACCTCAAGGGCACCTTCCACGTGCTGCGGGCCGCGGGCCGCGTCATGGCGGAGCAGGCTCGCGGCAGCATCGTGGTGCTGGCGTCCATCCGCGCCCAGGTGGTGGAGCCCGGGCAAGGCGTGTACGCGGCCACCAAGGCCGGTGTGGTCCAGCTGGCCCGGGCCATGGCCGCGGAACTCGGACCCCGCGGCGTGCGGGTCAACGCGGTGGCGCCCGGTGTGGTGGAGACGCCGCTCACCGAACCGATCCAGCGGAACCCCGCGTGGTTCCGTGCCTACGCGGAGCGGTCGGCGCTGGGGAGGTGGGCGAAGCCTGAGGAGATCGCGGGCGCCATCGTGTACCTGGCCTCGGACGCCGCGAGCTACGTCACCGGATCCGTGCTGGTAGTGGACGGCGGGTGGACCGCGGTGGATGGCCGTTTCACCCCACCCGTGTGAGTCCTTCAGGAATCCAACCGCTCACAGCTTGCAGTGGGCCGCGCTTTACCGCGCGGAGTTCTCGCACGAGGAAGGGGCGCTGACCGAGCCGCGAGGCGTGCCAGGCGGCGTGCGCTGCGCTCGCCTCGAACGCCGGGGGGAGGGTGCGATCGACCCCGCGGCCTGGGTGCGAGGGACGCAGGTTTTAGAGGCTTGGCCGGGGCGAGGAGGCGCCATGGCGGACTGGGCGTTCTTAGAGGAATCAAGCGACGGCGTGGTTCTCCATGTGAGGGTACAGCCCGGGGCGAGGCGAACCGAGCTGGCGGGCACCGGTGGCGGCTGGCTGCGGCTTAGAGTGGCCGCTCCGCCGGTACAGGGCCGGGCCAACGAGACAGCGCGTGGGTACCTGGCTGAACTACTGGGGCTACCCCTTTCAGCCGTGGTCCTGGTGGGCGGGGCTGCGGGGCGGACCAAGCGCTTCCTCCTGCGAGGCGCGAAGGCGCGCGCCGTGCGCCAGCGGCTAGCGCGCGCTCTGGGCGGGGAGGGATTTTGACGCACCCTCCGCAGGGGCCGGCATGACCCCGGTTCGTCTTCTGCGTAAACCCGGTCGATGATCTTGTCAGGTCGCCGCGTTGGGGCAGTAAGCTTTTCCAGACGCCAGCGGGGCGGCCTTGCAACACCGGGTGCCGGCTCGTGAGTCATTTCCCCGGACGAAAAAAACCCTTACCTAGCGCGCAGCGTGCGGCGGCGCCCACGCGGTGATGGGGTGCCCGGGGCAGCGCCCGGGCTACAGCAGTGGTGGTTCGAGCTCCTCGACGTTGTGGCCAAGGCCGTGGTAGCCTGTGGGCCGGAAAGGGGGATCGTGGCACAGCCGAGCAGCCTATCTGGAGGGGAAAGTGGAGGAACACTCCCGGGGTCATACGCAGGTCCGGGAGGATATCCAGCAGCTCCGCCAGCACGTCATCCACCTGGACCAGTAAGGTAGACCGGTTCCGGGAGGAGCTTTCTGGCCGGATTGACGCGCTGGACCAGAACGTAGACCGGTTCCGGGAGGAGTTTGCTGGCCGGATCGGTGCCCTCGACGGACGGTTGTCGGCTCGCATCGACGTTTTGGATCAGAAGTTCAGCCGGTGGTTCAGCAGGCTCACCGGCATCCTCGTGACCGCCCTTCTGGCTCAGATGGGCCTGCTCGGGGCGGCCTTGTTTGCACGCTGAGCGGCCCGCGCGATCATCACCGGGGTCAACCGTACACAAGGCCTATGCCTGTCTTCTCTCGTCAATTACACTCAAGGCGGCCTTCTTAACTCCTAACTGAATGGTTGCCCGATCGCCCCTCACTTCTCTTCTAAGCCGATACCGTGGGATCTCCAGCCGTGCCAGGCTTTCGGGTTCTCCCTTGCTCGCCAGCTAGGCAACGAATCTCTTCGCGAGTTCCGAGTCAGGCGGCCAGATCGTAACGCTCACACCGTCCGTCCCTCTGAGTGGATCGAATGCCGCAAGTACAGGGTCGGCCTCCTGCCTGACGAAGGAATAGATCTCTCCGACAACGTCGCTTGGCCTACCGATTCTGACCTCGGCCCGGATGACGGCTGCAAAGGTGGGTTGCCGGCTGGCCTTATCTGCGTAGAAGGCAGAGGCAAGCCAGTACACATTTAAAGCCTGATTCCTGAGGCGGCGATGGAAAAACCAAGGCTGCTCAACCTCGGCGCAGAGGGCCCAGGTGGAGAAGTCGGGCAACCTCTCCAGTGCGGGGCCGGCATTAGATATCGCGAGGGTAGAGATATGTTCTCCTGGGTCACTCAAGCCAAACACGGACACAGGGAAAATGAGTAAGAGGAAGACGAGGAATATTGTGAACTTTGCCATCAGCAAGTCTCCGGGTCCCGGCGGTTGTCCAAGTGCCTCCCGGCGTATTCGCTGTAGTTTATCTGTTAGCGAGCCGTTTGCGGATGTCAAGCGATCCGGGGATCGTCGGATGCGGGGGCGGGGCGAGGCGCGGGAGCGAGGGGCTCGCGCACTAGAGGGAGCCAGAAGGCGAACACACTTCCGTGGCCTGGGTGGCTGGTAGCCGAGATCCTGCCTCCCTGCATCTCCACCAGATGTTTGGCGATGGCGAGCCCCAACCCCGATCCTCCGCTGGAGCGAGTGCGGGAGCGGTCGGCTCGGTAGAAGCGCTCGAACACATGCGGGAGGTCGTCGGGCGGGATTCCCCGGCCGGTGTCTTGCACCGCCACACAAGCCTCCTGTCCGTCCTCGCGCACCGACACGTGGATGCGCCCGCCTTCGGGCGTGAACTTGAGTGCGTTGTCCAACAGGTTCGTGAGAACCTGCTCCACGCGATCGGGGTCCGCGACCACCACGAGGCCGGGCTCGACCTGCCACTCCAGGCGAACGCCTGCCGCCTCAGCCCGCGGCTGGTGGCGGGATGCCACCCGTGCACACAGCTCTCCCAGGTCCACGGGTTGCAATCGGAAAGTCACCCCCTTGGCCTCCAGGCGGGAAAGCTCGAGCAGATCATCGACCAGCTTGGTGAGCCGGTTGGTCTCGGCCTCAATGATTTCAAGGAAGCGACGGCTGTGTTGCTCGTCCCGCAGGGCGCCGGCAAGGAGGGTCTCCACAAACCCCTTGATGGAGGTGAGGGGAGTACGCAGTTCGTGGGAGACGTTGGCCACCAGTTCGCGCCGGAGCCGTTCAGAGCGTCGCAGGTCGGTCACGTCCCGCACCACCGCCACCGCGCCCGCGGGAGCCCCGTCTCCCCGAATGGGACTGCAGGTCACCTCGACGGCGCGGCCTCCCGGCAAGCTGAGTTCTTCTGACTGCTCGCGTCCTGCCGCCGCGGATTCCAGCATCGCCAGGAGGGGAGGCAGGTCCAGCACCTGGCGGAGCGGACGCCCCACGGCCTCCTGCGGCACGCCCAGCAGCTCCCTGGCCGCTCGGTTGCACAGCAGCAGCTCCCCCCCAGGCCCCACCGCCACCACGGCGTCCCGCAGGCTGGCCAGGACTGCTTCCAGGCGGTTACGCTCCGTCCGGATTCGCACGATGGTCTGGTCGAGCTGTTGAGCCATCCGGTTGAAGGCCTGCGCCAGGCGGCCGACCTCATCCCTGCGCTCCACCGGTACCTGGCGCCCGTACTCGCCGCGACTGATGGCCTGCGCACCCGCCTCCAGCTCCTGAAGCGGCCGCGTGATGGACCGGCTGATCCGCAGTCCCAGGAACGTGGCCGCCAGAAGAGCCAAGGCCCCCGCCACCCCGAAGGCCCACCAGATCTGCTGGAGCTGACGCTCCACCCACAGCCGGGGGGCGGAGATGTGCACGATCCCCACGAGCCGGCCGCCCTCGGTCACGGGGGCTGCGGCGAAAATCCTCACCTCACCGGCGCGCTCGTCCCACCGCTCGGCGGTGGCGACCTGTCCCTGGCGGGCCTGGAGCACCTCCGGCGGGGGCGGAGGTTGGGAAGGTCCGAGGTGAGGCTTCGTGCCGGAAGGGTCCCGGACACCCACGTAGGCGCCCTGGCGCCACTGGTACGCCTTCGCGACCCTTTCCACCCAAGCGTAGTCGCGCGTGCGAGCCAGGTGCGGCCGAACCGCCTCGGCGATGATCCGCGCCTGCGCTTCCAGACTTGCTGTGTAGGTGCGGGTGTAGCGCTTTTCGATCTCCCGGACCGCGTACGCTCCCGCCACGGCCAGCGCCAGACTCACCACGGCCAGGTAGCTCAAGAGCAGTTTGGCGCGCAGGCTCACCGGCCCGCCGGCCTCCTCGGGCGCCGGGCGACGTCCGGCACCTTGAACTTGTAGCCGACCCCCCGCACGGTGACGATGTAGGTCGGAGACGCGGGGTCGTCCTCGATCTTGTCCCGCAGACGGCTGATGTGCATGTCCACCGTGCGGGTGCTGCCGAAATAGTCGTAGCCCCAGACGTGCTCGAGCAGCGCGTCGCGGCTGAAAACCCGGTTGGGGTGGGCCATGAGCAGGCGCAGGAGGTCGAACTCCTTGGTGGTCAGCTCCACCGGTCGGCCGCCCAGGAACACCTCCCGGGTGTTGGGATCGAGCACCAGGTCGCCCGCCACCAGCCGGGGCTGCGGCAAGCCGCTCTGCGCCTCCGGCCGCGCGCGGCGGAGGATGGCGCGGACACGGGCCACGAGCTCTCGCGGGCTAAAGGGTTTTGTGACGTAGTCGTCGGCGCCGGTCTCCAAACCCAGCACCCGGTCTAGCTCCCCATCCTTGGCGGTGAGGACCAGGATGGGGACGGTGCTCTCCCGCCGGAGGGTGCGACAGATCTCCAGGCCGTCCACGTAGGGGAGCATGAGGTCCAGCACGATGAGGTCCGGATGCTCTGCGCGGGCGCGGCGGAGGGCCTCGTGGCCGTCGTACGCCACGCTCACCTGGAAGCCTTCCCGCTCCAGGTTGTAGCGGACGAGCTCCACGATGTGGGGCTCGTCGTCGACCACCAGGATCCTCTGCACGCG
>VAPR01001720.1_pt1 | contig 10098 bp, 9 predicted proteins | sample 3380701 | NCBI WGS metagenome assembly VAPR01 (sample SAMN11536904, study PRJNA540576) | hot springs metagenome | isolation source: hot spring wet sediment | place: Spain: Lobios | collected 2014-01
TGACCCCGCGCGGGGTCACCGGCCAGGCCTCCCGACCAGCCCGTCCGCTACGCACTCCCGATCCAGTGTTCCGTGCAGCGCCGCTCTGCGATGATTGAGAGCGGAGCGGAAAGGAGCGACCGTATGGGCATGGAACTTCCGACGCTCGGCAAGATCTCGCGGGACGTCTTCGACCGGATCATCTTGCCGAACCTAGGTGCGCCGTCACCACATGTCCTCGTGCCCCCACAGCACGGAGTCGACGTGGGCATCGTCGATCTCGGCAACGGGCAGGTCATGGCGATCACCACCGATCCGGTCTTCATCGTCCCTGCCTACGGCTGGGAACGAGCAGCCTGGTTTGCCGTACACATCCTGGCCTCGGATGCTGCGACCAGCGGACTGCAACCGACGTTGATGGCCATCGACTTGAACTTGCCGCTATCGATCACCGCCGAGGAACTGTCGATCCTGTGGACGACGATCCACCGCGTCTGTGCGGAACTCGGTATCGCCATCGTCGCGGGTCATACCGCCCGGTACGAAGGGTGTAACTACCCGATGGTCGGAGGCGCGACGGCGATGGCGATCGGGCCAGCCGACCGCTACGTGACACCCAAGATGGCACGGGTCGGCGACCTCGTGGTGGTGACGAAGGGAGCAGCGATCGAAGCGGCCGGGCTGTTCGCGGTCAGCTTCCCGGACCGCATTGCGGCGGCCTACGGGCGGGACTTCGCCGAGCAGGCGCAAGCGCTCTTCTGGCAGATGAGCGTCGTCGAGGACGCACTGACCGCAGCCAGCATCGGTGTGCGCGATGAGGGCGTGACCGCGATGCACGATGCAACTGAATGCGGGGTGTACGGTGGGCTGGTCGAGGTCGCTGAGGCATCGGGTGTCGGGCTGCGGATCGAACAGGAACGGATCATCCTGCGCGAGGACGTGGCGAAGATCTGCCAGTTGTTCGGGATGGACCCGTATGCGGCGATCAGTGAGGGGACGCTCATCATCACGGTCCGGCCACACAAGGTCGATGCCCTGCTGGCAGCGCTGACAGCGAAAGGGATCGCGGCGAGCGTCGTCGGCGAGGTGGTGCCGCCCGAACAGGGCCTGACGCTGATCGTCGATGGGAAGGAGCAGCCCCTCGAGCATCCCCGCGTCGACCCCTTCTGGGCCGCCTTCAGCCGCGCGATGGGGGAGGCAGACTAGCCCGCCGAGAGCCCTCGCTACACCGGCGTCACGTTTTCGCGCACTGCAGCGTCGATCCGCTCGCCAAGCACGACAACGATGCACGTCGTTCCCATCACACCCACAATCGCGAGTGTGATCACGAGAAGGATCGATTCACTTGGCAGCAATACATCCGCGATCAGGCTCAACGGCACGGACAAACCGATTCCAGCTAGGGCACTGAGCAGAATGACCAGCAGCGCTGGCACGAGCACCTGCACGAAATCGATACGGCGCCGCTGCCCTTGGGTGAGCCCAATACGCCACAGGACGAGTCTTGCCCAGCGGACCAACAGCACGCGATCCACGAGGCCGAGAAGCGCACCGATACCCAGAGACAGGGTGACCGTATCGATCGCAGCATCAACCCACTGCATGACCTCCGGATGCAACCGAGTCAGTCGGTCGAGAAGGCTCAATCGCGACGGCGCGACCAGTCCGGTGGCCCAGGCTGCATCCGCGACACGCCGATCCAGTTCATCGATGGATATCGGCGCAACGACGAGAGCCGCATCGGCGATACTGACTCGCTCAGCCGGCACCAGACGGAGGGGAACGCCCCCGATCAGAGCAACCAGATCTTGCGCCAGGGTATCGGGCAGCGTGAAAGGCCCGGTCGAACAGAGAGTAGGATCAGAGCGGAACTGCTGGGCCAGATCGTAACAGGTGACTCCCAGCTCGATGCCATCCTCTGCGAATCGACCAGGGAAGACAGCGATACCCGGCAGCCGTGACCGGAGGGCAACGATATCTTCAGGCTGCGGATCTGACCAGCCCAAGAGGACGACGGAAACCGGACCGTGCGGCAGATCGGAACGTGTTACTTCGACGCGTGTCTGCAAAGCACGATAGGTGACCAGCGTGATGCCGAGGAGCACGACCGTCCCCAGCGCTGCATAGGGACGGGTCAAGCGCACCGGATCCCATGCCAGCTGGCGACCGGCCAGCCAGACCTCCGCGGTCCGCGCCAGGGAGAGGAGCGCACCGATCGCCCGTACGAGGGCCTCGTAGAGGATTGGAACGGTCAGCATGCAAAAGACAGCCGAGATGACGAACCAGACGAAAGCACCTTCCTGCCCTCGACCGAACGAGCGGGCGCTGAGAGCAAAAGACGCGAGTGCCGCGATCGGGAATGCGAACCGGACGACCCGCCCCTCGCTCCGTACCAGACTCGGCCGCCCAGCTGGTCGCGACCAGGCGAGCGACCACGAGGTCGAGAACAGGCTCATCGAAAACACACCGAACAGGAAGGCCAGCGCACCACCTGCAGCGATGGGCAGGGGAAGGGAGAGATCACCAGGGAACACCGGTCGATCGGTCAGTGGAACGTGGTCGAGGTGTCGAGTCAAGAGCATCCAGCTAGCCGCAGCGGCGAGGATACCAGGAGTGGCGAGTATCGTCGCCTCATACGCCGCGAGTACCGCCAATCGAAGGCGCGCAACACCGAGCGCCCGCAAGAGTGCCAGGCGCCGGTCACGCGAACGCGATGCTGCACTCAGCACGACCGTGAGCACGATAAGTGTAGGGACGCCGAGACAGAAGACGAGGCCCATGACGAAGGCCCGGTCCCCCTCCATGCGCAATGACGGCGGAAACGTGCCATCGGGTCCGCCGAATCGTGCGATGCGAACCGTCTGCACGTCTCCTCGCAGCGTCCGGCCCGGCCCTGGCCGCACATAGGCGAACAGATCGCCCGCCGAAGGAACACCCGAGGCATCGAGTACACCCGCGACCCGGAATCGCGCACGCAACGCCTCGTCCCGCTCGATCAGCTGGGCCAGTGCCGGAGACACGATCATCGTGCCGGGATCAGGAAGTGTCTCGAGTCCAGGAGGCAGGACAGGCGGCTCGGACGTGGCTGGCTCCACCCAGAGGAGCATGATCGACTGGCCATCGGCGTTCTCGAACGACAACTGCATCAAGAGATCGGTCGGAGCTGGTGTTGACGCGACTGTACCCAACCGATTCCGATCCCGCGCGTCCTCGCGCACAAACAGCTGCACGATACTCATGCCCCCGAGAAGGAGCACGGTACACAGGAAGCAACCTGTCAGAAACGCCACCTGCCTCCAGCGGTAGTCGATGTGACGGCTCCAGGCGAGACGCACAGCCAGTGTCAGGAGCATTGTGAGATCTCCTGTCGCTCTTCAGGCGCGATCGGCCAGAGGCGGCCGTCTCGGAGTCGGTACGTAACGTCGCAGGTTCCGGCCACGATCGGATCATGCGTGGCAATAATGACGATGGTACCCTGCTGGTGTGCGATCGAGACGAGAAGCTGGGCAACCACTCGCGCCGTCATCTCATCGAGCATCCCGGTAGGCTCATCGGCCAGCACGAGGGCTGGCGCTGTTGCGAGGGCCCGGGCGATGCCGACGCGCTGAATCTCGCCACCGGAGAGCTGTTCCGGATGAGCAGTGGCGCGATGCGCAAGGCCGAGTTCTTCCAGCAGCTGATGCGCGCGTTGTTCCGCGCGCGACCGCTCCCAACCGAGGAACCGGAGCGGAAGCATAACGTTCTCGACTGCCGAGAGTTCAGGCAGGAGTTCACCGAACTGGAAGACCAGACCGACGCGGGCGAGGCGAAAAGCAGCGCGCCGATCCTCGCGGAGACGCCAAATCTCTGTCCCATCGATCACGACGCGGCCGCTCGTCGGTCGTCGAATGCCGCACAGACACTGCAAGAAGGTTGTCTTCCCTGACCCCGAAGGTCCCATGATCGCCACTGCAGTCCCGGGAGAAACGACCAGATCGACGCCGTCGAGGAGGCGACGTTCAGGTGTCACGAAGGTCAACCGCTCGACAACCAGACCTGCGGACATCGGACCCCCTTACCGGGAAGGTCGGGCTCAGCCCCAGCGCCAGAACCAGCACCGGGGCTGAACCCACCGAGCTACGCGGACGCCCACGCACTACAGGGATCGAGCTGGAACGCTACATCTTCGCAGACCTGAAGAGCGAGAATAGAGTAGATTGGGTTCGTCTGACCGCAACCCGCTGAGGAGCCATTGGGGTCGTCGATACGAGAGATGACACTCGTGCCGCTTCGGGTGTAGCGCGCGTACGCACCGTTCCCGTCCGTTTCCATGTCGCACACCGTCACGAGGGTATGTGCACTGTTCACGTACGCAAAGTCCGATCCCTCGAAGACGTAGACGACGTGGGCAGCACCGACAAGAGGCAAGGACGCGAACAACGCGATCGCAACGAGAAGGGCCATGATCCGAACCATGCTCGTACCTCCTCTTCCGCACGCCGCGAATCACGGAAGGAAGCGTTTCGGTACGAGAGGTGGATCACGCCCCCCCTGAAAACTTGTTCGAGAATGGACCAGGTTAGCCGGGGCACCATGTGCATTCCACTTGACACGATGTACCTTCAGGTTAGCAAGCTCCGTATCGGTTGTCAAGCAAGTTCGCCTCTGCGGTGGTTCGCATGCTCGGCGCCCGACCTTGGCGAATGGAACCCGGGCTAACCGTGCGCGCTACGGTACCGGGCAGCATGTCCCTGACCTGGGTGTGGCGCCTCCTCAGATCACCTGTGACGGCTGGTTCTTCACCATCCCCAGCGTCACCCGCTTGGCGACCGAAGCCTGGGGCAAGATGTAGAACTGCACGCTATCCGCTTCTTGGTCGATGACCCGTTCCAGCTCGTGCTGGAGACGGCGAAGTTGTGCTGGCGTCAGTTCTCCCTCCAGCAGCGAGTTCTGGACCCAGGTCAGGTACTTGCGGCAGATCTTGAGGACACGCGCCACCCGCTCCACCCCGACGTCGTACGCCACGATGACGTACATCCCCGCTCCCGCTCGACCTGCGCTTCGCTGACACCTCGCCCAAGGATAACGCGAAGTTTCGCGGTCAGCTGCGCAGCGCGAACGGTACGTAGGTCTGTTCGCCGAGGAGATGCTTTTCGATCTTGTACAGCTCTAGGCGCAACGTCGTGCGATAGGAGACCGAGCGGTTGAGCGCCGGGTGCCGGTAGGTCTCTTGCAGCGTCTGTTCCCAGGCTTCGATGACCAGCTTGCGTCCCTCATCGTCGAGGAAGACACCCTCGGCGCCGGTGACGAAGTGACGGCGTTGCAGCTGCCCCCGGTTGACCAGACGGAAGATCAGCCGGTCGACGAGGACGGGCTTGAAAATCTCCGCGACGTCGAGGTTGAGCGTATGACGCCGGAAGTTCGTCTCGTGCAGATACCCGATACGCGGGTCGAGATGCGTCTGATAGATCTGAGCCAGGACAGCCGTGTACAGGAGCGAGTTACCGAACGAGATGAGCGCGTTCGTCTCGTCCCGTGGCGGTCGTCGGGTACGCGGGCCGAAAGGAAACTCCGCCTCGATAATGCTCGGCCACGTCGCATAGTAGGCCTCGCGCGCCTGCCCCTCGAGGGCCATGAGTGCTGCTGGCGAGGCTGCCCTGTCGAGGGCTTCCAGCGACTGGTCGACGACGTCCACCGCGCCCTGTACGTCGACGCCGCGCCGGCGGTAGTAGAGGAGAACCGTCCGGATGTTCCGGAGGGAACCCCGGACAAACGCGCGGGCGAGGGTGAGACGTCGCTCCTGGTCGAGGTAGTGCTCGACCTGGCGGAGGATGAGTGCACCGCTGGCCAGGTGTTCGCGCGGGTAGAACGTGCCGGTGTAATAGCCGTACCGGTTGAAGAAGTGGAGCAGGATACCTTCTCGAGCGACGAACTCGAGGAAGCGCTTGTTCAGATCGACTTCACCGAACACGTACAGCTCGCTGACCTGCTCGACCGGAAGGAACCGCTTCCCCTCCTCGGTTTCCAGGACGATCGTGTTCTGGTGTCGGGCGAGTCGGCCTGAGGAAAAGACATAGACCGGCTTCATCGAGCTGGCTCCTGGCTCCCCTTTCGAGCACGACGCCGAACAGCTGTCTCGCTAGGAGCGTCTTCCGCGATCCAGCAGAATTCATAGTAGGCACAATGGCGACAGGCTGGGATACGCACGGGCGGCGGTGGTTGGGGGAGCTGGAGCAGTTCTTCGACTTGCTGGATTGCCTGTCGGACCGCCGCTTCCAGTTCGGGAGTGAGTTCGACCGGTTCGACACGACGCTGCTCGGGATAGCGGAGTTCGCCACGGACGTGGAGACCGGCCTCGCGGAGTCGGAGGAGATAATAGCCGAGCTGGAGGCGCTGAGCGTGCTGGGCACGGGGCGAGCGCTTGACTTCTCCGATTACCAGTGCTTCGTCCTCATCGGCGTCAGCTGGTCGGCGACGAAGGACATCGACCTTCATCCCGGGCAGTGCCAGTTCCTTCCGCTCGCGCACATAGGCAGTTTCGGCGAGCAACCGCCCCAGCGCGAGCAGCTCGTGGTCATGGTAGCCCTCGATCGCGTGCCCGGCGAGCCAGATCTTCCGATCGCAGATACCGACATAGGACATGAGCGTGCCAGTGACAAGCTGCTCACCTGACACCGCGCGGCCCTCCCTCACACGAGGACGGCATCGATATCTGCTTCGTCGGGCAGGAGGCCCAGTTCGTCGTCGTACTGCACTGCAGCGACGATGGTGCGATCCTTCAACTGCTGCAAACGACCATCACGCTGGAGCTTCCAGAGGGTGCCGTACGGTATTGGGACCAGGAACTGGTTGGCGAGGAGATGCCGGCCCTCCGCTACCGCACGCGTGTACGCTTCCAGAAATCGACTCGGTAAGACCTCTGTGCCTTGGAACAGACGGTAGAAGTCCTCGAACGCCATTTCGGCATGCTGCAGCGGTCGCAGTCCTTCGACGACAGCCCGAAACGACGATAGTGCTTGCTCGAACCGCTTGCCCTCGCTCGTCGTCCAGCCCAGGCGATAGACCCGCTCGACCCACTGCTCAGCGTCCCGCGCATCCAGCGGATGACCATCTGGTGGAGCCTCAGCGAGGGTCCGGTCGATCCGCTCCCGGTCATACACGCGCAGCAGCCCTTCGTCGTACGCCGTGCTCACCATGACGGGACATGGTGCTCCGCGTTCGTTGTAGCGGTTCACACGACCGAACCGCTGCAGCAGATCGTCGACCGGTGCGACTTCGGTGAACATGACGTCGAAACTGATATCGAGCGAGACCTCGATGACCTGTGTTGCGACGAGCACGCGCACATCGAGGGGGCGTTCACCGCGCAGCGCTTCGAGAATCGCCCGTTCCCGCTCGATTCGATCGCGACGTGTGAGACGGGCATGCAACAAATGCAAGCCAGCCGGGACTCGCTGCTTCAACGCCTGGAACAGCACCTGCGCCTGCTTGACGCGATTGGCGACGACGAGCACCCGCTGCCCACGTGCAGCAGCCTCGGCAATCGCGTCGACTGCCTCCTCGAGCATCCCAACTGACCACTGCAGCTGGTGACGTGCGGTGAGTAGGAAGGTTCGAGCCCAATCGTCCGACGCGGGTGGTTCCGCGAGATGGAACAGCGGCAATGGTTCGCCGAAGGCACGCTCGATCTCGAGTCGAAGAAACGCCGGGAATGTTGCCGACATGAAGAGACAACGAGCGCCCAGTTCCCGCAAGACCCGGACGAGCTCGAGGATCAGAGCGGTTACATGCGCGTCGTAGGCGTGGATCTCGTCGAAAATCACGAGTGCCCCAGTCAACTCGGCGATCCCAAGTTCGAAGCGGGGCACACCGAAGAGCCACTTCAGCAGCTGGAACGGTGTCGTGACCTTGATCGGTTTGTGCACCAGCCGGTTGAGCTCTGCTTCCCGGCGTGCCGCTTCGTACGCCTCCTCGTAATCGTCTCCCTGGAAATAGCGCTGGAACGCAACCTCGAGCGTCCGTGCATGGAGCGTTCCGACGGCATCGCGACCGAAAAGCTGCTCGAGGGTACGACTCATCGCCTCGATACTCGCCTGATACGGCAGGACGTAAAAGATCCGCTCTCCCCCCTCGCGATTGCGAGCAATCCAACGAATCGCAGCGTCGGTCTTCCCCGATCCTGTCGGCGCCACCAGCATGGCGCTCCCGAGGTGTTCCCCGAGAACACGCTGGAACTCACGCAACTGTCCAGGGCCATGCGCCTGGGACTCAGCAAGCCGCCGCCGTTGTCGCTCACTCCAATCCGCTGGCAGCTCCGCGAGAAACGACGCGACGCCAGCGCTCGCAGCATGATCGGCCGCCAGCAACCAGCCCCGACAGAGCGTGAGGAGTAGCCCTTCTCGGGAACGAAAGGCATGCTCTGTGTCGCAAATATCCTGCAACTCGCGGAGAAAATTCGCAGGCACGGGCAAATCCTGCAACACCTCCGGGAGCGGAAAGTCACGAGTATACCCGTGCTCGTTCCAGAAGGAACACAACCAGCCCCAATACGGCACAAGTTCCTGCGCCCGGGTCAGGAATTGCTGTCTGGCCTTCTCGAGAAATGCTGGCTTGGGAAGCTGTGGCCACCCGGCATCGCGCCAGAGGCGTTCCTCACGGAGATCCCGATGGTGGGTCAAGATCGCGGCGAGCGCGAGCCGGCCATAGGCGGACCTGGCGAGTCCCGCCGCAAGCAAGATCGCACACGAGAGCACCTCATGACGGAACTCCCAGCGAGCGCTGCGCTGCTGGAGCGACCGCTGGAACCCGCTCGCAGCCTTACCCAGATCATGGCCGAGCGCTGCGAGCGGGAGGGCACGTGCCAGTACGGTCGTCGCATCCGCACCGAGCATGTGTTGCCAGAGCGGTCGATACGCCTCGACGGCCTGCTCGGCGTACGCCAGAACCTCCAGCGTGTGCTGCCGAAGGGTGATGGGTGGTTCGCCTGACTTCGCGAGCGGCTCACGCTCCATGGAGGATCCACTCCTGCTGGTATACCGGCACGACGAGCCCGGAGCGTCGGTCCCGAACGAGCCACCCGCCACCATCGGTCAGCATCGTCGACCGGACCCCAAGCGTTCCGCGCTGTCCGTCGATCAAGCCGAAAAGAGCGACACGATAGGGCTTCCGGTCGGGATCAGGAGTGAAGGCGACGGGCAAGTTGTGCAGGACCGCGGTCACCCCGTTGCGCACCACGACATCGATCGGCAAAAGCACACCCGCGACCGCGCCACTTTCCACCGGCTCGAGTTCAGCCGGTTCGATCGCCTCGACCATCGCGATGTCCTGACTGCGACCGAGCACGAGCTGGTAGCGCGGCCGTTCGAAAATCGGTCGCCAGTCCGACGGAAGAAAGAGATCGAGTTCCGGCTGCACGAGGAACTCCCGCTGGACGATGTTCCGCTCGGCGAACCGGGGCGTGGCGGCAGGGTCCTTTCGCTCGACAGCGTAGATCGCCTCGAGATCCATTGCCCTGGCAGCGTAGGTCAGACGATAGGCGAGCCAGGAGACATGCTCCGGCGTTATCCAGCGCCCGCTCGCTGCCGAGAGCAGGCCAAAGACGGTCGCCAGGGGTGGGACACCGAGCGAGAGCTGGTAGGCGACGAAACTCGGTGCGCGGAACGACGCAGTCAGCGCCGTGATGCGAATCCGAATGGCTGGGTCGAATAGGCTGTGCATCGTGACCACCATCAGGACACGTGCGTATAGGCCGTTGCGACCAGTTCCGCTGCCTTATCGAGGGCCGCCTTCGGCGACGACACAAGTTCGACTCGATCGAACGGCGGTTCACCGCTCTCGATCGTTCGACGAATCTCCGTTTCGTTGGCCAGCACAGTTGGATGCCAGCCGACCAGCACCGGCTTGCCGCCATTGAGCGGGAGAAGGCGGTCGGTATAGTCCGCGAGCACGGAGCGGAACCGCTCGAGATTTAGAACGACTTGCTCAGCTGCAACCGGATCCGCCGCGAAAAGGTTCTGGAACGGCGCGTTCCCTCCATCGACGAAACCCACGATCACGGCGACCGGTGCCACATCGGAAAGGTTCCGCGCCAGCCGCGCGCCACCGCGGAGCTGGGCGAGCGCGCGCCCCACCTCGAGACCG
>VAPR01001724.1_pt1 | contig 10080 bp, 10 predicted proteins | sample 3380701 | NCBI WGS metagenome assembly VAPR01 (sample SAMN11536904, study PRJNA540576) | hot springs metagenome | isolation source: hot spring wet sediment | place: Spain: Lobios | collected 2014-01
CTCTCTGTGATTCAACTGCACGGAAGTGAGCATCCTGCGTTTTGCCGGGAGGTTGCAGCTCGATATGGGCTTCCGGTATGGAAAGCCATTGCCGTTTCTTCGGAAGAGCAGGTGGCCGACGCGCTGCAAGCGTATCAGGGAGCTGCTGATGCGTATCTGTTTGACACGCACGATCCCAAACTGGCGGGGGGGACAGGAAAGCGTTTTTCCTGGGAGCGGATCCCCCTCCTGCACCAGCAGTCCAAGGAAACGCCCTGCATTATCGCCGGTGGAATCAGCGAGGAGAACGCAAGCGAACTGATTGAACAGTATCAGCCATACATGATTGATGTTTCGAGTGGAGTAGAGACAGACGGAGAAAAAGATCGGGAGAAAATCAAACGATTGTTGCAAAGGGTGAGAGCATATGACCATACAGACGATGGGAAATAAAACGGGACCTGACGAGCGTGGACGATTCGGCGCGTTTGGAGGAAAATTTGTGCCGGAGACGCTGATGAGCGCGTTGGCGGAACTGGAGCAAGCGTTTGAAGACGCACGCCGCGACCCTTCCTTCCGAGATGAGCTGAACCAGTTCTTGAGTCAGTACGCAGGCAGGCCGACCCCTCTGACGTATGCGAAGCGAATGACGGAAGAGTTGGGCGGAGCGCAGATTTACTTGAAGCGGGAAGACCTGAACCACACAGGAGCGCACAAACTGAACAACGCATTGGGACAGGGGCTTCTGGCCAAGCGTATGGGCAAAACCTCGATCATTGCGGAAACAGGAGCGGGACAGCATGGGGTGGCCAGTGCGACCGTCGCTGCACAGCTGGGATTATCCTGCAAGGTGTTCATGGGGGAAGAAGACATCCGCAGACAGGAGTTGAACGTCTTCCGGATGAAGCTCCTGGGGGCGGAAGTGATCCCTGCGACCTCGGGCACACGCACGCTAAAGGATGCCACCAATGAAGCCATTCGCTATTGGGTGTCCCACGTAGACGAGACGTTCTACGTAATCGGTTCGGTTGTCGGGCCACATCCTTATCCATACATGGTGCGTGAATTTCAAAAGATTATCGGCGAGGAAACAAGGCAGCAGATCCTGGCGCAGCTCGGTCGATTGCCAGACGAGGTAGTTGCCTGCGTTGGAGGCGGGAGCAATGCGATCGGCATGTTTTACCCCTTCCTTCAGGACGACGTGGCATTGCGAGGAGTAGAGGCAGCGGGGCATGGCCTTTCCACGGAAAAGCACGCGGCTACGTTGACTCTTGGCCGTCCCGGCGTAATCCACGGTGCCCTTACGTATCTGCTTCAGGACGAGTTTGGTCAGGTTCAGGAAGCCCATTCCATCTCCGCTGGCCTTGATTATCCCGGGGTAGGACCGGAGCACGCCTATCTGAAAGAGACCGGCCGCGTGCAGTACACCTCTGTGACCGATCAGGAGGCGCTGGAGGCTGTTCAGTTCCTGTGTCGGACGGAAGGCATCATTCCAGCACTGGAGAGCGCTCACGCCATCGCGGAGGCGATGAAGCGCGCACGTCACATGACATCGAATCAGGTGCTGGTGATTTGCCTCTCCGGGCGCGGAGACAAGGATGTGATGACCATTCAGGCAGCGCTGGAAGGTCCCGAACAAGGAGGGGAAGAGGCGTGATGCAAAAACAAAACCGCATTGACCAATTGTTTTCGGATCGCGGCAAAACGCGCTTCATTCCCTTCATTACGATTGGTGATCCAAACCTGGAAGCTTCTTTTCAATTGGTTCACGCTCTCGTGGAGGCAGATTCGGATCTGATTGAACTCGGTATTCCGTATTCCGACCCGCTGGCGGATGGACCTACCATTCAGCGAGCCTCTCAGCGAGCGCTTGCCAATCGTATTGCCATGCCGGACGCTCTGCATTTTGTAGGACGATTGCGAGAATCCGGAATCACCACTCCGCTGGTGCTCTTCTCGTACTTCAATCCGGTATTGCAGTATGGATTGGATCGCTTTTTTGCCGACCTGGCTGAGAGCGGAGCGGATGGAATCGTCATCCCCGATCTGCCAGTGGAAGAAAATGAAGAGGCAGTACAAGCGGCCAAGCGGTACGGCGTACACATCATCTCTCTGGTCGCGCCTACATCCGAGGCACGCATCAGCAAAATCGGCAGTCAGGCGAGTGGTTTTCTCTACTGTGTTTCTTCGCTGGGTGTGACGGGAGCCAGAACTGAGCTGCGTGCGGATTTGGCCGACTTTTTGCAGCGGGTAAAAGCCAGTACGGCTGTCCCAACGGCTGTTGGATTCGGCATCTCTACACCTGAACAAGTGCGGGAGCTTGCCCCCCATGCAGACGGAATTATTGTCGGCAGCGCGATCGTACAGGAAATTGAACGGAATCTGGCTACTCTGACAGACCCTGACCAGATGATGGCTGGTGTCGAAAAAATAAAAACGTTTGTACAACGGTTGGCGAGTGCTGTACAATAACATGAAAAACCTGTTTGGAGTGAGACGTTGATGCAACCGAAACAGCGCATTCTCAATGTCCCTGTCTATCAACCGGGGAAGCCAATCGACGACGTAAAGCGTGAATATGGTTTGACGGAAGTAATCAAGCTCGCATCGAATGAAAACCCGTTCGGCTGCTCTCCATTTGCGAAGGAAGCAATCGCCGGCCTGTTGGACAACTTAGCGATCTATCCTGATGGCGCCAGTCTTCAGCTGCGCTGGGAATTGGCGGAATTCTTGAAAATAAAGCCGGAACAGCTCATTTTCGGCAACGGTTCCGATGAAGTCGTGCAATTGATCACACGGGCGTACCTGGGTGAGGGGACCAACACGATCATGGCCACCCCGACTTTCCCGCAGTACCGTTCCAACGCCACAATCGATGGCGCTGAGCTGATCGAAGTGCCGCTGAAAGACGGCGTTCACGACCTCGACGCCATGGCAGCAGCGATCAACGATCAAACGCGCGTGGTGTGGGTGTGCAATCCGAACAATCCATCCGGTACGATCGTGACTGCATCCGAACTGGAAGCCTTCTTGCAAAAAGTGCCTCGGAACGTGCTGGTAGTCATGGACGAGGCCTATTACGAGTACGTGGTGGCGGAAGAGTATCCGCAGACTGTTCCCATGCTGGCACAGTATCCGAACCTGATCATTCTTCGTACCTTCTCCAAGGCATACGGCCTTGCCGCCCTGCGCATCGGCTACGGTATCGCTTCCGCGGAAATCATCGATCATCTGAACCACGTCCGCGAGCCGTTCAACACCAGCTCGCTGGCGCAAGCTGCGGCACGTGCTGCGCTGAAGGATCAGGATTTTGTGAAACAGTGCCGCGAACGGAACCGCCAAGGCATGAAGCAGTTGACTGACCAGTTTGACGCATGGGGTTTGGACTACTATCCGTCCCAGGCCAACTTCATTTTGGTGAATCTGAAGCAGGATTCCGATCAGGTGTTCCAAGCGCTGTTGAAGCAGGGGATCATCGTCCGCTCCGGCAGAGCGCTTGGCTTCCCAGGCTATCAGCGGATCACCGTCGGCAGTCAGGAACAGAATGAGAAGATCTTGGATGCACTCCGCGAGATCGTGGCGGGGGCTCTCAAAGAGTAAGCGGAACAAGCAGATGCCGGCCAATAACCGGCATCTTTGTCCTACTTGAGGGCAAGAGAGAAAATCATAAAAAAGGTTGAGTGGAGATGAAGACAACCATATCTGTGATCGGCGTAGGGCTGATCGGAGGCTCGATTGCCCTGTCGCTGAAAAAGGCCCCGGATGTCCGCATCGTGGGCTATGACGTTCGCCAGGATTACCTGGACAAGGCCTTGACGCTCGGGGTGATTCACGCTGGGACAACTGATCTGCAAACCGCGGTTCGCGAAGCAAACGTAATTGTTTTGGCCGTTCCCGTGGAGCAGATTTACGGATTACTTGATCAGTTGGCCCATCTTTCCTTGCAAAAGGGAGCCATTTTGACGGATGTGGGCAGTACCAAATCCGGCATTGTCACGTATGCACGCGAGCGAATCCCTGCCCACGTCTATTTTATCGGCGGACACCCGATGGCAGGATCGCACAAGTCAGGCGTGGAAGCGGCCACCGACATTCTGTTTGAAAATGCGTACTACGTGCTGACGCCGTCACCTGGAACCCCGGAGGAACCGGTTGCACGGCTGACTCAGCTGCTGTCGCATACCAACGCCAAGATTGTTCACATGAATCCGGACGAACACGACCAGGTAGTGGGAGCGGTCAGTCACTTTCCCCATATTCTGGCGGCCGCTCTGGTTAACCAGGTCGCTGATTACAACCAGGAGAACGAATGGCACCAGCGATTGGCTGCCGGCGGTTTTCGCGATATCACCCGGATCGCGTCCAGCAATCCGCGGATGTGGCGTGACATCCTTCTGAACAACCGTGAACACTTGCTGAAGATCGCCGCCGACTGGAGAGCGGCGCTCGATGACATCATGCAGCTGGTGGAACAAGCCGATAAAGAGTCCATTGAACAGTTTTTCAAGCGGGCAAGAGATTTCCGCGAAGGACTGCCGGAACGTCAAAAAGGCGCACTGCCGCCGCTCTACGATCTCTATATCGACATTCCCGACAATCCGGGGGAGATCAGTCGGATTACCACACTCCTTGGGGCAAAGCAGATCAACATTACCAACATTCAGATCCTCGAGGCGAGGGAAGATATGCTTGGCGTTCTGCGGATTTCATTCCGCAGCCAGCATGAGATGGAAAAAGGCGAAGAGCTGCTGCGGTATTTTGATTACAACGTATACAGATAAGGATAGAGAATAGAGGGGGAGAGAAACCGTGCTACGCGTGCAGCAAACGAGAAAAATCGAAGGAAAAGTAAAAGTGCCGGGCGACAAGTCCATTTCCCATCGCGCGGTCATGTTCGGGGCGTTGGCAGAAGGAACGACCACGATTGAAGGATTTCTCCCTGGAGCAGACTGTCTCAGCACGATCAGCTGCTTTCGGCGGATGGGGATAGAAATTGTCCAGGAGGCCGATCGGGTAACCGTTCACGGCAAAGGCTGGTACGGACTTGAGGAACCGTCCCAGCACCTGGATGTGGGCAACTCCGGGACGACCATTCGCCTTCTGGCGGGGATTATGGCTACACAGCCGTTTCACGCTGTCATGGAAGGGGACGAGTCCATTGCCAAGCGGCCGATGCGCCGCGTCGTAGGACCTCTTCGGCAAATGGGCGCAAAGATTGACGGTCGCAAGGATGGCGAATTCACGCCGCTTTCCATTCGGGGCGGCAGCCTGAACGGCATCCAATACCAATCGCCGGTGGCAAGTGCCCAGGTGAAGTCAGCCATTCTGCTGGCTGGTTTGCAGGCGAAAGGCGTTACCAGCGTGACCGAACCACACGTCTCCCGTGACCATACGGAGCGGATGCTGCAAGCGTTTGGTGTGCAAGTGGTACGCGACGGATTGACCGTTTCCGTGGAGGGCGGACAGAAACTGACGGGCCGAGCCATTCAAGTCCCTGGGGACATCTCTTCTGCGGCGTTTCTGATCGCTGCCGTAATGATGGTGCCGGGCAGTTCCCTGTTGATTGAAAATGTGGGGCTGAATCCGACTCGTACCGGAATCATCGATGTGGTGAGAGCAATGGGCGGTTCCATCGAACTGGTGAACGAGCGGATTGTGAATGAAGAGCCAGTGGCAGATTTGCTGGTCACGCATGCAGAGCTCAGCGGCGTTGAAATCGGTGGAGAGATCATCCCGCGCCTCATTGATGAAGTACCGGTTATCGCCGTTATGGCAACCCAGGCAAAAGGAAAAACGGTGATCCGCGATGCCGAGGAGTTGAAAGTAAAGGAAACGGATCGGATCGCGACCGTTGTGAGCGAGCTGTCCAAGCTGGGGGCGAAGGTAACGCCTACGGATGACGGCATGATCATCGAAGGGCCAACACCGCTTGTTGGTGCACGCATCGACAGCATGGGGGATCATCGAATCGGTATGGCCATGGCGATCGCCGGACTGGCTGCCACGGGGGAGACACTGATTGAGAACGACGAGGCAATCGCTGTTTCGTTCCCGAATTTTGCACAGATTCTGGAGCAGATTTGCCAGTAAACCGGAAGAACCCGGCACGAGTCGGGTTCTTTTTTCTTCCCCAATGGGCATCGTGTCAAAAAATTATTTATTGTTAGAGAAAATGTTTGACAAGCGCTTACATTTGGGTATAATGAAAGTACAGTATGGTTTCTCTCCACTCCTATCCAATATACTTGCACTTATGTGCTGCCGCCGTTTGAATGCGCTTACAAGCGTGACGGCGGTTCTTTTTTTTCTAGTACTTTTTTCCCTTTCGCCGCATATGCTCGTACTACGACACGAGCAGGTATGCCGATGGGAGGGACGAGCTGTGCAGCAAGAGGAGCTGTGGATTCGAAACGGTACCATTATCACTGCGCACGGAAGCATGGACGCAGACCTGTGGATAGCGGGGGGGAAGATCCGGAGAGTGGCGAGGGACACCCTGGACAAGTTTTCGCTAAACAGGTCTTACGAAAACCGATTGACGGTAATTGACGCGAGCGGCATGTATCTGCTGCCTGGCTTTATTGCATTGACACAGATGCCGCTGACCCGTATCCGTGGGGTGCAGGAATACGTAAATGAGGTCCACAGACTCATACGACATGGCTTCACGTGTATGCTCGACACGCTGCATGTTGAGGAGTGGATGGGCGACTCCCAGGTAGAGTATCAGAAGGCTCTCCATTTCAATAGCCTGATCGACTACAGCATACGGATCGCTCTGGACGCTGCCCATCTTCGTCCGGAGAAAATCCGCGCCCTTTGCCAGCAGGATTACCGCCTGTTTCAAGTGGTGGCAAGCAGTTGTCAAGACCTCTACAAGCTACCGTGGGACGACCTGATCTCCCTTCACGATACCTATAAGTTTTCCGTTCACCTGTATATCCCGCCAAACGCTCACTTGTCCGAAGGAGAGCGGGAAGAGGCGATTCAATACTGGATAGAGAAGTGCAGGTACGCAAAAATCCGCACAAGCATGTCGGGCCAAGACCCCTATGCCCTGACGGAACGGGAGCCGTTTTACCACGTGACGCAAGTAGAAGGAGAGAAGGCAGGCCGGGTTCTGGAATATCTCTCCCGTTACCGTCATCAATCACTTGCCGCAGCAGCTTCCTTGAACGATATTGTTGTTGACCTGCGCCGCAAAAAGTGGGAAGCGGAGGAGTTGTTCAGTTTACTGGTGCGGCTGTCATCGACAAATATCGCCAAGCTGCTAGGACTTTACCCGACAAAAGGAAGTCTCACTCCTGGAGCGGACGCGGATATTCTTTTCCTAAAAAAGGAAGAATTATTGACAAAAATTGATCTTTCAACTATTCTCAATCTTAGTGAATTCCATCTTCCAGCTTCTGTTATGGCGAACGGCAGATGGATTTATCACGAGAAGCAATACGCTCCTACAATTGGAATGGGCAGATGCCTTGTCGATGCCAAACCGTATAATTATGTCATATAACCCCAAATTTGGGGGTTTTTTCGTAAAGGATTCTGTCAAAAAAGCGAGAAAAAAGTATCGTGAGGCAGCGCAACTTTTTACATCCCCGGCAGTCTAAATTAAGCAAAAGGCCGCTGAGGGATCGGAGTCGCTAAGGGGGTATTCCTAGTAATGACCGATTCCCAGCTTATCCGTGAAATAAAAGAAGGCAATGTGGAGTGCTACGCCGAGTTAATACGTCGCTATGAAAAGAAAATCCTCGCCTTTGTCACGCACATGTTGAGACAAGCGCACCTGGAATACATAGCAGAGGATATCTGTCAGGAGACGTTTTACAAGGCATACAAGAGCATCCACTCGTTCCGTGATGTAGAAGCAACTTTCTCCACTTGGCTTTATACCATCGCACGCAATACGGTGCTGAGTGAGCTGCGAAAGAGTCGGACCTCCGAAGTGTATCTGGAGGATACGGTACAGGTACCGGTGGTTTCCATTGACCGTCTTCCAGAACAGCAGCTGCTGCGTAACGAACGCGAGGTGCTCGTTCGTCAGGCGATCAACAGTTTACCGGAGAAGCAGCGTTCTGCGTTAATTTTGCGTGAATACGAACAGATGGATTACAACGAGATCGCAACCATCCTCGATTTAACGGTAAGTTCGGTCAAATCCCTGCTGTTTCGCGCACGGCAAAGCATTCGAGCGGAGTTGGAAACCTACATCTTGGACCCTCATTTGGATGAAGCTGAAGGGATGAATAAACGATGAGATGCGAAGAAGTCCAAGAATACCTGCCGGACTATACCGACAACCAATTGCCGGAAGTGACCAGCCGCCGCATTGACAACCATCTGGCGAACTGTCACTCCTGTCGTTCCGAATACGCGATTTGGACGGAGAGCAGCGATTGGATACAGGCAGAAAAAGAACAATATACATCTGTGACCACTGCCCGATCTATTGTGGATGCCGTGATGAATCGCATTCTCTCCGAAGAGAAATGGGCCATTCCCATTGGCAAAAAGGTGTTTACGCTTACGGCGAAAATGCGGCGCCTGAGCTTGAGCGCAGCGGCGATTCTGTTGATGGTCTGCGGATTTAGCCTGTTCAACAACACCGAATCCCCTCAAGAGGCAAGCGTGCTGGTAGGCGGAGAAGTCGTTGCCATGAACGAGGAAAAGGCGCCTCAAGTAATCTCCTCTGCCATTCAATCGGGTGACGGCACCTATAACGTGGAAGCGGAATCGCTGTCCGTTGAGAGCGAACCGATCGTAAAATCATCCGCTGCCCTGTTGCCAATTGAGGGTGATGCCAGTGAGAGTGAAACAGGCAAGCCAAAGTACAGTTTAATCCTCAGCTTTTTTGGCATACTGGTTACCGTGCTCGCGATGAGCTGGCTGACAAGGGTATAAACATTTGAAAAAGGAAAGACCGTCTGCGGACGGTCTTTTTAGACTACTGGACATCTGTAACCATTTACGAGGTGAATACACATGCCAAAAAAATGGCTGTACGTCATAGACGAAGCGGTAAAACGAATTGAGAACGACGAGGTGGAATTGGGACTGCAGGCTTTGCAAAAAGTGCAGGAACACGGCAAGGAACTCCCGGAAGTGATGCTCTATTTGGCGGAAGTGTGGTATCAACTGGGTCACCTGGAGGAAGCGTCCCAACTCTTGTCCCAGGTGATGAAGGACCACGCAGCAATGGAGCCGTCCCTGCGCCGCGATTGTCAGCTGCTCATGGCGGAAATTGCGCTGGATTTGAGCGACTACGAGACCGCGCAGCATCTTCTGTACGAACTGAAAGAATCCGGGTACGAGGATGTTCAGTTATTCCTGCTGCTTGCCGATCTGTACGCGCTGCAGGATTTGGATGAGGTAGCAGTAAAATACCTGGAGTTGGCGCGACAGAAAGAGCCCGAAAACCAGGACATTCTGGCGGCGCTCGGCAACCTTTACTTTCGGGTGGGTAGAGACAAGGAAGCGATGCAGCTGATGGAACAAGCGGGTGGTGAGCAAAGTCTCGACATCCTGTTGGTAAAAGGGCGCTCTTTGGCTCAAAACGGTGATTTTGAAGGGGCCTACCATGTGTATCGTCAGGCGCTTGAACTTGATCGTTCGCCCGAAGTTTTATACGGCGCGGCGATGATGGCGTTCCATGTGGGGCATTTGGAGGAAGCGGCATTACTGGTGGAAAGCCTGCAGGCTGTAGACGAGGAATACGTGGCAGCGTACCCGTTGGCTAGTGACATCTACTTGTCGATGGGGAAAACGGAAAAAGCGATTCAATCCTTGGTGCAGTATGTAGAGCTGTCAGGATTTGACCTTGACCAAATACGCAGGTTGATCGCCTTGTTGACCCAGGCAGGCCGCTATGACGAGGCGAAAAAGTATCAACTGCTGCACGACCAGTGGAACGTCGAAGAGGAAGTGTAGTACTAACGATCATTTCATATTTTTCATTCACAGGAAGCTGCGATATGCGGCTTCCTGTTTACTTTTCCGTGATTTGGTAACAATGGTGGATAAACAAGGAACCGCAAAGAAGGGATCCACGATGAATTTGGCTGAGATTTTGGTCTTTACGGACATCAGGCAACTCCATCAAAT
>VAPR01001725.1_pt1 | contig 10078 bp, 10 predicted proteins | sample 3380701 | NCBI WGS metagenome assembly VAPR01 (sample SAMN11536904, study PRJNA540576) | hot springs metagenome | isolation source: hot spring wet sediment | place: Spain: Lobios | collected 2014-01
CGATGACGGCATCGGCCTCGTGCTCGCCCTCTTCCAGCCCCTGGGCCAGGATGACCAGGCCGGTGTCTATCCAGAAGTTCCCCGTCGCGCGATCCAGTCCAAAGCGTACGGTGGCGGTAGACGGCATGCTAGCACCTCCTGCACCGGCCAAGCAGAACTGGCCGGACCGCCAGCGTCGAGCAAGCGCTGGTCGGCGCCAACGGTCACCTCGCTGCGTGGTCGAAGATGACGACCTCGCCGGTGACGGGGGAGGAATAGACCAGGCGCCGAGCCCTCCCGTGCAGGGCATGGGCCACGGCCAGGTAGAGCCAGACAGGCGCCTGCCCCGTCAGGAGCACATCATTCCCCTCGCCGGCCAGCTCCACGGCCTGCTGTACATACGCGTCCAGTTCGTCCAGCTTGGCCACTTCGCCGTACAGACCCTTCAGGTCGATGACGCGCTGGCGCCCGTGCAGCACCCTGTCCGGGACATTTTCCAGCAGGGAGGCCAGTTGGGTCGGAAGGGACTGCGCCTTGCTTTCGACGGTCATAGCGTTCGGGTGCCCTTCGGTCATGGCGCAATGGGCGACGGCGTTGCGCAGCCCACGCAGGTCCGACCAGATGTCGACCGCCCGCTCCCAACCGGGCAGCGCCCTGGCCCAGTCCGGCACGTCGCTGGAGCGGCCGGCCCTATACGCGACAGCGGCGCTCAGCGCCTTCTCCGCCTCCTCTCGCTCGCCTCGGGACAGCCACGCCTCGCCGCCGGCCCTCTGCAGTACGACCCAGCTGACCAGCCACTCGCGGGCTACGGCCACGGCCTGCATGACAAGGCCCTTACGCAGGTAATGCTCGATGAGCGCGAGTTGCCGCCTGAGGTGCTCGGCGTCCAGGTCGTCGGGGCGGTCGTGGGCCAGTGGCCCGACCTCCTGCCGCACCTGCTCGACGATGACGGCGAAGGGCGGGGACCAGCGCCGGACCTCTTCAATGGCGCTGTCCAGCACGGGCAGCAGCTTCCTGGCATCGGCCATGACCTGCCGCGGCCAGGCCAGGTGCATCGCCCGCGAGAGATGGCGGAGCCGCCGGGCAACGTTGAGCAACTGTCTGGGCAGCTCGTCGCCCAGGCGTTGGGCCCAGAGACGTCGCTGTGTGGCCTCCAGCTTGTCGGCTAGGGGGAAGCCGTCGCTGCGGAGCAGCAGTAATTCGGCGCCCGACAGCCAGTCGAGCAGGTCGACCATGGGCGTCAGATCGAAGATAGGCGCCCGCCTCGCTCCGCGCTCAGCGCCTCCGTGCGGGTCTGCGTCGTACGCCCCGTACACAATGTGACGGATGGAGGCGCCTTTTGCCCGGCGCAGGTAGGACGCCGCCGTGAACACCACTAGCGGTAACGACCGGAAAGCATGGGTCACGTCCAGCAGGAGCTCGTCCCCCTTGTCCACCACCGATACGCAGCGGTCGAATATCTCCCACAACTCACGTTCGGACGTGCCGATGGGAATGGGCACGGGCTCCACCAGGCTGCCGAGACGCTCCTTCAGGCGCTGGAAATTGGGGTGGCGCTCCGCGTCGGGCGTGACCATCACCAGCACCCTGTCGGGCCCGAAGATGCGGGCCACAGCCTCGGGGAACAGGCTGGTGCGGTGCGCAATTTCCCCCTCGTCCGTGCGCCAGACGTATGTAACTTCTTCGTAATTGCCCACGCCTATGAACGAAATGGCCTTCATCGGTCGCGCCTCAACCGTACTCCCGGACCAGCTCCGCCGGGGACATCACCCGGACCACGGGGGGTCGGCGCCCCTCTAGCGCGCACCCGCAGGTGCAGGCGACGAAGCCGAGCAGGGTGCGTCGCTCGTCGTCGCTCAGGCGCTCCAGTTCCGCCCTGTGCGCGCGGACGGCCTGCGCGATGAGCTGGTTGGCACGCTGCACCGCCGGCCGCACGGTGATATCGGTAGCGAGCCGGCCCGCGAGCTGCGTGGCCACCGCCAGGCCCCGCCTGCACGCTACCTCCGACCAGCGCATCCACTCGTTCCGCGTGACCTCGGGCAGCTCGGCGGCGATGCGTTCGGCCAGCCGTACCAGTTCCGCGAGCGACGCCATCAGTACAATCCCTCCGGGCAATACCCGTCGCCGGGGCGACCGCTTTGCTCCCGGAACTCGCGCCACGACGGCTCGTGCAGGAGCGACGTCTCCCTCAGCCATTCCCTCAATCGCTCCTCGACAGGCTGGGGAGAGCCGCCCCGGGCCAGGTCCCGGACGAGGCTCGCCCCCGGGCCGACCAGTCGCAGCGCTAGGGGCCTGAACGACACAGCGCCGAAGCAGCGCGGCTTAGCCCCGCCCAGCTTGACCCAGAAGGCGGCGGTGGGGCTGGCATCCCGGGCCGCGTCCAGGCCCATGGCGCGTAGCAGCAGGGACATTTCGGCGGCGGACGCATTTTCGAACACGAGGCTGGTCGCGAACACGCTCCCCTTCGGCACTGCCTCCAGAAAGCGGTGATTCCGCTCCGGCCGGGGGTCGAGCTTGCGGAACTGGCCGGAGCGGTAGAACTTGCGCGCTTTGGTCGGACGCGGCCGCCATAGGTCGGCTATCTTCACCACCTGCGCCTGGACGTCGCCCACCGGCGCCGCGTCGGGAAAGTGGGCCCGGCCGCGCCAGCCCGTGGTACCGAAGATGCGGCAGGCAGGACACAGGGCGCCGGTATTCTGGCAGCGCCTGTGGTCGCGGCCCGCGTCTTCCCTGCGGCCCGCGACCCCCACACAGGAGTTGGAGATGGCTTCCAGGACCGCGCGCACCGCCCCCTTGATGCTGGTGCCCGGGATGACGAGCTGCCCGTCCCGGCGGACGAAGGTATGATACGCATGTTCTCTACCCTGAGGCCCCGTAACATCGATGCCGCCGCCGCCGACATGAAGGTACTCCGAGACCACTTCCAGGCGCAGGTCCAGACGGCCCGTGTACCCCTGGAAGCGGTCGTGCCCCGTGGGCGCTTGCCTCACCGGAGGCTCTCGCATACGTATCGTGAAGTAGGGCTTCGCGGGTGACGAGCTGCTCCCGAAAGGCCTCTGCATCGGTCACTCCCTCCCCTGCAGGCCGCGGGGGCTGACGAAGACAGGCACTCCATCCCGTCGGTAGATACATGCCCGCGCTCTGCCCTCTTTGGAGCCGTTCGGATAGGTCTCGAACAGGGGGCGCAGGCGCTTATCGGCCAGGTCTTGCAACTCGAACTCCCGTTCCTCGGCGGTCCACTGTCCCGACAGGGGCGACAGCCCCTCTGCAGGCCCGGCCAGCAGGAGCACGGCCCGATAGCCCTGGTCGTCTCGCCACCATCGCAGCTCTCCGCCCGGGCCGAAGACAGCCCCCTGCTCTCGCCAGTCACTGGGCACTCCGGCACCCATAAGCAGCCGGGTGGAGTCGGCCACCCAGTGGAGCACGTCCGCGCCCAGGAGACGCGCCCAGGAAGCCAGCTCTGCCTGGCTGCCGTGCAAGCTGTACGCGAAGCAGCGGCCCTCGCTCAACTCTGGCCTCCGTCCACACCGAGCGCCGCCACGGACCGCTGGACGATGCGCTCCCAGGCGGCGCTGTCGTATGTCCGGCGGAGGTACAGCAGGTCCCGGTCCAGGCTGGCGGGCTGCGGCATCCCGTCGAGGCGGTCGGGCGCTGACAGCCCGTAGGCCCGCCTCAAGTCGCCGTTCACGATGGCACCGAGGCCCCGCCAGGCATCGGGAGCGGCACCCCGGGCCGCCTCGTCCAGGCGCACCGACGACACGGCGACGCATACCTCGCCGAAGCCGCGGTTCTTGCCGAACCCTACCTTGAGCAAGCCAGCCTCCATGGCCTGGAGCGCTGTCGCCAGCAGGGCCAGTTGCCAGAGCTCGAAGTTCTCCAGCACCACCTGCCCGCCGAAGGTGCCCGCTACCACCACCTCGATATCGAACGGCCCCTGCCCCTGGGCCACGGCGTGGCTCAAACGGGAGATGGCCACGCCATACCTCGTCTCTGTCCGTACCGCTCCCAGGGGGACCAGGTCGGTGAACGACACCCTGCCCCTCAGACGGGTGTGGCCGAACATGCGGCAGGCACCGCACGACCACCGGTAGACCTCCCAGGAGTGCAGCTCCCGCTCCTCTTCACCCCGGATATAGCGGAGCACGTCCCCGTCGCGCAGGAACTGGGGGCAGGCCCACTGGGCCCTGTCGCCCCGCCCGGCGCGCCTGTCCTCGAAGGTAGCGCAGGCCCACCGCCACCCCTTCTCCGCGGCCGGACCTGGATTGCTGCTGTCGTCCATAGTCCGGAGCACTTTCTCCACGAAGCCCCGCACCGCGCCTTTCAGCGACGACCCAGGGATATACACCGTCTCGCCCAGCCGCGCATGGTAGGTGCGGACGAACTGCATATCGGGCAGCGATGGGTCGGCCGAAGTTCCGCCGTGCTTTACCAGCAATGGCCCTCGGGGGCTCAACCGGATGTCGAGGACCAGCGCATTGTAGCGGCCCTTATGCATCTCTCGATACCTCCTCCAAGCGGGAGCGGAAGGCGGCGAGCAGGCGGGCCGGATCATCTTCGGCGGCGGTACCCTGGAGCAGGTAGTCCATCAGATTGCCTCGGTCGACGCGCTGCACCCTCAGCTCGTCCAGCCTGCCCCAGCCGGTGCCCCTGGTGCTCTTGCCGCCGATAGCGATGCCGCCCGTCTGCCAGAGGCGGAGGACAGCGAGCAGGAGCCCCGCCTCCCAGTCCTCCAGGTTCTCTCCCACTATCTGCACGCCGAAGCGTGCTCCGGGCACCACTGTCTCGAAGTCATACTTGATGCCGCTGTGGGCGGCGCCCAGGTCGCGGTCGATGCCCACCCCGTCCCGGACCTGGGTGAGCACCGGCAGCTCTGCCCCGTTGAGGAGGAGGGCGTCCTTGAAGGCAAGCCGGCCGGCGAACCACTGCGAGCCGAACAGACGGCAGGCCGTGCAACTCGCCTCGAACAGCTCTCGGGCGTCCTGACCACGCTCTTCCCCGCGCCTGCTGTCCCGCTGACGGGGGAGGCACGGGTCCCCCAGGGGGTCGCACGCCCAGAGGCGAGGAGGCCGGTCCCACGTGCGCAGCAAACGCTCGGCATGGGCCCGGACCACGCCCTTGATGGACGAGCCCGGGATGAACGGGCGGCCGTCGGGGCCCTTCGCTACCGGCATATCGGTCCCCGTGGGCTCCAGTGACAGTCTGGCCCCCACTGCCAGGGCCGTATCCATGACGAGAACCGCATGCACGATGTGGCGGCTGGAAAAGGTGTCGAACAGGGTCATGACTGGCCTCCCTGGCGCTGGACACCCTTCTTGATGTCCCAGGCATGCCACCAGACGGTGTAGCCGAGCACGCGCTTGACCAGCTCCAAGTGCACCCTCTCCACCAGCCCCGCATCGCCGCCGCTGACTATGTCTCTGGCCATCTGCTCCAGCCCGCCCAGCTCGCGCACGGCCCTGTCCGCCCACTTAACGGGGATCTCGTCACGGGCGGCCTGGTAGCGGACGAACAGCTCCACTACGGGCCACGAGCCAGCCGATTCGGCGATGGCCAGTATGTTGCGGAGCTGGCGCTCCTTGTTGCGTACATCGGCGCCACGGCTCTCTGCGAGCAGCACCCTGAACAAATCGGCCTCGAGCTGTTGCGCCCTCTCGACCAGGTACGCCTCTTCTCTCTTCAGCCTGCTCCGTATGCGGGCGTCCGTGCTCGGGTCGTCGCTGAACTGTCTCATCTCTCCTCCACCTCCAGGTGGAACGGGTGGCATACCAGGCACTCGCCGAAGCCCTCGTCACGGCGTTCGCCCACGCCTTCCTGCTCGATGCGCTCCAGCTCGGGCAGGAGTTCGTCCACCCTCCCTTCCCAGCGGAACGCGTAGACGCTGCCCATGCGGGCCGCCAGTGCCGTGGGCTTGGGCAGCCCCCAGGCCGTCGACCATCCACTGGCCATATCTGGCCGCGTCATCCAGTAGATGGGCTGCAGCAGGCGACCCCCCACGCGGATGGTCGCCACGAGGGAAGGCACACCGTCCTCGTGGAAGACCCCGGGCGCCAGCAGGTCCACTGTAAAGTAGACGCCCTCGGGCAGGGCCCGAGGGGCCTCGGGCCAGGAGGCCAGCCGTGCGAGGTCGTCCCACATCCTCGCCAGCGTTTCATTGAACGCCGTCACCCGCTGGCCGAGGGACGGGAGGCGCACCTCGGCAGCTGCCGGCGCCACGCTGCCGTAGCCACGACTACCCAGGGCGCCCACGGGCGTCCTCGCGAGGGCGTCCATCAGATCAGCTACTGCCTCATCGTTGCCGGCTACCCGGCCCACGAAGGCCAGCCCGTCGCCTTGCCCGTCGTAGGTGTTCGGCCGCAGGGCGGACACGGTATACAGCATGCCCTCGGCAGCAGCATTGCTGGCACGGCTGAGGGCGACCTTCGTCTGAGCGTGGAAGCGGGGCCGAAAGTGCCGGTAGCGCGGGCCCCGGTCACCCGGGCAGACGGCATAGAAGCCCCCGAGACGCTCCATGCGATCGCCGCACTGCGAGCAAAGCAGGGCGAAGGGCACAGCGAACACTGCTCCGGCTCTCCGAAGGAGCACGTAGGCCAGGTGCGGCAGGAACTCGTCCAGGGCGCCGTGGCCGACCTCCTGGTCGCCGTTGGTGGAGCGAAAGCCTTTGCCCCTCTTGCAGGTGAGGGCGCTCATGGGCACGGGCAGCGCATAGTCCAGAGGCCCGTCAGGGGCGGGGAAGAAGTTGCCGATCCGTAACCGTGCCACCGTGTCAGCGATGGCGCTGCCGTCGTGACCGCGCCTGGCCAAGTCCAGCGCCCAGGCACCCCGCACTGCACGGCCGGGTATGTACTGCTTGCTGGCCAGGAACTGGGAGTCGCCCCTGACATCGCCGATGACCAGGGGCTCCCGGGGGCTAAGTTTCAGCCACATGTCTCCCCCTCTCCCAGGCCAGCCAGAACCGGGCCAGCGCCGAAGGCTCCAACGGCGCACCGTCCACCGCTGCGAGCACCTCCACGCCCTCTATCCAGCCGAGGCCCCGGGTCCGGCCACCGCCGATGGCATATCCCCACCGGGCGGCCAGGGCCACCAGAGCGGCGGCCTCCAGCGCGGCGCCGCGGTCGGAGAAATAACCCTCGCAGAGCGCGCGCCACTGCGTGCCGTACGGGCCGGCCGTCTCCAGGAAGAACAGTCTCTGCGGGTACGCGGCCCGCCTGTACCGGCTGATGGCCACGCCGCTGCGCACCGCCAGCGCGCTGTCCCCTGGCGAGTCGGGGTGCGCATCCCGGAAGCGCAGGGGCGCCCGGAAGCGCGGGTTCCCAAACACACGGCACACCAGGCAGGGTGCGTTCTCGCCACACATGCTGTCCGGCCCCGGCCCCATGCACACCTGATGCCCCCATGAGCGCAGGATCTGTTCCGCCCTGGCCCGCAGGAATCCCTTCAAGGTGGTGGCAGGGAGCACGGGCTGGTCCTGGACATCTAATGCCTGGGCCTTGTCCACGCCCAGGCGTCGCTGGTTGCCAGTAGTGTGCAGTGCCGTTCCGATCTCGATGCGCAGCTCTATCTCCAGCCGGTTCACTGCTCGTCCTCCTCGGCCGGCGCATCGGGGCGGGTGGAGTACAGCTCGGCCAGCTCCAGGGCATCGAAGAGCGCCGTCCTCCACGTCGGCTGGCCACCCCCGGCGTCGATGGAGGCCCACACCGGCGGCTCCAGCGAGGAGCCCACTCCGTCCCGGCCGATGAGGTCGGCCAGCCCCCGTATAGTGCGCTGCAGCCTTCCCTGCCTTGCGGGATTCTGGCGCGCGATGTCGTAGGCAATCAGGGCAGTAGAGGGCATAACACCTGCCAGCAGGGCCTCCGCCCAGCGCTGGCGCAGGCCCCGCGGCCAGAGGACGACCTCCCTGACCAGCTCGGACAGCCTGCTCGCCTGCTCGAGAGTGTACGGGCGCGCCGCCAGCGTGACGGAGCTTTTGCCAATGGTGACCAGCCTGTACCCGCTGAGCAGCGCCTCGGCCGTATCGACCGCAACCGGTGTCGGCAGCCACAGGAAGCTTAGGGCGGAGCTGCTCGTGGGCCCGGCCTTGGGCAGATCCTTTGCGGTCTTGAGGACCGACGTGGCCAGGCGCTCCAGGTAACGGAGGGGATAACGGGCGTCGGCGATGGCGATGCCGCACGAGGCGGTGACCTTGCCGGGGAGGGGACCGCCCAGGACGCCTGAGAGCCGCCCGTTCACCTTTTCTTCGAAGCCTTTCAGGAAGCGGACGGCGAGGTCCCAGGCGTAGCCCGCCTGGGCCAGGACGATCACGTCGTCGCCGCCGACGTTGACGATATCGAAGGGCCAGTATTCCTGGTCCCGCAGAGCGGCGCCGCACGTTTCCTTCAAGGCGTCATAGAGGGCGTCTCTGGTGGCCTCGGTCAGCGCATCGGAGATAGCCTTGTACTGGCCCTCGTTCCGAGCGCGCTGCAGCAGGCGCCCGATATCATTGCCATCGGCGTAGAGGAAGGCCAGGTAGTCGCGCCTGGCCCCCGCCACCAGGGAGTCCAGATCCTCGGGCTGCTGGGCTGAGAACTCCTGGCCGTATCTGTGCCAGAAGCACTGGTTGAACCTGCCCCGTACGTCCTGGCCATAAATGCGCTCGCGCCCGCCCCGCCCCGCACGGTCGCGATGCTGGCAGACAAGGCACAGCCACCTAGCGTCCTCTACAGGCTCCCGGGACACGGCCATTCGCTTGCCACACCGCTGGCACCGGCGGCCGAAGGGCCAGGCCTCGAAGAACGGGGCCCACCGCGGCATCGTCTTCGCCTCCCGCATGCGGGCGGCGAGGGCGGCCATACGCAGCCCGAAGCTGTCGTCATGCCCGGCAGCGGCCCTTTGCAGGCGCCCTGCCCACTGGTCGAGGAGCTGCCCCGCGGGCCCAGGCTCGACGGGGCTACCCTCCTCCCAGACGATGGTGACCGTCGCGCTCAGGGTCCTCTCCCTGTACAGGCGCTCGAGCTCGGCCTTGACTGTCTCCGCGGAGACCGCCGGGACTTTGAGCAGGAAGGTGCCGCCGGCGCAGTAGACTACGCCGTCCCCGTAGCGCGAACGGATCTCCGCCTCGCAGTCCTGCAACAGTCTGCTCCCGCCCCGAACCTGGGGCAGGGACGAGGTCTCGAATACGAATTCCTTGATCTCGTCCACGTCACCGAACAGGTACACCCGGTCAGCCATCCACCGTGCCCCTCGCTCGTCTGCCTCGCTCTATCTTCGCAATCACGTCCCGGCAGCACATGAGCACGAATTCCTACTCCCGCCAGGAAAACTCGCCCAGCAGCTCGGGTGCCGAGGCCAGGTCGGCCACCAGCCGCTCCCTCACCCTATCCTCTTCCGCCACCCCTAGCCAGGCGCGGTACTTCTGGTAGATGCTCAGCAGGTGGTTGGCGACGGTCTTGGCCCTCCTGCCCACAGCCCTGCCGATACGTTCGTTGCTGCCTCCCGTCGCCACCATCGCCGCTGCTATCCTGCGCTCCGCCGGGGTCAGAGAACGCCAGAACTCGGCCAGGGCACGACGGCGCAGGTGCTCCCGCATCTCCCTCTGACGCTGAATGGCCCGATAGGGGTCGTCCCACACCAGCAGGTCGGCCATGGCCGATGGCAACAGGCTCCAGCGCAACACCGGCACCGGCACCAGCGACACCCCCATCCCCGGCACGTGCATCTGGCGCGAGCGCAGCACCTGCGGCTCCGACAGGAGGTGCCAGACCCAGTCCTCGTCTGAGAGGAGCAATTGCGCCACCACCATGCCGTAGGCCGCCATCACCTTCCGGCCGCCAGCGATGGACAGGTGCACCCGCCTGCCAGCCCGCTTCAGCGCCGCCACCTCGCGGTACAGGACACGCAACAGGAGGGCCGCATCTTCCTCGCTCACGATATCCGCCGGGTAATGCTCCCGCTCGCGCACCGGCACGTAACGGAAGGCGATGGAGCTCTCGCCCCGCGAGTAATACGCCTCCTCATGCCGGAGTCGTTCGAGAGCGCCGCCCAGGCCGGACGGGTGGGTGTGCACGACCACGACTTCCCCGATGGGGTGGCCGCGGGCCAGGAGCGCGTCCAGGGCGAGAGTGAC
>VAPR01001727.1_pt1 | contig 10075 bp, 6 predicted proteins | sample 3380701 | NCBI WGS metagenome assembly VAPR01 (sample SAMN11536904, study PRJNA540576) | hot springs metagenome | isolation source: hot spring wet sediment | place: Spain: Lobios | collected 2014-01
GCACTCTAAGTAATAATCGATGAGGGCAACGAGGCGTTTGCGATGCTCCATCCTCTGGGGGATTATACCTGTGAGGGAACCTCGACAGCCTAAGAAGCATTTTCTAAGGCTTATGGAATGCCTTTATCGACTCTAAGGGGACGAGGTAGCCTCACTTAACATCGCCTCCTCTTGACATTCGGCTCTACAATATGATACAATTAGCATACAACTCACGGCGGTTTTTGGTGCGCCGAGAGGAGAAGCGTATGAAGTACGCTTTCGGGCGTTGGATGTGGGGCACTGTGGTACTTCCCATCTTCATGTGCGGCTCTGGGTTGACTCAGCCTCCCAATCTAGAGTTACGATTGCACACGCCTCGGGATGGTGAAGTCTTAAGCTGGGGGCGTGAATCGCCTACGCTCGTGATCCAAGCGTCTGTCGAGGAGGGGGGCAAACCGCTCGCGGATAGTCACCTGTTTCATACAGCAGTTGTGCTGAGTAATGGGCAGTTGATAGACCGCGTGTCGCTCTATGATGACGGCTCTCATGGCGACACCCGCGCTGGCGATGGCATTTACACAACCCTCTACCGTCCCCCGAAGCCTCAAGCCTACTCTGTGCGGGTTCGCGCGAAGAAGGTCCGCACCGTAGACGGCAGGTTGCCGATGTGGGAACAATGGTCGTCTCCCGTTGCCTTCTATGTGGAGCCGATTCCCTATCCGCATATCGTGAGTCCTGAGCCGGGAAGTCGGGTAGGGCGTAGTATCTTGCTTCGTGCGCGATTGCTTCAAGCCGACCAACCGTTCACTCAGGATGACCCAAGCCTCAAGTGTGAAGTCGTCTGGACTGATGAGCGCGGTGTGCAGCGGCGGGTGGACTCCTCAAAGGTGCGAAGGCAACGGTCGGAGATTACCTGCCCGATAGAGTTCGGGCATTTAGGTATGCACCGTGTACAGGTCATCGTGCAGGTCAGTCGGCGCGGGCAAGTGGTGTCTGCCGACAGTGTGCCCATTACGATGGAAGTGGCGAAGCCTCCCATCACATGGCTGGTGGTGGGTGCGTTTATGTTTGTGTTTGCCTTCCTGTTGCCTGCTAAGCCTGCTGTCCTGCTTTACACACCCACTCTGGAGGTGCAAGCTGACTATCTGTCGCGCAAAACCTTCACCATCACCCCTTCTGCGAAGGGCGAGGTGCGTCGTACTGTCGGGGCGAGTGGTTGCGACATAGTGGTGGAGGGGGCTGAAGGTAAGTTATGTACCCTCACCGTCGCTCCCGGCTCGGAGCAATTGACAGTGGAAGCGGGAGAGGGTAAAGCGGTTCGTCGTGGAACCGATGTGCAAGCTCGGATGCAGGTGAAGCGCGGCGAGTCGTTCAGCGTGGGAGGCTTCCAATTTCGCTACGCAGACGTCCGGCTAACGATTCACCCTTTTCCGCGGTGGCATCCCACTCCGTGGAAGGTCTTGGCATGGGCGCTTTCGGTGGCGAGTCTCGCAGTTGGCTTATGGCAATATATGGCTTTTTTTCAAGAGTAATTCCGCACAGGAGGGAACAGCATGAGACTACCTAAGTTGGATGCCGTCGTTGGACGGGTGCAGTTCGAAAATCGAGGGCGTTTCTGCCCCACGCTGGTGATTGGCAGTGGTGGTAGTGGCACCAACACAGTTCGGCGTGTCAAGCGTATCTTGGAACAACGCTATGGGCAGATTGGGCTGGTGAAGTTCTTACTTATAGACTGTGACCAGCATGCCTATGACTACGACCCGATGTTAGCCGATGTCGAGCCTCAGGAGAGTGCCAGCATCGTGGCAACGAATGCCAGCAGCATCTATCAAGAGGTGCGCAAAGGGCTGCGGCACGAAATAGAAACATGGCTACCCAAAGGGGTGGGTGTGGACCTGCTCCGCCACGCTGATGGAGCAGGCGGGATTCGACCTGTGGGACGCTTTGCCTTGTATGCCCAGTTCCCACGGGTTCGCGAACGCCTTCAGGAAGCGTGCCGGCAAGTGATGCAGGTGGAAGCGCTGGTAAGAACAACCGCTCTCACCCAGCCGAGACAAATTGAACTGGATACCAACGAGCCGCGCGTCTATATTGTGAACTCTATCTGTGGCGGTACTGGCTCGTCCATCTTCATAGACCTAGCGCTACTCACTCGATACACTTTCCGCGAGAGCAATGTGGAACCGACCATCATCGGACTGTTCTACCTGCCGTCGGTCTTTCGCAACGAGCGGGGTATCACCCCCGCGTTCCGAGAGACCATCCTCGCTAATGCTTATGCGGGGCTTATGGAACTGGAATTCTTCTGCGACCCCGACATTGAAAACAAGCGTTGGGAAATCGCCTATCCCGGCATTGGTACAATCATCGTGGACGGTCCTGTGTTTGACGAATGCTACCTGATCGAGGGCATTAACGCAGAGGGACACCAGCTGGCAAGCAAGGAGGAAGTGTTCGAGATGACGGCGCGGAGCCTTTACATCGACATCGGTTCACCTGTCGGTGCTCGCGTCCGCTCCGCGAAGCGCAACACCTCTGTGGCAGTGCGCACCAGCCCCTGCCTCGAAACAAGTAAGTTTCGCCTGATGAATAGCTTAGCCACAACGCAAGTGAAGGTGCCTATCGAGGCATTAGCGCACCACTGTGCTTTACGGGCAGCGCGTGCGGTAATTAGTCAACTCCTCGGCTCCCCACCCTCTGTGGAAAACCGAATCCAACGCGTGGACACCTTCTTGCGTGCCAACCGCCTAGAAGAGCGCGGGGAACAAGACCAAATCCTCGACCGACTGCTGACAGGAAGCGATGGACACCTACTTCTGTTCACGCTGGGGCGCTCGCGCCAAGAAATTCAACAACAAGCTCGCGCACTTGGTTACCGCAGCGACCGACAGCAAGCGCAATACTTCGCCAACTGGGTGGGCGAGCGACTGGAAGAGGTGAGAACACAACTGCTTTCACAGGCGCGCACCCTAGTCAACGAAAACAAGAAGCGCGTGCTTGCGGAAGCGCTCGCGGCAGTGCGTCAGCAAATGCTAACCTTAGCCCAGCAAGAAGGGCTTGCCGCGTGTGAAGCGTTCTTGGAGGAGCTGAGTAGCTATTGCCGCACAGTCGTGGAAGAACTCACACGCGAGGCTGGAACCCACGACAGCAACCGCCCTACGGTGGAAGAGGAAATTAGTCAGAAAAGGACTTTTCTCAACAACTACGGAAGTCTGCTCGATCGACTCTCTCGCAAAAACGAAGACGAAAAAACGATGGATGCACTCTTAGATCTGACGGAGCGATATGCCAACGCCGAACTGCGTCAGGTTGCCCGCAACGCTGCGCTCGAACTGCTCGGCAGTCAACAGCCCCTCAACGGGATCAGGGCGCTGCGAGTCCAACTGGAAGAATGGCTCTATGTAGTTCGGAGTGCCATCTCCGCCTTGAAAAGAGCGGAAGCACTTATCCAAGACGAACTGGGGCGACGCTCGCCCACTGCCCCCGTAGGTTCGACCTATATCTTGGAGCAAGTGATTCTGCCCTTGTCCCAGTTCGATTCCTACTATCAACGTGCCAACTTGGACATTCCTCAGCTGACACAGAAGCTGTGGCAAGAGCTAACCGCTCAAGACCGGAGCGACTTCGCACCGTTGAACGCTCTGAGCCAGTTGAGAGCTGAACCTGAGACCCTCGTGGATCTCATCGCTTCCCAATCGGCTCCTGACCTGATGCGCTCTTTTGAACAGAATGCGACCATTATCCAAATTCTGCAAGAGCAAGAGAAAGCGGATGCGAACGCTGGACAACTCACCCAGAGTCAGGTACAGCTGATGCTGCAAGTATGCAAGCCGTTCTGGACAACTGCTACCCCGCGGGGGCGAGATAGTTATGAGTCGTTCATGGCTGTCACCATTCCCTGCCGCTTTGATGACCCAAACCTGAATCAGGTCAAACAGCTCATCGAGGAGACAGTGCGCGAAGCAGGTTTTACCCCCGAGTTAGTGCAGACCGACTACCCCTTCGCCATCGAAATCTGCGTGCGGGCATATGGGGCGAGAGCCTATTACCTGTCCAGCACCGCCGAGATGAAGCACCACTACGATAGCAAGATGAAACAGCCTAATGTGAGGCATTTACAGCACGCCGACAAGCGTTATCTGGCTGTGGAGATGCCCAAACTCCATCCCGAACCCCAAGAGTTGGCAGAGCTGCTATTCGCATGGGGCATTGCCTACGGCTACATCGCAACGCGTGGAGAGTACTATTATACGGGAGTGGAGTGGCGGGTGAACGGTGGACAGCCGATCCCGACGCCCAAATACGAATCCGACTGGTCCGCTAAAATCACGCACCTGATGGACCCTACTTGGCAAGGCTCTCCACAAACCGCTCCTGACCCCTACGACCAGATTGCTCAAGGACGCAGACAGGCGATGGAGCAGTTCGTGAACAATTCCGACATGGTGGCAAAAATCAGCCGAGTCTCAGAAGAATATGTACGGCACTGGGGGTCCCAACGGGTCGTGCGTGAACTTACCGAGTACCTGAACAGGCTCGATGAGGTAATCCGAAGAACGAACAATCTCGCCCTGCGAGACCAATACCGTCGCGAGCGTGCGCTTCTGGAAACCTACACCCAGCGCTTGCAAGGACGCGCCTGAGACGAGACTCCCCATGCCCATGCTCTATCCGACCGTCGTGGTAGGTGTAGGGGACACTCTGGGTGAGTGTATCCGAGGACTTCAATCGCTGTTGGACACCTATGCTACTGAGCTGATGCCCATTATGCGTGTAGGCATCGTTACGAATGAGGGCGTGCTTACGGACGCTCACGGTCGGTTGGTGTTGCCACAGAGGGCTCCATCTACTGAAGCCATCCTGCAGGAACCCCTCGAAGGGGGCGACCCTCTCGCGCAGGCGCTTGCGGAGTGGCTCGAGTCGGTCATCACGGAAAGACATTTGGAGGCAGTTCGTGCAAAAGGCATTTTGGTCGGCTCGCCTATGGGGCACTTATTTGTGCGGGTAGCGCTGGTGCTAGACAGCTCGGTTTCACCGGAGTTGTCAGAACGGGTGCTGAGAGCCTTTCAAGCCGCTGCAGAAACCCTGCGTTCGCCGCTGCCCCTGCGCATGACCTGTGTCGCCCTGACGGCTGGTAGCAATCAGGCAGAGTTGGGTTTCCCCTTACAAAAGTGGCTTCAACGGTATCGTAGCGACCATCTAGAACCGAACCTCACGATTGTACTCGACCGTTGGCGTTCCGACGGTTCCTGTCTCGACAACGAGGAGGTACGGGGGGTTTTAGCTTTTCTTCTTTTTCTCGCTCTGCTGCCCACCCAAGCGCAAGAACACTGGTTTTTCCCAAGCCCAGCAAGAAGGCGTCGACCTCAGACTTTCGGTATCGGGGCGGTTGTCATCCCGTTGCCAGATATCGAGCGCACCCTTCGCTATGTGCTGATGGCTGACCTGCTTGCCCTGATGCCTGCCCCTCCCGACCCTCACGCCGAACCGACCCAATTTCTCAGACCGTTCCAACTGCACGATACCTTCAGTGAGCGCACCGTTTGGCAATCCTTGTTTCGGGGGGTGCCAGTAGACCTAAGTGCAACCGATGCCCGACCGTTTTCTGTGCGATTGCCTCACGAAGCCGTTAAGTTGGAGCTGGATGGGCTTCCCTGGCAGGAGTGGGCTGAACGCCTCGCCGACTATAACCACAAGTGGGGCAAGGTTCTGGCGGAAGAATGGCTCAACCAGATGCGTCAGAATATGCACCAGCAGAAGGCGCACCTGCTCCAAAGTATCCGACAAGTGCTCGACGCGACGGTTCGCGAGGGCAAAGGCATGCTCACGCTTGCTGAAGAAGCGATAAAACAGATTCGTACAATCCTTCGTGATGAATGGCGCTGTACTGGTGCTAAGGCTCAGATAGGGGTTCCCGATCCAGACCTAACCACCGCACGGAAAGCGTTAGAAGAGGCAATTCATCAGATGCCTAGTGCTCCAGCAATCGGGGCACGCTGTTTTCTATTAGGGCTAGTACCGACCTACCTTGTCTTTGCCCTCGCTCGGGGAGTGTGGGGACAGTATGGCTGGAGCCCACCGATAGTTGTAGGTCTCGGAATTGTGCTACTGCTGATACTCTGGGGCAGCCTCTGGTTGCACGGAGTCAAACTCGAGCATGACGCCTATCAACATGTGTTGGATGCTCGTAGCGCTTACATTCGAGCCATCGCTGAGAAGTATGAGGCGGTGCTCGCCAGTGAAGGAATCCTACTGCTCTGCGAAATTCAAGAGTACCTGCTGAGCCAGTTAGAGAGTGAGGAAATACGATTAAGAAACTTGCGCGAGCAAATCGACACAACTGTCAAGCAGGCACGCGCTCTAGCACAAAACTTTGCACCGAGCACTTCGTCGCTGTTGCGTCCCGTTATAGAGGACTGGCAAGGCTTGGAACTTATCGCCCGCGACTTGTGGGGCAACCGAGAGTTGAAGCCATTTCTGCAGTCGATGTTAGAGCAAGCAGAGATTACAACCTACGAGGAACTGTGTACTGCTGCGCACACCATCTCTTCAGCGGGGGAAGCTGTATCAACTCCTCAAGGATCCAGTTCTGTTCAGGTTGAGGTGTCGGCGTTGTTCACCCAGTGCGCTGTTCCTGCGATGGTGTTGCTTCAAAATCGGCTAAGCGTCGGGCAATTACGCTCTTTGAGCTACTACTTATGCAAGCGATTTCGGTCGCGGGAGGAGTACGAGGAGTGGGTGAGTCAGCAAGTGAAGCAAAACTATCAGCAAGCGACGAAGTTGTTTTGGGCTACTCTCGGCGAAGGGAAACGCATATGGCAGCTCTTACCGCTCCACGAAGACCGTATTGCTGAGCTTGCGGTGAAGCTCCATCCTGAACCAGTTCCACCGAGCGAGCACCTCCATGTAGTAGGTGTGCTGGGCACGCTCTGCCAACAAGAGATTCGCTTCCCCAAAGAAGAGAGAGGCGCATACGAATGAAAACGAGACCCCACGATAACCGTTCTATAATCTATCCTGTTGCGTCGCGCCTACCTGTGCTGTTTCCAACACTGATGGGGTGGGTAGTGCTTTTCTATTTCGTGCCCCTGATGCTACTCCTTCATTATGTTTTGGATGGGAGGTTAGAACTTCCGCAGTGGCTTTTGCACCTCAACAGGTTCGCACTGTCGGACACGATTCTATTAGGGTTAGGTGCTGGGACATTCGTGCTGGTGATGCTGACAGTGCAGATTTTGAAGTTCTACATAGAACAACGGGGTCAATCAGAAGATGAGACGCGCAATTTGTGGCTTTCCTTGACCGACAACACGGGCGTAGTGCACTTAGACAGGTGGCTCCTTTTCGGCACGCTGGGAGGGGTTGCTGTGCTGATGTTGCTACGCATGAGTGGAGCTGTGGAAGCCTTGCTTGCAGGAGGCATTCTCATCGGCATCGGGTTGGGAAGCAGACCACTCCCCCGCTTTTTAAAAGAGCCTGAGAAGACGCTGATGGCTTACCATCGTGAAAAGTTCGAGGCGCTGTCTAACCGCAACGAAAGCGACGCAGTTGTACGCGTCGAATATCGGTGGTTATTTCGAGAGCATACCTATCTTAGCCGCTCGAGTGTCAAGATGTTCAGTTTCACTATCCCGTTCGATACGCACCATTACAATCAGGCGCTTGCCAAGGACCATAGCGTGTCCAGAGAGCAGGACTACGCCCGTTTTGTCCACGAGGACCTACAGACCGACGAAGTGGTGATGGTGGCTGCCAAACTCCAGCAAATCCATGCCGAGCAGCGCTACACCCGCTTTCAGCAGGTTTGCAATGTGCTGGCGTTTTCGGAGCAGTTTCGTTATGTCCGTGAGGAACGCACCCAAGAGGTACGGAGGATACCCCGCTATCCAGTGGAGACACTTTGGCAACGGGAGGGTGATGGTGAGAGTCTTGCGATTTTGGTCAGTGCCCTGCTTAAGCTTTTAGGGTTCGAGTTACTCCTGTTGGTCTTAGATTGGGAGCAGGAGGCTGAGCGTTTGGCGATAGCGGTCGCTGGAGCAGACGACCTGCCCGCCGAAATGCCCTTCTACGAGTTCGAGGGGAAGCGCTATTTTTACTGTGAAGCGATACTGCCTCCCAACAGCACCTCTGCAGAGCCAGGCGCGTGGAGTTGGAGGATTGGCGTTCTACCGTTTGATGACCTCTATCGGATTCGCAGTGTCCCGCTCATGGTATCAACGACTCCCTCGTCTTAGAATCGGAGTGGCTGTATGTTATTTCACTTATTCTTTGAATGCCTGATGAAGCTCCGTGATTGTCTTGTCCTAAGCCTCTACGAGGTCGTGTTGCAAGTGCAGAAAGGGAAGGACGGTAGGAGTTCATTTGAAAAGGCTCACCCCCCTACTCCTTCGGGGTAAAATCTGTGGTGAGACTGCTCTGGGGGTAGCGTGCAGAATGAGAGTCGCGAAAGAGAGCTCATTTATTCATTTCGTTTACCCGTTCCTGTTCGATACCGATGAGTTTGACGACCGTGTAGAGGCGTTTCAGGAGGCTACCCAGCAAGTGCATGGCAAGCAGGAGAAACCCGTTTGGTGTGAGGCGAAGTTCCCAGAAGACGAACTGCTCAGCCATGTGCGCAACTATCTGAACTCTTCCCAAGGGGCACCAGCAACAGCGCACCTGTGGGAATTGAACTTTGACGACATGCGGCATGTCTTTGGTCTCAGAAACGGAGAGGGCTGGTGCCTTATTCGGAAGAAGCTCACAATACCATTTCAGTGGGGCGACGATTCGTGGTCGGCTCAGCTGGCGTTGTTTCGTGTGGGGGTCGGCTTTCTCACGATACGAGCAAAACCAACCGGTGACCAGGTTAGAGATTGGTTAGACTTTCTGCACTACTTTCGGTATGTGAACGGTCAGATGGGGGTGTATGTGCGGGCAGATGCTCATCCAGCCGCAAACCCCATCAGCCATCCCGACGGGGCGGGCTATTTTGGCTCTGTGTTGAGAGCGCTCTTGCAAACGGGGGCTTTCGAAGGTGAGCAGGAACCGTGGTGGCAAGAGGTTTATGTTCAGGGGAAGTTAATCCCCTTTGTGGCGCTCTTTGTGGATGAGCTAGCGGATGAGGGGGCAGATTCGCAGTTCCAAGAGTTGCTTTATCGGGTACATCGGTTCTTCCCTGCCGACCGCCTGATTATCCCCTCGGCTGCGGATTTGGACTTCGATTCGCACCCAGCGTTTCTGCCATATGTTCGGGACCAGTGGTTCATTTTTTCGTTGGAGGGCGGGGCGTTCGTGGCGCGCAACGCCCCCAAAACCGATTTCTTTCGCAAGACCCTGCCCGACCATCTGGGGAGGCAATATTTTCTGCTGTTTCTTCTGGCGCTCCATCAGCGTTTTGCCCTGATGCGTCTGTCTCAGTTGGTGTCTGACCACTGGTTGCAGAACGACCCCAGGAAGCGGGTAGAGGTTTTCACCTCTATTCGCGACCAGTTGCTGGCGTTCACTGCACGAGGCTATTTCACACAAGTCATGCAGCGCGAGAATCATCATCGGTGTTATTGCAAGTGGCAGGAGATTTTTCAGGTGGAGGCGTTGTATCGCGAAGTTAGTGATGAAGTGCGCGAGATGCACGAAACGCTTCAGATGAAGCGCGCCGAGTCGCTGAACTGGTTCGCTTGGCTTCTGGGTCCGCCTGCTCTGCTATTGACCCTAGCGGAAGCGGCGGGTGTCGCCTCTCCGCTGATAGCTATGCTTTTATTGCTCGCAGGATTCGCCATCGGTGGGCTGGTGTTGATGCAGTTGCAAGTGGTGTCGGTCTTGCCGAGACGCTGGCTCGGGCTTGTTCGAGGACGCCCCAAAAGAAGAGCTAACCGGAGACCTCAAAAGCCCCTTAGGCGCAACCCTTAGCAGAGGCGGAGAGGGGTGGAGCTTCGCAGTGGGTCTCTGTGCCTCAACCCCATCCTACGCCCCTTTCTTGTCCGCAATCGGCGGCTCATCACGCGAGCCAGAGCTATGCCCTACCTGTTCTGCGAACTCGAATAGGTTAATCTCGCGCACGCTTTTTTCGATGAGGTCGGTTTCGAAGGCGAGGCAGGGGAATCCGAAATATTCG
>VAPR01001728.1_pt1 | contig 10074 bp, 10 predicted proteins | sample 3380701 | NCBI WGS metagenome assembly VAPR01 (sample SAMN11536904, study PRJNA540576) | hot springs metagenome | isolation source: hot spring wet sediment | place: Spain: Lobios | collected 2014-01
ACCCGGCGGGCCAGGGCGGCCCAGGGACGGTCCTGATCCTGGCCTCGCGCGACGTCCAGGAGGTGCGTGTGGGCCAGCCGGAAGTACACGGCTTTCTGTTCTTGCGCGTCCCCGCAGGCCACCGGAGTGCCTCCACAGGTCGGCACGTGGAGGCGGCAGTCCGCCAAGCGCGTGAGGAGGTAGGAGTTGCCGACGTGTTCAGCTACTCAGCGGTTGGGCTGCGGGCGGACTGCGACGTCGGCTTCTGGATCCCCGCCCACGAGGTGTCATCCTACCAGAGGGCTGCGGGCCACCTGTTGGCCACGGGCTTGGAGCCCGTGTGGGCGCTGTGGGGCTATGTGCGGCCCTCCCCCTACACGGGCCGGAGCGGGACCAGCGTCCGCGTGGACGCTCCGCGCAAGCGGTACCTGGTGGTTTACCCCTTCACGAAGACCCACGACTGGTACCAGCTGCCCCAGGAAGAACGGCGGCAGATGATGCTGGAGCACGCGCGGGTGGGCCACGGCTTCGAAGGCATCGAGCAATTGCTGTTGTACGCCACGGGGCTCAGCGACTGGGAGTTCGTGGTGGGTTACGAGACCGACCACCTGGTGCAGTTCTCGGACCTGGTCACGGCCCTGCGGAGCACCGCGGCCCGCCCCTACACCCTGCGGGACACCCCGATCCTCGTGGGTCGCTACGGGAGCCTCGAGGAGGTCGTCCGAGACGTCTTCGGCGCGTCCTGAGTCCCCCGGACCACTCCGGGAGGTTGAGGTCTTCCTGCGCCTCCTGGAAGAGAATCGGGTGATGACCCTGGCCACTTACTCTGCAGAGGGCCCGTGGGCCGCACCGGTGTTGTACGCGTGCCTGCCGGGCCCGCTGCTCGTGTTCATGTCGCGCCGCACCACCCGGCACGTACGCGACCTTCTCCTGGACTCCCGAGCCGCGGCTGCCATCTACCCCGCCCAGACGCGGCCCCTCCGTGGAATCCAGATGGAGGGCACCGTACGGCCGCTTGTGGGACGCGAGGCGGTGCGAGCGCTCCGCGCGTACCTGGCGCGGTTCCCCGTAGCCCGGGGGAAGTTCCCTGCCCTCGCAGCGGCCCGAGGCCTTGGGGACGTGCGCTTCTTCGGCCTGACGCCCCGGCGCGCCTACGTGCTGTCGGAGCCCGACTTCGGTTGGGGCATCCGGCGGGAAGTCCCCCTGCAGCACCTGGCCGCAGGACCGCGATGAGCGTCTACCCGGCCGCGGTGTTCCTGCACGTGTTGGCCGCCTGCGTCTGGCTCGGCGGCCACGTCCTGTTCGCGGTGGCCGCGCCCGCTCTGCGGCGCCAGGGGCCTGAAGGGGTGCGGGCGTTGCGGACACTGGGTCTGCGCTTCCGCGCCCTTTCCTGGCTCAGCGTGGCAGTCCTGGTGGCCACGGGCCTGTTCTTCCTCGCATCGGGCTGGAGCGCGGCTCAGCCGCCCCTGAGGGACAAGCTGGGCCTGGTGGCGGTCGCAGTGCTGCTGAAGGCTGGCCACGACTTCTGGGCCGCGCCGCGCGCCAGCTCCCGCCGGGGTCCCTACGTCGCGTGGGCGGTCGGGCTGGCCCGCGGCACCCTCGTGGCCCTGTTGGCCGTGGTGTACCTGGCAATTCAGATCCAGCGGTGAGGGAGTTGCGGAACGACCGGGTGCTGCGCGCGGCGCGTCGGGAGCCGGTGGACACGACGCCCGTGTGGTTCCTCCGGCAGGCCGGCCGCTACTTGAGCGAGTACCGCCTGGTGCGGGAACGGTACTCCATGCGGGAGCTGTGCCGCAACCCGGAGCTGGCGGCCCAGGTGACCCTGCAACCCCTCGCCCGCATGGACGTGGACGCCGCCATCCTGTTCAGCGACCTGCTGGTCCCGTTGTGGGGCATGGGGCTGGATTTCCAGGTGGTGGAGGGCAAGGGCCCGGTGTTGGATCGGACGCTGTCCGTGGACGAGCTCGCAGCCCTGCCGGAGCTGGACCTGGAGGCGGTGGCGTTCGTACCGGAGACCGTCCGCCTCCTGTGCTCCAGCCTGGACCGCCCACTGGTGGGGTTCGCAGGGGCACCTTTCACCGTGGCGGCCTACCTGGTGGAGGGCAGACCCTCCCGGGACTGGCCGAGGACGCGGGCTTTCCTTCACGCTCATCCCGACGCATGGCACGCTCTCGCCTCGAAGCTGTCGTCGAACCTGGCGGCGTACCTGCGCGCGCAGGTGCAGGCAGGGGCGCACCTTGTCCAGGTGTTCGACTCGTGGGTGGGGGTCTTGAGCGCCGAGGACTTCCGCTGGGCCGTGCGGCCGTACCTGGAGCAACTGCTGGATGCTCTCTCAGGATCGGTCCGCGTATACTTCGCCACCGGATGCGCGCACCTTGTGGGTGAGTTCTCGGGCTTGCCCGTGGAGGTGCTGGCGGTGGACTGGCGCGTGCCGCTCTTGGAGGTGGGGCGCTGCGCCCCCCACAAGGCGGTACAAGGCAACCTGGACCCGGCCCTGTTGTTGGCGGAACCGCGGAGGCTGTGGGAGGCAGCGGACCGGGTGGTGGACGAGGGCCTTCGGCTCCCCGGACATGTGTTCAACCTCGGCCACGGCGTGCTGCCCCAGACGGATCCGGACCGGTTGGCGCGGCTTGTGGACCGCGTGCACGAGAGGGGGAGGAGGAAGTGACGACTGCGGTGCTCCTCATGGCGTACGGCACCCCGCGGACCCTGGACGACGTGGAAGCGTACTTCACCCACATCCGGCGCGGGCGCCGACCCCCCGCGGAGGAGGTGGAATCGTTGCGCGAGCGCTACCGCCGCATCGGCGGCACCTCACCCTTGCGCGAGATCACGGAGGCTCAGGCCCGCGGGCTAGAGGCCGCACTGGACCGCAAGGCCCCGGGCCGGTTCCGCGTGTACCTGGCGATGAAGCACAGCGAGCCCTTTGTGTCCGACGTGGCCCGGCAGCTGGTCTCGGAAGGGTGGAGGCAGGTGGTGGCGCTGGTGCTCGCGCCCCACGAGTCCCGGATGATCGTGGACGAGTACCTGGAGTACGCTCGCCCCGCGTTCGACCCAGCGCGGGGCCTGGACCTGCGCGTCGTCCGCTCGTGGCACCGCAATCCCGGCTACCTGGCCGCGGTGGAGCGGCGGGTGCGCGCCGCCCTCCTGACGTTCCCCGACCCTCGCCCGGAGGCCATCGAGGTGCTGTTCACCGCCCACAGCCTCCCCGAGCGCATCCTGGAGTGGGACGACCCCTATCCGAAACAGCTGCGGGAGACCGCGGAGGCGCTCGCGGCTCGACTGTCGCTTGCGCGCTGGCGGGTATGCTACCAGAGCGCGGGACACACACCGTTCCCGTGGCTGGGTCCGGACATCCTGGAGGTCCTGGAGGAGCTGACCTCCTCCCGCACCCGGCAGGTGCTCGCGGTGCCCATAGGGTTCACCGCGGACCACCTGGAGGTCCTCTACGACCTGGACATCGAGGCCGCAGAGCGCGCTCAGGCCCTGGGGCTGGTGTTCCGCCGCACGGAGTCATTGAACGCAGATCCGCAGTTGCTGGAGGGCTTGGCGGACGAGGTCACCCGCGCCGTGGAGTAGTTCTCAGTCGCCAGGTTCTGCGGCCCACGTCTTGCGGGCCCGGAGGACGCGTCCGGGAGGGAACCACCGCACCGAAACCAGTGCCAGCAGGCTCAACCACAGGGACGCGGCGAACACCATCCCCATCGCGTCCGCGAGGTGCGTGCGCATGACCTCCAGCGACGGCGCGGCCCCCTCCGATGGAAGCACGGGGTCCAGCAACCGCGCCAGCTCCTCTGCTCTCACGCCTGCGGCCCGCAGCCGCCAGAGCAGCACGCCGCCCAGCGCGCTCACGCCCACCACTCCCCCGATGCTCCGGAAGAACAGGGTGAGGGAGGTGGCCACGCCCCGCTCCCCGTACGCCACCGAGTCCTGCACGCTGAGGACCGTCACCAACACCACCAGACCCATGCCGGTCCCGAGCAGCGCCGTCGCCACCCACAGCCACCCCGCGGGCGTGGCCGCCCCCAGCCGGGTCAGCAGCGCGAACCCGGTCGCCAGCACCACGACCCCGCCGTATGCCACGAGCCGGAACCCAAGGCGCAGCGCAAGGCCGCCGCCCACGGTGCTGGAGAGGCTCCAGGCGAGCATGAGCGGGGTGAGGGCAACGCCCGCTTCCGTGGGCGCCCCGCCTCGCACGCCCTGGACGAACAGAGGGACGTAGTAGAGGCTACCGAACAGGGCGGCCCCCACGAGGAATCCGGTGACGGAGGTGGCGCTCACGAGTCGGTTTGCGAACAGCCAGAGGGGAACGAGCGGGTGCCGGACCCGACGCTCCCACCACAGGAAGGCGGCGGCGAGCCCCAGGCCGGAGATCATCAGCTCCAGCTGCGGACGCACACCCGCAAGGCTGTACAGGACCAGCCCCACCGAGGCCACGAGGAGAGCTGCGCCCACAGCGTCCACCGAACCCTCCGCCCGGGCCACCTTCTCCCGGTACGCCCGCGCCACCACCCACAGGGCCGCCATCCCCACAGGGAGGTTGAGGTAAAAGATCCACCGCCACGACCAAGTGTCCACGATGAACCCGCCCAGGAGCGGCCCGATCACGCTGGCGAGGCCCCACACACCGCTGAACAGACCTTGCACGCGAGCCCGCTCCTCCAGGGTGTACAGGTCACCCACGATGGTGATGGCCACGGGCAGAAGCGCACCGCCCCCGACCCCTTGCAGCGCGCGGAACAGCACCAGCTGCGGCATGGAGGCCGCGGCGCCGCAAAGAACCGAACCGGCCAGGAATGCGGCGATGCCGAACACGTAGACCCGGCGGCGGCCGTACCGATCCGCGAGTCCGCCGAACACCGGGCTGGCGGCCGTCAGGGTGAGGGAGTAGGCGGCCGCCACCCACGGGTACAGCTCCAGGCCGCCGAGGGTGTGGGCGATGGTGGGGAGCGCGGTGGCCACCACGGTGGTGTCCAGCGCCGCGAGGAACATGCCCAGCATCACCGCCAGGGTCACCACGCGCCGCTGTTGCCTGTCCACCGCGACCTCCTGCTGGACCGTACAATCGAAGGCAGGGCCTTTGCCCCATTCTCTCAAGACGCAACGCACCCGTGGGGGGCGATATGCCGGAGTGCCTTGACCGTTCCATCCTGGCGGTACCCGCCTCGGAACCCCGCAAGGTGGCTAGAGCGGCGGCTAGTGAGGCGGACGCGGTGTTCCTGGACCTCGAGGACGCGGTCCCGCCGGAGCACAAGGACACCGCCCGTCGCGAGGCCGCCCGGGCCCTGCGCGACCTGGATTGGGGGGGCAAGACCCGCATGGTGCGCATCAACGGCCTCGACACACCTTGGGCGCACCGGGACATCGTCGAGGTCTGTGAGGGCTCCCGGGGCTCCCTGGACTGCGTGGTGGTCCCGAAGGTCGGCCGGCCCGAGGAGGTCGCCTTCGTGGACATCCTTCTCGCACAAGTGGAGGCGGGCCTCGGTCTATCACGCCGCGTCCGCATCCACGCGCTGGTGGAGTCTGCGGAGGGGCTGGCCAACGTGGACCGGATCGCCGCGGCGAGCCCGCGTCTGGAGGCGTTGAGCTTCGGGCCCGGAGACTTCGCCGCCTCTTTGGGGATGCCCGCCTCCGCCATCGGAACCCCCGACGCGTGGGACGACCTGTACCCGGGCCACCGGTGGCATTACGCCATGCAGCGGGTTCTGGTGGCGGCCCGCGCGCACGGTCTGCGCGCCTACGACGGACCTTCGGCGGAGTTCCGCGACCTGGAAGCTTTCCGCAGGCTGTGCCTCGTCGCGCGGGCCCTGGGGTTCGACGGCAAGTGGTGCATCCACCCTGCGCAGATCCCCGTGGTGCACGAGGTCTTCTCACCCACGCCGCAGGAGGTGGCGTGGGCCCAGCGGGTGGTCGCTGCCTACGAAGCGGCGCGGGCGGAAGGGCGGGGAGCCATCACCGTGGACGGCAAGATGGTCGACGCGGCTTCCCTGCGCATGGCCCGCGCCACCCTCGCCCGGAGCCGCAACCCCTAACCTGCGAGCGGACGGGCAGAAGCCGCACCCGCGGACCGGAGGGGTTCGCCCGCATACGCGCGGTCCAGGACCTCCACGGTGTGCAGGACCGGCAGCGGCTGGCCCAGCGCCCGCAGGTGCGCCTCCAGCTGCACCATGCACCCCACGTTTCCGGTGACCACGGCGTCTGCGCCTGTGCCGAGGATCGCCTGCGCCTTGCGCCGTCCCAGCTCTGCCGCCACCTCCGGGTGCTCAAGGTTGTACGTGCCGGCGGACCCGCAGCAGATGTCTCCGTCCGGGACGTCGACCAGCTCCACGTTGGCGATCGACCGCAGCAGCCTTCGCGGGGCCTCTCGCACCCCCTGGGCGTGGGCGAGGTGGCAGGCGTCGTGGTAGGCGACCCGCACGCGCGCCGGAAGTGCTGGAGGCGGAGCCAGTAGACCCACCTGGTCCAAGAACTCGCTCACGTCGCGGGTGCGCCCGGCCAGCTTCCGGGCCAACTCCTCCTCGGCCTGCCCCGCGAACAGCAGCCCGTACTCCCGCATGGCAGACCCGCAGCCCGCGGCGTTAGTTAGCACCGCGTCCAGAGAATCGTCGAACGCCCGTAGGTTGCGAGCCGCGAGCCGCCGCGCCAGGCGACCTTCCCCAGCGTGCATGGCCAGGGCGCCGCAGCAGCCCTGGCCCGGCGGGACCACCACCTGCACACCGTTGCGGGCCAGCACCCGCACGGTGGCCGAGTGGATCGTGGGCCGCAGAACGCGCTGCACGCAGCCCTCCAGCAGCGCCACCCGCGCCCGGACCTGCCCGGCCGCAGGCGCTGCGGCCGGCAGGACGTCTCGGCCTGGCAGGCGGTCGGGCAAGAACGTCGCCAGGGTGCCGAGGCGTCCGGGCAGGCGTTGCAGCACCGGACGCAGCCGCTGTCCGAGCACGAGAGCCCACCGGAAGCGCCCCGGGTACGGCAGGGTACTCAACACCAGCCATCGCAGCAGCCGGTCCGCCATCGGTCGACGGCGGTGCCCTTCGGCGTGCTCCCGGAACGGCGTGAGCAGCTCTCCGTAGGCCACTCCAGAAGGGCACGCGCTCACGCAGCTCAGGCAGCCCAGGCACCGGTCCACAAACGGCAGCGCCTCCTGTAGCGGCAGCTCGCCCTCCAGCGCCTCCTTCATCAGGAAGATGCGGCCGCGCGGCGAATCCATCTCCTCCCCGAGCACGCGGTAGGTCGGACAGGCCGGCAGGCAGAACCCGCAGTGCACGCACGCCTCCACCGCCCTGGCCATGGCCGCTCCGGCGGGGCCGTAGCGCTCTACGGGGATCCGGTGCTGCACGGCTCGATCCTCCCCAGCCGGCCTGCGGGATCCAGGGCGTGCTTGACCCGGACGCCGAACGGATTCGCTTCCCAGCGGCCCAGGGCCACCGGGCCCGGGGGGCCAAGCAGCCGCAGGCCCTGCAGGCCCAGCTCAGCCAGGGTTTCACTCAGAACGCTTAGATCTCCCGGCCAGCCCACCCACGCCACGTTGCCGCCGGCGGAGTAGCGGCGTACGCTTTCGGCACCTGCGAGCTTCAACTCCAGCTCGGCCACGCGCCGCGGGGTCGTAGGTACTTTAATAAGCGACCAGCCCGCCGGAAGCCAGGTGAACTCGCGGGCCGCCTCCCACACGGCCGCGTCCTCTTCCACCAGCTCCACCTCACCGCCCAGGAACGCCCGCAGCCGGTCCACCCGGGCGAGCAGGGATTCCCGGAGCCCCGCCAGCCGGACCCAAAGGGTGGATGGCGGGGCGAGGTCCACGGCTTCTAAGTCGAAGGCGCTGGTCGCTAGGGAGCGTAAGGTCTCAAGCGCCTCGTGCAAGTCGCGCCGACGGACTCTCAGGGTCGCATGGGCGGGGGGTCGGGGGAATACCTTGAACGACAGCTCCACCAGCACCCCGAGTGTACCGAGGCTCCCCACGAGGAGCTTGGGGAAGTCGAACCCGGCGGCGTTCTTCACCACTTTCCCGCCGGCCCGGATCAGGCGCCCATCGCCGTCCACGAACCGGCAACCGAGGATGAAGTCGCGCACCCCACCGTACCTGTAGCGGCCCGGCCCGCTGAGGCCGCTCGCCACGGTGCCGCCGAGCGTGGCGCCCGCCGCCGCCAGCGGCGGGTCGAACGGGAGGTACTGACCGTGCTGCGCAAGAAGCGCCTCCACCTGGCGGACCGGGGTCCCGGCAAGCGCGGTGAAGGTGAACTCGCTGGGGTCGTAGTCCACTACACCTCTGAGCCCAGAAAGGTCCAGGATGGCCCCGTCTGTCGGGGCAAGGGCCGTCTTCGTCCCCCCGCCGCGGGGCCGTACCGCTGGGTGCTCGCGGACCGCAGCCGCCACGGCCTCGGGACGGTCCACCGACACCACGACGCCCGCCACGATGTCAGGCACTCGCCGCGGCCGACGCCGGCGTGGGACGGCTGGTGGGGAAGACCTTGCCGCGGTTGGCGATCTCGAGCGGGTCCACCGCGCGCCGGAGCCGGCGCATGGCTTCCACGTCGGCCTCGCCGAACATCTCCACCAGGTACTCCCGCTTCTCCATGCCGACCCCGTGCTCTCCCGTGATGGAGCCGCCCAGGCGGATGCACAGTCGCAGGATTTCCCCGGCCAGCGCCTCCGCGCGCTCCAGTTCACCAGGCCTGCGGCCGTCGTAGAGGATGAGCGGGTGCAGGTTGCCGTCGCCCGCGTGGAACACGTTGGCCACCCGCAGCCCGTAGTGCCGGCTCAGCCGCTCGATCTCTGCCAGGGCGGTGCCCAGCTGGCTGCGCGGCACCACACCGTCTTGCACCAGGTAGTCCGGGCTCAGCCGGCCGACGGAGGAAAACGCGCCCTTGCGGCCCTTCCAGATGCGCTGCCGCTCCGCCTCGTCCCGTGCCAGCCGCACCTCGTACGCGCCGGAGGCCTCTACGACCGCCAACAGGCGCCGGAGCTCGGCCTCCACCTCAGGCTCCTCGCCTTCCAGCTCCACGATGAGCAGGGCCGCGGCGTCCTGGGGGTAGCCCGCGTGCACCGCAGCCTCCGCAGCCTCGATGCTCAGCCGGTCCATGATCTCCAGAGCTCCCGGCAGCAGCCCTGAGGCCACCACCTGCGCCACTGCGTCGCCCGCAGCTTGCAGGCTCCGGTAAGCGGCGAGCACCGTCCGGTACGCCTCGGGCCGCGGGACCAGGCGCAGGGTGATCTCCAGCGCGATCCCCAGCAGGCCCTCGGATCCCACGAACAGCCCCACCAGGTCCGGCCCCACCGCCTCCAGGCTGTCGCCGCCCAGGCGTGTGACCTCCCCGTCGGGCAGCACCACCTCCAGCCCCAGCACGTGGTTGGCGGTCATCCCGTACTTCAGACAGTGGGCGCCTCCGGAGTTGAACGCCACATTCCCGCCGATGGTGCACACCGGCTGGCTGCTGGGGTCGGGTGCGTAGTACAGCCCGTAGGGCGCGGCGGCGCGTGACACATCGAGGTTCACCACCCCCGGCTCCACCACCGCCACCCGCTCCTCCGGGTCCAGCCGGAGGATCCGGTTCATCCGGTTCAGCGCGATCACCACCCCGCCGGGCACTGGCAGCGAGCCCCCTGACAGACTCGTGCCGCTCCCCCGTGCCACGAACGGCACCCCATGGCGGTGGCACCACCGAACGGTGGCCACCACCTCTTCCCGCCGCTCTGCGAGGACCACAGCTGCGGGGCGAGACCGGAACGCGGTGAGGGCGTCGGACTCGTACGGGGCCAGCTCGCCGGGACGGGTCAGGATCCGGTCCGGCGACACGATCCTCCGCAGGCCTTCTGCCACCTGCTCCGAACGCACCGTGCCTCCCCGAAGGACTGCTCGCGCGCAGCACTCGACGCCTAGTCCAGGCGGTCGTACGCGAGCAGGGTCAAAAACTCAACGAACTCCTCCCCCAGGACCAGCGCGTCCAGCACCTCCGCGGCCTCCCGGAGCCTGCCACCCCCTCCGAGCCGCCCGAGTTCTTGGTCGCGCATCCCGCGGTACAGGTCCGCGTCCACCCTCCTCCCGTCCTCCATCTTCGCACCGTGGTGGATCCACTGCCACAGCTGGGCCCGGCAGATCTC
>VAPR01001729.1_pt1 | contig 10072 bp, 10 predicted proteins | sample 3380701 | NCBI WGS metagenome assembly VAPR01 (sample SAMN11536904, study PRJNA540576) | hot springs metagenome | isolation source: hot spring wet sediment | place: Spain: Lobios | collected 2014-01
TTCGGCGCGGACGACCCGGAGGCACTGGCCGAGGACTTCGCGCAGGAGGCGCTCGCCACGATCCTGCGGGGGCTCCACACCTTCCGCGGCGAGAGTCGATTCACCACCTGGGCTTACCGCATCGTCATCAACCTGATCGCCGACGAGTTCCGGCGGCGCGCCTGGAGACGGCGCCCGTTGCCCTCGGAGCACGAGGCCCTGCCGCTCCGGATCGATCCTGCTGACGATCCGATCGCTGCGGCTGAGCGCGACGAGGTCTGGGCACTGATTGCCCGAGTGATCCAGGAGGAGCTAACCCCCCGCCAGCGGCAGGTGCTGGTGGGCCGCTTCTTCCAGGACAAACCGCTGGTCGTGCTGGCGGAAGAGCTGGGCACGAGCAAGGACAACGTCTACAAGCTCCTGCATGACGCGCGCAAACGCCTCAAGCAGGCTCTGCTGGCGCACGGGCTCAGCGAGGCGGAGGCCCTGGCCGCCTTCGAGCGGCGCTAGGCGGCTCGGCGGTAAGATCGAGGCGCGCAGCGCGCCTAATGGGGAGAGGGAGACAGCGTGAAGGAAGCGAGCCGGCGGGTGAAACAACTGCTCGAGGCGATCTCGCTGACGCAGGACGAGGAGATCGACTGTAGCACCTGCCTCGACTTGGTGCCGATCTACGTCGACCGGGAGCTGGCCGGTGCCGATGCCGCCCGCGAGCTACCGGCCCTGCGCCAGCACCTGGCGGTCTGCCGCGAGTGCCTGGAGGAGTACGAGGCACTGCGCGACCTCGCGCTCCTGGAGGCCGCCGGAGGGCTGCCCGACCGCGACGAGCTGCTGCGCGAGCTTCGGCGGCAACGTCCTGAAGACTGATCCTTCGCTCCGCCGCTCCGCGCTGTCCCACCTGGACCTGGTGGACAACTGAGGTAGCTTTCGTATCAGTTCCCTCTCCGGTTCACAATCCTGTGACAAATCCGACAATCGCCTGTCAAAGCTCTCCTATAGCCTGAGGATCGTGAAGCGGTCAGCAGGCTGCGCAGGGCGCATGGATTGCCCGTCCTGCGCAGCGGTGGCGATCGCCGCTCGGTCGGTTCGGTCATGAGGGAGGTCCGGGAGATGGTCATGATCGATGGCAGGGCGAGCTTCCAGGCTGGTGATGTGGGGGATGAGCCTGGCTCGGACGTGGTCCTGCGTGTGGAACGCCTGACCAAGCGCTATGGGCGGCGAGTGGTGGTGCAGGGGCTCTCGTTCGCATTGCGCCGTGGTGAGGTGCTCGGGTTGCTCGGGCCGAACGGTGCCGGCAAGACGACAGCCATCGCGATGATTCTCGGCCTGGTGAGACCCGACGCCGGGTGCATCGAGATCCTCGGCTTGGATGCCGCTCGCCAGCGAGAGCGTGCTCTGCGGCGCGTGGGCGCGATCATCGAGTCGCCCACGTTCTACCCCTATCTCTCGGGTATCGACAACCTGCGGGCGCTGGCACTGGCGCGCGGGGGTGTACCGGAGCGGCGCTTCGGCGAGGTGCTAGCGCTGGTCGGGCTGAGCGGACGGGAGCGTGAGCGCGTGAGTTCCTACTCGCTGGGGATGCGGCAGCGGCTGGCGATCGCTGGGGCCTTGCTCCACCAGCCGGACCTGCTGATTCTCGACGAGCCGACGAACGGGCTCGACCCGCAGGGGATGGCGGAGATCCGCCAGCTCATCTTGCAGCTCGCGGCCGGGGGCCAGACGGTCCTGCTCTGCAGTCACCTGCTCCACGAGGTCCAGCAGGTCTGCGACCGCGTGGTGATTCTCTCGAGGGGCCAGGTCGTGGCCGAGGGGGAGGTCGAGGGATTACTCGCCCAGCGGACGCGGACGGCGCTGCGGGTGGACAACGCGTCTCGAGCCGAGCAGGTGCTCCGCAGCGTCGGATGGATCGAGCAGATCGAGCGGGAGGGTGACCTGCTGCTCCTAACCATGCCGCCGGAGCGGCAGTTCGAGCTGAGCGCGCTGCTCCACGCGCACGGGATCGCGATCGGAGAGTTGCGGGCGCAGTCGCGCACGCTCGAGGAGGTCTTCCTGGATGTCACCGGGACTGACGCCGGGTCCGACGGTCGAGAGGTGGCGTAGTGAGTCAACCCCGGAGAGACGGCAAGTGGCCAGGGATAATTCGGAAAGGATGACGGATGCTCACACTGGTTCGGATGGAGCTGCTGAAGCTGCGCAAGCGGCGGATGACCTGGATCATGCTGGGCATACTCGTTGGGATCAGACTGGCAGGGACTGTATTCTCCGTCTTCTGGTCGGGCCGGGCTGGAGTGCAACCAGAGATTCGAGACCGCATCATTGCGTCGGCCACGCTCCCGAGCATCATCCCGGAGACGCTTACCTTCATCGCCGGCCTCGGCGCGTTCCTGCTAGCCATCCTGACAGCCGCATCGATCGGCAGCGAGTATAGCTGGGGGACACTGCGCGCGATCATCGGCTCGGGGGTGCCTCGCGGGCGCTTCCTGGCCGCCAAGCTGATCGCGCTGGGCGCGGCGGCCGTTGCCTACACAGTTGTGCCGCTCGCGATCGTGGTGCTGGCAGCGGTACCGATGGCGTTTCTGGTCGACCGGCCGATCCTGACGGGTACGATCGACATCTCCTGGCTGGGGGACATATTGCTCATGGTAGCGCGCACCGTCTTACCGCTTCTCGCCCAGATCGCGATGGCATTCGCGATCACGGTGGTCACGCGGTCGCAGGCGGCGGGCGTCGGCGCTGCGCTGGCAGTGAGCTTCATCGAGCCACTGGCCGCACTCTTGCTCGAGATGCTGGGGGGCCCTCTCGCCTCGATCACGGATTACCTGCTGCTGGTCAACGTCCAGGCGCTGGTGCAGTACAACGGCTTCGGCGATGTCCAGGTACCGGAAGGGGCACTGAGCCAGACGCACGCGGTGCTCGTCATCCTCGGCTGGACGGTGCTGTACGTGACGACGGCGCTGCTGGTCTTCTGGCGTCGCGATATCGAGGTTCGCGGCGCGGCTTAATCACGATTCCGGGAGCGCGGGTCGGTCCACTCTCCTGCGATGCACCCCGCGCGTTGCCGCAGGATAGCAGGGCGACACCTGAGGTGCCTCGTCTGCGGTATATGGTTAAGAGCAGATGAAGAACTACCCGCACCGGCGGAGAGAGCCGTGGCGACCATCGCTGTGATCGAGGACGAGCGGGAACTGGCCTCACTGCTCCGGACGCACCTGGAGAGTGCCGGTCATACGGTGCTGCTGGCGTTCGATGGTCCGAGCGGTGTCGCGCTGGTGGAGCGCGAGCGCCCGGATCTGATCGTGCTCGACCTCATGCTGCCGGGATTCGACGGGTTGGAAGTCTGCCGGCGCGTGCGTCGCACGATGGTGACGCCGATCCTGATGCTGACTGCCAAGTCGACGGAGCTGGACAAAGTCGTCGGGCTCGAGCTGGGGGCGGACGACTACGTAACCAAGCCATTCTCTCCGAGGGAATTGGTGGCCCGCGTCAATGCCATCCTACGACGCGTGGAGCTTGTCCGCGAGCATTCAAGAACGCATGAGGGTGACGAGCCGATTGTCTATCCCGATCTACGGATCGACCCGGTGACCCGTGAAGTGATCAGCGACGGGCGGCCGGTTCGCCTCACCGCGAAGGAGTTCGAGCTGCTGCGCCTGCTGGCGGCAAACCCGGGTCGCGTCTTCAGCCGCGAATACCTCCTGGATCGCGTCTGGGGCTGCGACTACGAAGGGTTCGAGCGAACGGTCGACACGCACATCGCCCGCCTGCGCAAGAAGCTCGGTGGCCCCGGTTCGCCGGGTGACCGGATCACCACGCTCTGGGGCGTCGGCTACCGGTTCGCGCGCCGGGAGGGCGAGCCGTGAAGCCGTGGCGGTGGGGGCGAACGTGGATCGGCTCGATGCGGGAAGGCTTCGCGACGAGGCTGAGCTGGAAGCTGGCGGCGTCGCACCTAGTCGTCGTGTTGCTGACGCTCGTGCTGTTGATGGCCCTCTTGGGCCTGCTGTCGTTCGTCTCCGCCCAGTTCACTCGCGACAGCGGGCCGAGCCTCGAGTACGACCCCGACATGGCTGAACTGACGCGAGTTCTGGCCACCCTGATGCGCGAGCAGCTCGCAGCCCGGGATCCGGCGGAGCTCACCGCCCTGCTCGAGGAGCTGAAGCCAGACGAATATACCGGAAGCGGGCCGCTCGGCGGTGGCCTCAACCCAGGGACCGGGATCGTGCTGGCAGTGCCTGGGGGAACTGTGGCGGCGGCTTCCGGCGTGCCGGGCGCCACTCCTGGCGTGCCGCTGTCCTCGCTCGATCCACCGGAGCTAGGGAGCGTGCTCCAGGCTGCCCTGGCCGGCGAGCGCGATATCAGTCGCCTCGGCCCGCTGATGCAGCATGCCCAAAACGGACAGGTGCTCGTGTCTGCCTACCCGATCGCCGATGCGGAGGGAACAGTGATCGGGGCGCTGGGGTTGCGAACCCGGCCGCCAGAGGCCAGTTCGTCCGGCGTGCCGCTCGCGTTCGTGGTCGTCGCGCTCTCGGTGTCGCTGATCGCGCTGCTGCTGACAGCGGCTCTGCCGGCCGGCTTGCTCTCGAGCGGGGCAGGATTCCTCCTGGCCCGGAGCTTCGGGCAACGGCTAGCGGCCCTGGAGGAGGCGACCGAGGCGATGGCGAGGGGCGACCTCTCTCGCCGCGTTGCCGTGACTTCACGAGACGAACTTGGGCGCCTGGCGGAGCGGTTCAACTTGCTGGCCGAGCGCTTGCAGGAACTCGAGCGTCGGCGCCGCGCCTTCGTCGCCAACGTCTCGCACGAGCTGCGCACTCCGCTGGCGGTCATCCGCGGCCATGTCGAGACCCAGCTCGAGCGCCTGTCGGCACAGGATGGCAATTCCGACTTGCGGGAGACACTACAGATCATCAGGCGCGAGGCCGAGACCCTCGACGAGCTGGTCGACGACCTCTTCACCCTTACGCGCCTGGAGGAGGAAACCCTGCCGCTGGCGTTCGCTCCTGTGTCGCTCGCTGAGGTCGCGGCGGAGGCAGTCGAGGCCATCCGGCCGCTGGCGCTGGCGCATGGCCGCATCAGCGTCAGCTCGCTGATATCGCCGGATCTGCCGATGGTGCTGGCTGACCGGACCCGGCTGCGTCAGGTGCTCAACAATCTCCTGCACAACGCGTTGCGCCACACCCCGGACGGGGGCGTTGTCGTCGTCGAGGCCTGGAGAACAGGCGACGATGTCGAGGTCGCGGTGACCGATACCGGTACGGGCATCGATCCGGAAGAGCTCCCGCACATCTTCGATCGGTATTACCGCACCGAGCGGAGCGGGCGGCATCAGGGCGGGAGCGGCCTGGGCCTGGCGATCGTCAAGCAGCTCGTCGAGGCACAAGGAGGCCTCGTCTGGGCCGAGAGTCGCCCCGGCGAGGGGACAAGCATCCGCTTCACGTTGCCGATCGTGGCTGGTGCCGCGCGCGCTACCAGCTACCTAGCCTCGTGAGCTCGCGCCCGCGGCGAGATTCCGATCCCTGCTTCGCTGATCATTCAGCGCCGCGCGGTGAAGGTCTCGCTCTCCGTCACAGTGCACGCTCGCGAGGACGGGCGACGGATCTGTTCAGGACTGAGGGTCGAAGCGTTTCCCCACATTCCAGGCTGGCGCGCTGGTGGCGCCCGGTGCGGAAGTTAAGGTAGGGGCGATCGGCCGGTCGCCCCGATTCCTCACCAGCGAGCTGGCGTCGAGCCGGCGTTGGCCGGTGCGCGCGGGGCGTCAGACCCGCGCCCGGCCATGCCGGGAGGGCGAGACGAAGATGGCGGGCAAAGTGATCGACCCTCAGTGTTCAGGAGCCTTGACAGGCGGATTGCGTGTATACACACTCACTCCTATGACCGTGACCGGCGACGTCGATCTCTCCGCAACTGAAGGATGCCACTGCCTGGCCGCGCGCCGGTATGCGCGGGCCATCACCCGGCTATACGAGCAGAGGCTGCGACCGCATGGGCTGCGCGCGACGCAGTTCTCGATCCTCGCCGCCCTGGCCTTGAAGGGACCAACCCCCATCGGGGAACTCGCCGGCTTCCTCGTTCTCGAGCGCACCACGCTCAGCCGGAGTGCGGCGCTGCTCCAGCGCCGGGGATGGGTCGAGATCGCACTCGAGGGGCCGAACCACGAACTGGACTGGCCCGTCATCGACGAAGAACTTCACACGTTCGTGAACGACGAGGAGCATCGCAATTTCGATACGTATCTCTACGGGCGGCAGATGTACGAGGCCATGGCCGCGTACTGGCCGACCATGCGCGACGATTCGCCGGTTCCGGGGTATGTGAAGTTGATGCTGGATCTTTCGGACCTGGACGCTGCGCCGAAGTCGCGTCGGGCGGAACGTTATCGAGCCCGGTTGAACCCGGTCCGCTAGCGTGTCGATCCGGCCGCTCCCTGCGCGACGTCTATGTAGAGGCATGAGCTGGCCGGGTCCGGACCGAGCGGACGCCGGACCACGGCTCAGAGGCGGAAAGGAGAAACCGCCGTGCGGGTAATGGTTCTGGTCAAGGCCAACGAGGGTTCGGAGGCAGGCGTCCTCCCCACGCAGGAACAACTGGCTGCCATGACCAGGTTCAACGAGGAGCTGGTGCGCGCCGGTGTGATGCTGGCCGGTGAAGGGCTACATTCCAGCTCCAGGGGCAAGCGGATTCGCTTCGACGGTGACAAGCGGACAGTGATCGACGGACCGTTCGCGGAGACGAAGGAGCTGATCGCGGGCTTCTGGCTGTGGCAGGTATCGTCCCTGGACGAGGCGGTGGAGTGGCTCAAGCGTGCTCCCTTCCAGGAGGGCGATGTGGAGATCAGGCCGGTGATGGAGGCGGAGGACCTCGGCGAGGCCCTCACGCCTGAGATTCGGGAGGCTGGAGAGCGCATGCGGGCCCAGATTGAAAGGCGGCAGTAAGATGGCGTGGTGGGGGAGGCTGCCAGGCTTCCCCTACCTGGCATGTGGCGAGGTCATGCCCAGATGCTGGCTCTCGGGCCGTTTGCCAGGCGTCGTGGCCGGCCCGAAAGCCGGACCAGAAGGGGGCGGCTGATGATCGAGACTCCCCGTATCGTCGAGACGGAAGCCCAGATGGCTGCGGTCATCCATCTCACAATCCCACGAGAAGAGCCCCAGGACGTTATGGGTCCGGCACTCCAGGAGGTGATCGACGTGGTGACCGCACAGGGCATCACGCCCGCGGGCCCATGGTTCACGCACCACCTGCGGTTGGTTCCAGAGGTCTTCGACTTCGAGCTCGGCGTACCGGTCTCGACACCTGTTATCGCAGAAGGTCGAGTGAAGCCGGGTTCGCTTCCCGCGGGCAGGGTAGCGCGAACCGTCTATCACGGCGACTATGAAGGGCTCGGCGCCGCCTGGGCTGAGTTCGACGCCTGGATCGTGGCCCAGGGGTACACGCCGGGCTCTGACGTCTGGGAGCGGTACCTGACCGGTCCGGACACGAGCCCCGAGCCGGGTGACTGGCGCACCGAGCTGAACCGGCCGCTGGTCGAGCCAGCCTGACCTGCTCCAGGGTAGGTTTCGCATCGGTGGCCTCGCCGGGATCGGGCGGGTGCGGTAGCGAGGCAGCGAACCTGGACGGGAGTACGCGGGTCGTCCCGCTGCATACTGCTGCCAGATAGGGCGAGCACCTGGCTTCGCTTGGGAGGGGCGACCCGTCGAGACGTTCGAACAGAGCTGAACGGGATGCTGGGCTCGAGTGACAGCCTTCAATACCAATCGCACCGTTGACGCCGTCTGGCGCATGGAGTCCGCCCGGATCATCGCCAGCCTCACCCGGATGGTGGGTGACGTGGAGCTGGCCGAGGATCTGGCGCAGGACGCCCTCGTCGCCGCGCTGGAGCAGTGGCCGGAGTCCGGCATCCCGGCAAATCCGGGGGCCTGGCTTATGACGGTGGCGAAGCGTCGTGCCATCGACTACCTTCGCCGCAACCAGCGCGTGCAACGAAAGCAGGAGGAGCTGGGCCGGGAACTGGAAGCCCAGCAAGAGGCGAGCGTCCCAGACCTGGAAGAGGCGCTGGACGACTCCATAGTTGACGACCTGCTGCGCCTCATGTTCATTTGTTGCCACCCGGTTCTCTCGCTGGAGGCGCGCGTCGCGCTCACGCTCCGCCTCGTTGGCGGCCTCACGACTGAGGAGATCGCGCGGGCGTTCCTGGTCCCGGTGCCGACGGTCGCCCAGCGCATCGTCCGGGCTAAGCGAACCCTCCGCGCGGCTCGTGTCCCCTTTGAGGTCCCAACGAGGCCGGAGCTGGCTGCCCGGCTGTCGTCTGTGCTCGCCGTGATCTACCTCATCTTCAACGAGGGCTATACGGCGACCGCTGGGGATGAGTGGGTTCGGCCATCACTCTGCGAGGACGCGCTCCGGCTGGGGCGAATCCTGGCGGAGCTCATGCCGGAAGAGTCGGAAGTGCATGGGCTGGTGGCGCTCATGGAGCTCCAGGCGTCGCGCCTGCGCTCGCGGATCGGACCGGCAGGGGAACCAGTGTTGCTGCTCGATCAGGACCGCGGGCGCTGGGATCAGCTTCTCATCCGTCGTGGTCTGGCGGCGCTGGGACGGGCGGAGGGTCTAGGCGGCGCGCTAGGGCCGTATGCGCTGCAGGCTGCCATCGCCGCCTGCCACGCGCGGGCGCGGACGGCGGAGGAGACCGACTGGATCCGTATCTCGGCGTTATACGACGCTCTCTCCCAGGTTGCGCCGTCTCCCGTCGTGGAGCTGAACCGCGCCGTAGCGCTGGCCATGGCGTATGGCCCTGTGACCGGGCTGGAAGCCGTGGACAGGCTGGCCGGGGAGCCCTCGCTTCGTGGCTATCACCTCCTGCCCGGTGTGCGGGGTGACCTCCTCGCCAAGCTCGGTCGCCTGGACGAGGCGCGTGCGGAGTTCGAGCGGGCTGCCTCGCTCACGCGCAATGCCCGTGAGCGGGCGTTGCTGCTGGAGCGTGCCGCCACCTGCGCCGAGGGATCGCCGCTAGATCGGTAACCCGGGCGACGGCCTGCACCGCCGGATTGCCCGGCGACGACTGTACTGTACACACCTGGTCCTCAGCGATCGGCACGAGCCCATCGCGAATGGGAAGAGGGACCTGTAGGGAAGGCCATCGTCGATCTTTCGATGTCGCTGGATGGATGCATCGCCGGGCCGAACGACAGCCCGGAACAGTCGCTGGGCGAAGGCGGCGAACGGCTTCACGAGTGGATGCACAGCGGCGAGGTGACATTCCGCGACGAGCTCGACAGCCGCTGTGAGGATTTCTTCTTGGTGACCGATGGCGTCGAGAGCGCGATCGCACAGGCCAGAGCTGCCGAGGGGGACAAGGATATCGGCATCGGTTGGGCAAGTGTAGCCCAGCAGTGCCTCAACGCGGGGCTGGTGGACGAGATCTCCATTCATCTGGTGCCGGTGTTGCTGAGTGGTGGGGGCCGCCTGTTCGACCATCTGGACGGCCCCATTGACCTGGAGACGATCAGCGTGTTTCCGGCTGCCGATGCGGCGCACCTGTGGTTCCGCGTTCTCCCGCGATCCTGAATAACTGTTGAAGGTGCGCCGGGCATCATCTCGCGGTCCGGAGCGCCAGAGCGTCAGGTTCACATATCGGGCATGCGGGGCATTGCTATGCTCCCGTCCAGGAGCACGGTAGTGCCTCAGGCTGCCCGAGTCGGATATCGATTGGAGAAACATCTGTTGCAGGTCCGGCGGCTGGACGTTGCCGGGTGGCGTGGAGACCACCGATGGATGGTAAGAATCGCTGGGCCAGCGCCTCTAACAGACAGAGGACGGGAGGCTGCGAGCGGCGGACCAGCGGCGCCCGTATCGCGAGCCGGGTCGCGGAGAGAGGACGTGAGGCGTGGCGTATCGATCAGGCCGACAGTCGGTCCGAGCCGGCTTATGGTCGGCCCTGGCGAAGTGCCGCGTGCTTCCGCCACTCCCGCTGCTCGGGCTCTCCATCCTGGTCGTCGGTGGGGTGATCGACCTCGTGGCCCACACCGTACCCGGTAGCTGGCTTGGGCTGTCGCCTGGAGTGCTCGCTGCCCTGGCGGAGGCCGGCCACCTGGTGAGCTTCGCCGGGATG
>VAPR01001730.1_pt1 | contig 10071 bp, 9 predicted proteins | sample 3380701 | NCBI WGS metagenome assembly VAPR01 (sample SAMN11536904, study PRJNA540576) | hot springs metagenome | isolation source: hot spring wet sediment | place: Spain: Lobios | collected 2014-01
ACATTTGTAAATCTGCGTTATGTGCGGCTTGTGTGCAATTGGAACTGCTGGTGCAAGGCACGTACCGCCCGAACCATGTCTGCTTCGTGAACCAGTACCCAGATGGTTGTGTGCGAATCTGCTGATTGTAGGATTTGTATATCCTGATCAGTCAATGCTTCCACGATCTGAGCCATTACACCCGGAACGCCGGCTATCCCCGCTCCAATCACGGAAACTTTTGCACAATGAGGCAGCAGTTGCGGCTCGTACCCCATTTCACTTAGAATTTGCGCCGCTTTTTCGCCCAGCTGGTCATGCACGGTATAGGCGACTCCCAACGGGTTGACATTGATGAAGTCCACGCTGATGTTATTGTTGGCCATCGCTTTAAACACCTGTAATTGGGTGTCGTACTGGCCTTCCTTGTTGAGCACCTTGATCTGTGTAATGTTCGGCACATGGGCGATTCCCATGATCAATCGATCCTGTACATCATACCCCTTTTTGCCGATCTCCATCAAGGTGGTGACCAGTGTGCCCGGGTCGTCCGAGAAGGTGGAACGGACGCGGATTGGTACGTTGGTCTGCATGGCGATCTCCACCGCTCGCGGGTGAATTACCTTCGCCCCGAGATGGGCCATATTGCAGATTTCGGAATAGGTGACGGTAGACAGCGGCTGGGCTTCTTCCACAATTCGTGGATCGGCAGTCATAATACCGTTTACGTCCGTAAAAATGTCAACCATCTCCGCCTGCAAGGCAACACCGAGGGCTGTCGCCGTCGTATCGCTGCCGCCACGGCCCAGAGTGGTAATCTCCCAATCGGCTGTACGACCCTGAAATCCAGGGACAATCACGACATTACCCGCCTGCAGTTCCTGAAGGATGCGCTTTGGATCAATGGTCATGATTTGGGCGTTGGTAAAGTCTTCCGATGTGATGATATTCGCCTGACCGCCCGTCAGGATGGTAGATTTGATCCCACGTGCGTTCAACATGCTGCACATGACCGTAGCAGAAATGATTTCTCCCGTATGCATGAGCAAATCCGTCTCCCGGTTAGGCAGACGGTTCCCATTGTTTCGAATTAATTGTAAGAGTGTGTCGGTCGCGTACGGGTCTCCTTTTCTTCCCATCGCAGACACGACCACAACAAGGGCGTAGCCTTCCGCCAGCGCCCTTTCAATATGTGTGATTGCCCGCAATCGGCAATCTTCGGTTGTCAGTGAGGAGCCACCGAACTTTTGGACGAGAATTCTCACAGACCTCTCTCCTATGATTTAGCTTTGATGAGTTCCTCTGCAATTTGCACCGTGTTCCACGCGGCACCCTTCAACAGGTTGTCGGATACAATCCACATGTGCAAACCACGTGGATGGTGCAGGTCGCGACGGACGCGTCCCACAAATACGTCCAGCTTGCCAGCAGAGTCCGTAGCAAGCGGATAGCGCTGTTCCTCAGGCGAGTCGACAAGAACCACACCTGGTGCTTGCTCCAGCAAGGCTTTTACTTCCGTCAAATCATAGTCCTGCTTCAGTTCTACGTAAACAGCCTCACTGTGGCCATATACGACAGGAATACGGACGCAGGTTGCGGAAACCAGTACGTTCTCGTCACCGAGGATTTTTTTCGTTTCGTTTACCATCTTCATCTCTTCATAGGTAAATCCATTGTCCGTAAACACGTCAATTTGCGGAATGGCGTTGAATGCAATCTGGTGATGTACAGGAAGTTTGCCTACAGGCAGTACCTTGCACTCCGGTTCCTTCCCGTCCAATACATCGCGTGATTGCGTCAACAGTTCCTCAATAGCGGACGCGCCGGCACCGGACACCGCCTGGTACGTAGAGACGATGATACGGTCTATGCCATAACGATCGTAGAGTGGTTTCAAAGCGGCAACCATCTGAATGGTGGAGCAGTTCGGATTCGCAATGATGCCCTTATGTTTCAAAGCAGCATCCATATTGACTTCTGGAACGACGAGCGGCACTTCCGGGTCCATCCGGAACGCACTGGTGTTGTCAATGACTACGGCGCCATGGGCGACCGCGTGTTTGGCCAATTCCTTGCTGACCGAACCGCCCGCGCTGAAAAGGGCAAAATCAACGCCCGCGAAGCTTTCCGGTTTTGCCTCTTCAATGACAATTTCCTGTCCCTTGAACAAGACCGTCTTTCCTGCGGAACGTCCGGATGCCAGCAGTTTCAGCTGGTTAATCGGGAAATCGCGCTGTTCCAAAAGTGAAATCATTTGCTGTCCGACTGCACCGGTCGCACCGACTACAGCGACGTTAAACTTCAGTTGGTTCCCCATCTTTTACTCTCCTCCTAATCGCGAATAAGCATGGTTTAGTAATTGAATCTTTCTATCAGCAAGGGTTGCAATTGTCGGCCTTCTAACGCAGCTTCACAGGTTTCCTGAAGTAATTCCATGCGTGCGACAAGCGAATTCGGCTTCTTATCCGGTGCATCCTGCCCAAACGGCACGAAGTAAATGTTTTTGGAGGCGAGCAGCTTCGCTATATTGGCAGCGTTAAGCCCCAAGCCGTCATTGGTGGAAATGGCGATCACGACGGGACGGAGGTTGCGCATGGTCGCTTTTGCTGCCATCAGCACCGGGCTGTCGGTAATGGCGTTGGCCAAGCGACTGGTCGTGCTGCCCGTGCATGGTGCGATGACCATCACGTCGAGCAGTTTGGACGGTCCAAGAGGTTCCGCTTCCGGGATCGAAGTGATCAGCTTTTCCCCAGTAATCTCGAGCAATTGCTTCTGCCAGCTTTCGGAAGTTCCGAAGCGGGTATCCGTCGTCAGAATCGTATTGGTGACGATCGGAATGACACGCGCACCAGCATCCACCAATCGTTTGATTTGCGGCATGGTTTCCTCAAAGGTGCAATGTGACCCCGACAAGCCAAATCCAATGGTTTTACCCTGCAGCTTACTCATGTTGACTCCCCCTGGTGTTGGATTGTTCGGCAATGAGACGAGACAGCGTCTGAGCTAGAATCTGTCCTGCTGTTTTCGGTGCGACAATACCAGGTAATCCGGGAGCGAGAAGTGCTTTGATGCCTCGTCTTTCGGCATAGCGAAAATCAGTGCCGCCCGGCTTCGATGCCAGGTCGAGAATGAAGGCAGACTGCGGCATTTGTGCAATCACTTCTGCAGTGAGTATGAGTTGCGGGACAGTATTGAAAATGAAGTCCGCATTGCTCACCTGCTGTTTGACTTCGCTTATATGAAAGGGAGTAAGTCCCATCTCATAACTGCGTGCTAAGTGTTCCTGACGCCTTGCCCCTACTCTTACACGTGCCCCTAAAGCGTGCAACGCTCGAGCCATGGACATGCCTGTCCGTCCCAGTCCGAGCACAATTGCCTGTGACCCGTGAATCGTAATGTCTGTATGTTGAATCGCCATCATCAACGCGCCCTCAACAGTAGGTATCGAGTTGTAAATGGCCACATCATCACGATCTAACAGTTCCACCAGCGGAATTTGCTTTGCGGCAAGCAGGTTTTTCAGATAGGGTTTTGCCATGCCCGTATAGACTACACATTGCTTTTTCAGACTGGCGGCGTGTTCTTCCACCAGTTGCAAAGGCTTGGAGCAGAATATACTTTCGATGTAGCCCCTGTCATCGGAACCTACTATAGGAAGGATCAGAGCATCGGCGTCTTTCAACACGTCGCATGTTAAAGGTTTTTTCGTTGCCCCTGTGAAGATACTCTCCAGGTTGTCAAAGCCAATCAACGTAACGCTTGCATCCAGTTGAATACATTTTTTGATGACTTCCAACTGGCGAGCGTCGCCGCCGATAAAGGCAACATGTATCCCCGTTAGCATGCTGCGTTCCCCTTTCCACACATTTTACTGCATTAAACAATCGAAACGCAAAGGTTTTTCCGTGTGAAAAAGATGACGGAAATCGTTGCGGTCTACCCCATCCTATTCGGCTACCCAATGTTCGGTGACTGCCGCTTACTTCTGCTGGATCTGAACACCCTCTTTGTTCAACTGGATGATCATCATGTCGGGTCCAATCTTGACGATGGAATTCCAGGGGATGACGATGTCCTCCTTGCGTTTGCCAAAACCAAACAGACTGCCTCCGGGCATGATGATGGACAGGATTTCTCCGGTTGCCGGGTTGATCTCCAGATCGGAATCCCCCACTACTCCCATTCTTTCCCCGTTGTCCAGTCCAATAATTTCCTTGCCGCTCAGTTCACTTAACCGCATCAGCGCTTCCTCCTCTGCCTTTTTGTCCCGACTACCTGAAGAATACGCAAAAAAATCCGGCTGAATGCCGGATTTTTCTAACGGACGAGCACGTCACTTTTCACGTTTTCGGGAAAATGTTCAAGCGGGCTGACCATTGCCATCGCCAATCTGGATCGGAACAGCTGCTGCGCAACCGAGAGGATTGATTCATGGGTCACGCGGTCAATCTTCGCGATGATCTCATCCAGACTGAGGTGACGGCCGAGCAGAAGCTCGTTCTTGCCGAGTCGGCTCATGCGGCTGTTGGTGCTTTCCAGGCTCAGCATGAGACTGCCCTTCAGTTGTTCCTTTCCTTTGTTCAATTCTTTATCGGTAATACCCTTCTCGGCTACGTCATGAAGGATGTGTGTGACGATGTCAAACACCTGTCCGACATGTTCCGGTGCGGTGCCGGTGTAAATGGAGAAGGTTCCCGCTTCTTTATAAGAGGAATGATACGAGTAGACGGAGTAAGCAAGTCCACGCTCCTCGCGAATTTCCTGGAACAGGCGCGAACTCATGCTGCCGCCCAGCACATTGTTGAGCAAAATCAGTGAATAGACGTCCTCATGGCCTACGTGAAATCCTGGCAGGGACATGCAGACATGTGCCTGTTCCGTCGTCTTGATTTGGGAGATCGTATTGGCGACGAATACAGGAGTCGCCACTTCCGAAATCTGTTCCTTGCGCTGGAATCCGGAAAAGCGTGCCTTGATTTCCTCGATAAGGCGATCATCAAAGTTGCCCGCCACTGTAATCACTGTATTGGTTGGTGTGTAACGGTTGTCTATGTATGCAAGTAGATCGTCACGCTTCAGGCTGTGCAGCACATCTTCCGTACCGAGGATGGAATACCCCAGCGGATGATCCGCGTAGCAGGCGCGCGCGATCAGATCGTGCACCAGGTCATCCGGCGTGTCTTCGTACATCCCGATCTCTTCAATGACGACGTTTTTCTCTTTCTCCAGCTCATCCGCGTCAAAAACAGAGTTGAAAAACATATCGGCCAGGACGTCCAGAGCAATGGGAGCGTGTTGGTCCAGCACGCGTGCATAATAGCAGGTATATTCTTTCGATGTAAATGCGTTGACATTGCCGCCAATCTCATCAAATGTCTCGGCAATCTCCTTGGCCGAACGGGCAGCCGTTCCCTTGAAGAACATATGCTCCAAAAAGTGGGAAATTCCGTTGTTTTGATCGTTTTCATATTTGGAACCGGTCCCGACCCAGATGCCGAGTGCAACGGATCGAACGGAAGGTATTTTTTCCGTTACGATGCGCAGACCGTTCTCGCACGTATATCGTTGAATCACAGAAATCCTCCTCGGTTGTTCTTCTGACCACCTGATCTACTCTTTCTATAAACACGTCTAACTATAGCAAAATTCCCCTGTCTCCACAACAAGATTGATTCGCCGGGTGGGCTGTCACGGCAGTCGACGGCTCGAAATCACTTCCGATACGGTGGTCGGTTTGAGCCCTTTTTGCTGTGCCAGCCGAATCAACTGTCCCAATGCTTCCGTGGAAGGTGCGGTTGGATGCATCAACACGAGCACACCATTTCCCATCTTGGATTCAATTCGCCTGATTACGGTCTCAACCGGAGGCTTCCGCCAGTCGACCGTATCCGCTGTCCACAGAATGGTTTTCATGCCGAATTCCTGATGAGCGATTTGGACTGTCGGTTGATTAAAAGCACCCGAAGGCGGTGCAAACAGAGTTGGTTTCACCCCCAGCGTCTTTTCAATCACTTCCTGTGTACGTCCTATTTCCTCACGAATAAGACTGGCGCCCAGCTTGCTCATATCGGGGTGTGAATAAGCATGGTTGCCGATTTCGTGTCCCCGTGCGGCGATTTTTTTCGCTACATCGGGAAAGCGTTTCACCCATGAGCCGTCGAAGAAAAATGTGGTTTTCACCTGATGGCGGTCAAGCGTATCCAGTATCGTATCCAGGTACTCATTACCCCAGGCGACGTTGATCATGAAAGAGATCGCCGGTTTTTGCGGATTGCCCTGACGTATCGGGTAGACCCCCAACTGTTCCGTACTTACGGTCGGGGGAACTTCCCGGTATACCAGATGATCCGGTGAAGGCGATTTTGCTTTACGCATGCGTTCCAGCGACGTCTGCACGTCTACCAGCCTTCCATTGTAACCCGGTATCGCCATTTTCCAGACAGGATCGATTCTTGCGTCAACGGGAGGCTGTTCCCGTCCTTGTTTCCATTCCTCGATCTGTCGTCGCAGCTGCTCGTCTTCATCCACAGGACTGTCCACTTTCACCGACTCCTGCTTGATCACACCGATGTAATGCTCGACAGGCCGGGAGTTCACCAACAATAGAAGGGCGATTGCTATCAAAAGACCGATACCGTACCGGATCCCTGTTCGCTTTTGCATACAGCCAACCCTTTCTTCCCTATCTTCGCGTTTTCTCTACTCTGCTCTTTGTCCAAATTTTATGAATGAACGGTAGAAGTTAGAAGACAAAAAGAAAAAGCTTCCGTACGCGAAGTGTTCCTTCGTGTGCGAAGCCTTTTGCTGGCGCCTTATTCCGCTGGTGCCGAAGCGCTCTGGGCCGCAGCCGCTTGTTCTTTCAGCACGGCCTTGCGGGAAAGATTGACGCGACCTTGCTCGTCAATTTCCGTTACCTTCACCATGATTTTATCACCGATTTTCACCACGTCTTCGGTCTTGGCTACACGCTCCTCAGCCAGTTGCGAAATGTGGCAAAGACCTTCCTTTCCGGCAAACAGTTCGATAAAGGCGCCATACTTCTCAATGCGCTTGACTGTTCCCAGATAGGTTTGTCCCACCGCCACTTCACGGACCAAATCTTCAATGATTTGTTTGGCGCGCAGATTTGCTTCATGGTTGACGGAAGCGATGAAAATCCGTCCATCTTGTTCAATATCGATTTTCACGCCGGTTTCCTCGATGATCTTGTTGATAATCCGACCCTGAGGTCCAATCACATCGCGGATTTTCTCCGGATTAATCGTCATGGTCATGATCTTCGGTGCGTACGGCGACAGTTCGGTACGCGGAGTGGAAATCGTCTCGAGCATGTGCTTGAGGATCGTCATCCGGCCTTCTTTCGCCTGAGCCAATGCCTGCTCCAGAATCTCGCGGTTGATGCCTGCAATCTTGATGTCCATCTGGATCGCAGTTACACCCTTCTCGGTACCGGCCACTTTAAAGTCCATGTCGCCCAAATGGTCTTCCATGCCTTGGATGTCCGTGAGAATGGAGAAAGTCTCTCCGTCCGGATCCATGATCAGACCCATGGCAATCCCGGCAACCGGTGCCTTGATTGGAACCCCTGCGTCCATCAGGGCAAGTACGCTCGCACAAATGGATGCCTGAGAAGTGGATCCGTTGGACTCAATCACTTCGGACACCAGTCGAATGGTGTACGGGAATTCCGTTTCCGAAGGGATGATCGGTTCGATCGCGCGTTCACCAAGTGCACCGTGACCGATTTCACGTCGTCCAGGAGGGCGCAACGGCCGTGCTTCCCCTACGCTGTACGGCGGGAAGTTGTAGTGGTGCATGAAGCGCTTGGACTCCTCGAGGCCCAAGCCGTCCAGAATCTGAACATCTCCAAGTGCGCCAAGCGTGCAAACACTGAGTGCCTGTGTCTGTCCGCGCGTGAACAAACCGGACCCGTGGGTACGCGGCAGCACACCTACTTCGCTTGACAACGGACGAATTTCGTTCAGAGCTCGTCCATCCGGGCGAACCTTTTCACGCGTAATGAGGCGGCGAACCTCTTCCTTCACGATGTTGTACAGCACTTCATCGATGGCGGCTTCCTGCTGGGCGTACGTTTCACCAAGCTGCTCCTGGAAGTGTTCCTTCGCTTCTTTCTTCACTGCATCGATCGCGTCAGCGCGCGCCTGTTTCTCCTCGATGCGGATGGCTTCACGGAGTTTGACGTCAGCGTATTCGCGAACGGCACGGTCGATTTCGGGATCGACTGCGTGGAGCACGACTTCCATTTTTGGCTTGCCGATTTCCGCTACGATGCTGTTTTGGAAGTCAACCAGCTGCTGGATCACCTGATGTCCGGTCATGATCGCTTCCAGCATCACTTCTTCCGGTACCTCGTTCGCTCCCGCTTCCACCATGTTGATCGCGGAGCGCGTACCGGCTACCACCAAGTGAATATCACTCTTCTCGATCTGTTCCACAGTCGGATTGATCACGAACTTGCCGTCGATGCGACCGACGATTACCCCTGCAATCGGTCCGTCAAACGGAATTTCCGATACGCACAGGGCAGCAGATGTACCGATCATCGCTGCAATCTCCGGCGAACAATCCTGATCGACAGACAATACCGTATTCACTACCTGTACGTCGTTGCGGAAGCCCTCCGGGAAAAGTGGACGGATGGGACGGTCAATCAGTCGGCTGGCGAGGATCGCCTTTTCACTGGGACGTCCTTCCCGTTTGATAAAGCCGCCAGGAATTTTTCCTACCGCGTAGAGGCGTTCCTCGTAGTTAACGGTGAGCGGGAAAAAATCAAGCGGTTTGGGTTCTTTCGAAACTGTCACTGCGGACAGAATAGCTGTTTCTCCGTAGCGAACCAAGACCGATCCTTGCGCCTGTTTTGCCATTTTGCCAAATTCGAGCGTCAATTTGCGGCCTGCCAGTTCGAACTCATATGTACGGAATTGTTGCTCCATGTTGCTAGCAGTCCTCCTTCGGGGCAATATGTACGTAATACAATCTTTTTCTACCTGTATGTATTATTTCCTGCCATCGCAAAAATTAAATGGTTTCGCATACATAATAGAAAAAGCGGGAATGTCCCGCTTTTTCACATGCTGCTTCTTAACGACGCAGACCCAGACGGTCAACCAGCACACGGTAGCGCTGAACGTCAGTTTCTTTCAGATAGCTCAACAGGTTGCGGCGTTGACCTACCATCTTCAACAGACCACGACGGCTGTGGTGGTCTTTCTTGTGCGTACGCAAGTGGTCGTTCAGGTTGTTGATGTTTTCAGTCAAGATAGCGATTTGAACCTCTGGAGAACCCGTATCGTTGTCGTGAGTACGGAACTCTTGAATCAGTTGAGTTTTACGTTCTTGAGACAGTGCCATCATGACTCACCTCCTTTTCATAATCCCCATCAGCCGAGTCTGCCGTCGGTGAGTGTCGGTCAGCCAAGCCGTGGTTTTTGTAAACAACATATCGAATTATAGCACACATAATTGGAAAAAGCAAAGTTGTTTCCGATAAATTAATAGGCACCTGCGGCAAGTTTTTGCCGGGCCAGATCCACGTCTTTGTGGATTTGTGCAAGCAATGCATCAACGCCTGAGAATTTTTGTTCGTCGCGGATGAAAAAGAGGAACTCTACCTCAACTTCTTTGCCATAGATTTCGTCGTGGAAGTCAAAGACGTGAACCTCCAGCGACTTCTCCTTTTTCTCCAGTTCAAAGGTCGGCTTGATCCCGACGTTCATCACGCCAAAATACCGTCTGCCGTCAACCGTAAAGCGGACTCCGTAGACGCCGTTTTTCCCAAGCAGGTACGGCTTCAATATCTGTACGTTTGCAGTGGGAAACCCAATGGTTCGCCCCCGCTTGTCCCCGTGCACGACCACGCCTTTGATCTTGTAGGGCCTGCCGAGAAGGTGGCGGGTCTGCTCCACATCCCCGTGGTGGAGGTACTCGCGAATAATCGTGCTGCTTACCTTTTCACCCAACCGGTTAACCGGTCCAACGATGTCCAGACTGTACCGGCCATCACTCTTCATCTGCAGGGTTTGCGCGGTTCCCATACCGCGATAGCCGAACGTATAGTCAAATCCGACCGCC
>VAPR01001732.1_pt1 | contig 10064 bp, 9 predicted proteins | sample 3380701 | NCBI WGS metagenome assembly VAPR01 (sample SAMN11536904, study PRJNA540576) | hot springs metagenome | isolation source: hot spring wet sediment | place: Spain: Lobios | collected 2014-01
TCCCCGCTGCGGACCCGCTCCGCCGCCCGCACGAGAGCCTCTACGGGCCGCAGCACCAGCCACCGGCTCGCCGCCCACACCACCACCGCGGCGCAGACCGCCGCAAACCCCAGCGCCAGCCAGCTGTTCCGGGCCGCGGCCCGCAGGTCCGCGAACGCCACGTCTTCGGACACCGCCCACACCGCCACCACCGCACCGTCCGCCACGGCCACGTGGGCCACCGCGTGGCCCCTAGTCCGCCGGAAGGCCGCTGCGGAAGTCCAGCCGGCTAGTGCTACTCCGTCCGACGTGCCGTCGCGCCAGTCCCAGACCGCCCACGGTCTTCCCCGAACGGCAGCGCCTTCTGGCCAGGCAGCCAGCACCCGCCCACGCGGGTCCAGCACAGCCCAGGTCTCCCCCATCACGGCCGGCCGGCCGCGTACGAGGCCCTGCAGGCGGTCTGGGTGCACCGCGGCCAGCAGGGTGCCTAGCGTCGTCCGGTACCTGGCGTCCGGCACCGGCACGGCCACCGCGAGGCCCAACGTGTTGCCTCCATCCACGAGCGCACCCACCGAGAACCTTGCGGTCCGCGCGAGGGCGCGGCTGGTGGGCTGTCGCGCCCAGCCCATGGCGGCCATCGGATGGGAAGCGCAGACCGGCCGACCTCCGCGGTCGACCCTCAGGATCCCTGCGAACAGATGGCCGTCCGCCACGGTGCGGGCGAGGCGCTGGTTGCACCCCTCCCGTTCGCCGTCGCGCACCGCTCCCACCAGACTCAGGCGCACCAGTTCCCGCCGGACGTCCTCCAGCAGACGGCCCGTGTCCGCGGCGAGCAGCTCCGCGGACCGCCGCGCCCGGTCCTCCACGAGGACCAGCTGTCTTGCCCGCTCCCGGCGGTACGTGTAGCCCAGGCTCAGGGCCACGGGGACCACGGCCACGAGGGTGACCACGACCAGCCGGCTCGAAAGGGTCACGACGACCTCCCCGCCTGCCGTAGGAGCAATCCCGCGGCCAGCTTGTCTCTTTTTGGGGGTCAGATCGACAGGCTGAGGCGCCGGACAGCCCCCTCGTCCACTTCCACCCCCAGGCCAGGGGCCACGGGGACCCTGGCGCATCCCCCCTCCACTTGGACCGTCTGTACTGCGTAGGGGCTCTCCAGGAACTGCCGCCCGTTCAGGTCGGCGGGGTGGCGGAGGCCGAAACCGCTGAACAGGTGCAGGGAGGCAGCGAGCCCGAGGTCGGAGTCGGTCAGCCCGGATCCCATGAGGTCGAGCCCGGACTCCTCCACCAGCTCGCAGAGCCTCCACGACAACCACAGGCCCGCGTTCCGCTGGACCTTTGCGATGGCTACGTCCAGACACCCAAGCCGAACCGCGGTCAGCAGGTCCTGTGGGTGTCGCAGGGTCTCGTCCAGGGCGACGGGGATCGGTGACCGCTCCCTCAGCCAGGCGAGGCCGAACAGGTCGTTGCTCCTCAAGGGCTGTTCGAAAACCGCCACGTCCAGCTCCGAAAGCCGACGCGCTACCCGCAGCGCTTCCTGGGGTCGGTAAGCCTGGTTGGCGTCCACCCACAGGAACGCGGACCCCGCACGTTTGCGGACCGCGCGGACGATGGCCACGTCCTCCTCCTCCGTGTGCAGGCCGATTTTGACCTTGAACGCCCGGTAGCCCGCAGCCCGTCCTTCCTCCACGCTGGCCTCCGCCGCCTCCACGCTTTCAGGCGACACCACCCAAGCCAGCTCGATCTCCTCCCGCCGCCGGGACCCGCGCCACACACCCACGGGCACCCGGAGACGCCGACCCACGAGGTCGTGGACGGCCACGTCCAGGGCAGCCTTCGCCAGCGGGGCACCGATGGAGAAACCACGCTGGATGACGCGGTCGAACGTCCGATGGAGCCCGTCCAGATCCCACAGCGGATGGCCCTGAACCGCGGGAGCCAGATAGCCGCGCAGCGTCCCCACGATGGACTCTGTGGTCTCGTACGTCCACGAAGGCAACGGGGTCGCCTCACCCCAGCCGCACACGCCGTCCGTGTCCGTCACCTTGACCAGCACCCGCACCGCGGGTTCCCCCACACGGGTCACCGCCCCTCCGGAGATGGCGAAGGCCCGCCGGACCGGGAGACCCACCACGTACACGTCCACCCGATCGATCCGCGCCTGCAGGTCTGCCCCCACCTCTGCTAAGCCCCCTTCGGCGGAGCCGTGCTTTCCCTCGGGATCACCACCGCGGGGAAGAACGCCACACGGAGGTCTTCGCCGGGGTTCTCCAGGGCCAGCTCCATGGCCCGCACCCCCATCTCCTCCATGGGGATGCGGACGGTGGTCAGCGTCGGTGTGACGTCCCGGGCGATCGCCATATCGTCGAAGCCCGCTAGCGAGACATCGTCAGGGACCCGGACCCCAGCCCGCCGAAGCGCCGCCAGGGCTCCCACAGCCATCTGGTCGTTCAAGGCGAAGATGGCCGTCACGCGCAGCCCTCGCCGGAGGAGCTCTTCCGCCGCCGCCTCTCCGCTATCTCGGCTGAAGTCACCGGGCAGCACCCATGTGGGGTCCAGGCGGATGCCTTTCTCCGACAGCCCCTGGCGGAAGCCCTCCACCCGATCCCGCGTGGTTGTCAGCTGAGGGGGTCCCGCGATCATCGCCACCCTCCGATGCCCCAGATCCGCCAGGTAGTGGGCCAGGGCCCTGGCTCCCCCGAAGTTGTCCGGCAGCACCGCGTCGCCGGGTAAATGGTGACGGCTGATCACCACCAGCCGCCCCCCGGTGGCCAGGTAAGCCTCCACGGCCGCCAACATCTTCTGCCCGTAGCTACGGTCGTCGCGCCCGCTGCCAGCCAACACGATGGCCTCCACCCGCTGGGCGTGGAGGAGCCGCACGTACTCCACTTCTCGGTCGGGGTCGCGGTAAGTGTTGCAGATGATGGTCAGCCGTCCTGCCCGACTGGCCACCCGCTGTGCGCCCCGCACGATCTCTGCGAAGTACGGGTCACTGACGTCGTGGGTGACCACCCCCACCACGTGTGTGCGTGCCCGCACCAGGGCCTGCGCGTGCGCGTTGGGGACATAATTCAGGCTCCGGGCGGCGGCCAGCACCCTCCGCCTGAGCTCCGGCCGGACCCGGTAGCCACTACCGCTCAAAACGCGGCTGGCCGTCGCCAGGGACACCCCCGCCGTCCTCGCTACTTCGGCTAGCGTGGCCATAGAAACGCCTTTCAGACCTAGGTTAACGGTGCTGTCAACAGCGCCGTCCAGGCATAGAGGCTCAGTGACAAACTGGGAGGAACCTCGCAGGCAGCAGGAGGAAAGGAGAGGCTCCTTGGAGAAAACCCTTTCTATGACTCGTAGCGTTCGGATCCTCATGAACGGGGTTACCGGCCGGATGGGACGCAACCAGCACCTCGTCCGGTCCATCCTGGCCATCCAGCAACAGGGAGGCGTCCCCCTGGCAGACGGAACCGTAGTGGTTCCCGAGCCCGTGCTGGTGGGCCGTGACCCCGAAAAGCTGCAGGCCCTGGCGCAAGCGCACGGGATCCACCACTGGACGACTTCCCTGGACGACGCCCTCTCGGACCCCGACGCACCCATCTACTTCGACGCGCAGGTTACCGCAGCCCGAGCCGACGCCCTCCGACGCGCCATCGCCGCGGGCAAACACGTGTACTGCGAGAAGCCCGTCGCCTCGGATTTCGCGTCCGCTCTGGAGCTGGCACGCCTCGCGCGGAAGAAGGGAGTAGCCAACGGGGTGGTGCAGGACAAGCTCTTCCTGCCGGGGATTCGCAAGTTGAAGAGGCTGGTGGACTCCGCCTTCTTCGGCCAGGTGCTGTCCATCCAGATGCAGTTCGGCTACTGGGTGTTCGAGGGCGACTGGCAACCGGCCCAGCGGCCGTCGTGGAACTACCGCCGAGAGGACGGCGGTGGCATCGTCCTGGACATGTTCTGCCACTGGCAGTACGTTCTAGAGAACCTGTTCGGGCGCATCCGATCCCTCGTGTGTCTGGGGGCCACCCACGTTCCACAGCGCTACGACGAGCGCGGGCGGCCCTACACCTGCACCGCGGAGGACGCGGCGTACGCCATTCTGCAGCTGGACGGAGGGGTCGTCGCCCACGTCCTCTCCTCGTGGACCATCCGCGTCCGACGGGACGACCTGCTGCAGATCCAGGTGGACGGGACCCACGGGAGCGCGGTGGCGGGACTTCGGGACTGTTACGTGCAGCACCGCGCGTGCACCCCCCGGGCGGTGTGGAACCCCGACATCCCCAAGGACCACGACTACTACGCGGACTGGGCTCCAGTCCCCGACAACGAGACCTTCGACAACGCCTTCAAGGTGCAGTGGGAACTCTTCCTGCAGCATGCCCTGGGCGGGGCCCCCTACCGCTGGGACTTCCTGGAGGGCGCCCGAGGTCTCCAGGTGGTAGAAGCGGCCTACACCTCCTGGCGGGAGCGGCGCTGGGTGGACCTGCCGGACCTGGAGCTCTAGCCATGGCCGTGGAGGTGCTCCTGCCCCAGCCGGACCGCTCGCTGGCGTGGTACCGACTCGGGCCTCCCCGGAGTTTCTCCCGTCCCCTCCACCCGATCCGCTCCCGGGTCGCCTACGCCGCCGCCCATGTGGTGGCAGACCCCTGGCGCGAGCCGGAGGAAGGGCAGTGTCACCTGGACTGGGAGGCCACGCTAGCGTACCGAGCCTACCTGTGGTCCTGGGGGCTCGGCGTGGCGGAGGCCATGGACACCGCGCAACGGGGGATGGGCCTCGACCCTGCCACGGCCATGGAACTCTGCCGTCGGACGGCTGAAATCGCGCATCCCTCTCACGCACCGGTCGTGTGCGGCGTGAACACCGACGACCTCACCCCCGGCCAAGCAAGCCTCGACGAGGTGGAGGCCAGTTACCGCCGGCAGCTGGAGTGGGTCGAGGCGCACGGGGCCCAGGCGGTCATCATGAGCAGCCGGGCCCTGTGCGCGGCAGCCCGGGAGCCTCGGGATTACCGCAGGATCTACGACAGCCTCTTTCGGTCTGCCAGCCGCCGCGTATTGGTCCACTGGCTGGGTGAGCCCTTCGACCCCTCGCTCCGCGGCTACTGGGGCTACCGGGATCCCCGAGACGCGCTCGAGTTCTTCGTCGATCTCGTGGGCGAGCACGCGGATCGCGTGGAGGGAGTCAAGGTCTCGCTCCTAGATCCGGAGGTGGAAGTTCAGCTCCGGCGCCGCCTGCCTCCATCCGTGCGGGTGTACACGGGGGACGACTTCCACTTCGTGGAACTGATCCGGGGAGACGGTCAGCACATCAGCCACGCACTTTTGGGGATCTTCGATGCCATCGCGCCCGCGGCCTCTGCGGCGCTGCAGGCCCTCGACCGGGGCGACGCGGCCGCTTACGAGGAGATCCTGGCACCTTGTGTCCCACTCAGCCGCCACATCTTCGGTCCTCCCACCTACCGGTACAAGACTGGCTTGGTCTTCCTCGCCTACCTCAACGGACACCAGGATCACTTCCGAATGGTCGCAGGGATGGAGAGCGCCCGATCCGTCCTCCATCTGGTGGAGGTGTTTGTCCTGGCAGACCGCGCGGGACTCCTCCAGGATCCGGAGCTCGCGGCCCACCGGATGCGGGCCTTCCTCAGGCTGGCCGGAGTGGACGCCTGAGTCACTCTCGGAACCCGGCCGGGCTCGTTCGCAGTTCCTCCAGGAGCCGGCGGAGGTGGCTTCCAGCCTGACAGACCGTTTCTTCAGGGCTCGGACGCTGCAAGCATTCTACCGTGACCCAGCCTGTGTAACCCACGGCCGCCAGGATCGCCAGCACGTCCCTAAGGGGGAGGTGCCCCCATCCCGGGGCGAGCCGGTTGCTGTCGCACACGTGTACGTGCGCCAGGACCCCAGCGACCCACGCGGCCACGAAGGCTGCCGGTACAGACACGTCCGCGAGGTGCACGTGATACAGGTCCAGCATCAAACGCAGCCCCTCCTGGTTCACCTGGCGGACCCACGAGATCCCCTCCGAGGTGGTGTTGACCAAGTCCAGCTCATGGTGGTTCACAGGTTCCAGGACCAAGTAAGTCCCCTGGGCCTGCGCGTAGGTCGCCAGCTCGGCCAGCGCGTCCAGCGCACGGCGGGCTGCGTCGGGGTCCCCGGCCGCGGGACCCCGCAGCCGTCCGACGTTCACGGGCACCCGCAGGGCAGCCGCGAAGTCGATGATGGCGCGGCTCCGCGCCATCGCCGCCCTCCGTACTTCCCCCTCGCGGGCAGACAGGTACAACCGGTCACGCCCGTAGACTTCGCCCGTGCACACCGCTGCGGCGCTCAGCCCCGCATCCCCGATTCGTCCCGCCAACCGCACGGGGTCCAGTCGGCCGGGATCCACCACGTACAGCTCCACCCCCTCGAACCCCGCCGCCCGCACCCTCTCCAGGACAGTCTCCAGCGGCCCGCACCACGCCAGGGGCGGGGTGCCGCCGTCCGGAGCCGCTACGGTGTACGCGAGGCGCATGCCGAACCCGTTACGTCAGGGCCGACGCCTCCTCCCGTGCCCCACGCCGCCGGACCCACGACCCCAGGAGCGTCCGGCCGACGACCGTGAGGACGATGAGCCCCACCAGGACCGCGGAGATCGGCCGTGTGAAGAAGGCTGCCGGATCACCCCCCGTCAGCGAGAGCCCGCGGCGCAGGTTGTCGTCTGCCATTGGCCCCAGGATGAATCCCAGAACGAGGGGCGCCACCGGGAACCCCGCCTCCCTCAGGGCAAACCCCAGCAGGCCGAACCCGAGCATCACCCACACATCGAAAATTCGAGCGGAGATGGCGAAGCTACCCACCACGCACAGCACGTAGACCACGGGCATCAGCGCTTCCCGTGGGATCAACAGGACCCGGACCATGGGGCGCACCAGGGTCAGGCTGAGCACGAACACCGCCAGGGTCGCCAGAAGGAACAGCGCCACCACCTGCCACACGGTCTCCGGGTGCTGCAGCACCAACAGCGGGCCCGGCTTCAGCCCGTGGATCGTGAGGGCGGCGAGCAGTACAGCAGCCGGCGCGCTTCCCGGTACCCCGAGCGTCAGAACCGGAACGCAAGCCCCCCCGATGCACGCGTTATCCCCCGTCTCCGCCGCAATCAGTCCCTCGATGGATCCCTTGCCGAACAGCTCCGGGCTCCGGCTCGTCCTGCGGGCCACGTCGTAGGAGACCCACGAAGCGATATCCTCACCCACCCCCGGGATGATCCCCACAAACGTCCCGATGAGTCCGGACCTCAGGATGTGCCATCGATGCCGCAACACTTCCTTGAAACGCGGCAGGACCCGGTCCAGCCGCGTGTGCACCACCGCGCGCTCACTCCGCCGCAGGACCGTCAGGATCTCTGACATCCCGTACGCGCCCACCAGGACCGGGATCAACGCGAACCCCCCCTGAAGTTCCACCCGGCCCAGGGTGAACCGGGGATACGCGTGGATCCCGTCCTGGCCGACGGTGGCCAGCAAGAGCCCCAGAGTCCCGGCCATCCACCCCTTGAGGGCGTCCTGCCCCCCGGTCAGACTCCCTGCGATCACGACGCCGAACACCGCAAGCCAGAAAAACTCCCACGTACCGAACTGCAGCGCCACCTGACCCAACAGTGGCGCGAACAGGGCCAGCATCGCGACGCCGAACAGGGTCCCCAGGGTAGAAGCCGTCACGGAAAGCCCGATGGCCTCTGCCGCGCGGCCCTGCATCGCCAGCGGGAACCCGTCGAGGCACACCGCAGCCTGAGCCGGGGTCCCTGGGATGTTGAGGAGGATCGCAGACCGGCTCCCTCCCGTGATCGCGCCCACGTACGCTCCCAGCAGGACTGCCACGGCTTGACTTGCCGGCAGGGAGAAGGTCAGCCCGGTCAGCAACGACATGGCCATGGTGGCGGTCAACCCCGGCAGCATGCCAAAGACGATGCCCACCTGGGCGCCTACGAGGACCAGCGCCACCGTCGCGGGGTCCGTGGCCAGCCGCGCCAGTTCCAACAGGAACCCGAGCGCGTTCATGGCAGTGGCACGAAAAACAGCCGGCCGAATACCAGAACGACCCCGACCGCAGTCAGCACCGCCAGAATGGCCGCACGGGGTGGGTCCGTCCCGCGGAAGGCCACCGTCATGGCGAACACCAGCGCCGCCACCAGCACCCCGAAGGGCACCCTCCCCATGAGCGCCACAAAGGCAAAGCAGAAAGCCAGGGCCGCCAGGACGCGCCCCGCGCCCCACGAGCGGGCCCCCTCGAGCCCATTCGGTCCAGGGATCCCTCTCCCCAGTCCCGGTAAAGACCTCCCCAGGAGGATCAGCGACTGGAGCAAGAGGCCAGCCGCCAGCAGGGCAGGCGTCAGTCCGGGGGAGTCGTACCAGGTCCACAGGGCCGTGTTAGCGGGAATATCCAGCGCGGCCTTGAGGAATCCCAGAGCCACCCCTGCCAGTCCAGCGGCGGCAGCCGTGTCTGCAAGGGAAGCCCGCGTCGGCCGCCCTCCCGTCACATCTCCCTCCCGCCCTTCAAGGCCTGGGAATCCCCAGCTCCGCAGGCGACTTTTTCGCCAGCCCCGCCTCGAACAGCGTCCAAGCCACCCGCCGGGCTTTCTGCTCGGTGACTTCTGTGGCCTGTCGGCCTGACAGGCTCACCGCCACCACTCCGTTCTGGCGCGCAAACAGACGCACCGCGGGAGCTTCCGAGGCGGGGCGGAAAGCGGCCTCCACCGTTGCGACGATGTCGGCCGGCATGTCTTTCGGCAACATCAGCCCGAAGTACGAACCCGTCTCCGGGAAGTTAGGTAGCACCTGGGTGATGGGGGGGATCACCCCGTACCCCTCCATGGTCAGCGGACTACGGGACATCACCGCGAGTGCCCGGAGACGACCTGCCCGGAGCATCTCCGCCACTTCCATGGAGAGTTGCATGACCGCTTCCACCTCACCCTGGACCGCCGCCACCACCGCGGGTGCGCCCCCCGCGTACGGCACGTGGCGGTAGGTAGCCCCCACAGCGAGCCGGAACGTCTCCGCCCCCAGGTGCCCAGAGCTGCCCGCGCCGGCGGAGGAAACGCGAATGGCCCCGGGCCGAGCCCGCATGGCCTCTGCCAGGTCCCTGGCGGTCCGGAATGGCGAGTTGGCCGGAACGGCGATCACGTTGGGCGCATACAGCACGTAGAAGTACAACCAGTCACGGTGGGTGACCTCCAGCTGACCGAGTACGGGGTAGCTGATGACCGCCGTGCTGGAGTTCGCTGCCCACGTGTAACCGTCCCGTGGCCGGTCCCAGGCCTCCTTCATCCCGATCGCCCCCCCGGCTCCCGGTGTGTTTACGATCACGATCCGTTGCCCGAGGAAGCGTTCCATCTGGCTGGCGAGTACCCGCGCCGTCATGTCCGTGGAGCCGCCGGCGGGCCAGGGCACGATGACCGTAACAGGACGGGCCGGTCGCCAGCCCGGGGCCGCGTAGGCCAGCCCCGCGGTGGCCAGCAGGGCTACGACCAGCAAGAGAACCGACCGCTTCCTCATGTCCTCGTTCCTCCTTCCTGTCGTTCTTCACTCCAGTGGGAGACCAACGTGGCCGGCGAGTACACGAACAGCAGGATCACGTCCTCCTCCCCCGCGTTCGTCAGCCCGTGCGGAACGTTGGGCGGCAGGTAGACCGCGGTGCCCTCCGACACCTCAAACGTCTCGTCTCCGACCGTCATGCGGGCTCGACCCTTCAGGACCAGGTAGACCTCCTCGTTCTCGTGGGCGTGTCGGGGGATTCCACCACCGGGGTAGATCTGGCTCTGGCCCATGACGAAGTTCCGCGTGGGTAGTCCCGCCACGCCTGCGAAGACACGCGTCCGACGACCTGCGGGGAACTCCCACCCCTCCACGTCCACCACCCGGATCCGCGCGGGCTTCAGCTCCAAAGCGGCACCTCCCCGACAACCCTGTTGCCCTCAGAAAGCGCTTTCTACGACCCGCCTGTGATTCCTGCCTCTCGGCCCCGGGAACTTCAGGCAGGCTTCCAGCGGAGGTCAGGCTGGCGGGCCGCCCGCACCTCGTCCAGCCGGCCTACCGCGGTGGTGTGGGGGGCGGTGCGCACCCTCTCCG
>VAPR01001736.1_pt1 | contig 10058 bp, 7 predicted proteins | sample 3380701 | NCBI WGS metagenome assembly VAPR01 (sample SAMN11536904, study PRJNA540576) | hot springs metagenome | isolation source: hot spring wet sediment | place: Spain: Lobios | collected 2014-01
GATATCGTCGGGATGGGCAACGATCACGAGAACCGGGTCGGGGAATTGCTCGAGCGACATGCCTGGCCCTCCTCACCCTCGGCGGATAGACCTCTGGCCTGACGAAGCGCGAAGGATCTCCGACGAGCGCGTGGGCAGATCACAATGCTCCTCGAGGCGCGATGTATCACTGCCCAGTCGCGTCGACGCCGTGCGATCTGGCACCACCGTACACCTTGACGTGTACGTCAAGGTCAAGCGGCGCGCGCTGGTGCCTCCGGGATGCACGGGCAATCTGGTGAGAAGGCGGCACAGCAGTCACAGTTTTGGGGAGTTCCCGGCTGTGCATCGCTTGCCGTGGCTAAGCGCTGGATCGCGGCCTCGAGCACAGCCCTGAAGGCAGTGAGAGCCTGGATACGCTCGGTACAGGCTGCGATCTTCCGCTCGAGGATGTCCCGCAGCTCGGCCTGTGTGAGCAGGCAGCGGCCCTCTTCCGCGACGGCAAGGAGATGCTTGATCTCAGCGAGGGTTAGGCCGAGAGCTTTCGCTCGCTGGATGAAGCGGAGTCGATCGAGATCTTCCGGTCGGAAGCATCGGTAACCGTTAGGAGATCGGGGAGCCGGTGGCAGGAGGCCGAGGGATTCATAGTAGCGCACCGTTCTCGGCGAGACACCGGCTTGGCGTGCTAGTGTCCCTACACGGAGATTCTCCATGACGCCGCCCTCCGTCCATCTCAGGCAAGACTACCCGGCGCACTACGGCGTGCTACGCCTGGCGAGGAGCTATCCTGTCGAAGGTGTTCTTGGTACACCTCCCCAGGGCGATGTCTTCACGACATCCGGCGGCTCGAAGGCGAAGACAGCCTTGATCACCCCCGAGGAGCCCTTCCGGGTCACGGTCTCCAGCGCCTGCCGGTAGTCGGCCAGCGCGAAAGTGTGGGTGACCAGCGGCTTGAGGTCGACAACCTTCTCCGCCATCAGGCGAACGGCCAGCCGCACCGCGTCGACCCGCTCGCCGCGGAAGTCCTCGATTGCGTAGGCGACGGCGCCGCGGATCTCGACCTCGTGCAGCCAGACCGGTGTCCAGTCCACCCCGCTCGGCGTGCTGGCCAGCCCGACCAGCACCACCCGGCCACCGGCCCGAGCCAGCCGCAGCGCGTCGTCGATCGTGCGCCCGGTGCCGACGCAGTCGAACACGATGTCCGCGCCGCCCTGCACCAGCGGCCGCCCGATAACCGGCTTCAGTACCTCGGCGCCGGTGAGCTGGGCCACCTGCCGGTAGAGCTCGGAGCCGCGCCGGGCACGCAGCACCACGTCGGCCCCGAGCCGCGCCGCTGCCTCGGCCTGGAACGGGTAGCGCGCGGTGACGATCACCCGCGCCTTCGAGCCGATCGCTCGGATCGCCGCCACGGTTAGCAGGCCGATCACCCCGGCGCCGATCACCAGCACCGTCTGGTCGTCGCCGGGCCAGTTGCGCAAGACCGCGTGCAGCGCGACCCCGAACGGCTCGGCCAGCACCGCCTCCTCGTCGGAGAGTGGGTCAGGAAGCGGGATCACCTGAGAGCGGTGCGCCACGAACGATGGGCTCCAGCTCCCGCCGGTGTCGCGGCAGAATCCGATCATCGTGCCGGCCGAGACCGTGCCCTGGTGGAAGCGCAGGCAGAGGTTCGGCTCGCCGCGCGCGCAGTTCGGGCAGAGATCGCGGAAGCCGCGGGCCTCGCAGCCGAGCAGCGGGTTGACGACCACGCGCTGGCCCACTTGGAAGCCGTCGACCGCGCTTCCCAGCTCGGCGATGACGCCGACGTTCTCGTGCCCTAGGGTGAACGGGAACGATGTGATCGCTGAGGCGGTCGTGCTGCTGTGCAGCAGGATCACGCCCAGATCGCTGCCACAGATGCCACCGTAGCGCGTGGCCACACGCACCCACTCGGGGGTCGGCAGGCGTGGCTCGGGCACTTCGCGGAGCTGGAGGCAGGCGAGGTCGCTCCAGTAGATCGAGCGGGTGACTCGCCCGAGTGCCTTCGTCAGGGCATAGCGCGGCACGCTCTGGATGAACTGCACGGCTTGCACTGCCCGTGTTCCTTCCTCCTCGTCGCCTCCCGGTCTCGTGGAGCTGCGCAGGCGCGGAGTAACGAGCTTCTCGCTCGGCAACGCTGGCGGACCGCTAGCGCCGCCCGGGGCCATCGACGATCCGGCCCGGCATCGCTCCGGTGTGCCGGCCGGCCTCGATTACCTGTACCCCGTTGACCCACACGTGCTCGATCCCGACGGAAAGCTGGTGCGAGTCGGTGAAGGTAGACCGGTCGGCTACCGTAGCCGGGTCGAAGACGACTACATCGGCATAGCAGCCGGTGCGGAGCAGTCCCCGATCGCGCAGGCCCAGCCGGTCGGCCACCGCCGAGCTCATCTTCCGGATGGCATCCTCGAGCGTGAGCACGCGCTCTTCCCGTACGTATCTGCCGAGCACGCGAGTATATGTCCCGTAGGCCCGCGGGTGAACCGGCCCGCGCTCGACGGCCCAGGCAGGGTCGAGCCCGCCGGCATCGGTCGAGATCTTGATCCACGGCTGGCGGAGCTGCAGGCGCAGGTTGTCCTCGCTCATCACGAAGTAGATGGTGAAGATGTTTCGCCCCTCGGTCAACAAGAGGTCGAAGACGGTGTCGAGCCAGTGCTGGCCGCGCAGCTCGGCGATCTCGGATAGCCGCTTGCCCACGTACTGCTTCAGCTCGGGGTGCTCCATTCCGACCGGCATGACACCCTCGGGTCCCGCCTCCGACGCCAGTGCCTCCCAGTCCCCTGAAGGGTTCAGGACTTCCTCGCGGATCCGCTCGCGCATGACAGGGTCACGCAGGTTATCGAAGAACTTACCGTCGGCCGCGGCCCAGGGCGGCAGCACCGAGGCCAGCCCGGTGCCGGCTGCGGTGTACGGGTACATGTCGGCGGTGACGTCCAGGCCGCTGTCCCGAGCCGCCTCGATGCGCGCAATGACTTCGGACATCTTCGGCCAGTTGGCGGTCCCGGCAGCCTTCAGGTGGTAGATCTCGACCGGCAGGCCGGCCTCTCGACCGATGCGGAAGGTCTCCTCCAGCGCCTCGAAGAGGCGATCGGCCTCGGAGCGCATGTGCGTAATGTAGACGCCCCCGTAACGGGCAACGACCCGGCAGACCTCGATGATCTCCTCGGTCGTCGCGAACGCGTCGGGTGGGTAGATCAGCGCGTAGCTGACGCCGAAGGCTCCATCCTCCATCGCCTCGGCCATGACCCGCCGCATCGTGTCCAGCTCTTCGGGCGTCGCCGGGCCCATCGCCATGCCCTTGGCGTACTGCCGGAGCGTCCCACCGGCCAGGAAGGAGCCGATGTTGGGCGAGACGCCGCGCTCGACCATCGCCTCGAGCCAGTCCCGAAAGCGCCGCCAGCCGCGAGCCCGTTCTTCCCACTCGGGCATCCGGTCGGCGAAGAAGGCGCCCGCCAACGGCGAGTCGATGTGGCCGCCGAACGGTGCCGGGGTCCAGCCCTCCCCCATGATCTCGGTCGTGACGCCCTGGGTGATCTTGGAGAGGCACTTCCCGTCGAGCATCAAGGGGATGATGGAGTGGCTCTGGATGTCGATGAAGCCGGGGCAGACGACGCGCCCGGTCGCGTCGACCACGGTGCCGGCATACTCCGCCGAGATCCGCCCCGGTGGGGTCACGGCGACGATCCGGTCGCCCTCGATGGCCACGTCGCCATAGAACCAGGGATTCCCGGTCCCGTCGACGACCCGGCCGCCTCGAATCAGCACGTCGACCCCCATGCCCCACTCCCTTCTGACTCGTGTGACCTATCCCGCCACTCCACCGCCCGCATCATACCGAACCTGGGGTGCCAGGCGGGCCAACCGGCTCCGGCAATCTGCGGGATGCCCTCTGATCTGACCCTGCCAGCGGGCATGCCTCGCCGCGCCTGCACGAGGGGAGAGCGTGGCGGCTTCGGGACGCACGTCGGTTCGAGCACATGCTTCTCTCCTTTAACCGTCGCGTCGTTGTGCCCGGCGCGCGGTAGCATAGACCGCCGGCGACAGATTCGCGCCAGGGCTTTGCCCCTGGCGGCAGGCGAGGGAGAGGAGCGAACCGTGCCCTATGTCGAGGTCGACGGCATCCGGCTCTTCTACGAGCGGACCGGAGAGGGAACCCCGCTGATCCTCCACGCTCACCATCACATCGCCTGGATGGTCTACCAGGTTCCGTACTTCTCTCAGTTCTACGAGGTCATCGTCTTCGACCGGCGCGGCACCGGGCGCTCCGACGATCCGCCTGGCCCCTGGACGGCGGCTGACCTGGCGGGCGACCTCCGCCGGCTGATGGACGCGCTCGGGATCGAGCGCGCGATCGTCGGTGGGAACTCGCTGGGCGGTGTGGTGACGGCGCAGTTCGGCCTCGACTATCCGGAGCGGGCTCTGGCGCTCATCGTCGGCCATACCGTCCCGTACCTCTGGCCGCTGGCGCGCGAGTGGCTCGACGAGCAGATCAGCCTCGCGCTGCGCGGCGAGCCCGCCGTGGTCTTCCAACCCCGTTCCTTCGACTGGGAAGAGCAAGGCCCGCCGACGATCCGGCCGGGGTTCGCCGAGACGGCCGAGGGACAGTACTGGGCGACCCTCGACCGCGCGCTGGGCCGGACGCCGGAGGGGCGGGTCAAGTCGCTCCAGGTGCTCGCCGGCTGGGACCTTCGGCCGCGTTTCCCGGAACTCCACCGCCTGCCGGTGCCGGTTCTGGTGATCGTGGGCGCCAACGAGCCGCAGAAGACAATCGAGCTAGCCTACGAGTGGCGCCAGCAGTACAGGAACAGCGAGTTCATCATCCTGCCGGAAACCCACCATGCCGCGGTCATCGAGAACCCGGTCGGTTGGAACCGGGCGGTTCACGGCTTCCTCCGGCGGCATGGCTTCTAGCTGCCGTCAGATGCCCCGCCCGCCTGGCTGAAGGCCCGCATCAGCGCCAGCAGGTCCTCCTGCGACCAGTTCCCCGGCCCGGCCTCAAGGACGACCAGATGGTAGCGGCGCCGGCCATCGTCCCAGACCGCCGCTTGGGGCCAGCCATGCTGGGGGTCGGCCTCCCAGCACATGGGTCCGATGCCCTGGATGTCCTCGACACACTCGGTCGCGCCGGCCAGCTCCAGCGGCCCTGGCCCGGACAGGCCGACGCTGAGCCGGATGACGAGCGACTCGTGCCACAACGCCAGGCGCACCTGGTCTGGGCCGGCGCGGAACGCCGAGAGAACGACGAGCCTGCGCGGCAAGCTCTCCGAGGGCGGCAGCGGGAGCACCTCGTCGGGTGAGCCGGAGATGGCCTGGAACACGATCACCTGCTGAAAGTTGACGCCGTCGACCTGGATGGCGTAGCAGCCAGGGCCGGGGAAGGCGATGGTCACCGGCCAGGACGTCCATCCGGCCTCGTCACGGGTTGCCTGTCCTTCGATCGCTGGCGGCAGTAGCAGCTCGTCCGTTGCCTCGCTCGACCCCTCGCCGGCCAGGCGGAGCGTGCCGGAGCCGTCGATCTGTCCACCGCGGATCAGCAGCGGCCCGGTGTAGCCCGGGCTGACGAACCAGGAGGACTTGAAGCGATAGGTGCCGTCCTCCTGCTCCGCCACCAGCGGGCCGCCGAGATTGATCACGCCGTCGGGACCGATCGGCAGGTAGGTGGGCCCCTCGCCGATCGCGAGACCGAACGCCCAGGGTGACCTCGGGCACTCGCCGTTTGCCGAAAGCTCAGGCAAGCGGAGCGGGCGCTGTCGCAGCGCCCCCTCGAGCACTGCCGCAGGGCTCTCCGGCAAGACGTTGGAGGCGGAGTCGCCGATGCCCAGTGCCAGAATCTCCCGGCCCGGGCAGGAAAGGCGAAGCTGGGCTAGCACCGGGCGGGCCAGCAAGTCTTGTGCCTGTCGAAGCAGGGCTACGGTCACCGAGACCTGTTCGCCGCCAGCGCTGACAGTGCCCAACGAGTGGATATCGACGAACTCCAGCGGCTCCAGCCTCTCCTCTCGCTCATGGCGCTGAGCGGCATAGCGCAGGAAGTCTTCAGGCGAGGTCGCAAAGGTACCGGTGGCAACCCCAGCCTCGTCCCGGGCCACGACCGCATACCATGAGGAGCCCGAGAGCTCGCCAGCGCTCGGGAAGAGGCGGCGAAGGCGTTCCAGGTCTCCGAGGTTGAAGGACGAGAGATACTCGTCGATGAGTTGGCTCACCTCCTCGACGGAGCACCCGGCCGGCAGGCCGACTGGAGTCAACGACGGGGTCGGCATCGGATTGACCGGCGGAGTGAGAGCCGAGGCCGGCGTGGCCGTCGCGGTCGAAGTCGGGGGCACAGTCGGCGACTGCACGGGAGGTTGAGTTCCCGGTCCCAGCTTGCCCCTGAGCGGGCAGGCAACGATGATCGTCCCCAGCACGATCAGCGTGAGGATGCTTCGAACTCGGCTGGCCACTCCTACCTCCGAGCCACGCGTGCGACCTGACCTGCCAGGCGACAGCCTACTATATATGCCCTCTATGCGCCTCGCAGGGGACTCGTCCCAGCCAGATCGGCGCGCAGTGGCACCCTGGAGCAGCCGAGCAGACCTGAAGACAAATGGCTGCCTCGTCCCCGGAGGGGGAGAAGCCTGCCCTGGATGGAGCAGGTTCGAGGGGCCGATCGAGCGGAGCGCGTCACTCCCTACGAGATCGTCCCTCGTAGCCAGCCTGGCCACCGGGACACCGGGCGGACCAATGCCCCCTGGCCATAGCGTGCAGGCCGGGGGATGGCTTTGGGGTGTGTCGTTCGGAACCTGCCGTCCGCGGCCTGGCTCACGGGTGAATCCAGACCAGCGTCCCGATCGGTGCCCAGTTATACATCCACTCCGCTGCCCCCAGCGGTAGGTTGACGCAGCCGTGACTCATCACTCTGCCGAAGTTGTTATGCCAGTACGCGCCGTGAATGGCATAGCCTCGGTAGAAGTACATCGTGTGCGGCACGTTGGGCAAGTCGTAGTAATCGATGCCCGGTGTGCCGCCGCGCATGCGCTCGTAACGCAGCTTGGCGTAGATCCGGTAGGTGCCCGGCGGCGTCGGATACCGCGGCAGGCCGGTGGAGACGTAGGTCCCGAAAACCAGCCGGTCGTGCTCCCAGGCGCGCAGGTACTGGTCCGAAAGGTCTACCTCGATCCACTTCGGCTCTTGGACCGGTGCACCAGCGATCGGTGTCGTGACGCCGGCTGGACCGAGCGGTTGCCAGAGGCCAGGGTCGTAGTTCGGAACGCCAGCCGTCGGCGGCAGCGGTGTGCCATCGACCCCGGCGCGTTCCGCGGCGAGGGTTCCCAAGTGGCCGAGCTGGACTACATAGGGTGTGCCAGCGTGCTCCGGGTGGTACTCGAAGCGCGTGCGTTCGAAATACTGCACGGTGCGGCCGTTCTCGACGAACTCCTCGCTCATGGGGTAGCCGAAGATCCGGAGTCCTCCCCGCTGCTCCCAATACGCCCGGAAGCCATTGCAGAGCCGGTGTCCCGTCTCTTGGAAAAACGTACAGTTGGCGTCACTCGCCGCTTCGACCCGCTGGAATGGCAGCGTATCGGAACGACTCGCGGTCAGGTCGGCTCCCAGGCGCCGGAGCTGCACCTTCCAGCCATCGGGTGCATCGGGGTGCCACTCGAACACTGCCCGCTCGAAGTACTGGACGGTGTCACCGTTCTCGGTGAACTCCTCGGTGATCGGGTAACCGAAGATCGCGAGGCCACCGTTGTGCCGCCAGTAGTCGAGAAAGCCATAGCTCAGGTAATGGCCGGTCTCGGGGAAGTAGACCCGGGTGGGACCCATATCGTGGCCGGCTTGGGCAAGCTCAGGTGCGCCGAGCGCCAGCAGAATGAGGGCAAACACCGTGACCAGAACTCGATGCCGCATAGCGCCTCCTGTCCAGAATCGCTCGAGCCCTGCCGTGGAGAGCGCGCCAGCACGCACACCACCGTGTCCCATCGCCGGAACGAGGGCCAACTCGACCTTAGGTGAATCTACGGTAGAGCAACCGCCAGATGATGCTCGCTCTCGCTCGTTCGTCTCCCTAGCAAACGTTCCACTCTCGATGATTGGGTTTCGGCACGATCATTCTCGCCCGGCTTGGGCGGGGCTGTCAAGCAGCAATGGGCAGCCAGATACCGATCTCTGAACGCTAGGCCCCAAACTACGCTGCCTGGTCAAGCTGGGCCATACACGTGCGGCCCGTTAATGAAGTACGCCGGGGCTGGGCTGAAGGTTCCCGCCCGGCTGGATTCGGCGTCTTGCTTCCTGCCCGGTGTTGCCGCCACTCCTGGCGCCGCTCTCCGTAACAGCGCGGTAAGGGAGAGGAAAGCCGGCCGCGATTGCGCGGGCGGTAACTCGCCCCTGCCGGTGTCCGGTGCGGGGCGCAACAGAGGGGCTGCCGGTGGCCCCGGTACCTCTCTCGCGCTATGCCCTACTGCTAGCTCGCTGCGCGTTCAGGAGCGGACGTGCCCGGCTTGACCAGCGGCAACCCCTCCTGGCAGAGGGGACACTCGGCGGCGTCCCAGCTCGCGATCTCGAACCGGGCCAGCGCGATCAGCGGCACGCCGAGCTCCACTGGGGACGTGCTCCGATCGACCAGCACGGCCACGCCCAGAGTCACGACGGGGTATGCCTGCAGCGCCGCTAGCGTCTCTCGCACCGAGCCGCCGGTCGTCAGGATGTCGTCCACGACCAGCACCCGCGCTCCTTGGGGGAAGGTCGTGCCCCGGCGGAACACGCGCTGAGCCGCCCCGGCCTCAGCCCGCTCGGCGTAGGCCGCCAGCGCGCCGAGCTGCCGGGCGACCTCGTGGGCCAGCAGGATGCCGCCGGTGGTCGGCCCAGCGATGACGTCGATGTCCCGCCAGGGTAGCCGGCGGATCAGCTCGGCACAGGCGGCTTCGACCAGCCGGGGCCGGCGCAGCAGCTCGAACTTCTCCACATAGCGGTCGCTGTGCCGGCCGGAGGCGAGCAGGAAATGCCCGCTCCGAAGCGCGCCGATTTCCTCGAGCACTCGCTCCAGGACAAACTCGCTCATCGTACGAACCTCCCGCGTCGCCGGTTGCACTGCCGGAGAGCCGCCTGGCGATCAGGGAAGAAAGAAAAAGCCGAGCCCGAGGGCAATGTAGACCACCAGGAGCTGCGCTCCCTCCAGCCAGTTCGACTCCCCATCTACCGCGATCAACGAGGAGATGATCGCCGCGCCGACCAGTGCGATCAGCTCGTACATGTTGAACACCAGCGTCATCGGCTGGCCCAGTGCCAGGCTCCCGAAGACCAGCACCGGTGCCACCAACAACGCGACCTGCAGGCTCGATCCATAAGCAATGCCCAGGCTGAGATCCATCTTATTGTCCGCCGCCACCTGCACCGCAACGATGTGCTCGGCAACGTTGCCCACCAGCGGGATCAGGATCACGCCGAGGAAGAACTCGGAGACCCCGGTCGCGGCGATGACCGGCTCAACCGCAGCCACGAGCAGCTCGCTCATGACCACCACGCCGATCGTCGACGCGACGAGGATCGCCAGCGCGGTCCGCGGGCGCCAGTGGACACCCGCCTCCTCAGCAGGTACCGCATGCGGCAGGTCTTGCTGATATCGCATGCTGTACAGCAAGTAGAGCCCGTAGATCACGATCAGGACTGCTGCGACACCGAGGCTGAGAGATTCGACCGACTCGCCTTGGATCCGCTCGGGACCGAGGGTGAATAACCCGGGGACGACCAGCACGATCACCGCCAGCGTCATCATGGTGGCGGAGACGCCAGCGATGTGGGCGTTGAACTGCTGGCGTCCGTGCCGCAGGCCGCCGACGAGCAGGCTAGCGCCGAGGATGAGCAGCAGGTTGCCCAGAATCGAACCTGACACGCTGGCCTTGACCAGCTCCGGCAACCCGGCCCGGATGCCGGCGAAGGCAATGATCAGCTCGGCGGCATTGCCGAGTGTGGAGTTCAGCAGCGCGCCGACCCACGCCCCAGTATGCGCCGCCAGCGCCTCGGTTGCCCGGCCCAGGAGGGCTGCCAGCGGGATCAGTGCCCCCGCCGAGGCGAGCAGCACCAGGATCGGG
>VAPR01001737.1_pt1 | contig 10052 bp, 7 predicted proteins | sample 3380701 | NCBI WGS metagenome assembly VAPR01 (sample SAMN11536904, study PRJNA540576) | hot springs metagenome | isolation source: hot spring wet sediment | place: Spain: Lobios | collected 2014-01
CGGCGGTGGTGGGCGTACCGGACGACCGGTGGGGAGAGGTCCCCAAGGCGTACGTGGTCCTCCGGCCCGGCTGCACCGCCACGGAGGAGGAGCTGGTGGCCTTCTGCCGGGAGCAGTTGGCGCACTTCAAGTGCCCGCGGCGTGTGGAGTTCGTGCCGGAGCTCCCGAAGACCTCCACGGGCAAGATCCAGAAGTTCGTGCTGCGGGAGCGGGAGTGGGCCGGGCGCGACCGGCGCATCGGCTGAGAGGAGGGAGGCGCATGCAGCTGCAAGAGGTCGGCTACCACAACGTCCGGTTCGAGGTGGACTCCCCCCTGGCATACGTCACCATGAACCGGCCCGAGAAACGCAACGCCCTGTCCGTGGAGCACATGCGGGAGCTCACGGACTGCTTCCGGCGGATCGGGGACCGCCGGGACGTGGCGGTGGTGATCCTGCGGGGCGGGGGGCCGGCGTTCTGCGCGGGACACGACCTGGCGGAGCTGGTGGGCCGGGACGTGGGCTTTTACCGCCACGTGTTCCAGGTGTGTACCCAGATGATGAACACCCTCCAGCAGATCCCACAGCCGGTGATCGCGCAGGTGCACGGGGTCGCCACCGCGGCGGGCTGCCAGCTGGTGGCCACCTGCGACCTGGCGGTGGCCAGCACCGAGGCGAAGTTCGCCACCCCGGGCGTGCGGATCGGGCTGTTCTGTTCCACGCCCATGGTGGCCGTGAGCCGCAACCTGCCCCGCAAGAAGGTCATGGAGATGCTGCTCACGGGTGAACCCATCTCCGCGGAGGAGGCGTTGCGGTACGGCCTGGTGAACCGGGTGGTGCCGCCGGACCGGCTGGAGGAGGAGACCCGCCAGCTGGCCCTGCGGATCGCGTCCGCGAGCCCGCCCGTGGTGGGGCTGGGCAAGCAGGCGTTCTACCGCCAGCTGGAGTTGCCCCAGGACCAGGCCTACGCGTACGCGCAGGAGGTCATGTCCCTGAACGCCCTCCACCCCGACGCCCACGAGGGGATCTGCGCGTTCCTGGACAAACGGACTCCCAGCTGGCGCGGCTGGTCGGACGGGTAGAGGCCCTGTCGGGTTCAGGGCCCCGCGGGCAGGCCGCGGCACCGCCTGCAGGAGGGAGGGGGCGGCGGTGTCGAAATGGGCCCCAGCAGCGTTCGGGGAGGGAGTGCCATGAACTGGGGACCCGTGATCACCGCCATGGCCACGCCGTTCCGCGAGGACGGTGGTGTGGACTACGACCGGGCCGCGGAGCTGGCCCGCAGGCTCGTGGACAGCGGCTCCACGGGCATCGTGGTCGCAGGGACCACCGGTGAGTCGCCCACCCTGTCGGACCAGGAGAAGCTGCAGCTGCTGCGGGTGGTGAAGGAGGCGGTGGCGGGACGCGCCGCGGTGCTGGCGGGCACGGGCACGTACGACACCGCGCACTCCGTGCACCTGAGCCGGGAGGCGCAGCGGATCGGGGCGGACGGGCTGCTGGTGGTAGTCCCGTACTACAACCGGCCCACCCAGGAGGGGCTGTACCGCCACTTCAAGGCCGTGGCGGAGAGCACCGACCTGCCCGTGCTCATGTACAACATCCCCACCCGCACGGGGACCAACATGCTGCCGGAGACCGTGGTCCGGCTCAGCGAGGTAAGGAACATCGCAGGGATCAAGGAAGCCTCCGGGAGCCTGGACCAGGTGTCGGAGATCCGCCGGCGGACCCCGGAACACTTCCTCATCTACAGCGGGGACGACAGCCTGACCCTGCCGTACCTGAGCGTGGGCGCGGTGGGGATCGTCAGCGTGGCCTCCCACCTGGTGGGCCGGGAGATCGCGGAGATGATCGCGCACTTCCAGGCAGGCCGGGTGGAGGAGGCCCGCCGGATCCACCTGCGCCTGTTCCCCCTGTTCCGGGCGCTGTTCGTGGCGCCCAACCCCGTGCCGCTGAAGGCGGCCCTGGAAATGGCCGGGTTCCCCGTGGGCAAGCCGCGGCTTCCGCTCGTGGAGGCCACGGAGAAGGAACGGGAGCAGATCGCCGCGGCCATGCGGGAGGCCATGGGGGTCCCCGTCGGCTAAGGGCGTGTCCACGAAGGGCGCAGCTTGGCGGAGAGGACCGGGGTCCCCCAAAGTCGCCGCGTGAGCGCTGCTCCCCGTCCTGAGCGGACCCGGAGCGTGTCCGGGAAAGGCGTAGCCGGAGGGGACCGGAGTCCCTAGACATCGCACCAGAGATTCTTGGGGTGGTCTGAATGCCGCGCGGGCGCCCGCACTCCAGCCCTCCCGTCCGGGTCGTCCCCCTGGGTGGCCTGGGGGAGATCGGGAAGAACTGCACCGCCGTGCAGTACGGGGAAGACGTGGTCCTGGTGGATGCGGGCGTCATGTTCCCCGAGGAGGAGCTGTACGGGGTGGACCTGGTCATCCCGGACTTCGGCTTCCTCCGCCGGGGAGGCCGCCGGCTGCTGGGCGTGCTGCTCACCCACGGCCACGAGGACCACGTGGGCAGCCTCTCCTTCCTGCTGCGGGAGTTCCGCGTGCCGGTGTACGGGACCCCCCTCACCCTGGGGCTGGTGCGGAACAAGGTGCGGGACGGAGCGCTGCACCCGGTCCAGCCGCGGCAACGGATCCGCCTCGGGCCATTCGAGGCGGAGTGGGTGCGGGTGGCCCACAGCGTCCCCGACAGCTGCAGCGTGGTGGTCCGCACACCCGCGGGCACGGTGGTGGTCAGTGGGGACTTCAAGTTCGACCAGACCCCCATCGACGGCCGGCCCACGGACGTGGCGCGCCTGGCGGAGCTGGGGGAGGAGGGCGTGCTTGCCCTGTTGCTGGACAGCACCAACGTGGAGCGGCCGGGGATGACCCCTTCGGAGCGGGTGGTCGGCGAACGGTTCCACCAGCTGTTCCAAGACGCCCCGGGCCGCGTGCTGGTCACCACGTTTGCCAGCAACGTGCACCGGCTGCAGCAGGCCTTCGACGCGGCTGCCGGGTCCGGCCGCAAGGTGGCCGCGGTCGGACGCAGCATGGTGGACGTCCTCCGGGCCGCCTCCGAGCTGGGCTACCTGAAGTTCGGCAAAGACGCGTACGTGTCCGTCGAGGAGGCGAACCGGCTCCCGGACCGGAAGGTGCTCCTCCTGGTCACGGGCTCCCAGGGCGAGCCCCTCAGCGCGCTGAGCCGCATCGCCACGGGGTCCCACCGGCAGGTGCGGCTCAAGAGGGGCGACACCGTGGTGTTCAGCGCCAGCCCCATCCCGGGCAACGAGGCCACGGTGGCCCGAACCATTAACCAGCTGTTCCGGCAGGGAGCGGAGGTGGTGTACGGCCCCACCTCTGGCGCCCACGTGTCCGGCCACGCCTCCCAGGAAGAGCTGCGCCTCATGATCCACCTGCTGCGGCCCCGGTACGTGATCCCGGTCCACGGCGAGTACCGGCACCTGGTCCTCAACGCCCGGTTGGCCCAGGGCGTGGGCGTGCCCGCGGACCGCGTCCTCCTGGGTGAGAACGGGACGGTGTTCGAGTTCCACGACCGGCAGGGCAGGGTGGCCGGCCGGGAGGACGTGGGGAACGTGCTGGTGGACGGACTCGGCGTGGGCGACGTGGGGGCGGTGGTGCTGCGGGACCGGCAGCACCTGGCCCGGGACGGGGTGCTCATCGCCCTGGTGGCCCTGGACCGCCAGACGGGCAAGCTGGTGCAGGGCCCGGACGTGATCTCCCGGGGCTTCGTGTACCAGAAGGGGGCGGAGGAGCTGATCGAAGCCGTCCGCCAGGAGGTCCGGAAGGCCGTGGAGCGGTGCCGCCGGCAGGGCCAGACGGAGTTCGGCGCGGTGCGGTCGGAGATCCGCGACCAGGTCCTGCGGCTGGTGTACGAGCGCACCGGCCGCCAGCCCATGGTCCTCCCCCTTCTGGTGGAGGTCTGACCCGCCGCGCGCCCTTCCCGCAGGAGCCGGGCCACACCCTGACGAACCTTCTTTCGGAAGCGACGCAGCGGACGACGGAGCAGCCGATGCCGCAGGCCTGGCAGCTTGTGATCCTGGGGATCGTCCAGGGCCTCACGGAGTTCCTGCCCGTCAGCAGCTCGGCGCACCTGGTGTTCGCGGAGGCGGTGTTGCGGCTCCAGCGCCCCGGGGTCCTCCTGGAGGCGGTGGTCCACCTGGGCACCGTGGTGGCCGTCCTGGTGGTTTACGGGCGGGACCTGTCGAGGGTGCTGGCCGCGTGGTCCCGCAGGCCGTGGGACACCACGGGCCCCGGACGGCTCGTGTGGCTTCTGGCACTCACCACGGTGGTGACGGGTGCGGTGGGGTTCGCCTTCCGGGAGCCCCTGGAGGCCAGCTTCGCGTCCGTGCGGTGGACGGCGCTGCAGCTGGTGGCGACCGGTGTCATCCTGTGGGTGGCCAGGGAGCGGTCCAGCCGGGCCGCGGGGGAGATGACCTGGCAGGACGCCGGCTGGATCGGCCTGGCGCAGGCGGTGGCCATCGTCCCGGGGATCTCCCGTTCCGGCATCACCATCGCGGCGGGGCTGTGGCGGGGGCTGGGGCGGGAGGAGGCGGCCCGCTACTCTTTCCTCGCCTCCGTACCGGCCATTTTGGGCGGGGGGGCGTACTCGGTGGCCAAGGAGTGGCAGGCCGCGGCGTCTTCCGGCTACACCCTGCCGCTGGTGGCGGCGGCGTTCGTGGCCGCGCTGGCCTCAGGGGTCGCGGCCATCGTGTGGCTGGTGGGCGTGCTTCGCCGCGGCCGGCTGCACGCCTTCTCGTACTACTGCTGGGCGGTGGGCGGGGCGGTGTTCGTGGCGAGCTGGATGGTGGGTACGCCGTGAGCCGGAGGGCGTTGGCGCGCAGGGCCGTACCCAGGGCCCGCCTGCGGCGCCGCAAAGGCCCGGGCCGTGCGGTGCGGGTGGCAGGCGCGGCGTGCCTGGTGACCGCCCTGTTGGGCTCGGCCAGCCTCATCCCCGGCGCCGCCGGCCTCGTGCCCAGGCACGTGGGTGCGTGGGAGCGTCTCCTGTTCGGCAACCACGCCTGGCTGGCGCCGGCCCTGCTAGCCCTGGCCTCCCTGGTGCTGCTGGCGGTGGACCGTCCGCGGCTCACGAGGCGGCTGGTGGGGTTGCTGGTGCTCGCGGGCGCGCTGGTGGCTGCGGAGCACGCGCGGCTGGGGGCAGACTGGGCACAGGGGCTGGCCGGACAGGGTGGGGGGCTGGTGGGCGCCGCGCAGACCTGGGTGTGGAAGCGCCTGCTGGGGAGTTGGGGCCCCGCCGCCGGCGCTGCGGTGGCGGGACTCGTGGGGCTGTTGCTGGTGACCCGCGCCAGCCCCCTGCGCATGATGGAGGGGTTGGCGCGCGGGCTCGTCCGAGTCGCGGCTGCCGCTGCCGGGGCCGCCTCCCAGGCCGGCAGAGCGGCGGTCCGGGCGTGCTCCCAGCTGTGGGTGGAGCTGCTGGCGGCAGGGGTAGCGCTGCGGGAAAGGCTGAAGGACAGGCGCCAGGCGCAGCCCTCCCCGGGAGAGCAGGTGCAGCCGCCGCCGTTTGTGGCGCACACAGTAACAGCAGATCCCCAAGGCTCCACTCCCGAATCCGGACCTGAGCCACAGCCCTCCGTGGCCGCGGCCGAGCGGCCCAGGCGCAGGCAGGCGAAGTTCCACCAGGAGCCGCTGCCCCTGGACCTACCGCCGGTGCCGCCTGCGGGGCCCTGGAAGCTGCCTCCCCTGACCCTGCTGGACCCGCCGCCGCCCAGCCGTGGGCGGACGCGGCTGGACCCGCAGGAGGTGGCCCGCCACCTGGAGCACACCCTGAAGTCCTTCGGCGTGGAGGCGCGGTGCGTGGGGTGGGAGCAGGGGCCTGTGGTCACGCGGTTCGAGCTGCAGCCCGCACCGGGGGTGAAGGTGCAGCGGATCACCAGCCTCGCCAACGACATCGCCCTGGCCCTGGCGGCTGCGTCCGTGCGCATCGAGGCTCCCATCCCGGGGAAGTCCGCGGTGGGCATCGAGTTGCCCAACGAGAAGGCGGCTTTGGTCACGCTCCGGGAGATCCTGGAAAGCCCTGCCTTCCAGCGCCCGGACCCCCTGCTGGTCGCCCTGGGCAAGGACATCGCGGGCTACCCCGTGGTCGCGAACCTGGTGGAGATGCCCCACCTCCTCATCGCGGGGGCCACGGGCTCCGGGAAGAGCGTGGCGCTGAACACCCTGGTGTGCAGCGTGCTCATGCGCGCCACCCCGGAGGCGGTGCGCTTCCTCATGATCGACCCCAAGCGGGTGGAGCTGAGCCACTACGAGGACGTCCCCCACCTGCTGGTGCCTGTGGTGAAGACCCCCAAGGAGGCCGCGGCGAAGCTGCGCAGGGTGATCCAGGGCATGGAGCGCCGGTACGAGGTGTTCGCCCACGCCACCGTGCGCCACGTACAGGCCTTCAACGCCCTTCCCGAGGAGGAACGGCGCCGGGCCGTGGAGGCCGTGGAGGGCGACAAGCTGGGGGAGAACCCCGACGGCTCGCTACCGTACGTGGTGGTGGTGGTGGACGAGCTGGCGGACCTGATGATGGTGGCCCCCGCGGAGTTCGAGGACAGCATCGTTCGGCTGGCGCAGATGGCCCGGGCGACCGGCATCCATTTGGTCCTCGCGACCCAGCGCCCCTCGGTGGACGTGATCACGGGCCTGATCAAGGCCAACATCCCCTCGCGGATCGCCTTCGCCACGTCCAGCATGGTGGACTCCCGCACCATCCTGGACGCCCCGGGTGCGGAGAAGCTGCTCGGACGCGGGGACATGCTGTACCTACCCATCGGCGCCAGCCGGCCCACCCGGGTCCAGGGCGCCTACGTGTCGGACGCGGAGATCGGCCGCATCGTGGACTTCTGGAAGGACCAGGGCCGGCCCGCCTACGACCCGTCCCTGCTCCAGGCGCAGGCCCACGAGGACGCGGAAACGGAGGAGGACGAGCTGCTCGGGCAGGCGGCCCGTATCGTGGTCCAGGCGGGGTACGGCTCCGTCTCCCTGCTGCAGCGCAAGATGAAGATCGGCTACGTCCGGGCCGCACGCCTGGTGGACCAGCTGGAGGCCAAGGGCATCGTGGGCCCGCCGCAGGGGAGCAACCCCCGGGAGGTGCTGGTGACCTTGGAGGAGCTGGACCGGTTGCTGGGGGCGCCCCAGGCGCGCTAACCGGACTCGGTGCCCGCCAGCCGGGCCCACGCCACCGCCACCTCCGCGGCGACGCGCGCGTTGCAGCGCAGCAGCGCCCGGTTCACCTCCAGGGAGCGTCCTCCGGTGAGTTCCGCCAGCGCGGAAAGCAGGTAGGGGGTGAGGTCGGCCCCCCGCACCCCGTGTGCGGACGCCCGCGCCACCGCCGCCCGCACCGCCCGGTCCACCTCCGCGAACGTGAGGGCTACTTCCCCCGGAGGCGGGTTGGCCAGCAGGAGGCCTGTGCGCTGCCCGAGGGCACGCTTGGCCAGCAGCACGGACGCCACCTCTTCCGGGGAATCGGCCCGGTGCGGGACCGCAACCCCGCTGTCCTGGGCGTAGAAGTACGGGAACCGGTCCGTGCGGTACCCGAGCACGGTCACCCCCGCGGTGTCCAGGTATTCGAGGGTGAGCTCGGGGTCGCACACGGCCTTGGCTCCCGAGCACACCACGGCCACCGGGTGCTGGGCCAGGGCGCGGAGGTCGCTGGAAACGTCCCACGTGTGCGAGCCTCCCAGGTGCACCCCGCCGATCCCACCGGTGGCCACCACCGCGACCCCCACCTGGTCTGCCACCGCCACCGTGGCAGAGACCGTGACGCCGCCCGTGGCACCGCGCGCCACCGCCACCGGCAGGTCCCGCTCCGCCACCTTCCACACCCCGGGCCGGCAGAGCCCCTCCACCACGTCCTGCTGGGCGCCCACCAGCACCGCGCCGTCCGCCACCGCCACGGTGGCGGGCACGGCGCCGGCCGCGCGCACCTCGGCTTCCACCTCGCCGAACACCTGCAGCGAAAGCGAAGGGGGCAGCCCGTGGGAGACCACCGCGCTTTCCAGCGCCACCACGGGAAGTCCCTCCGCCAGGGCCTGTCGGACCTCGGCCGAAAGCCTAACCGCGGAACTCCACCCCCGCACGCTCACACAGCCCCTCGAGGGTGAGGTTCGGGTTGGTGGAGCCCTCCACCTGCACCGTGAGGGCTCCCGCCCACACACACAGCCGCACCACCTCCGGCTCTCCGTAACCCGACAGCAGGGCGAACGCCGCGCACGCCGCCACCGCGTCGCCCGCGCCCGTGGGGTCGGCCACCGGTACGTGTGGAGCTTTGGCCCACAGGTCCCGCCCGCCGCACCACACGAGGCCCTGCGGGCCGAGGGTCACCACCACGTGGGCGCAGCCCGCTTGCTGCAGCTGCCTGGCCGCGACCTGGGCCTCCTCCGGGTCCCGGACCGGCCGGCCGCACAGCACCTCCGCCTCCCGTGCCCCGCACACCAGAAGCCAGGTGCCCGCCAGGATCGGGCGGAGGCGCGCCGCCTTGGCTGGCGAGACCGGCAGCAGGCAGCGCGGCGTCTCGAGTGCGGCCACCGCCTTCAGGAATTCCTCGGAGAGGTTGGCGTCGGCCACCACGGCGTCCGGAGCACCACGCTGGCGGAGAGCCTCGTGGAGGTGCTGCGGGGAGAGGGCTTCGCAGCCGCGGGTGTCGGACACAGCCCACGCCCGCTCCCCGCGGGAAAGCACCGCCACGTACGTGTCGAAAGCCGCGCGGACGGCCACCGCGTGCACCACCACCCCTGCGGCCTCCGCGGGAGCCAACACCAGGTCCCGCACCGGTCCCGCAGACGGGCACACCAGTTGTACCGCGGCGCCCAGGCGCGCCAGGTTCTCCGCCACGTTGCGGGCAGCCCCGCCCGGGCCGAGCCGCACCACCCCGGGATTGCTCTCCCCGGGCCGAAGCGGGTCCGCGCAAGCCACCACGTCCAGGTTCGCCCCACCTGCCACCAGCACCCTCGGAGCCTGTCCCACGTGGCAACACCTCCACCCACCCGCAGCGTACGCCCTCCGTGGAGGTCCCCGCGGGCTGGCCCGGGAGGACGCGGCCGGCCCTGCGCCGTAGTGTTCCCCTGGGCCGGCTCCGCAGCCGGCACCAAACGGGCGGAGGGGAACATGCGGTCCAGGATGGGGTTGGTACTGGCACTGGTCGTGGCGGTGGCGCTCGCGGGGATGGCGGCGCCCACAACGGCCGCGCCCCGGGCGTTCAAGATCGCGGTGGTCTCCGACGTGGGAGGCCGAGGCGACCTGAGCTTCAACGACATGGCGTTCAAGGGTGGGGAAGACGCGGAGCGGGACTTCGGCGTCCGCATGGTGGAGCTGGTGAGCAAGGTGGAGGCGGACTACGTGCCCAACCTCACCCGCGCGGCCCGCGACCCCGACGTGCAGCTCATCGTGGGCGTGGGGTTCCTCCTGAGCGACGCCCTGGCGCAGGTGGCCCGCCGGTTCCCGGACAAGAACTTCGTGGGCATCGATACCTTCGCGCAGTCCATCGTCAAGGAGAAGTTCGCCTCCCAGTACCCGCTCCCGAACCTGATGGACATCGTGTACGAGGAGCACAAGGGCAGCGCCCTGGTGGGTGCCCTGGGTGCCCTGCTGGCGGCCCACTACGCCAAGCCCCACATCGGCGGCGTGTTCGGCATCGAGATCCCGGTGCTGTGGAAGTTCGAGGTGGGGTACAAGTGGGGCGCCCGGTGGGCCACAGAGTGGCTGGCCAAGAACCGGCCCGACAAGGCGTTCACGTACCGGAAGGACTTCGTGCTGTGGACGTACACGGGGACCTTCAGCGACATCCCGAAGGGGTACGCGGCCGCCAAGGCCATGTACGCCAAGAACGCGGTGGCGGTGTACAACATCGCAGGCCCCCTCGGCCTGGGCATCAACCAGGCGGTGCAGGAGATCGCCCAGAGCCAGAAGCTGCGCATGGGGCCGCCCTTCTGGATCGGGGTGGACGCCAACCAGGACTGGATCAACCCGGGCTTCGTGATCGCCAGCATGATGAAGCGGGTGGACCGGGGCGTGTACTACGCCACCCGGTGGGTGCGGGACGGTCAGTTCCGGGACCTGGTCCGGCGGAGTCAGGGCGTGGTCACCCTCG
>VAPR01001738.1_pt1 | contig 10043 bp, 7 predicted proteins | sample 3380701 | NCBI WGS metagenome assembly VAPR01 (sample SAMN11536904, study PRJNA540576) | hot springs metagenome | isolation source: hot spring wet sediment | place: Spain: Lobios | collected 2014-01
GATTGAAAGTTAAGAGGAGATAATACATGTTTTGGCTATGTAGAAGATTAGTTTGAATCGAACTATAGTAGGATTGAAAGTGTTATACATCTTATCGCATTCCTTGCATCTTAGCATAGTTTGAATCGAACTATAGTAGGATTGAAAGTTAGGTAACCTAAACTTCAAATTGCATCTATAGCATTGTTTGAATCGAACTATAGTAGGATTGAAAGTCAAATTTCCAACATAACGTAATTTTAATATAATTGGTTTGAATCGAACTATAGTAGGATTGAAAGAGGTTTATCTGAGACCTAAGCCTGTCTGTGCCTTCCGTTTGAATCGAACTATAGTAGGATTGAAAGATTCTTCATATCAAGTTATTATCACACTACCGAAGTGTTTGAATCGAACTATAGTAGGATTGAAAGTAGCTCTTTATATACTAGATATGCGAAGTAGTATTAACAGTAGTGATAGCAATATGCTAGTGCTAATGCCAAACGAGCGTATACTTATGCAGAGAGACGCTTCTATAGTTATTAAGCACAAGTATGTTAGGGCCAAGGAGGAAGGAAAGGGCACATTCTATATCACTACTTATAGGCTAGTCTTTGAAGACCACAAGAAGGGCATAATTCTGCAGGTATACCCCTCCCAGAACGAGTTGCAAGCATACAGGGTAAACAAGAGCCTGTTAGGAGGAGAGAGGCTATTGTTAGACGTGCAGAGGGTCATAGAGGGTAAGATTCTCAATGTTCTTGCTGAAGTCTCTATGCCTAATGCTAGTGAGGCTGTTAAGGCTATCGAGGCTATGAGGAGTGATTCTGTTATAGTTGCTAGCAACAAGCATACTGCTAGTACTAACATAGTTACTGACTTGGAGGAAGAAGAGGAAGAGCCTTATGACGCCTTCCTCGAGACTAAGACCAAGTACGATACAGTTGAAGTACCCCTCTATGAAGGAGAGGAGATCAAGGGCTTCTGGCATGACGTAGACATATACTCGGTAGGTTATGATCATAATGGCAATATTGATCTTGTCTGGGATAGTGAGGAAGAGGGTAGGGGTAGCAAGGTCATTGTTACTACCCGTAATGCTTATTATGTTACCCCGTATGGCTGGCGAGATATTAGTAGTCTAAAGGAAGAGAACGAATCTTCTGCTGAGTATAAGGGCAATATTGCTTATGTCCATAATTACATTATAAGAGGTAAGCCTAGATATACTACTAGGCTTACCTTCAAATCTGAAGAGGAGGCTAAGGAGTTCGTAAAGTTATGGTGGGAACAGAAGAGAGCAAGACAGAAGGGGGATAATGAGAAACTTGTAAACTTTATCCAAATAAATATGGTGGAGAGGGAAGACCCTAAGATTATACCTGTACCACAGCGTAAGTCTTAGACAGTTGTTGATTATGCCTGTTTGTTAGCGTTATTGTTGTTATTGTTGTTAGTAGTATTCTTCTCAGCCAATGCAAAGAACGAACTCCAGTCTTCTGCATGCCCCTTATGCCTTTCATATATACTGTGTATGTCGTTTGTTGTAAGCAGTTTATCTGCTTCTGCCTTTAGATTATTGCTAAAGTCAGCATAAGGTATGAAGCCTTCTCTATCTAGCCTCTTTATTAGAGCATAGATCCTCTCAGGCTCTTTGCTGTATATCTTAGCAATACGCCTTGCAGTTGTACGGGCAAACTCGTCTATTATATGTGCTGATTTTACTGTATCTATACCCTTGCTCTCCCAGTATCTTTCAACTGCTGATCTTATTGCCTTTTGTAGAGTGCCACTAGTCTTACCCCTAATCTTAGGTACATTTGTTGTATCTACATTCGCTATAGTGTTTGCTAGTGCATACTTTGCTTCATACAGGTGTGGGGTAGTTGCCTCTAGCTGTCTAGGCAACTGCATGTACGAGGAAGCCTCAAACGCAGGATTGGGTATCTCTATACCGTATTCTCTAGCAACTATATCCCTATACATGTCTCTTCCATACACCAAATCTGCTAACTGATCTGCTGTTAGACTACTTACTCCTCCTTTCTCTCTCATTTGCTCTAAGCCTGTATAGAGCCTTGTTATTGCCTCAGCATTCTTGCCATATGCATTGATCTGCTCAGCCCATAGCCTACCATACTCAGCCTTTCTAGGTATGCTCTTAAAGCCTAAGTATGAGTTAACATAATCAGCAATATCCTCGTATTTGCCCTGCTTTGCTAGTTGATCTACCTTGTTAGCGAATGCTTGTGATTGACTTGCCTTAGCAGGATCATACTCAGTCTCCATAGTCAGTAGAGGTATCAAGCCTTCTGTAACATGACCTGTATAGTTACTTACTATCTCATTAGCAGTACCTAGCCCTGCTGTAGGTATCCTCCTTGCTATTGTCTTCTCTAACATGTAGAATGGCTCAGCAAGCCTACCAAAACCTGTAGTCCTTAGTGCTTCAGATATGCCTCTCATTGCACCTGCTCCTAGACCATGCATGAAGCCAGAACCAGCACCAGTTATTGCAGCTTTGGCATAGGTGAATGGACTTACCCCTGTCATACCAGCCTGCTGTAGCCCTGTAATAGCAGTGTATGCTCCTCTTACAGCACCCATTACTGCAGAGCCACCAAAGTATGCTCCAGCAAGAACAGCACCAGTAGCCATTGCAGACATTGAAGTAACCAAAGAACCAACTATAGGAGCAGTAATTGTAGGCATGAATATTGCCAAGAATGCTATTGCTACAGCTGCAAACCATTGCTGTAATGGACTAAAGTTTGTAGAGTGGATAAGAGCAAGACCTGCTGATACTGTTAAGCCTGATAACACAGGGGCAATCAATAACCCTACTAGCACGTTCTTTAGCCTATCCATTACATGCCTAAAGTATGGCACTAATGATAATGCTAAGATAAGGGGTAATGCAATAGCAAGTATACCAGTAAGCACTATCCTTACTGTACCTATGAGGAACATTAGAACCATAAGAAGAGCTGCTAGTACTGCTTTAAACACAGCCATGAACACGTCCCTGAATATGGTCTGCATAGCACTATTAGGATCTGTAAGGAACTGCAAGATATCGTCCCAGTCTATGTTTGGTGGTACAATACCTCCTATGTACTGCATTAACTCGCTTACCTTCTGCTGTGGGTTGTTAGGGTTATTAGGGTTGATAACATACTTTGCTAATCCTTCTATACCCCCTGCTAACAGATCCCATATGGCAGGGAATGTGAATATTACTACTATGAATAAAAGACCTCTAGCAAGGGTAGAGAATGCCTCACCCTTCCTATATACCTCAAACTCTTCCCCCATTAGGATTACTGCTGTATAGGTTAATGCTATAGCAATAATGAGGAATGCTACTCCTCTCAACTGTACATATAACTGGAAGTTCTCATTGCCTTGCTCGCCATTTTGAAATGTATACTCAAATTTGGGCATTTTAACTAGTGCGTCTAGAAACCAGTTACCTGCTTCTGGTATCAATATACCATTGACAAAGAGGACTAGGGCTATGGTAGCAATTATAGCTGCCATTGTTAGTACTCCAGCGTCAAGACCAAGTACCATGCTCTTTCATAGGATAAAGTTAGTGAGTAAGCAAGCAGTGCTTCCTTCATAGAATAAATAATAACAAGAGAATAAAAGAGAAGAGAAAAAGGAAGGAAGGTATTACACATTACACATATATCTGCTCTTCTAGCCTTGCTGAGAGGCTCTCTATTCTCTCTGCTAATGCTTGGACAGCACAGTTAAGGCAGTAGTAGTCTCCAGATATACAGCACTCAGCCCATTCTCCACACTCTCTGCACCTGATTGGATAGTAGTCCTTCCTCCTACTCCTCATTCATTATATATAGTGAATGAACGTACAAGACCTCAAAGACAGAGGCAAAGACAGAGACAAAGACAAAGACAAAGAAGATAACAGTATTCAGCATATCCCTATTCAGCATATCATTAACACTAACAGTCAGCATGTTAGTAGCATTCAGCATATCCCTATCCAACATATCCCTACCTCAGAGATAATAGAGAGTGAAGAGTACAAAGCACTCCTACCCATTATCAGTGAGGAAGAGTACAATGCCTTAAAGTCCTCGATAGAGAGGGAAGGGATAAGGTTACCCCTTGTGATCAACCCAAAGAAGGTACTTCTAGATGGGTACACAAGGCTGAGGATAGCAAAGGAGTTAGGAATAGAGAAAGTACCCATAGCAATGGTAGATACTGCAAGTGAGATAGAGGAGAAGGAGTTGATCCTTACCCTTAACGCTTACAGGAGGCACTTGAACACAGCACAGAAGGTAGAGATAGCACTAAAGCTATTAGAGTTGGAGAGGGAGAAGGCAAGGCTAAGGCAGTTAGCAGGGTTGAAGCAGTTCAGTGCTAAGAAGGTAGAGAGGGAGAAGGTAGAGAGGGAGGAGGAGAAAGAGAAGGAGAAAGAGAAGGATATCGCTAGTGTAACCGTTGTATGTTCTGGACATACAACGGTAAATGATACTAATAATAATAATAGTAGTAGTAGTGGTAATAGGAGCATACAGATAGTAGCCAAAAAGACTGGACTCTCAGATAAGACCCTATGGAAAGGTTTGAAGATAAAGGAGGCTATAGCTAAGAATAATGATAGGCATATAGCAGAGTTATGGTCTAAGGCATTGAGAGGAGGTACAAGCATAGCACATGTCTATAGTGAGTTGAGGAGGAAGGAGAATCTATCACTTCTATCTAGCAGCAGTAGTAGTAACGGTAGTAGTAGTCATAGTCATAGTAACAATAACAGCAAGAATAGCAATAGTAAGAGTAACAATAACAATACTAACAGTAATAGCAATACTAGCAATAACAACAACAATATCAGATACAATGTAATACTAGCAGATCCTCCATGGCAATATGAGTTTGGGCTAAGAGGGAATGCTGATCAGCACTACCCATGCTTAACACTGGAAGAGATAGCAGAGGTATTCAGAGAGCATGAGCATGAGTTTGCCTATCCATGCATACTCTTCCTATGGAGTACAGCACCAAAACTCAAGGAGGCATTAATGTTGATAGATATGCTCAACTTTGAGTATAAGACAAACATGGTATGGGTCAAGGATAGGATAGGCAATGGCTATTACGTGAGGAGTCAGCATGAACTATTGCTCATAGCAGTTAAGGGCAAGGACATGCCTATACCACTAGAGCATGATAGACCAAGTTCAGTTATAATTGCTGAGAGAGGAGAGCATAGCAGGAAGCCTGCTATAGTGTATGAGATAATAGAGAGAATGTACCCTAACTGCTCGTACATGGAGTTATTTGCTAGGCATAGAAGAGAGGGTTGGAAGAGTTATGGTCTTGAGTTGGATTGCAGTAGTAGTAGTGTTAATAGTAATAGTAGTAGTGATAGTAATGGTAGTAATAATGGTAATGGCAACAGTAGTAATAATAGCAATAACAATGGTAGTAATGGCAATAATAATAACATTAACCAATGATAGCGATTATTCATTCACTCGTTCATTCATTCACTCGTTCATTCATTATAGTATGTGAGGAACTTCATAAACGACCTTAACAGATACGACAAGAGTGATACTGCTCTTTCTCTAGTAAAGAATGTAGCAAGAAGATACTTTCTTACTGATAGAGTGTACAAGGTGAATAGAGGAGAGCATTTCTATGGCTATGTGCTAGAGAAGTTAGGCATAGACTATATACTATTGCTGGAGGAAGGTCTATTCAAGAGGATAGTAACACTACAACTGAAGATAAGGGATAGCAAGTACTACATGAAGGATATATGCATTGAGATAATGCATGAAGATATTAGTACTAATACTAATGCTAATGGCATTGCTGTTAGTACTGCTACTAGCAGTAGTAGTGCTGGCTATATATTCGATATAAAGGCTGATTACCTCATTTATGCTTGGGCAGATAATACTAACAATACTAACAATGCTAACAATAATGATAATGCTAACAATAATGATAATAATGATAACAACAGCGATACCCACAATAGCAATAACAATGCTGGTATAAGTATACTACCCCAAGTACTGCTCATAAACGTGAGTAAGTTGAAGAGGTTCTTTGATAGGAACAAGAGCAAGTACGATATAGTGCCAACGAAGGGCACAATATCAGGCAAGAAGTCATGGGTAACATACAACATGTTTATACCTCTTAAGGATTGCAGAGAGTGCTATGAGGTTATAAAAGTGAATGAGTAAAAGAAAGAGGAACAAAAGTAAAGGAAAAGAAAAGGAAAAAGAAAAGAAAGAAGAGGTTGGAGCTTATTCCAGCATTGCTACTGCTACAGTATCAGGCAATACTCTACCACACTTGTTGCAGTAAACCTCTCCTGCTATGCAACAGTACTCCCAGTTCTTGCTATCTCTGCAACAGCTTCCATAACGGCTATCTAGTTCTATTTGCTCCACTTGCATATCTCCTCATTATATAATGAAATGGAGTGGAGTTGTGAAAGGTGTGGTAGACCAGTAGGGGATAAGGATAGTGTTATCACACGTACAGGGAGAATGTTATGCTACTGGTGTGCTGATATTGAGAGGCATTACTGGAATGACGAGTACTATGATGACGATAGGAGGAGGTATAACAAGGATAAGGACGCTGGGGAGGATCGTTGGAGTTGGTGAATGAGTGAATGAATGAATGAATGAGTAAATAAGTAAGCGAATGAATGAACTAGTAAATGAATGAGTGAATGAACTAGTGAATTAATGAGCGAGTGAGCAAGTGTTAGCATTGCTCTTTATATAATGTGATTAGCAGACTGGCAATAAGCGATAATGAGCGTTACGTTGTAACATTGCACCCTTCAATTGCCTTAGATTATATCCTTGCTCTAATTGCTCAAGGCTACAGCATACATGCTTATGAGAATGCTACAAGGACAGCAATAGTGATAAGGGTAAAGAAGAAGGAGAAGCAGACAGTAAACATATCAAATAAGGCAAAGAGATTGCTAGAGATTTTTATGTATTCATATTAACTAATGAAGCTAATGAATAAGCAACAACGATAATAATGATAATACTATACTATACTAACACCAACTAAGCTACTTGCTTACTCCTCTCTCTTCCCTAATTCATTCCATTCATTACATTATCTTATGAGGGCTTATGGAGAGTATAAGCCCAAGCCTAACAGGTGCAGGAACTATAGAAGTAGAGGCAAAAGCAAAAGCAGAAGTGCAGGCAACAATAGTGGTTAAGGACATAGTCTACCCATTCCCTTATCCAGTTGGGATAGGCATACCATATCTGGTGAGTGAGCAGGGTGTCTTAAAGCAGATAAGGAGGAAGAAGGTAGTGATAAGGCACAATACTAATGGCTATGAGGCAGTAGCATTCGTAGGGAAGAACTTTGCTCTAGTACCAAATGAACTTGTAGAGGAAATGACAGAGAAGGCAGTTACAGCATATAACTTGTCAATGTTGAAGAAGAGCAAGGACAGATATGAGAACACACTAAGGATAGACCTTCTCAGTGATAGGCTAGCAGAGGTACAAGAAGGAGATATAGTGCAGTTTGGTGTCTCTATAAGGAATAGCATAGACGGTACTAGCTGTTTGGCAGTAGACCTATTCTCATACAGACTTACATGCAGGAATGGTGCAACTGTAAAGGATACAAACCTGTCATTTGCTGTTAAGCATATAGGCAACCCTCAAGAGATTGTTAAAGCATTCCATAGAGCATTAGCAGAAGTAATGGAGAGGTTCGATGACTTGTTAAAGTTGTATAGAAGAATGGCTAATACAGCACTAACAGAAGAGCATGCCAGAAGGCTATTGGCATTGAAGTTGCCAGAAATGTACTATGCCCACACAGGGATAAGGGTAAGGGACGATAAGGTGGAGGTAAGAGAAGGAACAACGCTATGGTATGCCTTCAATGGTATAACATACGTGCTTACACACAGGTCAAGAGCCTCGCCATTGGCTAGGAGTTACATGAGCCATAGACTGCACAGGGTAATGCAGGCTATAGTCTCAGCATAACTAACAACTAACAACTCTCCTTTTCTTTTTTCTTCCTTCCTTCCTTCTCTTTCTTCCTTCTTTATCTACTGATGTTCACGTTAACATGTAAGGAGTGCAGTAGTAACAGAATGGTACAGGATAACGAATCAGGCGAAATATTCTGTGCTAACTGTGGTTACGTGATATTAGAACGCTCAGAAGACTCTAGCAAGGAGTGGAGGGCATTCAGCAATGAAGAGTATGAAGCAAGGAGCAGAGCAGGCATGCCAACAAGGTTAGCAATGCATGATATGGGTCTTGCAACTGTTATAGGCTCTAAAGACATGGACTATGAGGGCAAGGCATTATCAACAGCAATGAAAGGCACTATAGGTAGGTTAAGGACATGGGATAGCAGGATTCAGGTACATGAACCAATGGAGAGGAATTTGAGGCAAGCAATGTCTGAGTTAGATAAGTGGAAGGATAAGCTTGCTCTTAACGAGAGCATAATAGAGAGGACTGCATACATATACAGGAAGGCTTTGGAGAAAGGGTTGGCTAGGGGTAGAAGTATATCCTCTCTAGTAGCAGGAACATTGTATACAGCATGCAGGCTTACTGAGACACCTAGAACCTTGAAGGATATAGCAAGTGCAACGAATCTTAAGAGGAAGGATATAGCAAGGAGTTATAGACTGCTAATAAGTGAACTTGATTTGCATATACCAGTTATAGATCCTATAAAGTGCATAAGCAGGATAGCAAGTAACCTCTCCTTCTCTAATGACATAAAGAGAGAGAAGGTGAAAAGGAAGGCTATAGAGATACTGAACAAGGCAAAGGAAGCAGGGCTAGTAACTGGTAAGGAACCAATGGGCTTGGCAGCTTCAGCACTCTACATAGCATGTATCATTAATGGTGAGAATATAACCCAGAAGGATATAGCAGAGGTAGCGGGAGTAACAGAGGTAACAGTAAGGAATAGGTATAAGAGTTTGAAACCAATAGTTGAGGGTAAGGATACTACAAATACTACTCCTATAACTACTACTACAACTACTCCTACTACGATTGTTGTAACTACTCCTACTACAGCCAATGTTAACACTGGTACCAATGCTAACGTTATCCCAAATGCTACCCCTCCTACTACCAATGCTACAACTGCTGTTATGTATACAACATAACTAGACTAAGCTAAGCTAAGCTGAACCTTTGCTGATTAACTAACTGACTGATTAACTCCTTACCTTCTTCTTTATTTCTCTACCCTTTAATTCTTCTCTTCCTTTAGAGGATTATCCTTCCCTTCTCCTTCTAATATCTATCCATATGTACAGCACTAATTTAATACATATTATAGTTAACAAATTATAGAAGTACTCTAATATTTTTATCTGATATAGGGTCACTATATCTTCTATAATGGGAATTATATAATAGATGCTACAAAAAATATAAATACATTGTAATCAACAGCTTAGTATGGCAGAAAAAATATAAATACATTGTAATCAACAGCTTAGTATGGCAGAGAATGTAGGTATAGCAAGAGCAAAGAAGAAAATTGCTAGTGTATCTTCTTCTACTACTAGTGCTATTCTACTACTATTAGTAGTGGTATCTATGACTATAACAGATGGACTAAGGACGGTATATGCTCAAGCGATAATAAGTGCTGAGTGTAATGGTAATACAATAGAGAGGGGTAACTTTGATGGTGATCCAGAGGATGAGGTTAAGGTTGATGGTACAGTGTATAATAATGGTGAAGAGATAACACTTGATGGCAAGACATACACTGTAAGGATTGCCACCCCTAGTACTTATTATACACCATACAATGGCACATCTGGTAATGACTTCATAGTTGGTACTAGTAGCAATGATTACATATATGGCAAGGGAGGAGATGACTTCATAATTGGCTTTGGAGGCAATGATTGGCTTTATGGAGATAGGATAGATGGAACCAGTGATAATGATACACTGAAGGGAGGAGATGATATACTATGCGGTAATAATGGCAATGATATACTTTATGGAGATTATATACATGGAGGA
>VAPR01001739.1_pt1 | contig 10040 bp, 11 predicted proteins | sample 3380701 | NCBI WGS metagenome assembly VAPR01 (sample SAMN11536904, study PRJNA540576) | hot springs metagenome | isolation source: hot spring wet sediment | place: Spain: Lobios | collected 2014-01
CGGTATTGGTGGGCGGCGCAGATGCCAGCCAGAACGGGTTTGGAGACTCAATTCCCGCCAAATTGATTCGCAAATCTGCCATACTGTTCGCCTCCTTCTAGCTAAAAAGGATCATGCCGGCTGCTCCCTACTAGTCAACGCCGCGTGTATGGCGTGAGCTGCCCGTTTACCATGGTTGGCAGCGTCCACTACCATCGCGTCCGTTTTTCCTCCGCCGAAGATCACGTCACCTGCCGCATACACTTTCGGATGGGACGTCCGATAGCTGTCGGTCTCCACATGGACGATTCCGTTGCCGTGTTGCAGACCAAAGGCCTCGATTAAAGGGAGATGACGTTCTTGCCCGATGGCCTTGATGACGTAATCCACCTCGATCGTAAACTCACTGTCAGGAATAGGCTGTGGCTTCCTTCTTCCTTTTTCATCCGGTTCGCCAAGCTGCATGCGCACCAGTTCCAGACCTGTTACACGGCCATCTGTACCAAGAATTCGTTTCGGCGCCACCAGCCAGCGGAACTCGACGCCGTCCTGTTTGGCAAACTCGTACTCGAATGGATAGGCCGTCATCTCTTTTTCCGTCCGGCGGTAGAGAATTTGCACGTTGTCAGCCCCGAGCCGCCTGGAACAGGTGGCTGCGTCGATCGCTGTATTCCCTGCACCGATCACCACAACTTTTTTCCCTACCATCACATCGGTCAACGGTTTGGTCTTCGTCTCCTCCACAAGCGAGATGGCGTCCAGAACGCCGCTCAGCTCTTCCCCCTCGATGTTCAGCTTCGGCACCGCTCCCATTCCGATGGCGAGCAGCACCGAATCGTACTGCTCAAGCAATTCGTCTGCAGAAATATCCACCCCAACCCGGGTATTGGTGCGAAACTTGACGCCGAGTGATTCTACCTGCTCTACTTCCCACAGAGCGATCTCCTGGGGCAGCCGGAACGAGACGATGCCGTACGTATTCAGTCCGCCCGCCTTCTCTTTTGCTTCGAAAACGGTTACATCATAGCCTAGCCGGGCAAGCTCCCGCGCCGCCGAAAGTCCTGCCGGTCCACCGCCGACGACGGCAACCCGCTTTCCGTTTTTCTCCCCAGCCTGGAACAGAACCGCCTGATTTTTGATCGCCCAATCAGTCGCATGCCGCTGCAAAAGCCCGATCATGATCGGCCGGGATGCTCCGTTCAAAACGCAAGCCCCTTCGCACAGTTCCGACGTTGGGCATACGCGGGCACAGCTTGCCCCCACCGGATTTGCCTCCATGATCGTTCTGGCCGAACCGTACAGATTTCCCGTGGCGATCTTCTTGATGAAGGAAGGGATGTCAATGGAGGTAGGACACGCTTTGATACAGGGTGCGTCATAGCAGTACAGACAGCGGTTTGCCTCGTCGATTGCCTCCTTGCGCCTAAGCGCCGGGACGACTTCCGCGAAATTCTTGCCCAATTCCGCCACCGATCCTAACCTTTCGCGATGGTCGCTCATGTTCAATACCTCCTCGCCTTCATAGCAAACGTTTCACAGCTCGCTTGATACTATTGAATGTTCGGAAAACCGCTTTTATGATATTCATTTCTTCGCGTGGATAGCTGTTTGGCGAAATCAAATGGATCCGATGATCATGAATGATTTCATTGCCGAATATGCTGGTACCAGAAGATACAGTTGTGAGGGAGCCAGCAATGAAAGAGTACGACAGACAAATCGCCGAACTGCGGTGTCAAATCCAGCAAGCAGCGCGACGACTTGAGGAACTGGAAGCGGAACGGGACGCGTATGAGCAGCAGCGTCAGCTCCGACAGCAGTTTTTTTCGTCGCGAGAGATTTTGCATCTTCTTGCGGAACGCCACGGGCACAAGGGAAGTCTGGCCACCATTAAACGCTGGGCAGACGAAGGCCATTTGGGCGAGGTGAAGGAGGAGCGGACCCACTTTCCGCTGCTTGCGTCCACGCAGGGAAAGAAGCGGTTTCTCTATCCCAAAGATGAGGTATGCCGATTTCTCTATCAAAAAGGGCTGTTTCGCCCCTTCTTTGACATCCTTGACCGCGTACGACTTGCGCGGGCCGATTCCACCATACACGCCATCGTCACCAAGGCTGAGTTGCGGGAAGACCGTTTTTATTACTCCCTGCAGGTGGAAGGCACGACGGACATCGTAGACGACGTGCCGGAAGAAGAACTGGCGGAGGGATGACCTCGCCGCTTATCAGGAGGATGTATGGATTTCGCTGCGATTACGCTGCCAAACACAGCGGACAATCAGGAACGGTGCCGTCATATACGGGATTTCCATAAAAAAAAGGGGCAGCCCCTCACCATCCGGTTCAGTGAGGGGCTCACCCACATCATTTTGGAAGCGCCATGCCTGTATGTGCCCGACCAACAAACGTTGGGCAAGGATGTAACCGTTAACGGAAACGTGAAAAAGTGCACATCCCACTACGAAATTCATCCCAAGGGCAAAGGCAAGACGATCAATCTGCATCTCGACTCCGAACTGGTAGCGGAACTGGAGCAAATTCGCACCCATGTCGCCAGTAAAACCCAGCACGAGGTCATTTTGGAGATGTTTATCCGCGGAATGCGCGCGTACAAAGCGGAGCAGGAGGAAGAGGTGCAAGGAACAGACGGTTAGTCGGATCGTTTCGTCGGATGATCACTTCGCCGCTGCCTGCGTCGCTCCTTTCGCTGCTCCCGCCTGTCCGGCGGTTCCCACCAAAAAGTGAAAAGGTCAACAATTATCTCGAGCAGAAACAAAACGATCCGGCCGATCACCCGAAACAATTTCCGGAAGAACCCTTCACCCAGATCGAAGTCAAACAAGTCCATGCGGTCTCTTCCTCCTTCGATTACTGTTACGGTCTTGGCACAGGAAAGCGCCGTTCATTCTTCGCGACCTTGTCTTCAATGGCCGCCGCCGCGTCAATCTGATAGGTGTTGCAAAAACTGAGGCAGTAGATCAGGATATCGGCCACTTCTTCCCGAATTTTGGCCAACTCCTCTTGCGGAATGTTTTCCGGACGGTAATCACGGCGGTCTCCCCATTGAAAATGCTCCATTAATTCCGCAGCCTCAATGGCAATGGACATCGCCAGATTTTTGCCGGAGTGGCTTTCTGTCCAGTTGCGTGTCTCCACAAATTGCTGGACAAGGGCTTTGCATTCAGCCAGAGTGGTTTTGCTGTCGGTCATATCGTTTCCTCCCATTGTTTCCTCTCCATCTTCTACGTATCACGGGGGTAAAAAGATGCAGCGAAGTGAGTAATTACGGAATTGTATATTTATTCATGATCACGCATAAGCAATGTCCAGGTTGCGGTTCGTGAATAAATATACAATCACCTTGATCTTCTGCTTCATTCGTTACTCTTGTTGAAGACGTAACGACAGGTGGGAATTAGGAATATTTTTGCATCGGAAACTCCCTTTAGCAAAACCATTTTATATCAATTTAACTCTGTTAAACGATTGTTTAAGCAGGTGAAATCTTCTTTATGTTCAGAACGTCATCCAGTCGAATCAATCTGTCCTGTTCAAGGTTTTCATCAACTGGCTGTTGCCGCTCACTCTTTCATCTCTCCCTTTTCGCCACCTTACACGACTACTATACATCCAATCTTCTGCTGTGACATCAGAAAACCGAATATCTCAAATGAAAGAGTAATGATCCGAGTTAAACGATCGTTTAATAAACTGTATCTCATAAATTGAATCCAGATCCGCTTTGGTTGACCATAATATTATTATGTAGATTAAAGTCCCTGGAGTAGCTCCAGGGACTTCATCAAACTCTTTTTCCATTCCCTACTGGTTGACACCGGTATAGATGTGAATGGCGTCTCTCAGGAACTCCGTCATACCGGGCTGCTTCTCATAATACGCCTTAAACCGTTCATCATCCACATACATTTGAGCAAGGCCTGCGTGCGCTTCCTTACTGTAATCGCTCCAGTAATAGGTGAGCCACTTTTTGTGAAGCTCTGCTGTTTTTTGCGCAATGTCACTCGCAGGGTCGCCATTCGCGAACGCTTCGGCCAGTGTGGCCAGCACTTCATCGGCCAGACGGGTAACCTCTTCATACTCTTCCTTTGTCATGTTCTTCACTTTTTCATTGGACCGGTTGACAACATCATCGCCGTATTTTGCACGAATCTCTTTCCCGTATTTCGCCTCGTTCTCATCAATCATCTGCTGCTTGAAACCTTCAAACTTCTCTTTATCGGTCATATGGATTCTCCCTTCTGTTGAAGCAATTGTTTTTTCCACATTGGCGATTAGCACATCCAACTGCTTTCTTTTGTCGAGGAGCTGTTCACGGTGTTCCCGTAAAGCTTTGGCTCCATCATAGGAAGGCGAAGTAACGATCTCCTTGATTTTTTCGAGACTAACCCCTAGTTCCTTGTAAAACAGAATTTGCTGCAATCGATCCACTTCGGCCTGACCATAGATCCGGTATCCTGACGAGTTGATTCTGGCCGGCTTCAGAATCCCGATTTCGTCGTAATACCGAAGCGTTCTGGTACTGATTCCTGCCAACTGGCCCAGCTTCTGCACGGTGTATTCCATGTGTTCACCTCCTGACATCCTAACTGTACACCTTTACGTATGCGTCAATGTCAATGCCTTTTTTTGAAAGGATAAACGTCTATCTGTTCATGGATCCTCTTGGTTACAAAAGTTGTTTGGGTGGCGTCGTGACGAACTGGAATCAGTTTGAATTCATACTTCGCTCCATACATGTTAGGCACTGTTGGATACAGTTCTCCATGTGCAACAGAAAGGTCCAACGAACGCAATGAACAAGCTCGCCATGACGATGCCGACAAATATCAAGACAACGCGCGTATACAGCGATTTAATCGCGACTCACCTCCAGCCGATAGCCGAGACCGCGGATGGTCATGATGCGGAAATCTGATTCATATTCAGCAAACCGTTCCCTAAGCTGCTTGATGTGAACATCCACTGTGCGTTCATCGCCTTCATAATCAATGCCCCAAATATGGGTGATGAGGCATCATAATGTCCAGAATCACCAAGTCGACAATATGGTTCTCTGCATATTCCAACGCATCCGATCCGTTCGTTTTTTCAATTACTTCAAAACCTTCATCCTCCAGATACAACCGCACCAATTCACGGATATGGGCTTCATCGTCAACGACCATGATTTTTGGCAAAATGACTTCTCTCCTTTCTATTGTCGTTCCAGATACCCTAAACCATCCATCACGATGAGCGCTATTCGTTCCATGTATAGAGAAATACGATAATGGACGACACTATCCATACTCTCTTGTTCAGGTGGAGTGATGATCCTCTCACTGTTTCTTACCGTATCCCTTTGATCGTTACGATTTTTTTCGATCTCTATCTGCGGGGCAAGACCCGCTTCTTTAGGATTCTAACGTTTTGTATCAATATTTTTGTGATGGTCATCATGGAATTTACCTTTATCTGGTTAGGTGTCCTCCTCGATAAAACGTTTTCGATTTGGCTCTCATTGATGGAGTGGACATTTACGATCATGCTTACATACGTTCTTTGGCGTTGGTATCGAAAAAAACGGCTAATGAGGTAACGAATTTGGGCGTTTGATGTGAATGAGTGGATTATTTTGGCAGCGTTCTTCTTCAATATCCTAATCTTCCGTTTTCTGCCCAAACGATTTCCACAAGAGATCACACCACTGATTGTATTGCTTAGCATCTCTTTTCCAAAAATAATTGACCATTCCATGGCTGTAAAACCTTTTAACTATTACGACCTGACCGATACTGCCAAGTATGAGTTGTTTGATGTTATTCTTTACGGTGTTTATCCCGGTTTTGGCTATCTTCTGCTTTACCTGGCTGATTACTTTGATCTAAAAGGAATACAATTGGTACTCTATTTTGTCGGCTGGACCATATTTGCCGTGGGTTTTGAATACTTTCTCGTTCACTTTCACGTATTTGTGTACACCGGTTGGAAAATCATTTACTCCCTGCCGATTTATGTTGTTGTGATTCACCTCACCTACCTGTTTTACAAATTCATTATGTCTTACCGCGTGAGGCATCCCCAGTGATCAATCATAAAACTGGTTCGAAAGTCTCATCAGCTATTTATTGACAGAATATTCCCAAAGGAAGTATCGTTAAAAGTGCAAACGCTTTCATTCTGTACAAAGTGAGGTGACTTTCGAGAGCAAGGATTCTCTACCATAAAAGAAAAGTTTCATGGCGATTTGCGCAAACGTTTGCATGAAGGTAAAGGAGGAGGAAGACTGTTGTTGATTATTGGAAAACGCAACTGGAAAACATACGGTGTGTACGTGCTTTCGCTTGTCGTTGCCCTCTCTTTGTTCTTGAGCGGCATCCAGCAAGCTACTGCTACAATGAACAGCGAATACAAAGCATATGTGATGGCGCCTCTAACCAAGATCACCGATTGGACAGCCTTTCAAAAGCAATTGGTGACCTTAAAAAACAACGGAGTGTATGCGTTGACCACGGATATCTGGTGGGGTGATGTGGAGAAAGCAGGAGACAACGTCTTTGATTGGTCGTATTACAAAACCTATGCCGATACCGTCCGTGCTGCAGGCCTCAAGTGGGTGCCGATCCTCTCGACGCATCAATGCGGCGGGAATGTGGGAGATGATTGCAACGTCCCACTCCCCTCCTGGATCTGGTCAAAAGGATCAGCAGAGCAGCTGAAGTTTAAAAGCGAAACCGGGTATCTGAATGGCGAATCCCTGTCTCCATGGTGGAGCGGAACGGCCCAGCAATACGACGAGTGGTATGCTTCCTTCGCTTCCAATTTCAGCGGATACAAGGATATCATCGCGAAAATCTACCTAAGCGGCGGGCCTGCCGGAGAGCTTCGCTTCCCATCCTATCAAGGAGCAGATGGCTGGTCGTATCCGCAAAGAGGCAAATTGCAGGCATACTCCCAGGCTGCAATGGCAGACTTCCGCAGTGCCATGAGCCAAAAATACAACAACAGCATCGCGCAAGTGAATGCAGCGTGGGGTACCAATTTATCTTCTTTTGATCAAATCACGCCGCCTACGGATGGCGACAACTTTTTCGTGAATGGCTACAAAACCGCATACGGCAAGGATTTCCTAACCTGGTATCAGTCTGTGTTGACGAAGCACCTGGCCAATATCGCCGCGAAGGCTCACAGTCGATTCGACAGCGTGTTCGGGGTGCGCATCGGTGCGAAAGTAGCAGGCATCCACTGGCTGATGAATCACCCGACCATGCCGCACGCTGCTGAATACGCTGCCGGGTATTACAATTACTCCACGCTGCTCGATCAGTTGAAGGCATCCAACCTTGATCTGACCTTTACCTGCCTGGAAATGGACGATTCCAAAGCATATTCTTCACCGGAATACTCGGCCCCGAAAACGCTGGTCATCCAGATCGCGAACCTCGCCAAACAAAAAGGAATCAAGCTCAATGGAGAAAATGCGCTGGCAATCGCAAATGATGGTCAGAAGTATCAAAATATAGCCGAAATGCTGTTCAATTACGATTTCGTCGGATTTACGCTGCTGCGGCTGGCGAACATCGTAAACCAGGACGGCACGCCCACTTCCGAGATGCCCTGGTTCCAAGACGCAATTGTGATGAAGCCGGTCCCTGTCACATTTACGGTGAACAACGCCAATACAGTTACCGGCCAGTCTGTCTATGTGACGGGATCACGTTGGGAACTGGGCAAGTGGGATACGGCGTACTATCCCCCAAAACTTTCCTATGCAAATGGAACATGGACAGGCACCATTTACATCGGGGCAAACCGCACCTACGAGTTTAAGGCTATCAAAAAGAACGGCAGCGGTCAGGTGATTTGGGAGGGCGGCGCCAACCAGACCTGGACAGTACCGACTACCGGTGGAACCTATACGTGGAACTGGGTCAACCCATAGGAGAGCGCATCGAAGCGCTCTCTTTTTGTACTGGTAGGAGCGTGGCCAAGTTTTCTAGCTGGAAGAACAACAGGTTTTCATGCTGCAACTCCGGGCGTTGCAACCGGAAGAATCTACATGCACGGAAAAATTGGCTCGATTCATGATCGGCAGGCGACGCAGCAATCCATTCCGTACGACCATGCTTTTTTACATATTCCACCAGCGTGGTGCCGATCCCCTGCCCACGGAAGTCGGGGTGAACAAAAATCACACCGATTAACGTGTATACGCCAAGCACCGGTTCCAGGTCGTCCTCTTCACTAACCCCGATCACCCCTGCGATCCGAGCACTCTGGAACAGGCCGTACAAGCAAACACCAACCTTACAGTTTCCTTCCTCCATCCAATCGGTCAAGGCCTGAAGCAAGCCGGGGTCGTTTCTGGATAAATTCTCCTGCTTGAGCGATTCTGCAAAGCTGGTAAATTCCTGCATGGATAGTAATCGGATTGAATCCACCGAATCTCCTCCCCGTCCTGCCCTATTATTTAGAAGTATTCCCTGTTAATGGAGAAATCCCCCTTGAATCGGCAAGGGGGAGTGATGGGTCTTGTTCCCATAGATTACTCATACGGCAAAGTTGTTCTCAAACAGGGCGCTTAGCTCTTCGGCAGCCGACTGTTCATCATTGCCCTCGATATGCAGGGTGATCTCGTCTCCTTCTCTTGCTCCCAACGACATGACATGCAACAAGCTTTTTCCATTTGCCTGTTTCCCGTTTTTTTCCACCGTTATCGAAGAAGAGAATCGATTGGCGTGATTCACGAACACGGCCGCTGGTCTGGCGTGGAGTCCCCCGCTTACAATTACTTTTGCTTGAAATGAGATCATCGCTTTCCTCCTTCGCGAATTGTCCTACGAAACCGTGCGGAAAAACTGGGGAAGGTATGCCTTGTGCGCTTCCAGCATTTCGTCCAGGATTTGTTTGGCAATCGTATCGGAGGGCACGAGCGGATTGATCGTCATTGCCAGCAGCGCCTGTTGGTAATCTCCTGTCACGGCCGCTTCTGCCGCTACTCGTTCGAACGATTTGATCTGCTGTACCAGACCTCTCACCGGTACCGGGAGATCTCCCACACTGAGCGGGATGGGACCATCTCTTGTAATGACGCAGTTGACTTCAACGGCTGATTCGTCCGGAATGCTGGCAATCGCGCCGTTGTTGCGAACATTGACCGGCTGAATGTCTCTCCTGTCGTTGTAGATGGAATCGATCAAACTGCAGGCTGCGTCACTGTAGTAGGCGCCTCCACGCTTTTCCAGTTGAGGCGGCTTCACCGCAAGTTCGGGGTCCTTGTAAAGGGCAAACAGCTCTGCCTCTACCCGCTGAACCACTTCCGCGCGCGTCCCTTCCCGCTCCGCCGCCTCCTTTTCGTGCTGCAGCATTTTATCCGTCTGGTAATAATACCGGTGATACGGGCACGGAAGTATTCCCAACGCTTTGATGAAGTCTTTCTCCCAACCAAGATCAATGATGTTTTGCATGGTAATTCCCGCTTGCTCAGACGTAAGCTCGTCGATCACCCGGTTGGTTACGTTCTCGCCGTCAAGATACACTTTTAAGCCGAACACCATATGATTTAAACCGGCAAAGTCCACGCGCACGCGGCTCTGATCAACACCGAGCAGCGCTGCCGCTCCCATCTTCATGCCGATGGGCACGTTGCACAAGCCGACGACCTTTTTCATGTTGGTATAGCGGAGCACTGCTTCCGTCACCATGCCCGCCGGGTTGGTGAAGTTGATCAGCCAGGCGTCGGGGCAAAGCTCCTCCATGTCGCGGCAGATGTCGAGGATGACGGGAATGGTACGCAGCCCTTTGAAAAGCCCGCCAGGACCGTTGGTTTCCTGACCGATTACTCCATACTTCAGGGGAATTCTCTCGTCCTTGGCCCGCGCCTCCAACAGCCCGACGCGAATCTGTGTCGTTACGAAATCAGCTCCTGCAAGCGCCTTTCGTCTGTCCAGCGTGAGGTGAATCTCCATCGGAACGCCAGCTTTTTCCACCATGCGCTTGGCCAGTGAACCGACGATCTGCAGTTTTTCTTCCCCTTCCGGAATGTCTACCAGCCATAGCTCCCG
>VAPR01001741.1_pt1 | contig 10021 bp, 7 predicted proteins | sample 3380701 | NCBI WGS metagenome assembly VAPR01 (sample SAMN11536904, study PRJNA540576) | hot springs metagenome | isolation source: hot spring wet sediment | place: Spain: Lobios | collected 2014-01
AAGATCGATTTTTCCGTGTTTACCAGCTGCGCAAAACTCGGGGGCGCTGGATTGTCTTCGGGAGGCATCCGCTCGATTTTCCGTTCTCCTGATCAGGGACGGAGTGTTCCATTGGTGATACGGTCAATGGTTTCTTCGGGAAGTTCATAAAGAACCACCGTGTGATACGTGGGATGCAGGAAAGGGTCAGCAGTGAAGCGGCCCAGCTCCTTCACGTACGGGTACAGTCCCGGACCGAAACCGTCGAGCACCGCATTGGTGACGAGCACGCGGGAAACGGTTGGGGCCTGCAGCTGCAGTGATTGGGCAAAGTAGTCGAAACTGCGCAATCTCTCCGTACGGTAGTCAGGCGCGTAGTAGTCAAACAGCCGCTGTTCCTCCCATGTGTATAGGATGGCATCGGTCGCAGGGATGTGCTGCTGGACGAATGATACAAGTTGCAGCGACGGCGGTGGGAGGAGGTGCTGCTGCATCACGGTCCACTGCCTCGCCGTCAGCGACATCAGCATCGCCGCTGTCAGGACGATGAGACCCGCGGCAGCCGCGGTCGACCTGCACCGGTGGCGGATCACGATCCACCCTCTGACGAGCAGAAGGTAGAGCCAGGGAAGCACGGGCAGCAGATGGCGGGCTTTTTCACTGTTTTGACCGAAAAAGACCCAAAGCGCATACGGGACCACAGCGAGCAGCAGGAACCACTGGGCGGAACGGTCTCCACGGCCACGCATCGTCTCGGCGACGCCAACGATCCCCAGAACGAGAAACGAGGCCAGCAGGGTTCCCGCAAGCCAGACGGGAATGGGCATGGCACCGGAGAGATCGCTTGCACCGACTAGTCCATTGAGCAGCAGGCGATCCCAAAGGAGTGTACCCATCCGTTCCCACCACGACATTTCTGAAGAAAACGAGGTTCCGCCCCATTCGGTAAAATGGCCGGAGGTGAACGCCACTCCCAACTGCCAATAGGGGACAAGCCCCCCCTCGGTAGCGGCGGTTGGCACGACCCACCCGCCCAGTGTTAGCAAAAACAGGGAGCCGACCAGCACTGATTGCAGAAGAAAACGAGCCAATCCGGTTCGCTGTTGGTACATCAACGCCAGCGGGTACAGAAGCAAAAAGCCAACCGGAAAGTAGGAGATGCGGATACCCAAAACGAGCGCAAACAGGATCGCTCCCAAACAGGCCACGGCGAATGGCTTGTTGGTGTCAAGAGAGCGTGCCAGTACAGAATAGAACACGAGCACCGCAAACAGTCCCAACGACTCCGACATCGGCTGCACATGAGCAAGTCCCAGCAGGGGACTGGTCACGAACAGCAGCACCGCGCCCCAGACGGCCTGCTGCGATGGCAGCAGCCTGTTTGCCAGGTGGTATAGCGGGAAGAGAGACAAGCTGCCAAAGAAGGCAGAAAGCCACGTGAGCGCCTGCACCGGCTGATTTGTGATCGCGGTGAACAGATGGGCAGCCAGAATATACAAGGGATATCCGGGAAAGTGTGGCTGCATATGGAATATGTCAAAACGCTCCAGCGCCAGGGCAAAATCGACGGCGTCCCAGCTTTCCGCATATAAGCCGGAATAGCGCAAGCGGACGGCGAAAGCAAGCAAGGCGAGCGCAGATAAGGCAAGTGGGTTGCGAAAACGAATGATGGTCTGCCGCACAGTCGTCCTCCTTATCAAAAAAGGCCGTGGATACGAGATCCACGGCTTCTATCGTAGCATATCCAGTGTTTAGGCGGCAGGCGGATTGACCGCGTAGGAAAGGCTTTTGCGCTGCTGCGTCACGGTACGCCAGCGGATCAGGAAGAAGACGACGACGTAGTACAGCCAGTAGAAGACGAATTCTTCTACAGATGGATTATGGGTATAGCCGAGCAACGCCTTAAGGAAGATGCCTACATCGCCGGAGAGAAGCGGTTCTTTACCGTGATCGCGGATATAGTGCTCCTCGTCAACCGGGTGCTCCGGCAGGATCGATGCGAGATTGTAGAGCTCGCCAATTTGTCCGGCAGGTGTACGGTAGACGCTTCCAACCAACCCTAAGTCCTGCATCACGCCGATTGTCTGCGCAAAGAGACCGGCAGCGATAATCAAAATCAACATCTTGGTGACGGTAAAAAATTTGCGCAGCGACATTTTTTTGCTGCTGTTGAAGAACAGATAAGCCAGAACGCCTGACAGCACCAATCCGGCCAGAGCGCCCCAACTGGTGAGGGCTTTCTGGATATCGCCGCCGCTGATGGCCGCAAAGAAGAAGACGGTTTCCACGCCCTCGCGCAGCGTGACCAGGAAGGAGTGGCCGATCAGATTGGCGACGCTGCCCGCTGTCAAGATTTTGTCCAACTTCTCCTGCATGTCGCCGCGAATGTCTTTCTGCTGTCCGGACATCCACACCGCCATGTGGGTCAACAGCAGGGAAGAGATCAGCAACATGCCGATGCGCATGTAGTTTTCACTTGCCATCATGCGGAAGTCGGTCAATACAACCTGGAACAGGAGGGCCACCAGAAAACTGGCGAACAGCGCCAGCGCTGAACCGAACCACACCCATTTGTTCCACTTCTGAGCGCCCACCCGGGTCAGGTAGGTGACGATAATCCCGATAATCAACAGGGCTTCAAACGCTTCGCGCAGGGTGATCAGAAACGCCTGCAAATCCACCTGTAATCTCCCCCCAAACATGTGTAGAGACCTCTCCGGATTGGAGAGGTCACACCAGCTAGTTGTTGTTGCAACATCTTAGTTCAAGACGATAATGGTTTTGCTCGCTGCGTCAAAGAATACTTTTTGACCCAGCACCTGGGATACGGCACGGAGCGGAATGAACGTACGGCCGTTTTTGATCAGTGCCGGCTGGTCAAACGTGTACTCCAGTTTTTTGCCGTCTTTGTTGATTTCCTTGGAACCGATCAGGAAGTCGATGGTTGCGCCGTCCTTTTCAATTACGATCTTGGTTTGTGCGCCTGTTTTCACCGCTTCGATCTTGCCGCCCAGAGCTTCTGCGAGGGCGCGGGCCGGAACCAGTGTGCGTCCGTTTTCGATGAAGGATGGGGCGTCGATTTTCACGGTTTTGCCGTTCACCAGGAGGGAGGCGTCACCTGCTTTGAAGGAGATGCCGTTCAGTCCGCTCAGCGCTTTGAGCACCGGCATGATTTGGGCAGAAGCAGCAGCCTTGTCGCCAGCCTGCACTGCTTCAAAATACTTTTGAGCGTTCACCGTCAGTTGTGCATAGGAGTCCTTGCCCAGCTTCTCAGTCAACAGCACTTCCATGGCGGAGAGGAACATGTTTCCTTCCATTGCTTGTTCCTGTGCTTTTTCCAGGTTTGCTTTAACGGACCAATCGGCAGTCAGCGCTTTGTCAGCGTAGCCGGAGAGCTTCGCGGTCAGTGTTTTCAGGAACGCTGCTTTCACATCCGCTTCACTTACCTTGGATACATCGCCGGACTCGAAAGCGGCTTTGATTGCGTCAGCAGAAGCCTTGTGGCCGCCGGTCATGGAGTTGTAGATCGGCAGATAGAAGAAGAATCCTTCCGTGATGCCCACTTTTGCGTCTTCCGGTTTTGTTTTTGCCAGTTCCGGCACCTTTTTCGCGTACGTAATGGTTGCCAGGTGGAACATTTTGATCAGGGTTTTGTCAAACATCTGACGGGTGACGTTGTACTGGAGAACATCGCCTTTTTCAACGGATTCCAGCAGTTTTGGAATGATGATGGTGTCGAGCTGCTCCTGCATGCGGGTGCCGAAAGAGGCGTCGCGCTTGCCTACTGTAGCTTGCAGGGAACCTGCGTACAATTCGATTGCCTGTTCAACGGCGGTGCGTGCCGCGTCTTTTTTGCCTTCGGTCAGGGCGTTTTTCGCTACAACTTTGGTCAGGTTGCTGATTTCCGCGTAGAAGTAGCCTTGCAGACCTTTGTCTACCGCTTGTTTCGCCTGAAGGGCGGAGTACTTGCCAGCAGCTGCGCCGTCCAGCACCGCGATGATCAGCGCGTCAGTGTCCGGAATCAGTGCTTTTACCTTCGCCTGGAAGGTAGCGGTGTATGTAGCTTTTACTTTGGCGATGTCAACGGTTTGCGCATCGAACAGCTTTTTGATTTCCGCGAATGCTTTGACGTCAGCCTTTTGTACAGTGGTGTCAGCCGTCAATTTAAAGGCAACGACAGCGGCAGGCTGTGTGGTGGCGGTGGTGTCCGCATAAGCGGCGACGGGACTCAAAAGCATGGCAGCGGCGATTGAAGATACGAGGAATTTTTTCATGATGGATGTTCACTCCTTGGCAAGATAAGTATGTTTGGGATGAATTAAAGAAGTCCTTTTCGTTTGGCGAACCAGAAGGCTGCGCCGATGAAAACAGCCAGTCCGCCGATGACGGTGACGGTGACGACCGGGTTTACATTGGACGGGGCCGGTGGTTCCTGTGTTGGATGTGCAGATGACGCTGACTGTGAAGCGTCTGGTTCTTGTTGAGCCGGGACCGGCTCTGCAGATTTCGCCGTGTCATTTCCCGTTGTGGCCGCTGGGGACTCCGTTGTCCCAGTGGATGTTTGACCCGCAGGCACAGAGGCAGTTGGCGTGCTGCCGACAGTTTCCTGAGTGGTAGTCGCAGGCTGCGACTCACTCGTCTGCTGCGGAGCGGCTGCATTGGGAACCGGTGTGGGTTGTGGAGCAGCAGTCGCAGGTTTTGTCGGCTGAGGTGCCGTTTTGCTTGCCTGTCCTTGAGGCTTTGTCGTTTTGCCCGGCGCTGCTGCAGGCGTTTCGGAACTTCCCGCTTTTAATTGAAAGAACGGCTTCAGCGTTGATCGGATGGCGCCGGTCTGCTTGAGAAATTCGTTTTTGTCCGAAGGCACGGTTCCCACGCCGAACAACCCGGGATTCCCTAAAGCTTTCAGTGCTTTATCAAACGCCGCATAGGAGGATTTTGACGCGCTGTCGCTGACGTAGGGAGCGAGTACGTCCAGCGTCCCTCTGGCTTTTGCCAACAGCAGCTTGGTCTTGGCGTAATCTTCAAACTGCTTTTCCGCATTGTCCAGGCGGCGGTCGATGTTTAGCACCAGCACAGCCTTGTAGTTATGTAGGACGAGATCCTTTTGTTTCCTGGAAAAGTTGCCTTCCAAGACTTGGGCCGTCTTGTCGCCGAATTCCAGGGCGATCTCCTTTTTACGGCTGGCAAAGGCTTGAAATGCGCCATTCCAGTCCTCCGGGCTCTTTTCCAGCTTGGCCGCGATCTCCTTGTACGTTTCCGCCAACTCTTCCTTGTTGGGATCGCCGTAGGAGTAGGCGAACGCGGAAGTGGGGAACAGGAGCAGGAGGGAAAGTGCGAGCAAGAGACGTACGAGCATGTACATCCTCCTTTCCTGACATAAATGATAATCATTATCAAAGCGAGATCACTACTAATGATAAGGCTGGCGAGCATTTCCGTCAATAAGGATTTTCATTCTCAGCTAAATTTCATGCCCCTTCATCAGAAAGTTCATCATTTATTCTTTTTTTATTCTTTTTTCATTTATATATGGTACACTTACAAAAATTTCAATGCCGGAGTTGATGCGTGTGTGGAACGTCTGGAAGTGGGTCTTGACTTTGCTTGCCGTCTCGTTTGTGGCGTCCGTGGTATATGCCGGGTACTGGGTGTACAAGCAGGTCGACGACAAGCAGCAGGCAACGGTGGAACGCCTGCAAAAATTCAAGAATCGCAAACCGCGCAATGATCTGCCTCATATTGGGTATCTCGCCCCGAAAATCGAACTGTCGAATCTGGAAAACCAGACAGTCAGCCTGAGCGGCTCGCAAACGAAACCGGCGCTGGTCGTATTCTGGTCGTCCTGGAGCTCGCACTGTCAAAAGGAAATGCTTCAATTGGAAGAGCTGTACAGCCGACATGGGCAGAAGCTCCGCTTTTTGCTAGTGAACGACACCGCCAACGACGATCCACAGGGAGCGGAACAAATGTTGAAAGGAAAGGAGCTGGAACGCAGCGTGTTGTTTGACCGCGAAGGAAAAGTAGTGGAGGATTACGGGATTGAAGTGTACCCGACCGCTTTTCTGGTAGGGACGGACGGCAAAATCATCGATCGCTGGGTGGGGACTCTGACACCCGATGAGTGGAAGAGTAAATTGCGTGTGTTGGAACTTTCAAAAAAATGATTGACTGCGGCCTCCATTACCGTGTAAGATACTGCTAAATAAATTTGAGTGAGGAACTCGGAATTAAATAAATACTCTTATCGAGAGCAGGCTGAGGGACTGGCCCGATGAAGCCCGGCAACCGACCAAAATACCCGTATGTGATACTGGTTTTGGCACGGTGCTAACTCCTGCAGGAAGTGTTTCCTGAGAGATGAGAGAGGTGTCCCTTATTGTCAAGAAACCTCTTTCCTCTAGGAAAGGGGTATTTATTTTTTCTCCGGCTCCTACTCGAAAGAAAAACGTTTTTGGGGGGAACCTGCTATGTTTAAGAAATCCTTCAGTTTGATTGTGGCCGGCGCCATTCTGCTGGCCGGCTGCACGAATGAACAGCCGCCAGCGCCGACTTCGCAAGCGGCGCAGCAAACAGCCACACCGGCGGCGACTGCACCACAGCAGCCGGCGAATGCGGCTTCCGCGTCTGCCAATGCAACCGCTTCTGTGGCTATTCCGAGTGCAGTGGACAAAAAGCTGAAAATTGCGCTGGTCAGCGAGTTTTCCATCGGAACGTTTTCCGCCCAATATCTGCAGGGCGTGAAGGAACAGGTCGGCAAGTTCGGCGGCGAGGTGATCGTCTACAATGCGGACGGCGATCTTGCCAAAATGGCAGCCCACCTCGACACCGCAATCAACCAAAAAGTGGACGGCATCCTGATCAACCACGGACGTGCGGAAGCGCTGCAAGCCGGGGTAGAGCGCGCGGTAAAAGCGGGCATTCCGGTCGTTTCCTTCGACAACGATCTGGATCAGGTAGAAGGAGTAACCGTCATTGACCAGGACGACTACAGCCTTGCTTGGCAGGGATTGAAAAATCTCGCGCAGTCCATTGACGGAAAAGGGAACATCGTCTACATCTGGGTGGGCGGATTTGCACCCATGGAGAAGCGAAATCGCGTGTACGATATCTTCCTGAAACGCTATCCCAACATCAAGGAGATTGCACGCTTTGGCTCCGCAACGCCGAATACCGCATTGGATACGCAGGCGCAGATGGAGGCGATCTTGAAGAAATACCCGAACAAAGGGGACATTGCGGCTGTATGGGCACCGTGGGATGAGTTTGCCAAAGGCGCGGTACGTGCGATCAAGGCAGCAGGCCGCACGGAAATCAAGGTATTCGGGATTGACCTGTCTGACGAAGACCTGCAGCTGATTCAGGAAAAAGACAGCCCGTGGAAAGCGTCTGCCGCCACCGATCCGGCCGACATCGGAAAAGTGCAGACTCGCTTCCTGTATCAAAAGATCGCGGGCGAACCGACGCCGAAGTACTTCTCCCTTGACCCGCATCTGGTGGCAAAAGAGAAGCTGCCCGACACCCCGGTCAATATGACACAGCTGGGTGAATTCGTGGATGGCTGGGGTAAAAGCGATGCGGCGATCTCGCCGTGGATGCCGGCTTTGGAAAGCAAACCGAAACAATAGATCATCCGCTGGGAGGAGGAAGAACCATGACGGCCTCCGTTCTGGAAATGAAGCAAATCAGCAAAAGCTACGGCGGAGTCGATGCCCTGCGCGGCGTTGACTTTTCCGTGCGCGGTGGGGAGGTACACGCCATTCTCGGGGCGAACGGCGCGGGAAAGAGCACGCTGATGAAAATCCTCTCCGGTGCCGAGCAGGCGAGCAGCGGCACCGTTTCCATCAACGGGCGGGAAGTAATCATCACCAACCCGCGTGAAGCGAAGCATGCCGGCATTCATCTGGTGCAGCAGGAAGTAGACACCGGATTGATCCCATACCTCAGCGTAGCCGAGAACATCCTGTTGGATCAAAGCGCCACAAAGAAGGGAACATGGTTTTCCCCTCGCCGGACGCTGGAACAGGCGGCAGGGATTGTGCAGCAGTGCGGGTTTTCCCTGCCTCTTTCGGCAAAAGTTGAGGAACTGACACTGGCTGAGAAACAGCTTGTACTGTTGGCGAGGGCGATGGCCCAAGAGGTGCGGTTCATCATTTTCGACGAACCGACCGCGCCGCTCAGTCTCGCGGAAACAGAGGCGCTGTTCGCTCTGATTGAAACGCTGAAGGCAAAAGGGTTGGGAATCGTCTACATCTCCCACCGCTTGCCGGAAGTGTTTCGAATCGCCGACCGCATCACCGTGCTGAGAGACGGTCGCAAGGTATGGGAGCGCGAGCGGTCATCGGTCGATGTCGATCAAGTGATCGCGGCGATGCTGGGCAGAAGCTTTCAGGAGGAGTTTCCCAAGGAAGCCGTCCGGATGGGTGAGGTCATTTTTGAAGCCAAACAGATCCGCGTGGGGAAGAAGGTAAAGCGCTTCGACGTTCAGGTGCGGTCTGGGGAAATCGTGGCGGTGGTCGGGCTGGTAGGAGCAGGCAAGACTGAAGTTTCCCGAGCCTTGTTTGCTGCCGATCCGAAAGATGACGGTACCGTGCTCGTGCGCGGACGTGAGGTTCGCTGCCGCGATCCGCGTGAGGCCGTACAGTCCGGAATCGTTCTGGTTCCGGAAGAGCGGCGTCAACAAGGGATTTTTGTGGAGGAAACGGTCAAGGACAATTTGACCCTGGCCCATCTGCGCCAGTATTCCACGGGCGGTTTCGTGCAAGCAGCGGAGGAACAGAAGGCGGCTCAGGCAATGGTCGATCGGCTCGGCATCAAAACGGCGGGACTGCACCAGCAGGTGGGAAGCCTCTCGGGTGGCAACCAGCAGAAGGTTGCGATTGGCAAATGGCTGCTGACGGAAGCCAGTGTGTTTTTGTTCGATGAACCGACCAAGGGCGTCGACGTTGGGGCCAAGCAGGACATTTTCCGTCTGATCCAGCAGCTGGCGAAAGAGCAGAAAGGGATTCTCTATTTTTCCAGTGAAATCGACGAAGCCTTGCTGGTTGCCGATCGACTGATCGCCATGGAGGACGGACACACCGTAAAAGAGTGGCAGCGCTCTGAATGGACGGACGGTCCTGTGACAGCGCAGACCGTTATGTACTATATAAGTGGGGGGGATCGCAATGGAAGCTGTTCTCCAGCATGAAAAAGCGAAACCGACGAGAGGATCTCTTCTGCAGCGATACGGTTCGCTGCTGGCGATCCTCGGAGTCATCCTGTTTTTCAGCATTGTGAATGAAAACTTTTTAAGCTATGCCAACCTGGCAGACATTTTGCGCTCCATCTCGATCGTTACCCTGGTGGCCATCGGGGTTACTTTTTCCTTGATTGTTGGCGGGTTTGACTTGTCGGTTGGTTCTGCGGTGAGCGTCTCTACCGTCCTGTCCGCCTCACTGATGGTCTGGTATCGGCAGGAACTGCTTGTCGCCATTGTCGTTCCTCTGCTGGTTGGTCTGTTGATTGGGTTGGTGAACTCATTTCTGGTCGTGAAGGTGCGAATTCCGGATATTTTGGCCACGCTGGTGACCTTGTACGTATTTCAGGGAATTCACCTGAGCTATACCAAGGGCTTTTCCATTTACAACAACATGCCGCTGACTGATGGATCGACGGCACCCGGTATCATGATTCCTTCGTTCCTGTTTATTGGGCAGGGCAAAATATTCGGTGTACCGGTGCCGGTCATCTTGATGACGCTGGCCATCCTGTTTGTCCATGTCTTCCTTACCTACACCCGCTATGGACGCTTTCTCTACGTTACGGGGGGCAATCTGGAAGCGGCGCGTCTGTCGGGGATTCCGGTCAACCGCTACCGGACGCTGGCTTACATGCTTTCCGCCTTGTTTGCCTCGATCGGTGGAATCGTTCTTGCGGCGCGAATCGGAACAGGACAGGTGATGGCAGGAGCTCCGCTGTTGATGGATGCGGTGGCAGCCGCCTTCATCGGTTTTTCCATCTTCGGTCAGGGCAAGCCCAATGCCTTCGGTACCTTTTGCGGCGC
>VAPR01001742.1_pt1 | contig 10012 bp, 11 predicted proteins | sample 3380701 | NCBI WGS metagenome assembly VAPR01 (sample SAMN11536904, study PRJNA540576) | hot springs metagenome | isolation source: hot spring wet sediment | place: Spain: Lobios | collected 2014-01
AAGCTAAGAATCCATTATCTGCTTTTGCTTCTTTTATTTTCAATAATTTTCCTTGGTTTTTAGTCCTTGTTTTATTGATCATCATTGGTGTTTTGTTGGTTGCTTATTATAATCGCAGACAAAATTTGTCTTAAAAGTTAAAATTATCTAAAATCTTTTTAATCTCCCCGATACTTGTTGAAGCTTTGCCCAAAACATAACCATCAAAATTTAAATTTTGATAAACTTTTGCTATTTCTGAATTATAAGAACCTCCGTAAAGAATTGGAAATTTATATTTTTTTCGATACCAATTGAGAAAATCTTCTAAAAAATTTTTTGAAGGAATTTTACCACCTTCAGTGCTTATTGCCCACCAAGGTTCATAAACAAAATAAATTTTCTCGTAATTTTGGGAATCTATAACTGAAATAAAATTTTTTAAATTTTTTTCAGTTTTATTAAGAACTTGACTAAATTTTTCTTTTGGATCATAAGAATTTTCACTAAAAAAAATTAAAAGTTTAATCTTTTTCTCTTGAAGTGCTCTTATTTTTTCTTTAATAATTTCAGTATTTTCTCCTAAACGATATCTTTCCGAATGTCCTAATAAAACAAAATCAGCTTTATTAATTAATTCAAATTCATAAATAACTTCACCCGTTTGTGGTTTTTGAGCAATAGGTCCTAAATTTTGAAGACCAATTTTAAATTTTTTTTCTTTAATGTTCTTTCTTAAAATCAAATAAAAATAAGGATTTAAAGCAAGCCAAATTTTATGACTTTTTGGTAATTTTTTAATTAAGCTTAAATAATCTTTGATGCTTTTAAAATAAGTTTTGAAATTTAAAACCAAAATCATAATTTTATTTTACCTCAATATTGTTAAAGCAATAATATTCTTTGCCCCATTTTCTTTTAATGTTTTAGCACATTCTTTTAATGTTGTTCCTGTTGTTTTGATATCATCAATTAAAATAATATTTTTGGGCGACTTTCTTTCAACTTTAAAAGCGAATTTTAAATTTATTAATCTTTCTTTAAAATTTAATTCTGCTTGATCCTTTGTTTCTTTGATTTTCTTTAAACCATTAAAAATTGGTAAATTAGTTAGTTGATGGATTTTTTCTGTTAAAATTTCAGCTTGATTAAATCCTCTTTTAAGAAGCTTCTTTTTTGTTAAAGGCACTGGAACTAAAAAATAACTTTTAAAAAATTCTAAGTGATTTAAAAATTCTTTAGCTATAAAACTTCCTAAATCATTAAAAATTTCTTTATGCCCGTTTTTACCCAAAATAATTAATTTTTTTAAAAATTCGTTTTCATACTCACCAAAACTGATAAAAAATTTTATTAATTTTGAATGATTTTTAATCTCGCACTTTTCTATAGTTCTTTTTTCACACTCAAAACAATAAAAATTTAATTTAAAATTTAATTTTTGAAGGCATTTTTCATCTAAATAGAAATCGCTTTGTTTGCCACACAATAAACAATATTTTGGTGATAAAAATTTTTTAAAATTTTGATATAATTGATTAAAAATGATCATTTTTTCCTTAGGAGAAAGAAGAGTTTTAGGTATTGATTTGGGTTCTTTAAACATTAAAATTATCGAGGTTATAAAAAATAAAGACAGGTTTGAAGTATCGAATTTTGGTATTATTCCTATTGTTAATTTTAAAGAAATTGGTTCTTCTTCTTATATTTTAGAGGAAAACCTTTCTTTAGTTTTGAAGGAATTTTTTAAGAAGACAAATATTAAAGCTAAAGAAGCAATTTTCAACATCCAAGCTCCTTATCTTTTCCCAATTAATTTTTTTGTTCCTTTAATTCCTGAAAAAAGTTTATCACAGGTTATTCGTTTTGAAAGTCAAAAACAAATTCCGTTTTCTTTAGATGAAATTGAAATTGAATATAGATATCAAACTTTTCAGACTGAGAGTCAACAAAAGCAATGGTTAGTCTTTATGACTGCTCTACCCAAAAATTACCTTAAAAAAATAGAAAATATTTGTAAGTTAATTAATTTAAGATTAAAAGATTCAGGAAGTGAATATTTTAATCTTGAACCTTTCTTTTTTAAAAAATTAGGTAATATTGTTGCTTTTGACCTTGGTCATTCTTATAGTATTGTTAGCTTATTTAAGGATGGTAAAACAATATATGGTAATAAAATTTCAATAAGAGGTTACGATTTTTTGGATATGTTAATGAATCTAACAAGGTTTCCAGAAGATAAAATTCTTGATTTAGTCTATAATAAGGGTTTTCAATTTCTTCCTGAAGAAAGGGAAATTCAATCGGTAGCAGTGCAGTTTTTGGATAATATTGCTAATCTAATTAAATCGGAAATAGAAAAAATTGAAAATAAGTTTTTAATAAAAATTGAAAAAATTTACTGGACAGGTGGTTTATCAATTTTGCCAGGATTTAAAGAAGGAATGCTCGCAAGACTCGGACTTTATGAACAAGAAATATTGCAACCTTTTGAAATTTTTCAAGGAAGAAAATTCGTAAATTTAGGTGACAAAGCCACTTTATTTTCCCAATCTTTAGGGGTTGTTTTTCGTAAGCTAATGAGTTAAAATTAAAATAATGGAAAATATAAAAAATTTAATTCCAATAGGATTTTTACTCCCATTTTTAATAATTATTCTAATTGAGATTTTAGCTGTTTATGTTTTAGGAACATTTGAAACATCTTTAAATAATCAAATTGTTGCTATTGAGGAAACAATTAAGAGGAAAGAAGAAGAGGTTATCAAAAAATTAACTGATAATGAAAGTTTTGTAGTTTTTTCTCAAATGGTGAACATCATTGAAATTTTGAAAAACAGAAATTTAGCAAGCGTAGTAATTGATAAATTTAATTCTTTAATGCCTAAATTTTTGATGATTGAAAAATTTGAGTTTGATAATAAAAAACAAGAAATCAATTTTACTGCTAATGTAAGCAACTTAATTGACTATGTTAGGTTTTTAAGTTATTTAAACAATCAATTAACTTTTGAATTAAAGTCAATAACACCTCCGGAAATTTCAAAAGAAAGCGGAACAGTTAGTTTTTCGGTAATTATTAAATTAAAACCAGATTTTTATAAATGAATATTTTAACAAAAATACTTCCTATAATTTTAATCTCAATTGTTTTTTATTTGTTTATTTATAATGTTTACCCTAAATATCAAGATGTTTTATCTGCAGTTAAAAAAATAAATGAATTGAAAAATCAAGAAAAGGAAATTGATTTAAACATAAAATTGATCCAATCTTTAAATCAAAATCAAAATATTCAACAGCTTTTAAATAATAAAACTTTATTAAACGCCTGGCTTCCTTTAAGACCTAATATTGAAGAAATAATTTATTTTATTGCTTTTAATTTTCAAAATCTTGGTTTAAATTTGGGAAGTATTGATTTTAAAATCGAGGAAGAAAATTTAAAATTTAATGAAAATGTTTTGCCCGTTGGTGTTTTAGTTATTTCTTTGAATGGAAATTTTGCTGATAGAGCCAATGAAGTTATAAAATTAATTGAATCTAGTGCTAGGATTTTGAAAATAAAAAGTGTAAAACTTAACAAAGCCGGCAAAGCAGACATTGAAGTCGAGAGTTATTATCTTTTAAAAAATTTTGAAAAACAATGAAAAGGCTTATTTTAATCGTTGTTAATATTTTGGTTTTTTTTAGTCTTTTAGGAATAGTTTTTTTTGGTTTTTGGCATTTTGGAATTTTTAAAAAAGAACCAACACCTTCTGAAAAGATATTAAACTTAAAGGCACATATAGAGTTTATTAATAATTATCCTTTTGGAGAAGCCAGTAAATTTTTTGGATCATTGTCAACTCAAATTTATCAAATTCCATCATTAAATCCAGAAGAAATTGGTAGACCATCATTATTTTAAATAAAACTTAAAAATGAATGAAGATTTAATTATTAGAGAGTTTCAAGAGAAATATCCTCAAATAAAAGATTGGCTTTTGGATGCGAAGTTGAATAATATTGATTTTGAAGAATATTTAGTTGAAAAAGATTTAATAAAAAATGAAGAATTTTTAGAATTTAAAAAAAAAGTTTATCAGTTACCAATTAAAACATTTGAAATTGACGAAGTTTTACCTCGCGAAGCTTTAGAAAAAATACCCGAAAACATAGCTCGTCAATATAAAATTTTACCCTTTGATTTTAAAAATAATATTCTTTATTTGGGCGTTGTTAATCCACAAATAGTTGATCTTCAAGAGAAAGTTATTAATGTTATAAAAAATAAATATAAGATTGAAGTTAATATTTTTTTAATCTCCTTAAGGGATTTTTATATCCACTTAGAAGATTATATTAATTTTGAAGAAGAAGTTAAAAAGATTATTTTAGATTGGCGGAGTGCTGCCGGTAGAAGGATAGAAGTTGAAAAACCAGTTAGTTTTCAACAAGAAACTGTTAGTGCTGAAGAAGGACCAGTAATTAAATTTTTCGAAATTATTTTAAGAAAGGCCGTTTCTTTAAAAGCTTCAGATATTCATTTAGAGCCTTTACCAGATAAAGCTAGGATTCGCTTTCGTTTATATGGTGATTTAAAAACAATGGTTTATATTCCTAAAGATCTTCACTTTCCCTTAGTAAACAGAGTTAAAATTTTAACCAATCTGCGCCTTGATGAGACAAGAGTTACCCAAGATGGTAGGTTTAGAGCTGTAATTCAAGGAAGAGAAATAGATTTTCGTGTCGGTATTTTACCAACGATTAACGGTGAAAAAGTTGCTATAAGAATTTTAGATCCCTTAATTGGTCTTAAAAAAATAACCGACCTTGGTTTAGGTGATTATCATTATGAAATTATTTTAAGAAACCTTAAAAAGCCATATGGGATGGTTCTTGTTACTGGTCCAACTGGTTCTGGAAAAACAACAACCTTATATGCATTAGTTAGGGAAATTAATCGCGAAGCGATTAATGTTGTTAGTCTTGAAGATCCAGTTGAATATAAAATTATTGGCATTAACCAATCTCAAGTTAGACCGGAGATTAGTTATACTTTTGCTCGAGGGTTGAGAGAACTTCTTCGACAGGATCCCGATGTTATTTTAGTTGGTGAAATAAGAGATGAGGAAACTGCTGAATTAGCTATTCATTCTGCTCTTACTGGTCATTTAGTTTTTTCAACTTTACATACCAATAATTCTATTGGTGCCATACCCAGGCTTTTAGATATGGGGGTAAAAGCTTATTTTTTACCACCAACTTTAAATTTAATAATTGCTCAAAGGTTAGTAAGAAAATTATGCCCAGATTGTTTATTTGAAAAAGAAATTTCAGATGATCTTTTAAAAGAAGTAAAAGAAGTTTTAAAAAATGCACCAGTAAAATATCAAAATCTTAAAGTCAAATCTTTTGAAACCAAAGGTTGTCCTAAGTGCCATTTTCGTGGTTATATTGGAAGAATAGGAATTTTTGAAATGTTTGAGATGAACAAAGAATTAGCTGATTTGGTTTTGAAGCACGCAAGTGAAAATGAAATTTTTGATATTGTGGTTAAAACTCAAGAATTTATTTCAATGAGACTTGATGGTATAATTAAATCTAATCAAGGCCTTGTTTCATTAGAAGAAGTTTTTAAAGCAGCTTAATGGAGCCAAAATTAAAAGAATTATTATATTTTATTACCAAACAACAAGCTTCAGATCTTCATATTGTTCCTGGAAGTTTTCCGATTATGAGAAAAGATGGCGATCTTTTCCCTTTGGCTCAATTTGATATTTTAACTTCAATTGATACAGAGAAAATATTGTTTTCTTTACTTGATGAAGAAAAGAAAAAGAGGCTTTCCAAATATAAAGATATTGATTTTTCCTTTTCATTAGATGAAAAAACGAGATTTAGAGCTAATATCTATTTTCAAGTTCAAGGTTGGGCAGGTGCTTTTCGATTAATTCCTAATGAAATTAAAAGTATTGAAGAATTAAATTTACCTTTAATTTTGAATGAATTTATTGAAAGAAGACAGGGTTTTATTTTAATCACTGGTCCAGCAGGTATGGGTAAATCAACTACCTTAGCAGCAATGATTGATGGTATTAATCATCAAAAACAAGTTCATATTATTGCTATCGAAGAACCAATTGAATATTTATTTTTACCAGATAAAGCTGTAATTTCTCAAAGAGAAATTCCCACCCATTCACCAAATTGGCACCGAGCTTTAAAAGCAACTTTAAGAGAAGATCCTGATGTAATTATGATTGGCGAGCTAAGGGACCCAGAATCTATAGCCATTGCTTTAACTGCTGCTGAAACTGGTCATTTAGTATTGGCAACTTTACATACAAATTCAGCAGCTCAAACAATTGATCGAATTGTTGATGTTCTACCGGAAAATCAAAAAAATCAAGCGAGAATGCAATTAGCCTCAACATTAATAGGTATTGTTTCTCAAAGATTAGTGCCAAGAATAAAAGGTGGTAGAATCCCAGCTTGTGAGGTTTTAATTGCTAATAATGCTGTTAGAAATTTGATTAGAGAGAATAAAATTTATCAAATTGATAGTGTTATTGATACAAGTCTATCTGAAGGAATGATTTCTTTAGATCGTTCTTTGGCCAATTTAGTTAACTTAAACGAAATTACTTTTGAAAAAGCAATTGAGTTTAGTCTGAATCCAACGAGATTAAAATATCTTCTTGAAGAATAATGGCTCAATTTGAATTTAAAGCTTTCACCCAGGAGGGAAAATTAAAAGAAGGTATTCTTAAAGCTGACAGTAAAGATGAAGCTTTAAAAATTTTACAGGAACAGAATCTCTTAGTTACTTATTTAGCAGAAAAAAGAGGGAAACCACTTTTTTTTCAAAAACCAAGCTTAAAAGATATTTATCTTTTCAGTCGTCAGCTTGCTTATTTAATTCAAGCAAAAACCCCCCTTGATGAAGCTGTTAAATCACTTTCTGAAACATCCTCTAATCGCCATTTCCGAAATATTCTTATAGAAATTTATAATGATTTAGTAAGTGGAGTAAAATTTTCTTTATCCCTTTCAAATTTTCCTGAACTTTTTGATTCTTATTATATAGGGATGGTTAAAGTTGGCGAAACTTCCGGAGCATTAGATGAAATTTTACTTTATCTTGCTAATCATCTTGAAGCTAAGATAAAATCTCGAAACAGAATCATTCAAGCTTTAATATATCCATCAATAGTCATTTTTCTTTTTATAGGCGTAATGCTTGCTTTGTTTTATTATGTTATTCCTCAAATAACTAAAATTTTTATTGAAAATAATATTCCCTTACCAAATATTACTAAATTTTTTCAAAGCATCTCAGATTTTTTATCAAGATTTGGCATATTTTTGTTTATCATCTTAGCCAGTTTAATTTATTACATCTTTGAATATATTAAAACAAAAGAAGGTAGAGCTTTTATTTTTAACTTAATAGGCGACACACCAGTGATTGGTCCTTTTTTAAAAAACATTTACATTGGTCAATTTCTTGAGTCTTTATATTATTTGATCAAAGGTGGAGTTCCTTTATTGGAATCGTTAGAAATTATTAAAGATGTTATTAAACATCCGGCTTATGAATCAGCAATTGAATATATGATTGAAGAGGTGAAAAAAGGGAGGCCTTTAAGTGAGTCAATTTCAGAATTTCCCCACCTTTTTCACTCAATTGTTGTTGAAGGAATGAAAACAGCTGAAAAAGTTGGTCAATTAGCCGAAATCACTTTAACAATTTTAAATTATTATAATGAAACTATTGAAGCTCAAATTAATAGTTTAGGCGAAGCACTTCAGCCATTTTTAATTGTTATTTTGGGTGCAGGCTTAGGTGCTCTTGAAGCCTCTTTATTAATTCCTTTACTTAATTTGACTAAATATATTCAAAATTTTTAAATGACTGAGAAAAAATTTTCCACATTTAATATTATTGACAATATTGAATTTATATATAATGAAAATAATATAGAAATCATAGATAAATTAAATAATTAATGAAGATAATAAAATTTTTAATAATTATTTTGGTTGTTGTAGTTTTATTATTGGCTTTTCGGATTATTTTTTATTGGAAATTTCCTGAAAAAAAGTCAGTTTTTTCATTTTCGCCGATTGTGAAGTATGAAATTGCACAAGAACAAATTGAAGATATTATCTCTCTTAAACCTAATCAAGTTATCTTTGGTGAAGTTGTTTCAAAACAAGATGACCAAATTGTCTTAAAAGTTGTATTATTTAATCCCATAGAGAGAAAAATAGAGAAAAACATCTCAGTTAATATTCCAATTAAACCTCAAGATGAAATTTTTCGATTTAAAAAAGTAGCTGATACTTCTGAATTAAAAACTATTAAAGTAAGTTTTGAGAATATTAAAATCGGTGATTATCTGGCAATAAAAATATTTCAAGATAAAAAAATTTTATACCTTCCCATACAATGAAAGGCACAATAGGAAAATTTTTTGCTTTAAGTTTAGTAATTATTTTGATGATAAATTTATTATCTTATGAAGTATTTGCGGCTGAACTTATTTATAAGTTTCAACTTCCTTGTCAACCTGAGAGGCCAATATATATGATAGGCAAGAGTGTGAAAGCACCCACAAAAGATGCTAATTTTAGCGAAATGATGTTATATTCATGTGTGGCTAGCTATTTTGAGGAGAAAAAAACTGTTTCTGTTGATATTTATAAGAGAGATTATTCCGAGTGGGGGAGAATTTTCAGAATTGGTATAGTTGATCAACAAATTGGAACAACTACAATTACAACTATCACTAGAGGAATAGAAGTATTGAAGTGGGATAATTATTACAAAGTTGAGAGAGAAACGACTACAACAGTAAAACTAACACGCACTGCCACGCCTTTATTGTTAAAATATGCAGAACCTAAAATAGAAATATCATCAGAAGATATAGAAAGATTAAGTAGACAATTTAATGTTTCAAGGGATAAGATTTCTTGGAAAGAGCCGGGTAAATCAATTCTCATAGATTATACAAGTGTAGGAAATGATCATGAGGGACCTAATATTTACAATGAACCTACTTATAAATTAGCTCTTTTAGGGAAAATAGATGGTCCCAATGGTCATTCTATTATTTTTGATGACCAATATAAAACCTATAAATTAGTTGAAACAATTCATCAACTTCCCCTGACCTTAATTGGTTATACTGATTTAAATAGCAAAATCCTTATGGTTTCTAATCCAGATTGTAAAACCTATAGATTTGACAGCTTATTTACAACAACAGTTGGTGTTAGATGTGAAACATATGGTATATCAGCAAACGGAAAAGTTGGTAAGGCAATTTACGCGAAAGAAGAAACTAGATTTGGAGGAATATTGGGAAGATTTTTGCTTTTTCTGGTGAGCGTCCTCTTGCCATTTTATGTTCCATTTCTTGCACCGTATGCTTTACAAGTGGGGTTAGGTCTTGGCACTCTTCTTTTATCTCTTATTACTGATCCATATGTTGCCGCAGTTTTTCTTCCCACTCGTGACTTTGGAACGATTGAAACCTCTCACGCCTTAAATGTTGGAGACTGGTCATGGTGGGGAGGGTTTATAGACGAAGAACAACCTCCACCTCCTCCACCTCCCACATCAACTCCAACCACTACTCCTATTAATCAACAATGTTCTATTACTTCTATTTCTACTTTTCATCATCCTGAATCCATAGTTACTAAATTAAGAGATTTTATTACCGGTTTTAGTATTACAACAACTTATAAAATTAATAATCCTTCATCTCAGCGAGGCAAATTCTGGATAGACATTAATGGTCCTGAGCAATTCAAATCTTCCGAACAGAGTTTTGGAAATGGTATTACCACCTTTAGCTACAATTGGCAACCTAAAAAAGCTGGCGATTATACTTTAACTGTTTATTATAGTTGGGATATTGAAAATAATATAATTAGATATTCTTGTTCTTCGCAAACTATTACTGTTTATCGTTATCTTTGTTATCAAGGTTTTTGTTGGGAATGCTCTAAAGAGCCCACACTTTCAGGAGGATTT
>VAPR01001743.1_pt1 | contig 10011 bp, 8 predicted proteins | sample 3380701 | NCBI WGS metagenome assembly VAPR01 (sample SAMN11536904, study PRJNA540576) | hot springs metagenome | isolation source: hot spring wet sediment | place: Spain: Lobios | collected 2014-01
GCGCCGCCCGCGAGTTCGAAGACGCTATGGATCAGGACCTGAACACGGCGCAGGCGCTCGGCGCCGTACATACGCTCGCCGGTGAGGTCACGCGCGCCTTGATTCAGGGATCGCTGCGGGAGGATGATCGGCAGGAGATCCTGACCTGGATGCGACGCATTGACCAGGTGCTCGGCGTCCTCGGCCAGATCGAGCCAGAGCCGCTCGATCCCGAGCTGCAAGCGCTCATTGAGGAGCGCGCCCGCGCTCGCCAGCGGCGCGATTACGCGCGCGCCGATGAGATCCGCCGCCTCCTCTACGAACGCGGCATCATCCTGGAGGATACGCGCTCGGGCACGCTCTGGCGTCGCCGACGCGACCTTGAGCAGAAAGATCCTTGAGGGGGGAACGATGACGCCCGTCCTTCGCGAACAGGGACTGGACGCACGGGCGGCCGAGGCGCCCACCTACTCCGTCGTCATCCCGCTCTACAACGAGGTCGAGAACGTCGAGCCGCTCTATCGGGAGTTGAAGCCGGTCCTGGACCAGCTGGGCGCACCCTACGAGGTGATCTTCGTCGATGATGGGAGCCGAGATGGGACCTTCGAGGTGCTGCTCAAGCTCTATCGCGAGGATCCGACCGTGCATCTGGTGCGCCTGAGTCGAAACTTCGGGCAGACGGCAGCCCTGGCCGCCGGATTCGACTTCGCGCGCGGAGCGATCATCATCGCCATGGACGGCGATCTGCACCACGACCCGCAGGACATCCCCCGACTGCTGGAGAAGCTGCAGCAGGGGTATGACATCGTGAGCGGGTGGCGGAGAGATCGTCCCGACGATTTCCTCACCCGGCGCCTCCCCTCGCGCATCGCGAACTGGATCATGGCGCGACTCTCGGGCGTGCCGCTCCGAGATTTCGGCTCTACGTTCAAAGCCTATCGGCGCGAGATCATCAAGAACATCCGCCTCTACGGGGAGTTGCACCGGTTCATCCCCGCCCTGGCGAGCCTGGTGGGCGCGCGCATCGCGGAGATCCCCGTGCGCGCGCGTCCGCGCTATCGCGGGCAGTCCAAGTATGGGCTCTCCCGCACGATCCGCGTCCTGCTGGATTTCATCACGATCAAGTTCCTGCTGAGCTATATGACGCGCCCGCTCCATTTCTTCGGACCCGTGGGACTGCTGGCTGTGGCGAGCGGCGTGCTCTTGGGCGGCTACCTCACGCTGAAGAAACTCCTCTACGGCATCAGTCTCCTGCAACAGCATGGGCCACTGCTGCTGCTCTCGATGCTGCTGATCATCACGGGCGTGCAGCTCATCTCGATCGGCCTGATCGGAGAGATCATCATGCGCACGTACTACGAATCGCAGCGGAAACCGATCTATACGATTCGCGAGATTCGATCCCGATCGAAGGCGCGCGCCTCATCCGCCGACGGCACGGGCGCCTGAAGCGCCGCTCAGCCCAGAACGGTGAGAAACTCCGTCAGGATGCGTTCGGTCATCCCCCAGATCGGGCCGTGGGGAGAAGGATAGGCCGACCACACCCGCACCTCTCCATCCACGAGCTTCTGGACGCGTTCGGATCGCCCGCTCTGCCGGAGCGCGCGCAGCGAAATCCAGAAGGCGCGTTCCACTTCCGAACCGGCGACCACGGTGACATCGGGGCGGACCAGGACGACAAGCGGCGTCACGCGAACGGGCGGCAGGCGCGGGTGGCTCGGCGAAATGGGGGTCAACTGTCCCACCCACGTTCCCTCGCGTTCCAGATCAATGCCCACTTCCTCGCGCGCCTCGCGCACGGCCGTTTCCCGGAGCGTACGATCCTCGGGCTCGCGGTGCCCGCCGGGCAGCGCGATGTGCCCGGACCACGGATCGCGCGCGTCTTCGATGCGCTTGATCAAAAGCACCTGCAGGTCATCGCCGACCTCTCGAAGGATGAGCACCACGGCCGCTTGCAGCGGCGCCGCCTCCTCTGAAGCCGCGCGCCTCAATGCCTGAAGTCTCTCCCGCAATGTCTCGATCCAAGACGGCATAGGAGAAGTATACCGCGGGCGGACTCGATGCCGTCTGAAGACCGCGCGGGGAGCCCCCGGGCGCGCCCCTCATGAGAGCCATCCCTGAGCCAGGAGCAGCTCCGCATTGAGCAGCGCCGCGCCGGCCGCCCCGCGAATCGTATTGTGCCCGAGGATGACCATCTTGTAGTCGAGAATGGCACAGGGACGAATGCGCCCGACCACCGAGGCCATACCGCGCTCGGCTTCGCGATCGAGCCGAGGTTGCGGCCGATCCGGCTCCTCGCGCACGAGGATGGGGCGCGCGGGAGCCGTCGGCAACCGGAGCTGCTGCGGCACCGCGGTGAACGACGTGAGGGCTTCGATGATCTCCTCCCGCGTGGGCGTGCGCTCGAAGGCGAGCGAGACGCATTCCAGATGCCCATCGAGCGTGGGCACGCGATTGCACTGCGCGCTGATGCGGAGCGGAGCGAGGGTGAATGTCTCCCCCTCCCATCGGCCGAGCAGCTTCCGCGTCTCCGTCTCCAACTTCTCCTCCTCGTTCCGGATGAACGGGATGACGTTGTCCACGATGTCGAGCGAGGTGACGCCCGGATACCCGGCTCCCGAGAGCGCCTGCAGCGTCGTGACCATGACCTGCCGGAGACCAAAGCGGTCCATGAGCGGCTTGAGCACGAGCGTCAGATGGATCGTCGAGCAATTGGGATTGGTCACGATGAAGCCGCGCTCCCATCCGCGCCGTCGGCGCTGATGGGCGATGGCGTGCAGATGCTCGGGATTGACCTCGGGGATGAGGAGCGGCACATCGGGCTCGAGCCGATGAGCGCTCGCGTTGCTGCAGACGATGTATCCGGCGCGTGCGAATTCCGGTTCCACTTCCGCGGCCACATCAGCCGGCAGGGCCGAGAAGACGAGCCGACACCGGAGCCCGGGCGCGCATTCCTTCACCACGAGGCGTCGCACCCGCTCCGGGATCGGCGACGGCAAGAGCCAATGCGCGGCGTCCTCATAGCGCAGACCCGCCGATCGGTCCGAGGCGGCGACTTCCGTCACCTCGAACCAGGGATGATGCTCCAACAACGCGATCAAACGTTGTCCGACGATTCCGGTGGCCCCGAGAATTCCGACGGGGATCTTCTCGCGCCTCATCCGATGAACTCCTTGTGGATGGCTCGAACGGCTGGCGCGCGATCGCGCTCGCTGACGACGAAGGAGATGTTCCGCTCGGACGACCCCTGCGCGATGGCGATGATATTGATGCCCTCGCGCCCGAGCGCCGAGAACAATCGCCCGGCTACGCCGGGCGTCCCCCGCATCCCTTCGCCGACCGCGGCTACGATGGCCACGCCGTTCTGCTTCTGGATCGCACTGATGTCGCCCTGTCGCCGCTCGCGCGCGAACTCTTCCTCGAGCGCCTGCCGCACGCGCTCGGCATCCTGCTGCGGAACCACAAAGCAGATGCTCTGCTGCGATGAGGCTTGGCTGATGAGCAGGACGTTGATCCCCTCACGCGCGAGCGTGTCGAAGACGCGCGCCGTGATCTCTGGCACGCCGAGCATGCCCGCTCCTTCCACCGTCACCAGCGTGAGATGCCCGATCGAGGTGATCGCCTTGACGATGGGATTACTCGGGCTGGTGCGCGGCACAATGCGCGTGCCCGCGAAGGCGGGATTGAACGTGTTCTTGATGAGAATCGGAATGCCCCGCTCAATGGCCGGAAAGACCGTCTTCGGATGCACGACCTTGGCGCCGAAATACGCCAGCTCCGCCACCTCGCGATAGGACAGTTCGGCGAGCGAGCGCCCCTCGGGGACGACCTTGGGATCGGCGGTCATGATCCCATCCACGTCCGTGTAGATCCAGATCTCGCGCGCGGCCACGGCCGCTCCAATGAGCGCCGCCGAGTAGTCCGATCCGCCACGCCCGAGCGTCGTCGGGATCCCCTCGCGCGTGCTGCTCAAGAATCCGGTGATGACCGGGATGATCCCCTTCCTCACCAGAGGGAGCACCGCGCGCCGACACTTCCGATAGGTCAGCTCCTTGAGCGGCGTCGCCGCCCCGAAATGATCATCCGTGATGATGAACCGCTGCGCATTGAGGGCCTTGGCCTTCAGGCCGCGATCGGTCAAGACGCCCGCCAGAATCTCCGCGAGCAACCGCTCGCCAAAGGAGACAACCGCATCCAGCGCGCGCGGCGTCGCCTCGCCGAGAAAACTCATCCCCATGAGAATGCGCGTGAGTTCCTCAGTGAATCGGTCCGTGAGCGCGAGCACGCGCGCGCGACGCTTCGGATCGGCGATCGCCGCCGCGATCGCTTGCGCGTGCCGACGGTGAAACGCCTCCAGCTTCGCCTCCAGCTCATGCTCCTCCCCCTCCGCCGCCTCATGCGCCGCCGACAGCAACAGATCCGTGATCCCATTCATCGCCGATACAACCACAATGGGACGCCGCCTCCGATGCGTCGCGATGATCTCCGCCACGCGCTGCAAATTCTCCGCCCCGCCCACCGATGTCCCCCCAAACTTCATCACGATCATCGGCCTTCACTCCTCCACCGCCCGAAGATGAGGAAAGCGATATTGTACAGAGGTGAGCTTCCACCGCGCAAACCACGGGGGAGATAGGACGCCGAGACAACGGTGCCGACCCGCGTCGGTTCTCCCCAATGGTGCATGGAGCCGTCGGGGCAGTCCCCCCTCAAGCGGGCGCATTCATTCGGCGGTTCACGCGCACATGGGGCCTGACGCCCGGCGCCTATCGGCGTTCAGCAAAGGCCGCCCCGACCGGCGAAGCCCAGGGCTGGGACACATCCACCGAAGACCGGCCCCCCCAAAACGCCCCCCTTGACGGAACCGAAGCAAACAGCCCCAAGCGGACTCTCCCCCGCTTGGCCCTCCCCACCCTCACCCCCCTCGCACGAGCAAAAAAAGGCAACAAAAAGTGCTTGACCCAAAAAGCGGAAAGAAGAAAATAGACCCCGTCAAGGAGTGAGCAAAGCAGGGTTCCATCATGAGATCCGACACAAGGACGACGAGCCGATTCTTCACATCGCCCTTGGCAACGGTCGTTTCATCCGCCACCTTCGGAACGGCGATAAAGGCCCAGGACCTGGCGTGCGCTGATCTCATGAGCTGTAGGGGCGCGGCTCGCTGTGGCGGTCCAGGCGATCCGGTAGGATGCACGCTCCTGTGCGAGGACGGGACGACGATATACTGCCCATCCAAGGAGGAGGTGATCACCTGCAGAGATGACCGGGGATGTGGCATCACCACCAGGATCATCACCGTCGCCGCTCAACCCGCCCTCCGACAGCGGGATATCTCGGCGGCCTTTGTGCGAGCGCGGTCGAAAAAGGGTCCCAAGCGATCACATATGCTATTGAGACTGGCGGGGGAGGGAAACCCGACGGTGGCGGTATGCTTGAAGAGGAGAGCGCCATGAAGCTCGGATGGCCGATCGTCGTGGCCCTGACCTTCGGGCCGATGGGGCTACAGGACATAAAGGAGCAAGGCCTGGCTCTCTTCGAACAAGCCGAACTGACGTTGAAACGGGAGAGCGATCCGGTGCGCCGTGCCCATGGAGCGATCATCGTAGCGAGCCTGATCAGAGAGGTTGAACCAGATCGCGGTGAGACCTTGCTGCGGCTGGCCGCACAGGCGTTATCTCAGCTCGACCGTGCAGATCCCTTCGAGCGAGGGCGAAGGCAGATGGGGAAGATGCCCCGCGTCGTCTTTCGCACCCCCTACGACGTGGCTCATCTCTGGGAGAAGCTCCTCGAGGAAGCGGCCAAGCTCCGAGCCGACCTCGTGCGCGAGTTTCTGGCAGAAGTCGCCTGGGATGAGCTGCAAAAGGGCAGCGTGCTCTCCCGACTCGCCCGATCCGTTCACGATCCTCGCACGATGAGCGAGCTGGTGGAGATGAGCCTATCACATGCGGTCTCGTTCTCCGCGGTCGCATTGCTCTTCGAGCTTCGGGAGAGAGACCCGGAGCGAAGCCGCGCGATCTTTCATACGGCGTTAGAGCGGGCGGTGCGACGCGGTGACCTGGACGGCCTCTACTGGTTAGGGGCTTATGCGATCCCCGGGGTGAATCTCCCCAACCGTTTCCCCCTCTCCAACCCTCCGGCGCCTGATCCCGCGCTCGCCCGGATGTACATTCGAGTGCTCGTGGAGGTGCTGTCCCAAGCGGCTCTTCAGGTCACCCCCACGCCGACGCACATCTATCGCGCATTGGTCAACATCCGTCCTTATGCGGAGCAGTTCGTTCCTGAGATCGTGCCTCAGGTAGACAGTCTGCTGACGCTGATCGCGAGTCGGCTTTCACCGAAAGCGATCGCCGAGGTGCAGCGGAGCGATCTGGAGCGGACAACACCAAAGCCCGAGAAGGCAGAGGATCTGGAGAGGAGAGCCCAGGGCGCGAGGGATGAGAAGACCCATGATGACCTGATGGCCCAGGCGGCATTTCTGACCCTCGGGGATCACGATTTCGAACGCGCGCTCTCGCTCGCGGCGAAGATCAAGGATCGGGCCATCAGGTCGGAGATGCAGGACCTCATCCATTTCACGGCGGCGATTGAACTCGCCGGGCGGGACCAATCGGATCGCGCTGAGAGGCACGCGCTGGCGATCGAGCATCCTGAACGGCTCGCCGTAGCCGTGGCGAACGTGCTCCCGAAGCTGAGCGATAAGATTCGCGCCGATGCCCTTCTCACGCAAGCTCAAGCCCGGATCGAGCGACTTCAAACGGGGGGAGCGAAAGGGCGCGCCCTCCTCTATCTGGTGGGGCCGGCGATGTCTCTCGATGTGGAGCATGGGCGATTTCTCCTCAATCGAGCGATCATCCTGTTGAACGCCACGAAGACGGATTTGAACGGGGCCGGTTCCGCCATCCGCGTTGAGACGGGAGAGTTCGCCACGGGTCGAGTCATCGGCTCCTCGGATCTGGCCACGGTTGTGATCGAAGCGTTCGCGAAGTTGACGGAGGCGGATCCCGAGCTGGTTCATGCTCCTTCCCTGGCGATGATGTGGGAGAGCGCGGAGATCAGAGCCATTGCACAAGCCGCCATCGCTCGGTCCCTCACGGAGAGGGCGAAGCGCCGAACCGATACCGGCCCGCCACAACGGCTCTGAACCGTCAAGTGGTGACGGACATCTCCCTATACCGGCGAGGCACATGTATGCCGAGGTATAATACCTCCCATCGTCCGAAAGAGACATGCGAGGTGCACCTGCTCCAAAGGAACTGAACGGATACATGGGGATTGACAGACAGACAGACAGTATACTTTAGCTACCATCCTGAATATCGGAGGTGCGGAGGTAGAGGCAATGAGGACGTTAATCGGTCGCGTGTGCGTCGGGGTCTTTGTCGCGATCCTCTTGGCGTTGAATCTCGTGGTCCTCTCATCCCCGGCGTCGGTGGAGCCGCAACAAAGGGCGACGGGGAGATGGGTAGATCTCGGAGGAGATCGCGGCGCCTGTGTGTGTCCAGATTGGTACGCTGGCTGTGAGTGCCTCCGAGAGGAAGTGCAGGAGTAACCTGCGGGCTGTAAGGTGCGAGACGTCTCATGAGGAGCGCCTGCGGTCAGGAGGGGAACCGGATTCGGCCTGAGGAGGCGAAAGATTGGAAACATACTCCCGGTGCGGGACGGGAGGGGTTGGGGAGAGGTCGGATTTTTCCTCGTCTCATCCTATGGGTGGTCGTGCTCTCTCCCCTATGGCCTCTCCCACCGCACGGCCTTGATGCTCGGAGCGCGCGGCAGGCTGCATCCGTAAGGGGTAATGAGGCTTTCCACAAGACCTTCGAGCCCGCCAAGGTGTACGTGCTGGAGAAGAAAGAGGGCGCGATCAGGCAGCTGGTCGTCGACAAGAGGGGATTCCTATGGGTCCGGGATTGGGAGGCGATCGAGAAATACGACTCCAAAGGGAAGCTCGTGAAGGTCATCGGGGGTAAGGGGAACAGCCCCGGACGATTCCTCCTGCTGATGGGGCTGGCCCTAGATGAAGACAGCAACCAGGTGTTCGCGGTTGATCTCCAGCAGCAGCGCGTTCATCTCTTCACTCAGGACGGTCAACTGCTGCGGTCATGGATCGTCACGCGCCCGGGCTACATGCCTCAGGAGATCGCGCTCGACAGGGCGCGTGGCTTTTACTACATGGGAGGCGCCCTCCCCTTGAAGACGGTGATCTCCGAGGGCAGTCTCCACGTGCACCAGTACAAATTGGGGACGAACGAATATGTGAGGTCCTTTCTGGAGACCGATCAAGCCGATCCCCGTATTCGGGAGAAGAACCTCTTCAGTTACCTCTATGTCTCCTCCCTCGATACGGATCCGGTAGGGAACGTGTACTGTACCATGGCCCCTGTTTACAAAATCTTCAAGATCGATCCCAGGCGACGGGTGATACGGGCCTTTCGAGGGAGGCATCGCTTTTACAAAGCGCCGCCGGTGTACGCTCGATCGGCATTGAAGCCCGAGGAGCTGAGCAAGCTTCGAAAGACCTGGACGCAAGTGGATCGAGTCGCCATCGTGCGCGGGAAGTTCGCCGTCTTGTCATTGGAGACGCACGAGCCGTTCCCTTATGGACTGGAGGTGTTCGATCTGAATGGCCGCGTCCTCAAGACCGACATCCTGACGGAAGGCCAATTGGTGGGGAAAGATCATGAGGGGAATCTCTATTTCGCCGTGATGCGCGATGGGAAATACGTGGTCGCCGCATATCGCCTGATGCTGGAGGAGCGCACCCGGCCGGCGCGAAAACGGCGGAGTTTGTAGAGCGCACTTCCAATGGGCCGGATTTCAGGCGACGTTCGATCTCGCATTCTCTTGCCGCTCAGCATCATCCTGACCCTTTTCAATCTTCTTCTCGCGCACCAGCTTCACGAACTCAAGCGCCATCTGCGGAGTCTCCCCTGGCATCCTTCTCCCACGGGGGTCTTCGATCTGCTGGAGAGATCGCGTGCTTGGAAGAACGTCCAAGAGATGGAGCGTCCCACAGAGATGCGCGCTCGGTTTCTTTGGGACCGAGCCTCTCGGAGGTTGAGCGGCGGTTCTTCGTGATGAGCATTCTTCGCTCCATTGGGAGGTGAGCGATGTTCACGCTGATCGCGAGGAAGGAGCTTTTAGAAGGCGTGCTCTCCTTCAAATTCACCCTCATCTTCCCGGCGATGGTGGCTCTGATCGCGAGCGGTCTTCTGATGGGGTTGAATGAATATCGGGCCCAGATGAAGGCCGGCCGCAGCGTGGCGCAGCTCAACCGAGAGCAACTCGAGCGATCCACGGACTGGAGCCAAGTCGGTCGGGAGGGGATCTTCGTCTTCAAGAATCCGAGCCCATTGGTGGTCTTCGCGATCGGGATCTCCGGGGTCATAGGGGAAATGGCCAAGATCGTAGACCACGATGTGCCCGTCCTGGGGAAAGGCCGTTTGACGACGACCCCGACGTTCACGCTGTTCGGAGGCTGGGATTTTCACTTCGTGGTGAAGATCGTCCTCAGCCTCGCCGCGCTCCTGTTCGCGTACGACCTCATATCCGGGGAGAAAGAGGCGGGGACCTTACGACTACTGCTCAGCCATCCCTGCCCCCGCAGTCGGCTGATTCTGGGGAAGGCCGTCGGTCGCTTTCTTCTCCTGCTGATGGCCTTCAGCCTCGCCTTCATCGCCGGCCTGATCCTCCTCTCGGTCAGCGGGGACCTGACCTATACGGCGGAGCAGCGCGTGCGTATCCTTTTCATCTTCCTCGGTTCCCTCGCATACATGGGGGCCTTCTTCGCCGTCGGCCTTCTGGCCTCCTGTCTCACGCATCAATCTATTGTGTCCCTGCTCCTCGCGCTGTCCATATGGATGCTGCTGGTGTTCGTCATCCCGAGAGCGAGCTTCTCGATCGCGAGTCTCCTGCATCCGATGTCCACCCCGGCGGAGTTCGAGGCCAGAAGGGCCGCCCTCGTCAAAGACATGGCGACCAAACTGACCCTGAGTCTGAACGAGCCGATGCAGCGATGGATGCGCCGTCCCTCCAGCG
>VAPR01001746.1_pt1 | contig 9989 bp, 9 predicted proteins | sample 3380701 | NCBI WGS metagenome assembly VAPR01 (sample SAMN11536904, study PRJNA540576) | hot springs metagenome | isolation source: hot spring wet sediment | place: Spain: Lobios | collected 2014-01
GGGGGGGGCCGATCCCCGCCACGCTGTGTAGCAGTGCGCGCCACAGCGGCCCCGGGGAGGCGCGCAGCGCCGCCAGCAACGCCTCGGGCTCAAGCTCGCCTGGCTTGGGGCGCGGGTCCGCAGGCGGCGGCGCGTACGAGAGGCCGGCCAGCAGGGGCCGCACCCGCGACCGCTGGGGTGGCACCGGCCGGGCCACGCCCACCACGCGGCCGTGGTGCACCAGGACGAGGTTCGCGTGCTTGCCCATGGGCTCCGCCACAAGACGCCACACCCCATCGGGCGCTTCGAAATCGAACTGCACCACCCGCTCGAAGAGGACGTGGTGGACTTGAACGAGTCGGGCCCCCGACAGCCGGGCGCGCACCAGGTCAGCGAAGGCGTGCGGTTCACCTCGGGCAGGGGCGCGCCACAGGTGCACCCGTGCCCACCGGGGATCCGCACTCACCAGCAGGGATCCCGCGCGACCATGCAGCACCACCTCGTGCGGCCCCCCGCTCTCCGCCCGCAAGACCCGCAGCGGGAGCAAAGGCTGCACCTCGCGAACCACCGCGGCCAGGACCACGCTGTCGAAGGTCGCCTCAGGTGCGGGTGGCATCCGGGCCTTATCATACTAGTGCCGGCTGGCGGGAGGGTGTCCGTGGTCCGCAGCATGACGGGGTACGGAGCGGGCGAGGCCCGCACCGACGGCGAGCGGTGGTTCGTGGAGGTGCGCTCCACCAACCACCGCTTCCTAGACGTGGTGGTGCGCCTGCCCAAAGACCTGGGGGCCCTGGAGGACCGGGTGCGGACCGCTGTGGCCTCGCGGGTGGTGCGCGGCCGGGTGGAGGTGTCGGTGGTTCGGGACACCTCGCGGAGGCCCAGGTCGGTCTTCGTGGACACCGACCTTGCCCGCCGCTACGGCCAGGCCCTGGAGGAGCTGCGGCAGGCTTTGGGCCTCCAGGAGGCGCTCAGCCTGTCCGCGATCCTCTCCCTGCCCGACGTGGTTCGGGTGGAGGAGCCACCTCAAGATGTGGAGGCCACCTGGGACGCGCTCAGGCCCGCGGTGGAGCAAGCTGTGGAGCAGTTCCTGTCCACGCGGCGGGCCGAGGGGGCGAGGCTGCAGGAGGAGCTCAGGAGTGGGCTGGCGCGGTTGGAGGAGTGGGTCGGCCGCGTGGAAGCGCGGGCACAGGATGTCCCGCGGACGTACGCGCAACGGCTGCGCCAGCGGGTGGCGGATCTGCTGCGGGCGCTGGAAGTGCCTCACCCTCCGGACGAGGCGCGGTTGGCCACCGAGGTGGCGGTCTTCGCGGACCGGTGCGACGTGCGGGAGGAGCTGGTGCGGCTGCGCAGCCACCTGGATCAGGCCCGCGCCCTTCTTGCGGAGGAGGACGGTGCGGTGGGCCGCAAGCTGGAGTTCCTCCTGCAGGAGATGGGCCGCGAGGTGAACACTGTGGGGTCCAAGGCCCAGGACCTGGAGGTGACCCGCGCGGTCCTCGAGATGAAGTCCGAGTTGGAGGCCATGCGGGAGCAGGTGCAGAACGTGGAGTGAGGCCATGGAGCCGAAACTCATCCACATCGGCTTCGGGAACATGGTGGCCGCACACCGTATCGTCGCCATCGTGAGCCCCGACAGCGCGCCCATCAAGCGCATCATCCAGGAGGCCCGCGAGAATGGGTCCCTCATCGACGCCACGTACGGGCGGCGCACGCGGGCGGTGGTGATCACCGACAGCGGGCACGTGGTGCTCTCCGCGGTCCAGCCGGAGACGGTGGCCCACCGGTTCCTGACCCGGGAGCCGGAGGAAGCCGCCGAACAGCGGTAGGGGCCACCGTGGACGCGCTCCAGACGAACACACCCGGGCGTTCGCCCCTGCAGGGTGAGGAGGGCTGATGATCGTCACCGTGAGCGGCCTCATCGCCAGCGGGAAGACCACCCAGGCTCGGGCGCTCGCGGCGCGTCTGGGGCTCAGGTACCTGTCCGCGGGTGAGGTGATGCGCCGGTGGGCTCAGGAGCGCGGGGTGAACCTGCTCCGCTTTTCGGAGATGGCGGAGCGGGACCACACCATCGACCGCGAGCTCGACCGGCTGCAGGTGGAGATGGCGCGGGAGGGGAATGCGGTGGTTGACTCCCGGCTGAGCGGCTGGTTCGTCCCCGCGGCGATGAAGGTGTGGCTGCGGGCGCCGCTGGAGGTGCGCGCGCAGAGGGTAGCGGAGCGAGAGGGCGTAGACCCCCGGGTGGCTTTGGAAGAGCTGCAGCGGCGGGAGGCCAGCGAACGCCGTCGCTACCGCGCCATCTACGGCATCGACCTTGACGACCTGTCGCCTTACCACGTGGTGGTGGACACGCACCGGTGGGCGCGGGACGAGGTGACCGCGGCCTTGGAGTCCCTCGCGCGGGCCCTGATGGAGCGGCCGGCGTGACGGACTTGGAGGTGGTGGTGGGCGTGTGCGGCGGCGTGGCCGCCTTCAAAGCCGCGGCGTTGGTGAGCGCGCTGCGCCGCGAGGGGGCGTTGGTGTCCGTGGTGCTCACCCGCTCCGCGCGGCGGTTCGTGGGCGAGGCCACTTGGAGGGCGCTGTCCGGCCGTCCCGTGCTCACGAGCCTGTGGGTGGGCGGTCACGAGCCCGAGCCTCACGTGGCCCTGGGGGAGCGGGCGGAGGCGGTGGTGGTGGCACCGGCGACCGCGCACACCATGGCTAAGCTGGCCCTGGGCCTTGCGGACGACCCCGTGTGCGCGGTGGTGCTCGCCACCCGCGCACCCGTCCTCTTGGCCCCGGCCATGGCGGAGCCCATGTGGCTGCACCCTGCCACGCAGCGCAACGTCCAGACCCTCCGGGAGTACGGATACCGGTTCGTGGGCCCGAAGTTCGGTCGGCTGGCCTCCGGGCGGGAGGGCTGGGGGCGGATGGCGGAGCCCGAGGAGATCCTCGAGGCCCTCCGCGGGCTGGTCCAGCCTGCCCGCAGCCCTTGACCCAGGTGTTCGCGCTGGTCCTTCCGGACGTGGCGGCTGGCTTCGCCGGCCCGCTTACCTACGCGCTCCCCCCCGAGCTCGGACCCGTCCACGTCGGTAGCCGCGTTTTGGTTTCGCTCGCGGGCCGGCCGGTAGCTGGGTGGGTGGTGGGCTTCGAGGAAGCACCGCCCGAGGCGGCGGTGGTCCCGGTCCGGGAAGTGCTGGAACGGGAGCCTCTGTTCGAGGCGGAGATGTGGGAGCTGTCGCGGTGGGTGGCGGACCGCTACCTGGCGAGCCCGCGCGACGCCGTGCGCTGCCTGGTGCCGCGAGCCGCCGTGACACGAATCCGGCGGGTGGTCCAGCTGGTGGCAGATCCGCCGCCTGAGGTGGTCGCGGGCGCGGGCGCTCTGGTGGAGCACCTCAGGGCAGGCCCGCAGCCGGAGCCGGAGGTTGTGAGGAAGTTCGGCGCTGCGTCGGTGCGCCGCCTGGAGCGCGCGGGCTACCTGCGGCGGGACGTCGTACGGGCTGCCCCGGAGGTGAAGCCCGCGCTGGAACGCCTCCTCCGCCTGGCGGTCCCCGCAGAAAGCGCCTGGCCGCTCGTGGACCGGTGGCGCCGCCGGGCGCCCAGGCGCGCGGCAGCGCTCGAGCGGTTGCTGCGCCAGGGGGAGGTGGCGCGGGCTGATCTCGCGGCCGCTGCGGGTGAAGCCGCGGTGCGAGCCCTCCTCTCCTCCGGCCTGGCTTCTGAGGTTGAGGTGGAGCGGGCCCGAGACCCCCTGCGGGAAAGCTACCGGGAGGCGGGGCCGGCTCCGCAGCTCACCGACGACCAGCAGGCCGCTCTCTCCGCCGTGGTGGGTGCGATGCGCGAGCGCGCCCACCGCGTGTTTCTCCTGCACGGCGTCACGGGGAGCGGTAAGACGGAGGTGTACCTGCGCTGCGCGGCCGAGGCGGTGGCGCAGGGAGGCCAGGTTCTCGTGCTTGTGCCCGAGGTCTCCCTGGCGCCCCAAACCGTGGCGCGGTTCCTGGGACGGTTCGGCGAGCGCGTGGCGGTGCTGCACAGCCACCTGGGGGAGGGCGAGCGCTACGACACGTGGAGGGGGCTGCGCCAGGGACGCTACGACATCCTGGTGGGTACACGATCCGCGGTGTTCGCGCCGCTCGCGCGCCTGGCCCTGGTGGTGGTGGACGAGGAGCACGAGGGTGCGTTCAAGCAGCCACAAAGCCCCCGGTACCACGCGCGGGAGGTGGCGGTGGAGCGCGCGCGGCGGGCCAGCGCCCCCGTGCTGCTGGGCAGTGCCACCCCGTCCGCGGAGTCGTTGTGGCTCGCCAGGGAAGGCCGGTGGGTCTACCTGCACCTGGGCCGCCGCGTAGGAGACCGGCCCCTGCCCGAGGTCCAGGTGGTGGACATGCGGTCGGAGGATCCCGGGTCTGTGTTCAGCCGCACCCTCCAGCAGGCGCTGCGCGCGCACCTGGCGCGGGGAGACCAGGTCCTCCTTTACGTGAACCGACGCGGCTACGCAGCCGCCCTGGTGTGCCGGGAGTGCGGGTATGTGCCGCGGTGCAGCCGTTGCGCGGTGTCCCTGACTTTCCACCTGACCAGCCGGACCCTGCGGTGTCACTACTGCGGGAGGATCCTGCGGGCGCCGAGCACGTGCCCCGCGTGCGGAGGAGTGCGCCTGCGGCCGTACGGGCCCGGGACCCAGCGGGTGGAGGAAGAGGTGCGGGCGCTGTTCCCAGGCCTCTCCGTTGCCCGCGCGGACCGGGACACGCTCAGCCGTCGCGGGGCCCACGCGCGCCTGGTTGACGCGCTGCGGAGAGGCGAGGTGCGCGTGCTGGTGGGGACCCAGGTGGTAGGCAAGGGGCTCGACCTGCCGGAGATGGGGCTGGTGGGGGTGGTCTCGGCGGACGTGGCGCTGTCCCTGCCGGACTTCCGCGCCGCGGAGCGGACCCTACAGCAGCTGGTGCAGGTGGCGGGCCGCGCGGGCCGCGGGGACCGCCCCGGCCTGGTGGTGGTCCAGACCTACCAGCCCGATCACCCCGCGGTGCGCGCCGCAGCCTCCCACGACGTGCTGGGGTTCTACCACTCCGAATGGGCGGAGCGCCGCCGGCTGCGCTACCCGCCGTTTGCCACTCTCGCCCGGGTGCTGGTGCAAAGCCCGCGGGAAGCCGATGCGGAAGCCGCGGGGCGCGCCCTGGCCGGGCGGCTTGAGGGCGTGGAGGTGCTGGGCCCGGCGCCGGCCCCGCTCAGCCCCCTGCGGGGCCACTACCGCTGGCACCTGCTGGCGCGCGGAGATCAGGGCGAACCCCTGCGCTGGGCGCTGCGCTCGGCCCTTGCCCGCTGGCGTCCCCCCGCAGGCGTGCGGGTGGCGGTAGACGTGGATCCGCTGGAGATGCTGTAGACTCGGAAGCGGACGTGCGGATCCTGACGCTCAACGGACCCGGCGGCGCCATCCTGCGGCGCAAGGCGCGCCCGGTGGGGCGCGTCACCCAGGAGGTGGTGCGCCTCATGGACGAGATGACCGAGACGATGCGCGCGGCACCCGGAGTGGGTCTCGCCGCGCCCCAGGTGGGCCGTAGCCTGCGGGTGGTGGTGGTGGAGTACGACGGACGGCTGTACCAGCTGGCGGACCCGGAGATCGTGCACCGGGAAGGGAGGGAGCTGGGGCGGGAAGGGTGCCTTTCGCTGCCGGGGATCCTGTGCGACGTATGGCGGGACAGGCGGGTGGTGGTGCGCGGGAAGAGCCGACGGGGGCGCAGTGTGACCGTGGACGCGGAGGGGTGGCTTGCGCGGATCTTCCAGCACGAGGTGGACCACCTGGACGGTATCCTCATCACAGACCGCGTGGAGAGTCCAGAACACATCCACCGCGCAGACGAAGCGGACCTCGTGAGCGAGGTAGTCTGATCCACGCACCGAGGTCCCGAGGAGAAGTGAGCGCCACAGCTCACTTCCTGCCCCCGGCCGGCAGGCCGCGAGGACGGCGGAGCGGATGAGGGTTCTGTTCTTCGGAACGCCGCGCTTCGCCGTTCCTTCGCTGGAGGCGGTGGTCGGCCGGCACGCCGTGGTGGCGGTGATCACCCAGCCGGACCGGCCCGCGGGCCGGGGCCGACGACCCACCCCACCCCCCGTGGCGTTGCGCGCCCGCGAGCTCGGGCTGCGTGTGCTGCAACCCCAACGTCTGCGGGACGTACGGGAGGAGCTGGAAGGGCTCCAGGCCGATGTGGGCGTGGTGGTGGCGTACGGCAAGCTCCTCCCAGGCTGGTTGATCTCCCTCCCGCGGCAGGGCTGCATCAACCTCCACCCCTCTCGCCTTCCGCGCCACCGGGGGGCTTCCCCGATCCAGGCCGCCCTCCTGAGCGGGGACCCGGTGACCGGCGTGAGCGTCGTGAGGGTCACCGAGGACCTGGACGCGGGTGAGATCCTGGCACAGCGAGAGGTACCGATCCGGGCGGACGACACCGCGGGCACGCTCGCGGAACGCCTGAGCCGGGAAGGTGCCCAGCTTCTGGTGGAAGTGCTGGACGCGCTGGAGGCCGGAGAGGTCAGCGGAAGACCCCAGGATCCCCGGGAGGCCACGTACTGCGGCAGGCTCACCAAGGGCGACGGCTGGATCCGCTGGGATCAGCCCGCACACGCCGTGGAACGACACGTGCGGGCCATGGACCCCTGGCCCGTGGCCTACACCACCCACCGGGGCACACCACTTCGGGTGTGGCGGGTGCGGCTGCTCGAAGGCGAGGAGGGCCCCGCGGGTCAGGTGCTCCGGGTGACGCGGGATGGCTTCGTGGTGGCGGCAGGCTCTGGTGCCGTGGAGGTACTGGAGGTCCAGCCCGCCTCGGGCAGGAGGATGCCGGCCGCGGACTACGTCCGCGGCCACCACGTCCGGGTGGGTGAGCGGCTCGGCGAGGGTGGCCCTCTGGTACAATGATGCGCGGAGGTGTCGGCGATGATGTTCTACGGGGGACCGCTGTTCTGGCTCGCGCTCCTGGCTTTCGGATTCGCCCTGTGGGCGCAGTTCCGCGTCATGGGGACCTTCCAGCGGTTCAGCCGCGTGCCCGCGGGCGTGGGTCTCACGGGTGCGGAGGCGGCTGCTCGCATCCTGGAGGGCGCGGGGCTGTGGGACGTGCGCATCGAGCCCGTGCGGGGCATGCTCTCCGACCACTACGACCCGCGCACGCGGACCCTGCGGCTTTCGCCCGAGGTGTACGGCACGGCTTCCGTGGCGGCCTTAGGAGTGGCGGCGCACGAGGCGGGCCACGCCCTCCAGCACCACGAGAACTACGCCCCCTTGGCGCTCCGCAACGCCATCGTGCCCGTGGCGGGCATCGGGTCGCAGCTGGGCATCTGGCTGTTTGTGATCGGCATGTTCCTGGGGCAGACGGGCGGCCTGCTCATGGACCTGGGGATCCTGCTGTTCCTTGGTGTCGTGGCCTTCACCCTGATCACCCTGCCCGTGGAGTTCGACGCGAGCCGCCGGGCGGTGTTGGCCCTCCAGGCGAACGGCCTCGTGACGCCACGGGAGGCGGAGGGGGTGCGCGCGGTGCTGGGCGCGGCTGCCCTCACCTACGTGGCGGCGGCGGCAAGCGCCATCGTGGAGTTGCTGAGGCTCGTGGCGATCCGGAACATGTCCCGGGAGTGAGGCCCCAGGAAGGTGACGGGCGCCGAAGGCCGCGCACCCGCGCGGCCTTCGGCGTCTTCGGACCGGCACACACCGGCCGCGAGGCGGCGCTGTGGATCCTCCTCCGGGTGGAGGGGGAGGGGGCGTTCGCAAATGTCCTGCTCACTCGGAGCCTCTACCGGTGGGACCTTCCCCGCGGCGAGGCGGAGCTCGCCAGCGAGCTCGTGCTCGGGGTGCTGCGCTGGCGGGGGCGCCTCGATTGGACGCTGGAGCACCTGCTGGGCCGGCCCGTGGACGCCTTACCGCTCCCTATCCGGGAAGTGCTGCGCCTGGGCGCCTACCAGGTCCTGTTCCTGCAGCGCGTGGCGCCCGCCCTGGCGGTGAGCTCCAGCGTGGACCTCGCCAAGCGTGTGGGCCACGCGGGAACCGCGGCGCTGGTGAACGCGGTCCTGCGGCGTCTGGTGCGCGAGGGGGAGGCACCGCCTCCCGCCGCGGAGGACCACGCCCTCGCGGTGCGAACCAGCCACCCCCTCTGGCTCGTGAAGCGCTGGGTGGAACGGTGGGGACTGGAGGAAGCGCAAGAGCTGTGCGAGGCTAACAACCTGCCCCCTCCTGCCCACGTGCGGGTGAACACCCTGCGAGCCCGGCCAGAGGAGGTGGCCCGGCAGCTGCGGGAAGCCGGCGCGGACGTGGAGCCGGGAGCGCTGCCGGAGTCCCTGTACGTTCGCGGGGCGCTCGAGGCCCGCCTGCGCCTCGAGGCGGAGGGGTTCATCAGCCCCCAGGACGAGGCGGCCATGGTGGCCGCGCGGGCGGTGGACCCTCAACCGGAAGAGCTCGTGGTGGACGCGTGTGCAGCTCCAGGCGGCAAAGCGACACACCTAGCGGCGCTCATGCAGAACCGCGGGCGGATCATCGCGGGCGACGTAAACCCCCGCAAGGTGGAGGCGCTTCGCCGAAGGGCCGAGCGCTGCGGGGCCACCTGCGTGGAGGCGCGGCGGATAGACGCCCGAGAGCTGGACGTGCGGGGTGCGGATCGGGTCCTGGTGGACGCACCGTGCACCGGGCTTGGGGTGTTGCGGCGCAGGCCCGAGATCCGGTGGCGGGTCCACCCGGAAGACCTGGTGGCGGCTGCGACCCGGCAGAAGGAGATCCTGGGCGGTGCGGCCCGGGCGGTGCGGCCGGGTGGGGTGGTGGTGTACAGCGTCTGCTCCACCGAGCCTGAGGAGGGGGAGGCGGTCGTAGAATGGTTGCTGGCCACGGGCGACTACACGCCCGCGCCCTTCGCCGTGCCCTGGAAAGGGGGGATGCTGCGGTCGGAGCCGGACGGCTCCCTGCGGCTGCTCCCGCACCGACACGGAACGGACGGATACTTCATAGCGAGGCTTCGCCGTCGATGAAGGACCGACCGGACCTGCGCAGCCTGTTCCAGGAGGAGCTGGAGTCCTGGGTGGCGGACCTGGGTGAGATGCGCTACCGGGGCCGCCAGATCGCCCGCTGGGTGCACGGCCACGGCGCCCGCGATTTCCTGGCCATGACCGACCTCCCCCTGGACTTCCGCCGCAGACTCGCAGAACGCGCGGGGCTCACGGCCCTCCGGGTCGTCCGGTCCACCACCTCCGCCGACGGGTCCACGACCAAGTTCCTGCTGGCCTGCGGGGATGGCAGCACCGTGGAGAGCGTGTGGATGCGGTATGCGGACGGCCGGCGCAGCGCGTGCGTGTCCACCCAGGTGGGCTGCGCCATGGCGTGCACCTTCTGCGCCACCGGGCTCGCGGGCTTCCTGCGCAACCTGACCGCGGGCGAGATCACCGACCAGGTGCACGTCATGCAGCAACAGACCGGTGAGCGGGTCACGCACGTGGTGTTCATGGGGATGGGAGAACCCCTGGCGAACCTGGACGCCACCCTGCGGGCAATCCAGCTGCTCAACGCGCCCTACGGGCTTCGGGTGGGGATGCGGCGGATCACCGTGTCCACGGTGGGCCTTGTGCCGCAGATCCTCCGCCTCGCGGACCTGGGGATGGGCTTCACCCTTGCCGTGTCCCTGCACGCGCCGGACGACGACCTGCGCCGGACGCTGGTGCCCATGGCGGCTCGTTTCCCCATGGACGAACTCCTCGCGGCGTGCGCGCGTTACGCCGAGCGCACCGGCAGGCGGGTCACGTTCGAGTACGTGCTGCTGGAGGGCGTCAACGACGAGGTCGACCACGCGCGCCGCTTGGGCAGGAGGCTTGCGGGGATGGGGGCGCACGTGAACCTCATCCCGTGGAACCCGGTCCCCGGGCTCCCGTACCGGCGGCCACACCCGGAGCGCGTGCGGCGCTTCGCGGAGGTGTTGCGGGGGGCGGGGATCCCCACCACGATCCGCGTGGAGCGCGGTGTGGACATCCTGGCAGCCTGCGGCCAGCTCCGGGAGGCCCACGCGCCGGGCCGCGCGGCGCGCCGC
>VAPR01001747.1_pt1 | contig 9987 bp, 10 predicted proteins | sample 3380701 | NCBI WGS metagenome assembly VAPR01 (sample SAMN11536904, study PRJNA540576) | hot springs metagenome | isolation source: hot spring wet sediment | place: Spain: Lobios | collected 2014-01
GTTGATATAAGTGATTTACTTGGAGGAGATACATCTATTATAGAAGGTTTATCATTCAAAGATTTGTTAGAAGAATAAGGAGGAAACGTTATGTTCATAGATACTAAGAAAAAAGAAATTAATGTAAAAATCGTTTATTATGGTCCTGCTTTATCTGGTAAAACTACAAATTTAAAAGTTATTTATGCCAAACTAAATCCAAAGTTTAGGGGGGAACTTGTAACTGTTGATACAAAAGGTGAAAGAACACTTTATTTTGATTTTCTTCCTGTTGAAATTACACTTGCAGGTGGGTTTAAAGTAAAATTTCATATTTATACTGTTCCCGGTCAAGTGTTTTATAGAGCTTCAAGAAAACTTGTCTTGAAAGGTGCTGATGGTGTTGTCTTTGTAGCAGATTCTTCAGTAGAAAGGAGAGAAGCAAATATACAAATTATGCAAGAACTTTCAGAAACACTTGAAGAGCAAGGAACACCTCTTGGGACAATTCCTATTGTTTTGCAATATAACAAGAGAGATGTTCCTAATGCTCTTGATGTTGAAACACTTCAAGCTGACTTGAACTATCTGAATGCTCCTTATTTTTTGGCAGTTGCAAGTCAAGAAAAAGGGGTCTTTGAAACGCTTGATGCTATTGTTAAGCTTGTTATTAAGAAATTAACGAGTAAAGCGCCTGTATGAGTATTACATCAATTGGAAGTTTAATTGATTTGAGCTCTGATATCTTGTTGGAACTTGATAACAACTATAATGTTAAAATTTCAAATAGGAAATTTAAAGACTATTTTGGGGATATTACTAATTTTCTTTTGATTTTTCCAGAATCTTATAGAGATGCAGTGTTAAAACTTATTGAAAATGTTAAAAAGACACTTTCACCTCTAAATATAAGGATTCCTGTTATAACAAGGGAAAAACAAGAAATTGTCTATCTTAAAGTTTTTCCAATTGAAAAAGGAATTCTTGTTTCAATAAGACCTCAAAAAGTTTCAAGTATTACAGAAGATATAATAAACGCAATTGATTACGGGGTTATTTTAGTTTCAAAAGAAGGTTTTTTAATTTACTCTAATAATTATGCTAAAAATTTTGAGAATTATCAAAATGAAATTATAAAAAGCGCTTTAAAAAAACAAGATAAAACATTTGAATTAAATATAAAAGATAAGGTTTTTGAGATTATTCAAAAGGACTTTGAAAGGAAAGTCAGTGGAAAAATTATATTATTTAGAGATATTACACAGATTAAGCGAATGCATGACTTGATGTCATTAGTTGATAGATTAAGTTCAGTTGGTTTAATTGCTGCATCTATTGCTCATGAGATTAAAAATCCTCTTACAAGTATAAAGGTTTTAGCTCAAACCTTAGCTAATGATTTAAGTAATGACAAAAAAGAAATTGCTTTAAGAATATCAAGGCAAATTGATAGAGTAAATGAGTTAATTTCAAAACTTTTGATATATACAAAACCTTCAAAATCAAAACCAATTTACATAAATCCAATTGAAGTTATTGAAGAGGTTGAAGGAATTCTATATGGTCAAATTTTAAATAAAAAAATTAAATTTTATAAAGATGTTAATCAAAATATTGAAATTTTTGTAGATCCAAAAGATTTGCAACAGATACTTCTAAATTTAATTCTTAATTCAATAGATGCAGTAGATGAAGGTGGCTATATAAAAGTAGAAGTTGGATTATCAGGAATTGTATCAAATGAATTAGAACCTTTTGCTTACATTAAAGTTATTGATAATGGGATAGGTATTCCTTCTGATAAATTGAAGGAAATTTTTTATCCATTTTGGACTACAAAAAAGGGTGGAACTGGTCTGGGTTTATTTGTAGTTCATAAACTTGTTAAAGATAATGGGGGTATGATAGAGGTGGAGAGTGAGTTAAATCGTGGAACTGTATTTACTTTATACTTTAAAGGGAGGGTGAAAAATGAGAAAAATAATGATAGTAGATGATGAAGAAGATATTGTCTTAGGTCTATCAAGGTTTTTAAAGAAAAATGGATATGATGTTGTTTATGAAACAAGTCCTAAAAAAGCCTTAGATTTACTTTCAGCAGAACCAAGTGACATACTTATAGCGGATGTTAAGATGGATGAAATGTCAGGATTAGAATTAATAAATGAAGCAAGGAAGAAAAACCCAGATATAAAAATTATTATTATGACTGCAAGAGGTTCGGAGGAGATTGAGAGAATCAGTTATGAAAGAGGTGCCCTTGAATATCTTGAAAAACCATTTGATGTTGAATATCTTTTAGAAGTTCTTAAAAAGATAGAAACTGGTGGATTTAAAGGTGTTGTTAAAGAACTTAGTCTTATTGACTTTCTTAACATATTACATATGGAGAGGGCATTAGCGGTTGTGAATGTTACATCTGCAACAGGAATTGGTAAAATATATTTTCAAGATGGTGAGATTATCCATGCTCAATTTATTAATCTTGAAGGAGTAGATGCTTTAAAGGAGATACTTAATCTGAAAGGTGGTTCTTTTAGTGTAGAGAGAAATGTAAAACCTCCAAAGGTAACCATTAAGAAAGCATTTAACAATCTAATGCTTGAATTATTTGCTAAAACTGATGAAGAAGTATCAGAAATTGAAGTTGAAGAGTTTAGTATAATTAGCCAAATTAAAAAAATTTCTGATGAAATTTATCAGAAGCTTGATAAGGAAATATCTTCATTATTTAGCTTTGATACTAATTTAAAAAGTTTTGGTATATACGATATTGATGGCAATGTTTTATATTTAAGGGGCGAAAATTTTGGTTCTCTTGTTTCGGAAATTTCAAAAATTAAAGGTTTTAGTGAATGTTCAATTGAAATTGAAAATAATAAAATTATTTATATAAAGAAAGAAGATGATAATTTCTTTGTTATTGAGATTTCAAATACATCTTTATCTCTTATAAAAGTTAGATTTTCAAGGACGATAAATAGTTTAAGAGAAATTATAAAAGGAGGAAAGTGATATGGAAAAAATACAACAAATACTGAGAAATCTTTCTCAAGAGCTTCCGGGTTATGTCGCGGGTGCTATTGTGGAGGGTGAGGAAGGACTTACGGTTGTTGAAGAAAGAAAAGTTCCTGATGTAGATGTCCAAGTAAGTGCTGCTTATAGTGTTGAATCTTTGAGGTTTCAGGAAAGGATTGTTAGTTCTTTGAACAGCTCTGATAAACCGAAATTTATATTGTCAATAAGCAATAATTATTTAATAATTACTCAGCCTATAAACAATAGCAATTTTTATTTACATATAATAACAAATAGGGAAAAAAGCTCGCTTGGAATAATAATTGCTTTACTATCAAGATACGAGCAGATTCTAAACAAAGCTATTTCTGATTGGGTTTTATGAGGGGTAGAGCTTATGGAATAACTGATTTGGGAAAAAAAAGACCTAAAAATGAAGATTTTTTTGCTATGGATCCTTCAATTGGATTGTTTATTGTTGCAGATGGACTTGGTGGAAGAATGTCTGGTGATAAAGCTAGTTATGAAGCAACTCAAACATTTATTGAAAAATTAAAAAATTTAATTGGTTATTATGATGATCCAAAGTTAATACTTGAATCTGCGTTTAAGGAAGCCAGTAAAAGGGCTTATGAAATAAGCAATTCTGATGAATATTATGGAGCAATGACAACATTTACCGCTTTATTTTTGTATAAATCTAAATTTTATATTGTTCATGTTGGTGATACAAGGGTTTATTTATTAAGAGCAAATAAATTTTTTGTCCAATTAACAGAAGATGACACCCAGGCTCAAATTCTTGTAAAGAAAAAAGCATTATCTCCAAAGGAAGCAGAGGTTCATCCTTCAAAGCATGTTCTTACAAAGGCTCTTGGCCATAAACCACTTATAAAACCAAAATTATACATAGGAAATGTAATGAATAACGATAAGTTTTTGTTATGTTCTGATGGACTATATATTTATTTCTCAAATGACGAATTGAAAGAAATAATAAAAAAATATAAACCAAAGGAAGCTGTTGAAATTTTAATAAAATTAGCAAACGATAGAGGGGGTGAAGATAATATAACCGCTATTGTCGTTGAAATAATGAAAAGTGATAATTCAATTTTTGGACAGATAAAAGCACTTCTTGAAGTCGCTTTCAAAAAATAACTTTAAAATTTTCGTCCTATGATATGGAATGAAGAAGTCTTTAGAATGTATGATATAAGGGGAATTTCTGGAATTGATATAGATGAGGAATTTGCTTATAAGCTTGGGCTTGCTTATGGTTTATATGTTGGGGCAAGTGGGAATGTAAGCGTTGGAGGGGATGTTAGATTAACTACTGAGAATTACAAAAAAGCTTTAATTGATGGATTAAGAGATAGTGGATTGAATGTAATAGATATTGGAACAGTTCCAACACCTCTTATGTACTTCTCATTATTCCATATTGATGTAATAGGTGGGATACAGGTTACAGCAAGTCACAATCCAAAAGAATATAACGGATTTAAAATTGCTATTGGTAAAGAAACAATTTATGGAGAACAAATTCAAAAACTGAAAGAAATTATGAAGAGTAATGTGATTAAGTCAAAAATTAGAGGTAATTATCAAAAATTAGATATAACTCAAATTTACATAGATTTTATAAAAAAGAAATTTAAATTTCAAAGAAATTTTAATATTGTAGTTGATACAGGTAATGGTGTTGTAGGACCAATAGTAAAGGATATTTTTGAAGCTTTAAATATAAAATTCAAGGGGATTTTTATTGAACCTGATGGTTCTTTTCCGAACCATCTCCCTGATCCAACAGTTGTAGATTATATGAAATGGGCAATTGAGGAAGTAAGATGTAATAACTACGATGGAGCTTTTGGTTATGATGGAGATGGTGATAGAATTGGAGTTATTGATGAGAAAGGAAATCTTGTTTTTGGTGATAAGATAACTGCCATTATTTCAAAAGGAATTATTAAAAAATATAAAAATCCTAAAATTATTCTTGATGTAAAGTGTTCAAAAGGTGTTATTGAATATATTAAAATATTAGGAGGTGAAGTAATTTTATATAAAACTGGACATTCACTTATGAAAGCTAAACTTAAAGAATTAGACAGTCCTCTTGCTGGTGAAATGAGTGGTCACATCTTTATAAAAGACGATTTCTTTGGATATGACGATGCTATTTATAGCTCTCTTAGATTTTTAAAGGAAATTGAAATATCAAATAGGAGTTTTTATGAAAATTTTGAAGAAATTCCGTTTTATTATTCAACACCAGAAATTAGGGTAGAGGTGGATCCTGAAAATAAAAAGTTTGAAATTGTAAATGAAATGGTAAGAATTTTTAAAGAAAAAAATTATAATGTAATAGATATTGATGGAGCGAGGATAGAATTTGATGATGGTTTTATATTAATTAGAGCTTCAAATACTCAACCAGTCTTAGTTTTAAGATTTGAGGCAAAAACGAAAGAAAAGTTAGATTATTATCAAAATGTTTTGTATGATGAACTTAAAACGTTTAAAAACTTTGTAAGAATTCCTTGATCTATCCATTTCTTTTACTATTTTTTATTCTGATTATTGTAAAATTATTCACCATTGGTATTTTTGTTGATGGAATGACTTATGCGAGTATATCAAGAAATTTAGCGGAGGGCTATGGTTCTTATTTCAAACCACTTTATACGCTTACAATTTATAATGAATTTTATGAACATCCACCACTTCAATTTATTCTAGAAAGTTTGTTTTTTAAAATTTTTAAAGATCACTTTTGGACTGAAAAGTTATATTCCGTAATAGTAGGATTTTTGAGCCTTATTTCTTGTTCTATTATTGTTAGGATAATTAACAAATTTGAAAATTTAAATTTACCTCCTTTTTCTGTTCCATTTATTCTTATTTCAATTCCATTAACATCGTGGATTATTTTAAATAATATGCTTGAAAATACACTTGTTCTTTTTCTATTATTATCTTTTATTTTCTTGTTGCTTTCAATTTACAAAAATCAATTATTTTCAATAATTTCAGGATTCTTTTTATTTCTTTCATTTTTTACAAAAGGTCCTGTTTGCTTGTTTATTATCATTTTCCCATTCTTATACATCAGAAAGCTTTCCCTTAAAAATATTTTTATCATTGTTTTTCTTCTTTTAATTGGATTTTTGATTTTCTTCTTTAATGAAAATATTTTTAATTATCTTAAAATTTACTTTGAAAATCAAGTTTTAAATAGTGTTCTAGGGCACCGTGAAATCGTAGGAAATAGGTATGATCCAATTCTAAAAACAATTAAGGAAATTGTTATCCCATTTTTGTTTCTTTTTATAATTTCTATTTTAAAGCATTTGAAAATTCATTTTGATAATTTAACAAAAAAATTTTTTATTCTTTCTATATTTGCTATTTTACCGCTTACAATAAGTCCAAAGCAAATGGATTGGTACGTTTATCCTTCATTCCCCTTTTTTTCTATAACGATTTCTCTAATTTTCAGAGATGCATTTTATGAAATTGAAAAAATTTTTAAAATTAATTTAGTAAAAATTCTTTCAATTGCTATTTTAGTTGTATGTGTATTAATTTCAATTAAAAATTATGGAAAAATTTCAAAATATCAAGAATTTCATACTGATTTTAAGGGTTTTAAGCCATTAACTCAAAAAATTGTAGGTATTTGTCCAAAAAATTTAATAAATGATTGGGTTTTAATAGCACTTTCACAAAGATATTTAAAATTTAGTTTTGATTTGAGTGTTGATAGTATTATTTTTTCAACAAAAAATTGTAATTTAGAATGTTCAAAAATTTATCCTTTAAATTACAAAAACTATTACATATGCTATAGTTCAACTTTAAAATTTTGACACTATGTTAAATGATATTTATAAAGAAGTTGAAGAAAGAATGAAAAAAGCGGTAGAAACTTTTAAATTGGAAATTATGAAGATAAGGACTGGTAGAGCTACACCTGCTATTCTTGAGTCAATAAGAGTTGATTATTATGGTAGCAGAATTCCAATAAATCAGATAGCATCAATTTTAGCACCAGATCCAAGGCTTTTAATTGTTCAACCATGGGATCAAAATGCAATTGGTGATATTGAAAAGGCAATTAAGTCTTCGGGACTTGGTTTAAATCCACAAATTGAAAAAGGGGTTATAAAAATTCCAATACCTCCTCTTTCAGAAGAAAGAAGGAAGGAATTAATAAAACTTGTTCAAAAATTAGCAGAAGATAGTAGAGTTGCAATAAGAAATATAAGAAGAGATGGAATGGAAAAAATTAAGAATTTGGAAAAAGAAAAGAAGATATCTGAGGATGATAGAAAATCTGCTGAAAAGAAAATACAAGAATTAACTGACAGATACGTATCAGAGGTGGATAAAATTTTGTCAAATAAAGAAAAGGAAATTTTGGAAGAGTGATAACAATAAAAACTGAAGAAGAAATTAGTAAAATTAGAGTAGCAGGGAGAATAATAGCAGAGTTTTTAAAAGAAGTTGAAAAAATTTTAAAACCAGATTTGGATAGTTCTGAAATTGAATTATTTGCTATTGAATTTGTTAGAAAAAAGGGAGGTGAGTTAGCATTTAAAAATTATAAGGGATTTCCAAGTTACATTTGTGTTTCTATTGATGATGAAATTGTTCATGGAATTCCAAGAAAAGGTAAAAAGTTACCAAAGAATGGACTTGTAAAAATTGATATAGGTGTTAAATACCAAGGATATTTTGCTGATGGAGCTTGGACATATATTATTGGAAATGTTCCATTTAAAGTAATAAAACTTGTTGAAATAACAAAATTAGCATTATATAAAGGAATTGAAAAGGCAGTTGAAGGAAATAAATTATCAGATATTTCAAAAGCAATAGAAAGTACAGTTAAACCATATGGTTTTGGTATCCCTAGGAATTTGGTTGGACATGGTATAGGATATGATATTCATGAGGAACCAAATGTTCATAACTATTACAATCCACCTGATGATGAAATTATTTTAAAGGAAGGTATGGTTTTGGCAATTGAACCAATGATAACATTAAGAAGTCATAAAACAATTGATGATAAAGATAAATTTACTGTAAAAACAGCAGATGGCTCTCCATCTGCCCACTTTGAACACACAGTTGTAGTACGAAAAAACAAAGCAGAAATTCTAACGGAGATTTAATGCTTATAGCAGGTTTTGAGAATATTGATGAATTAAAATATCTAATTAAAATAGAAATTCCTGGAATTTTTATTGGTTCTTGGATAGCTAATGAACCAAAGGTTTATGAAATTATAATGGAAAGCAATTATAAAGGAATTATCGCAACAGATAATGAGGGTGGATATGCAAGTTGGATTGTGAAAGATATTCCAAGTCCAAAAGAACTTTCAAATTTGAATCCTTATGATTTTTATTCAATTATTTACAATATGGCTTTAAAACTAAGGGAACATTATATAAATTTAAATTTTGCTCCTGTTGTTGATTTGTATGATCCTATAAATGCAGTAATTGGGAAGAAAAATAGAGCATTTTCAGAAGATCCATATAAGGTAATTTTTTATTCAAGTTTATTTATTAAAGCTCATAGTGATGTTGGTATAAAGAATTGTATTAAACACTTTGTAGGTCAAGGTAGGGCTATTGGTGATCCTCACTATAAAAAAAGTATATTTATTGGTGGTCTTAAAGATTTAAGGAAAGATTTACTTCCATTTATGTTTTTTATAAAAATGGGTATTGAGTACATTATGACCGCACATGTTTTTGTTCCTTCAATTGATAAAGAGAAACCCATAACACTTTCAAGATTTTTTATAATAGAACTTTTAAGAAATTTACTCTCTTATAGAGGTAAAATTATAACTGATGACTTGAATATGAATGCAATAAGAGAAAACTTTGATATTATTGATGCAGTTAAAATAGCTAAAAGTTTAACAATTGATTACGTTTTAATATCAAGAGGTATAGAAACAATTGAAAAGGTTTATAAATTTTTAAAGTTTAATTATTAAGCGGAGAGGGAGGGATTCGAACCCTCGTCCCAGCTTTTGGCTGGGAAAAGGTTTAGCAAACCCCCGCCTTCGACCGCTCGGCCACCTCTCCTTAAAGCGGAGGGGAGGGGACTCGAACCCCTAAGGGGCGCAATGCCCCGGTGGATTTCAAATCCACTGCCTTACCAATTCGGCGCACCCCTCCTTCCAGCAAGTTTAAAATTTTAAAGCTTGTTTTTATCGGATTTGTCCCTTTACTTCCTTTTTGCTCCCGTTTATAATTATAAGTTTTTGCTTCTCTCTGAAAATTATTATAATATCAAGAATTTTGAGATTGTTTATAAGGGAAGAATTTATTTTTTTAGAAATGATATAAGTTCATTTTCACCAACTCAGTTATCTTCAAGATTTTATTATAATTACAAAATCAATAAAATCACTATTTTTGTTGAACACTTTTGTGAAAATACAATTAATTATAAACCTTATGACATCAAAAGATACGATATTTTTGGAATAAAATATAAAAATTTTGGTATCGGATGGACTTTTAATAAAAGATATGTTGATTATGAGTATTGGCTCATTTTTAATTTTTATTATTTTTTGTTTAAAGGTGAAATATATTTTGGAATTAGTGAGAATTTAAAGAAATTTTATCCATTTTTTTCAATATGGCTTTTGAATATATCAGGTTTTGAAACATTTTATAATCCAAATAGTGCGGATACATTAAATCTGAAAGAAATTCCTTCTGAAAATCCATTAAAATTATTTTTATTTGGTTTGGGCTTAGGTCTAAAACCAATAAGAGCTAATTTTGAAATTAATAAATTTATACCAATAAACGATTATATTTATAATTTCAATTACAAATACCAAGTTGATTTTAACTTAAAAGAAAAACTTTCAATATCCTTTTATTTAAATGCTAATTCAGTAACGCAATTAATTTATCCAAAATGGTTAATTTTGAGTTTAAAAAT
>VAPR01001611.1_pt1 | contig 9981 bp, 11 predicted proteins | sample 3380701 | NCBI WGS metagenome assembly VAPR01 (sample SAMN11536904, study PRJNA540576) | hot springs metagenome | isolation source: hot spring wet sediment | place: Spain: Lobios | collected 2014-01
TGCAAAAAGGGCTGCAGTTGGTCGTGGACGGAACGGAACCCGAAGTCGTGCAGGCCGTCTTGGAAAGTGAATTGGCAGCGTGGGAAGAGAGAGAAAAAGTTGGTGAGGGGTTGTTCACGGGAATGGGAGGTTATGCCCCGACGATGGGCATTATGGGCGCCGTGTTGGGATTGATGCACGCCCTCGGTCAGTCCGACGATCCCAAAAAGATGGCCCATGCCATCGCTGTTGCCTTCGTTGCAACCCTTTACGGCGTCGGCTTTGCGAACCTCGTTTGTTTGCCTCTGGCAGGAAAACTCAAAGCGCGCTTGGCGGAACGACGCGTCCTCTACGAAATGACGATAGCAGGCATCTTGGCAATTCAAGCCGGCGAAAACCCCAGGCTGGTCGCCGAGAAGTTGGCGTCCTACTTGCCCCCATCCGAGCGGTCAAAGATCACCGAGCAACCTGTCGGAGCCGCCGCGTGAGGACATCGGGTAAGCGGATGGGTTAGGCAGTCGGCAAATCGGCAGTAGGCAGGTGACAAGAGATGGCGACGATGGCAAAACGACGGCACGCTGAAGGCGAAGGTGGGGGCGGTCACGAGACCGCTGGAATGATGCGTTGGCTCATCACCTACGCCGACATGATCACCTTGCTGCTAGCACTATTCATCATGCTCTACGCCATCAGCAACTTGGATATCCAGCGATTCAAAGCGCTCATGGAAGAGTTTCAAGCCTTGTTCGGTAGTGGTGAGGCATTGATGCAAGGTGGACGGGGGATGTTGAAATTCGGTGACCCTGAAAGCCGTCGCCCTCTTGTCATCCCCTTGCTCCCTGGCAAAAAGCCAGAAATGCACGATGAGGAAGAAGTCATAGAACGCTATGTGGAGCGGGAACATTTGGAAGGCAAGGTGTTAGTGCATCGCGAGGAGAGGGGACTGGTCATCAGCCTTCTCACGGACGGTGTCTTTTTCGCCAAAGGCAGCGCCTCTCTATCGCCCGACGCTCAAAAAGTGCTTCGCGATATAGCGCCGTTGATCATCCGCTCAGGACGGTTCGTCCGAGTAGAAGGGCATACCTGTGATTTGCCCATCCACACGCTGCGCTATCCGACCAACTGGGATCTTTCTGTCGCCCGCGCCGTCGCTGTCGTCCGTTACCTCATCGCATGCGGTGTGCCGCCTCAGCGCCTTTCTGCTGTCGGTTACGCCGAGTTTCGCCCTCTTGTCCCAAACACCAGCGAAGAAAACCGACGGCTAAACCGACGGGTGGACCTTGTGCTCCTTTCGGAATCGGGGCGACGAGCCGAACCGACCTATCGTCCTGAGCCTCCTTCACTCCAACAAGAAGACAGGGGTGAAAGGCGATGAGACACCGTTGGTGGAAAGGCTTCCCTTGGGCAGTGGCGTTCCTTGCCGCCGCAGTAGCCGATTCTCCGCCGCCCGCAGAAGCATCTCCGCCGTCCAGCGGTACTCGATGAGATTCTTCATCGCATAGTAGACTCCCTGCGGATAAACGAACGATCCCACCGACACCTTCCCGAGAAAGAGGAACAGCTCACCCACCAGACGAACGCCCTCCAGAGGCGGACGCCACCCTTGCCGGGGACGGGAGAAAACTTGATAGACAAACGTCGTCACCCACGGCGCGTAAAGGAGGAGCAAGCCGAGCTGCCACATCATCCATCGCCGCATGGATGCCCAGGCCGAGGTCCGAAGCTCACGCTGACGCGCGCGATGCCAGAGCAGACCGAAGAAGTGAAGATTCACCGCCGCGAGCACGAGCGCGCTGAAGACATGCGTGTAGAGCGCCAGCGCTCCCGCCAGCATGTATCCCAGAGCCCCGCGCACGTCCGTCCGCTTCCCCTCCTGCGAATGAATCGAAACCCGCCCGTCGCGCCCTCGCCCGAAATCGGTCGGCGCGCGCAGCAGCCCCTCTCGATGAAGGAAGCGAACATAGGCGAGGACGGCCCCGAGCACGAGCGCACTCATCAAGGCGTACATGCGCGCTTCCTGCGCGTAGAAGACCTGATGCGGAGAAAGCGCCAGAAGCCCGGCGGCCAGAAGCGCCGCCTGCCGCGAGAGCACCCGCCGCCCCAACTCGTACGCTCCGACGACAATACCCGTGCTGGCCAACACCGAAGGCATCCGCAAGGCCGCGAGACCGTCGCCGAAAATCATCGTCCAGAGCTTCAACACGACGTGCAAAAACGGGGGATGAATATTGCTCCGCCCCTCCTCGAGGATGAACCGCAGCGGCTGCTGCGAGACGTACCACGACCACGCCTCATCGAACCACAGATTCCGCGCGCTGAGATGGCTCGCCCGTAATACCACCGTCAAAAGAAGAACGAGTCCGAACCCCAGGACCACCACATCGAACCGTTTCTCGGCGCTTTCTTCCACGCGCGTCAGAACGTCTCTCATCCCCTCCTCTCCCAACTCCGCCGCCGTCGCACGTCCGCATTATGTCCGCCCTCTGCCCGACTTTTCAAGGCAGGCCGATCGGGACGGCCATCGGGGCCATTCACAGGCTCCCAGAACGAGACCAAATACCGCCGCTCCGCACGGGCGCCCAGGGGAAGACCACCCGCGGAAGACTCCGTTTATAAAAACGTTTCATGCGGCTATTTTTTGGCGGGTTCGTAGAATAGGCGCTGAGCGAAGGAGCAGGTTCATTCATGTGTGGAGGGTCACTATGAAAAGAACGTTGGTTCGAGCTCTCCTTGCCGTTGTGCTTTTACTATCACCTGCGCCGTCCTTACATCGGACCTCGACCGCGAGTCTGGGATCGAACGATCACAATGACACAATGATTCAGACGACGTCCAACGCTGTACATGTAACGAGGACAACGGAAACATCATGGGACATGATGGACCTCACATTTGACCGGGTACATGAGGGTGTTCAGATCACAGGTATGTACCGAAGTAGCAAAGGAGGCGAGCTTACCTATCGAGCCCAAATGACGCGGAGTGAAGGCTATATCGAGATCTCCAATGTCCAGGAGAGATTCACCGTGTGCTTCGTGAGGGGGGGATGCGAGAGAAGGCGCGTATATCCAACTCGTCTCGGTCGGCTTCGGCGATAGGGTGATCGCCGTGGACGAGCAGCAGCTCGAAAGAAACCTCCCTTCACTGGTCCAGATCGCCGAAGCGCTCGCGCAAAGCCGCATGCTTCCCACGATTCTCGACGTGCAGAGTCTCATTCGGACAGCGAGAGAGAAGAGCGCCCAAAGCTCGGAGAAGAAAGCAAGAAATACGTCTCTCGGATTCGTGCGAGAGGTCTTGGCGGCGGGCTGCGGCTTTGAGTGTATGGACTGCGGGATCTCCCTTGCTGCCTACGGTCTTAGCATAGCATCTCTATTCGCCGCTTGCGGGGCGAGTTTTGGTGCCGGTTGTGTTCTCGCTGTGGTCGAAGGCCGGCTAGCTGCTATATCTATAGTCTTGTCGTGCGCGGATTGTATGCGGAGGGCGGGAGAGTAAAATAAGTTCGCCGGGCGACTCGAACGTGGAACGGGCGGCCTTAAAAGCGGTCATCAAGAAATACGTCCTTTATGATCACTTCTTTCGACGCGCTTATCTTGTCCTTGTAGCACAGATGAGCGCGATTCTTCTGGTGTTCACTGCGCTCTTTATTGTCAAGAAGTCGCCCGCGGTATATCTCCTCCTTATCTCTACCGGGGTTTGGCTCGGGGTCGGTCTCGGGGCACCTCTCATCGTAGCCGGTGCGATTCAACGCGAGAAAGCCGAGGGATCATTTCGCACGCTCCGCGCTTTACCCCTGAGAGCTGAGACCCTCTTTCTGGGGACTATCCTCGGCGGCGTCATAGCCTCCATATTGGCCCTTGTTCCACCATACCTGATCGCGACGATGGGATTGATGGTCTTACGGAGCTGGGACGTGATGCTGCTGCAAATCCGGGCGGGGTGGGCGGTCCTTCTTATGTCTCTCCTCTTTGCATCCGCCAGCCTGACCGTGGCGTTATGCGTGAACTCCCCGGCTGTGATCGTCAACATGATTGTCGGATTTTCTACTCTTGTGACTGTGCTGGCCCTGTCCCAGACTCTTCTCGATGTCAGGCCATTTTCAGAAGAAGAGCTTCTTCACCTCGCTCGCTTTCTCCTTTCGCTCGAGGGGCAAGCTCTCATATCGGCAATTGTGGTCGTCCTTTCCGGTGTGATCCTTTATATGGGGAGTCGAATCTTTTCGCGCCAGAAATCCTATGTCTGACATGATCGTGCTCGAGGTGGAGGGATTAGAGAAGCATTACAGGAACTTCTCCTTGAGCGTGAGCTTCCGCCTCGCTTCGGGCGAAGTGTTGGGCGTGGTGGGGCCAAATGGAGCGGGGAAGACGACACTCATCCACTGCATGCTGGGCATTGTGAAGCGCGACGGAGGGCGGGTTCGGTTCTTCGGCCTGGATATGGATCAGCACGAGGTGGAGATCAAGCAACGGATGGGATTTTTTCTCGAAGAGGCGCCGCTCTTCAGACGGATGCGAGCGAGCGATGTGTTGAAGTTTTTCGCCAGCTTTTATCCCCGTTGGGATTGGAGATTAGCCAACAAGATGATTCAGCAGTTCGAGCTGGATGTGGACAAGAAGGTCGGCGAGCTCTCTAAAGGGATGAGGGCGAAGCTGGGATTGGTCACGGCGCTCAGTCACCGGCCGGAGCTGGTGATCCTCGATGAGCCAACGGCGGGGCTCGATCCGGGGATGCGGCGGGAGTTTGTTCAGGTCGTTCGCGAACTCCGAAGGGATTTCAGCCCCACGATCCTTCTGACCTCTCATATCATGGCCGACATCGAGGATCTGGCCGAGAGGATCGCTTTTCTGCGGGAAGGAGAAGTCGCCTTGATCGAAAGCAAGACTCGATTGCTCTCCAGTTGGCGTCGCCTCCGTGGGCGATGCCAAGATGTACGACAGCTCAACCCTGGTGATTGGGTGGCGATCGAACATGATCACGCCAGCGGCGAGGTTCACGTGGTGACGAATCGGTGGAGTCCCGCCCTCATAGATCGAGTGCGAGAGGCCGGACTCACGGACCCAGAGGTATGCGCGTTGAATTTAGAGGAGATCTACGGCTACGTGATCGGTGCGCGTGGGCGAGAATTCGAAGCCCCGCCGGCAATCCGCACCGAGAGCGCGAGCGAATGAGTGGCCAATCACCGGGAGTCACACCGGTGAAACTCGCTCGGAGACTCACGGGCACGGTGCCGGGATCGGAGATAACACAGAGGATGGACAGTCCGAAAGCGAAGTGAGTTATGAAAGGGGCCGTGGCGCTTTTGATCATACTTGGGGCTGCTCGGCTGCATTCAGGAGCCCACCCGGGGTGGTGTCAGGAACCGCAGGATGTTTCGGATCGGCAAACGTGGGCGATCTTGCGGCTCGACCAAGCCGAACGCACGCTCCGAGAGGAGCGTCATCCGCTTCGGTTCGCTCATGGCGCCCTCGTCCTCGCGCAAATGATGAAGGAGATCGCGCCGGAGCGAGCGAATCGGTTGGTGCGCGCGGCAGCTCAAGCGCTCGCTCAGGTGAACTTCGAAACGTTCGCCGAGCGCGTGATGAGACTCAAGCCGCGCGCGGGGTTTCGTACCCCGTACGATGTGGATCTGCTGTGGGAACGCGTGCTGGAGCACAGTGCGGCTTCGGACGTGGAGTTTCTGAAGGAGACGCTCGAGGGGCTGAACGCCGATGAGACATGGAAAGCCGATGCCCTCGCCCGATTGGCCCGGTCCCTGGAGGATGACCGGAAGATCGGCGAGCTGATCACGCTGAGCTTGAGATACGGAGCGACCTACTCGCTGGTTGACCTCCTCTTCCACCTGAGAGGGAAGAATCCGCCCTTGGCGGACGCGCTCTTTCGCTCGGCCGTGCACCGTGCCGTGGCGCGGAGAGACCTGGACGGATTGTACTGGCTGGGCGCTTATGCGATCCCGGGAGTGAATCTCCCCAATCGGTTCCCCCTTGCTGATCCCCCGCCGCCAGATCCCCGTCTGGCGCGGTTTTATCTGGATATCCTGGTCGAACAACTCGCCCATGCCGCTTTCTCGGCTCCCCGTATACCCGCTCACATTTATTGGGCCCTCACGAATATTCATCCTCAGGCGGAACGATTTGCTCCCGAGCTGCTCGGACGGATTGAAAGCCTGTTGACCTTTGTGACCAGCCGGCTGCCGGCTTCGGCGATCGCTTATATTGAACGGCGCGAAGGGGAGCGCCGGACACCTTCGGAGGCGAAAGCGGAGGACCTGATCACCAAGGCGCGCACGGCTCGTGACGATCGGACGTACGATGCCCTGATGGCCCACGCGGCCCATCTCCTCTCGGGGCGGCGTGATTTTGCGGAAGCGCTTTCCACCGCCTCTAAGATTCGGGATCGGACGGTCCGTCAGGAGATGAGCGACCTCATCCGCTGCGAGGCCGTCGCTCACTTCCTTCAAAAGGGGGCTCTTGAGGACGCCGAGACGCACGCCCTGGCCCTGGAGAATCCCGAAAGGAGCGTGATCGCCGCCGCGCGGGTTCTCGAGAAGATGGAGGGAGCGGAACGCCGAACCTGGCTCCTCGAGCGCACGCAGAGCCGATTCGGACAGATCTTGGCCGAGGACGGAAAGGCGCGCGCCGCCCTGTATCTGGCGGCAGCTCTGCTGCCACATGATCCGACTCAAGGGGAGATGGCGTTGATTCAGGCCATCGGCCTTTTCAACAAAGCCCGCCTCGATTTGAATGGGACGATAGGAGCAGGCATCGCTGTCGAAGTCCAAGACTTCGCTGCCGTCTGCGCTGTTGGGTCTTTCGACCTCGCTCCCGTAGTGGTTCAAGTCTTCGAACGGCTCGCCCGACAGGAGCCGGATCCTTCGCGCCCGGCCGCTCTGGCGTCGAGCTGGACGAGTCCGGAGATTCGCGCGATCGCTCAAGCCGCTTTCCGCATACGGCTTGATCACCGTAAGAGTCGCTTATACGGGCATTTTTTTTAATTTGACATCCCGAGCGAGCTTCACTACTATGGAAGCCGCCAGGAGGATCACGGTGCTCTCGCGCGCGAAGCGAGATCGCGAGAGCGTGAAGAATTAGCAAGGGAGGAAGAACGAAGGATGAAGGGATTCTGGTGCTCAGTGATGCTGGTGCTCTTGATCCCTTTGGGAGGGCCGAATCCTCCGAAGAGGTTCCTCTCGGAATCTGGCGAGGCCAATTCTCCAATCGGCTGGGCGCGTTACGGCTGTGAAGGTCCATCCGACACGGCTCTGCGAGAGAGAGGCGCTCGCGCTCTTGTAGGTGTTCAGGGGCCGATCTGGCGTTGCGATGGAAGGAAGATCGAGATGCACTGGTGTCAGGCATGCCTTCAAGATGTGCCCCTGTGCGTGGGGTTCTGCCTTTTTTGGTGCGAATGCAAATGGACGCCGGGATGGTATTGTGAATCTCTCCCCGATCCCGTTTGGTGCCCTTATGGGGAGCGTTGCGAGTTAGTCGAATAAGGAGCATGATCCATTGAGAAGGAGGATTTCGAGCGATGGTGAAGAAATGGCTCTTGACCGCGTTTCCGGCATTGGGCATCAGCGTGATCGTCGGCTGGATATCAACAGGAGAGCCCGCCTCGGAGGAACCCATTCGGAACACCGAGGTGCCGGCCCGCACACTAGAACCGGTCTTCAAGGCGGACTTCGTTCAAGAGATCGAGCTGAAAGGACTGAAGGATAAGCCCGTGACTATAGCCAGAGTTGCGGCTGACCGGCGCGGCAACACGTACCTGTTGCTGTGGGACTGGTCTACCCCTAAAGGGAGGGGGTGTAGCATCCAGAAGCTCGCCGCCGATGGAACTCTCCTAGACACCATACCTTTGACGGGAGAGTTGTGGGAGCCACCGGTAGAGGCGTTCGATCTCGCGGTCGGGAAGGAGGGGACCCTCTATGTGGCGGTGAACTGGCCGATCCGCCGAGGAGGGCTCATCGCTGTGGACGACAGTGGGAATCCGCTCATCAAATTGACGTTCCGGGATTTCGTCCCCCAGAGATTGGCCGTGGACGATCACGGACACGTTTGGGTTCTGGGAGAAGGGATCTCCCCCATAAAAGCGGCATTGGAGCACAACTACATCCCCTCCAATCCCCAAGAAGGCGAGCAGCTTCGAGTCTATAGTCCTGATCTCACACACGCGATCACTCTCGTACGCGGTGAAAAGGAGGGTTTACTTCCGTCCACACTCACAAGCAACGGGGATGAAATCGTCTATTATGCGAGCGGGACGGGAACAATTCGGGTGTTTCGCGAAGATCGGCTCACGCGAACGGTGACGCTGCCGAAGTTGACGCCGCTTGCGCCTCCGGCGGAGGTGTCGCCCGACAGGTTTAAGACCGACCGATTCATATCGGGAGTCTATAAGATCGGCGATCGGTTTCTCGTGGCAGGAACCTACTATTACAGGCCGATGACCGACAATGGCGGCATACCGATCGGAAGATCGCGGACGTTCATCGCCCTGGTGAGCGAGGATGGCGAGGCGGCTTCTCCCGAATTCGCTCCCCCTGGGAATGTCGCGATTCACGGCTCTTCGAACGGGCATCTCATGGCGTTCTCAGGCACCAAGGCAAAGGGAACGACTATCGTGAAGCTGAAGCCGACGCTCTGATCAAATCTCGCGCGGAGAGGAGGGCGTCTCCTCCGCTCGCAGTGGGTGATTTCTGCCTTCACTTCCGCACTCCGTGAATATTCCCAACCGCTTTTCTAGGTGGAAAGAATGCGGCGGCGACTTTCTGACTCTGCTGACCGCATACGGCTTGATCACCGTAAGAGTCGCTTATACGGGCATTTTTTTAACTTGACATCCCGAGCGAGCCTCACTACTATGGAAGCCGCCAGGAGGAGGTTATGCCATGAGGCAAGGCGTGAGCGCGACGCAAGCCTATCTCATCGTTTGCGCGCTTCTGCTGTGGGGAGGTCCACCGACCCTCAAGAAGGAGTCGCCCGTGATTCCCCTGCAGGGCTGTCGCACCGGGACGATCAGCCTTGCCGGAACCGGGGAGTGGAATCCTCTTTTGAATGTCTCCCTTCAGCGGGGGCCACGGGAATGTCCATGTAACCCTTATTGCTGCCGCACGGGACCTGTTCTCTGGGGCCGTCGGTGTGTAGGAGGTATCTATAGTTACTGCGAAGGCGGATACAGTCTCGATTGGGGCTGCGTTCCAACCAAGTGTGGTTGCGTGGAACCGTGCGGCTGTGAGGAATGCGTTTGGATTTGAAACAGGAGGGCGTTATGCGAGCGAGAGCGATCCTTATAGCCTTTTCCATCCTCGGGCTAGGCATCTTGCTGGGAGCCGTTGATCGTGATCGAGTGGCCTCGTCAGATGAGCGGGTTCAAACTCCTCGGGCGATGATCGGGGTTATCGGGAATATGGCCTTCCTGGTCCAGCGAGTGGAGCCCGGATCGCCGGCGGAACAGGCCGGCTTACAACCAGATGATCTCATCACGAGGATCAATGGGCGACCGGTCAATTCCGTTGAAGACATGCGCGAGATCACGCAGAGTCCGCCCGGGCGACCGATCCAGATCGTCTTCTGGCGATACGACCCGGCGACCCAGCGATATAAGGGCTATCACACGACGCTGACATCAGCGCCCTGGAAGGCTCCAAGTCCGTGACGGAGGTGGTCTTCTCACAATAGCCTCCCCATCGTGCCGGAGATCGAGATCCCGGAAGGCCCTTCCTCCAGCGCGCCCGTGCTCGCTCCTCCTCCCATAAGGGGAATTTAGATCGGGTTAAAAACTTTCAATTTGCGTTCGTGCGCCTTTCGTGTAAACTTTTGAATGTCCGATGCGAGGCTGGGTGGGGACAAAGCCGATGCGGGAGCGACGCCGGATGAAGACCTGGGGCGTCGAAGGTCACGATTTTGCGCTTCCCCTCGCCATTACTATTCGCCTCATTATACTGCCCGCGTCGGGCAGCGGGTGATGGCTCGGCCATCACGAGACGGACGCGGGCCATTATCCGCTGCC
>VAPR01001750.1_pt1 | contig 9978 bp, 8 predicted proteins | sample 3380701 | NCBI WGS metagenome assembly VAPR01 (sample SAMN11536904, study PRJNA540576) | hot springs metagenome | isolation source: hot spring wet sediment | place: Spain: Lobios | collected 2014-01
GGTAGAGGAGCGGTTGCGGGAGTTGGAAGCCAACAAGAAGTAGGGGTTGGGGAGTGTAGGGAGTTTTTTGTCTTATTTTGGTTCAGCGCGTTTTTTGGTTCCCCCTGCCTTAGGGGGAACCTGTCGGAGGGGGTGAAGTTGACCCCCACCCTACCCTCCCCCTAAATGCAGGGTGAGGGAAACCCTTGCCTAACCCGTCATTAGGTCGCCCTCCACCAGCCAGTCGGGAGACAGTCGTCGGAGGCGGAGATTGCGCAGATGAAGCGCATCCGCCATCGTGGGAATGCCCTCGCCTTCATAGGGTGTGGGCGCCTCCCGTCCCCCGATCAGCAAAGGGGCGTAAAAAAACGCCACCCGATGGGCAAGCCCCGCCTCCAGAAACGCCGTATGCACCTGTGCTCCACCCTCCACCAAAACCCCTATCACCCCCCGCTGGGCTAAGTGTGCTACCACTTCCTGCAAGGGCACGCGCCCACGCTCAGGGGGGAACGCTACCACTTCCGCTCCCCGTTGGCGATAGGCATCGGCGTGGGGCGGAATCGGCTCGGTACAAAACAGGAGGGTTGGGGCGTGGTGCGTGTCTAAAATCCGTGCCGTTAGGGGCGTGCGCAGGCGCGAGTCAAGCACCACGCGTAGGGGCTGATTCCGAACGCCGGGCAGACGCGCCGTCAATTGGGGGTCATCAGCCAAGACCGTCCCCACCCCCACAAGCACACAGCCATGCTCCGCGCGCAAGCGGTGGGCGTGGCGTCGTGCGCGTTCGCCCGTAATCCACTTCGAGTCGCCAGTGTGTGTAGCGAGCTTGCCATCCATGCTCAGCGCACCCTTGAGCGTGACCAACGGCTGTCCTGTCCGATGGTAGTGGAGAAACGCGCGGTTAATCTGCTCCAGCGAGTGCAACAGGGGCTGAGCAGTCGGGTCGTTGGGGTCTAACAAGTCGACTTGCACCCCTGCGGAGCGCAGTTGGGCAATCCCCTGCCCTCCCACTTTTGGGTTGGGGTCTGGCATACCAACCACCACGCGTTGGATCCCCGCTTGCAGGATTGCCAGTGTGCAAGGGGGGGTACGCCCGTAATGACAGCAAGGTTCCAGGGTTACATAGAGTGTGGCGTTGCGTGCGTTTGCGCCTGCTTGCTGGAGTGCAAAGATTTCGGCGTGAGGCGCTCCGGCGTAGGGATGAAACCCCTCCCCTACGAGCTTGCCCGCCTTCACAAGAACTGCCCCCACATGCGGATTGGGAGCAGGAAAACCCCGACGAGCAAGGCGAACCGCTCGCCTCATCCACTCATAATCCGAGGGGTTCAGGTTCGGCATTTTGGCGTCTACTCTTACCGTGCGCCCATACTATACCAAAAATAAGCAATCGGCTGGGCTGTATGCTCACCATTGCTCGATTCGAACCAGAAATGCGGTACAATAGAGGCGGTAAGCCGTCTATCATGGGTGGAGACGCGTGTATGGGCAAACGAATGTGTCTGGAGTGGGAAGAGCAACTGAGCCTCTATGTGGATGGGCTTTTGAACCCGTTCGATGAGAATGCGGTCGAGGCACACCTTGCACGCTGTGAAGGGTGCCGCGCGACTGTGCACCTTTGGAAGGCGATAGGCGCTGCGATACGCCGCACCCCAAGCTATTCCCCACCTGCCGAGCTGCGCCATCAGATTCTGGCGTGTACCACCCGTCGCCCGAAACGCTCCTTCCAGTGGCGGTTCGCTTGGTGGCAGCTCGCGCCTGCATTTGGGATGGGGCTTCTCTTGGCTTGGGTCAGTTTTCCCACACCAACGGCTTCCCCACCGCTTCATACGGTCTCTCAACCTACGAACTTCACAGTGCCCTCCAAATGGGATGCGTCGCCCCCTGCACGCACGCCTGAAATCGCCCCTATGGAAACGGAAACCTCACGGGTGAATGTGGTGGTGGCAGTAGAGACACGCCCCACCTTCCGTGTGAGTCCCAACATTCCGCGCCTCGTGTCCACCAACCGCGTGAGCATGTTAGAGAGTGCGTCGCCTGAGCCTGTACCCGCAGTGATGGAGTCGGTCTCGCCCTCCTCGCGTGCGTCGATTGTGACCGAAATCGCCGAAGCGAACTACGAAACCCCGCCGATGCTCTTGGATGTGCCCTCTACCAGCGCGCCCACCTCAAATACCGATACCCCGCCCCGCCCTGACCGCCTCCTGCGCGACTGGCAAGACCAACTCAACCAGCAGACGCGAGACCCGCGCCTTCGTCCTTGGGCAGGTGCTATCGACTCCCTGTTCTTCCATCCGTTTCCGTTTATCCCGATTGTCTCGCTCCAGCCAAAGTAGGCACTGTCCTGAACCTGCCCCGAAGCCCTCAACGACGAGTGCTCCAGTAAGGTAGGCGAGCATACGAAAATGATAGGGTATAAAATGAGGGAATCTTGGAGGCTTTTTTCGGTGCGCCGGAACCGAAAAAAATGGTGTCTCGGGTGCAGTTTGATGTGGGTGCTGGCACTCAGTGCCTATGCCCAGGACATGCCCTTGACTTTCCAAACCCCTCTCAACACCACCCCGCCTGCCCAATCGACCCCCTCCTCTGCTATTGGGGAGGCGCGCGCGGACCTTCTGCCCGGCAACGGCACGCGCGGTCCTTACTCGCTCCGCTACGCGCCCATCATTCCGAACTCTGAAGTGGTCTATCTGGATGGGAAGCGTCTCCAGCGTGAGGTGGACTATTGGATCGACTACGGCTCAGGAACGCTGGCATTCACCATGCCCGTTCATCGCTTTTCTACGGTTCAGGTGCACTATCGTCATGACCCGAACGCCCCACGCGTTCAGGCGACGGGAAGCCTGCCCCTCTTAGCGCTCTCGTTCGGGCAGAGGGGGAGCCTCCAAGCCCTCTACATGCCGGGCGTGAGTGAAACCACCCAGAACGGCGCCAGCTATCAGCTGAGTGCCTACGGTCTGCGCAATCAGCTCAACTTTGCAGGAGGGGGACTGCAGGGCTACTACTTCCTCGGCTCCCGCACCCCGTTGCAAGCATTCGCTTCGCCAATTGAGCGCGACCCCAAACGCGCCACACCCGACTCCGCTGAGACCACTCGCTTCATCGTGCAGAACCTTGCGCTCGATGCTGGGGCAGTGCAGATACGCGGATATTATCAGGACATCGGCAAGGGCTTCTCGGCTCAGAAGATGCTGGGCACACAATCGGGGGTCGATGCCCAACAGCTCGCCCAGTGGGAACGCCAGCAAGGGCTAAAACGCTACGACTATACGCTGGGGCTAAAACTGGGTCAAGGCGCAAGCCTCCAGCAAGAGGTACTCCGCATTCAGGACGAGTCTGCCACCATTGAGCAAGAAGGGTGGCGATTCCAAAGCGCCCGATTGAACTTCGACTGGAACCGACGCGAGGCAAGTCCCCAGTTCCGACGCTTCCAAGACCTCGCCCACCCTCAAGCAGGCGACTGGCAACGGGAGCGCGGCATCGTGCGTGAGCAAGCCTCCGCCACGCTGAATCTCTCTGCCAACAGCACGCTCCAGTGGAGCCAGACCGAACTGACCCACGGGCAGGGACGCATCGAACGGGAGCAGTACGCTCTGAACCTGTCGGGCGTCAAACTTCAGCATTTTCAGCAGAGCGTTTCAGAAGGCTTCGGGCGGTTCGGCGATATTGCTGAGCAAGACCGCGGGCAACTGGCGCGTGAGGTCGGCATGAGCCGTGAGAAGACCCAGCTCGAGGTCGCACAGAAAGCGTTCACCCTCAACGCAGGCGAGGAGACCATCCGCTCACCCACAGGCGCGATGGAACGCGAACACCTCCAACTCATCACCCCCTTCGTAGAGATTCAGCACATCTGGCGGCAAATCTCTCCCCAGTTTGGGCGACTTGCCAACCTTGCACCTGAGGAACATCAGCGTTTGGTCGAAGAGGTGCATCAGTTCCATGACCCCCAGAACACGGTGCCCCTCAAACCCAACGAAGACCTCCCCCAGGTGCTTCGCGAGTCGGGCATTGAGCGCAACCTTCAGCGCGTCGAGCTCAAACCCACTAAAGACTTCAGCCTCCAACTCCGCCGATATGAGCTGGCAAACCGCGCTGGTGAGGGCGATATTCGAGGCGAGCAGTGGCAAATCCGCACTCCCACCCTACAACTGCGCCTCCACGAACGGGGCATTTCCTCTGCGTTCAATCGGTTCGGGGACCTGACCCGCATCGAGCGCATGATGTTCCACAACGAGCAGGGGATGAAACGCTCCGACTGGGACGCCAGTTTTATCACGCCGCAGTTCGGTTTTGCCATCGCTCAGATGCGCGTGCATGCCATCGGTGCTGGGGTTCAACGCACCAGCTACCGCCTGATGACTCCCAAGCTGGAGGTTCACTATAACGAGCGCCAAGTCGATAATGACTTCGCCCGCGCCCATGACCTTGCCGACCCAGAGCGCGACTTCTTCGCGCAACTGCGTGGGTTCCGCCAGCACGACTGGACCGCCCGACTCAAGCCCGCCCCCAACTTCCAGCTCGAGCTGTTCCAGTTCGATGCCAAGAACCCCTTAGAACAGATAGGCAACCGGCGCAACCGCTATCGCCTGCTGTGGCAACCGTTTCGCAACCTCACCTACGGACGCCAACAAGACGACTACCGCTCTGACAAAACTGCCCAGAGCCTCTATCAGGACGACTACGAGCGCAACGACCTTCAATATCAGTTCGGCTGGGGTCAACTGAACGCTTACAACGAGCGGCGCCAGATTGGCGGCACCCTCGCGAACCCCCTCTATCAGACGACCGACTTCTGGAAGTTCGGCTCAAACGCCGTCCGCAATCTCAACTTCTCGCTGGAAGAGCGACGCACCCGCGCGCAAGGCGCGCCCAGCGAGGTCTTCCGTTATCAGAGCTTCGGCTACACTCCGAACCCGAACCTGAAGCTGAACTTCGCCTACGCCCAAGCCCACCGTGACGGCGCACCCGATGAGACCAGCCAGCAACTGGGGCTGGAATACCAACTCCGTCAGGGCACCAAACTGCAGTTCTCCGAAACCCGCACTGGCAAAGAGAATGCAAACGGCACACGCGTCCTCTCGGCAGGGCTTACTCAGACCGCCTTTGGGGTTCTCAGCGTCGGGGCGAACTATCAAGAGTGGCGCACCGACCGCGTGAACACCAAAGCCCAGTCGCAAGTGCTGGTGCAAAGCGCGCGCCCGTTCGATTTTCTGATGCTCAAAGGGCTTCAGTTCGAGTTCCGCTATGGCGCGCTCGCTGACCAACGCCTCTGGCAACAGGAAAACAAGCACTTTACGGGGCAGGCAACCCTCTTCGGGCGCAAAGTTTCAGGGGGCTATGTGGGGCTGTATGTGCCCGGACAAGGGCGCGCCGTCGACCGCTACTACCAACTGGAGTCGGCTCCTGAGGAACGCCTGCGCTACAACCTGCTCTATAAAGTGCGCACCTATCAGGATGGACGCCTGTTCTTGGTGCGCAACTACAAGCTTAGCTACCAGCTAGACCAACGGTTCACCGTTAGCCATGAGTTCCAGACCCATCCTGAGCAAGCGAACCCGCATGTGGTGCTCGGTTCCGTGCTCCAGCCAACGGGATTCTCAAACTGGGGGTTAGAGTGGCGCTGGACACCCCAAGTGCGCCTGCGAGGCGATTACCGCATCGAGTGGAACGACCAGCAGAACCGTCGTGCCCGACGAGGCGGGCTCACGCTGATAGGGGAGCAGACCGATCGCCTGCGCTACGATGTGGGCTACCGCTACGACTCGGAACGGCTGAGCAACCGCTACGGCATCGCCCATACCTTCTTCCTCTCAACCGAGCGCAAAATCGACTCGGAGCACTACCTGATGTTGGGGCTACAGTGGACGCATTATGAGCGTCGCCCTGAACCCAGCGTCCCCCGCGACCAGCAACGGTTGGTGATCGAGCTGCGGCGCCCCTTCTGACGCCTCGCAAGGTATACTCGCCTCGTGCAGTGGGTTCTGGAGTGCCAATCGCTTGGCAAGCGGTTCGGTGAACGGTGGGTCTTCCGCCGATTGAGCCTTGAGCTCGCTCAGGGCACGGTGCTGGTGGTACGCGGGTTCAACGGCTCGGGGAAAAGCACCCTCTTACGCCTGATTGCGGGGCTTCTGGCGCCAACGGAAGGGGCTATCCTTCTGAGGTACGGCACTCACCCTGTTCCCCACCGCACAGACCATCTGGGGTGGTGTGCGACTGACGGTGCCCTCTACCGCGAGCTGACCGCTTACGAGCATCTTCGCTGGTGGGCTACCGTTCGGGGTACATCCGCGGAACCTGAGACTCTGATGGCGTGGCTGGAGCGCTATGAGCTCGCCGACCGCGCTCACGACCAAGTACGCACCTTCTCCACAGGCATGCGCCAACGGCTCCGACTGGCGCTCGCCACTTGGAACTCACCTCCCCTCTTACTGCTGGACGAACCCGACGCAGGGCTTGACCGCGCAGGGCTGAACCTTTTGGAACGCATCCTCTATGAGCAACGACCTCGAACGATTACCCTATTCGCCACCAACCGCGCCGAGCACACCCGCTGGGGCGACCTCGTCTTGGAAATGGGTGCGTGAGACGCTCGCAATCTGGCGCAAAGACCTCCTGCAGGAGTGGCGTCTTCGGCAGGGTTTGATTGCCTCCCTGCTGATGGGCGTGGTGACGGTGGTGAGCATCAGTTTCGCAGGGCTGGGCACCTCGCTCAGCCCGCGGTTGCAGGCGGGGCTGTTCTGGCTGGCGCTGCTGTTCGGGATGTTCCCTGCCCTCGCACGGGGCTTCATCACCGAGGAGGAAACGGGCACAGCAGACCTGCTACGGGTGGGGGCGCATCCTACCTGTGTGTTCTGGGGCAAGTGGCTCTTCCATCTAACGCTCTATGGCGTGCTTAGCGCAGTGCTGGTGCCCCTCTACGCGCTGATGGTGGCGCCCCTTGTGGGACAGGCTGGCTCTTGGCTTGCGCTTTGGCTTGGGGGCGGGGCGTGCCTCGTGAGTGTGCTGACGCTCTGTGGGGCGTTGGTGGCGCGCTCCCCCTCGCGGGGTCCCTTGCTGGCGGTGGTCACCTTCCCCCTGCTCCTACCTGTGCTATTGATGCTGATTACAGGCACCGAACAGACCCTTCAAGGTCAATCGGCAGGGGGGGCTTTGCAAGGGCTTCTGGGCTACCTGCTCACGCTGGGGGCTGGTGGCGCATGGGTGTTTGAGAAGATATGGCGCGAGTAGAAAAAGCACGGTATAATTTGGCGTCAATCCGAATCGTAACAGTGGGGGCATAGCATGAAACGCCGATTCGTCGGAGTGGACCCATATATTGAACGCCAGTGCTGGGTGGATTTCCATCACGAGATGATAGTCTCTATACGCGCTTTGCTTATGCCGCAGCTTATTCCCAAGTACATCGCCCAAATTGAGGAGCGTGTCTATTTGGAGACCCATCCCCCTGAGAGCGTTCGGCGTGTTTTCCGACCCGATGTGGGTATTCTCCAAATTCAGCCCCAAGCCCCATCCCCTACCTCCACTACCACCCTCACCGAAACCGAACCTACCCTGCTCACCCTGCCGATGCCCGAACAACAACGCGAACCCTATATCACCATCGTGACCAACGCCGACCGCCAACTGGTGACGATTATCGAACTGCTCTCGCCCAGCAATAAAAATCCCAACGCCGATGGCAGGCGGGAGTATCTGGCGAAGCGTCAGCAGGTGCTTCAGACTGAGGTGCATCTGGTGGAGGTAGACCTGCTGTTGCAGGGGGAGCGTTTGCCTACGGTGGAGCCACTGCCACAGGCAGATTTTTATGTGTTTGTGGCGCGGGGCAACCGACGTCCTGTGGTGGAGGTTTATTCGTGGACTTTAGCGCAGCCGTTGCCTATCGTGCCCATCCCGCTGTTGCCAGAGGACCCCGATGTGTGGTTGAACCTGCAGGAGGCATACGAACAGACCTTCGCCCGTGCCCGCTACGATGTGCGATTACGCTACGAAGAGGAGCCGTAAGCGTTTGTGGCTGAGAAAATCACGCACGGTGATAACCGTTCTGCTTGGGGTGTTGGGGCGAAGCATACTGGCAGGCTTCGGCTTTTGGCTTCTGCATCCCCTCTGGCTGATAGGGGTTTGGAGCGCGCTGGGGTTCTACCCGAACCTGCAAGATGTACGCCGATGGTATGCGCTGGGTGCGTTCAACCTTATGCCGATGGCGAGCGCGCTGATAACGGGGCTGGCAATCACGCTCTTGGGCTTCCTCCTACGCCGATACGGTGGGAAGCACGCTGTCCGCATGGGTTGGTGGGGTGCCTTAGTGGGGCTACTGCTCATCCCCCCGATTGCCTATGGGCTGTTGCTGTGGTACGCGGGCGTGTGGAGCTACCGAGACTGGAGCCTGATGACCCCCACTTTGGCGCGGGCGTATCTGTTTCTGGGGGGCACGAGCGCCCTCGTCGGCTGGATTGTGGGCTACACGGTTGCGCCCAAGCAGGTGAAGGTGAGCCGACGCGAAGAGGTATACTAACCACGCTACGATGCTACCAGAAGAGAGTCTACCAGTTGCGAGCGAGCGGGTGAGTTTTGAGCGGGAGCGAGGGGTCAGTGCGATTGTGGTCTCCCCAGAGGTTGCCTATCTGTCGGTGCGCCCCCTCTCCGACGATGACCCCGTCCGAGTGCGCCAGCAGATTCTCCGTGCCTTAGACCAAGCCCAGATTAGCATCTTTCTGATTAAGCTCCAGCGGAACGGGCTGAGCTTTGGCGTGCATGCGGAGGATATGCTGTTGGCGTGCCAAACCCTCCAATCGGCGGGGTTTCAGGTCTCGGTGAAGCCGCGCCGGCGGATGGTGTCGATATTTGCTCAGAATATGCGCGAACTGCACGGGGTGCTTGCCAAGACCGCTGAGGTGCTCAACGAGGCGGGGGTAGCTTTAGAGCAAATCAGCGATGCCCATAACCGTTTGACCTGCCTCATCGAGGCGGAGCGTACCCTGCAGGTCGTGACCCGTCTTCGACGCGCCTTCCACCTGCGCGAAGACGCTGTCCGCTGGCTCGAGCCCGCTCCTACTACAGGGTGAACCATGCGTATTCGGGTACTTAAGTTCGGGGGCACCAGTGTCGACAGCCAAGAGCATCGGCTGATGGCGGCGCGCAAGGTCATCCAGTGCTTGGAGGCGGGCTATAAGCCTGTGGTGGTTGTCTCGGCAATCGGTCGTCGGGGCGCGCCCTATGCCACCGATACCCTCGTCGACTTCCTGACCCAGTTAGACCCCACAGTGCCCCCTCACCCGCGCGAGAAAGACCTGATGATGGCGTGTGGGGAGATTATCTCCACCGTGATTTTCGCTCAGACCTTGCGCATTCTGGGCTACTCCTCAGTGGCGCTCACGGGCAATCAGGCAGGAATCATCACCGACAGCGAGTTCGGCAACGCCCGTATCTTAGAGATTGACCCCACCCCGATAGTGCGCTGTCTGGAGCAGGGCTGGATCCCTGTGGTGGCAGGGTTTCAAGGCGTGACGCGTCCCGATGGTATCTTCCACCGAGGCTCCATCACGACGCTGGGACGAGGAGGTTCGGATACGACCGCCGCCGCGCTTGGGGCTGCGCTTCAAGCGGACGCCGTCGAAATCTACACCGATGTGGACGGCGTCAAAACCGCTGACCCCGACTTCGTGCCCGATGCCCCCACACTACGCGAAGTCTCCTATGAGGAAGTTGCAGAAATCGCCCATCAGGGAGCGCGTGTGCTTCACCCGCGCGCTGCCGAGATAGCGATGGATTACGGCATCCCCCTCTGGGTCAAATGCACCTTCACCGACGAACCGGGCACTTTGGTCGTCGCCAATCCGAATCGCCCCCACCGTATCACAGGCATCACCCACACGGGCAAGCTGGTCTACCTCAGCTTCTACATCCCCCACTCTGAGCATAAGGCGCAGCTGGAGCTGGAACTGTACCGCCTGATGGCACGGATAGGGGTAAACCTGCAGGGCGTGGGGGTTGATGAAGAGAGCGTGG
>VAPR01001752.1_pt1 | contig 9974 bp, 10 predicted proteins | sample 3380701 | NCBI WGS metagenome assembly VAPR01 (sample SAMN11536904, study PRJNA540576) | hot springs metagenome | isolation source: hot spring wet sediment | place: Spain: Lobios | collected 2014-01
CCTGCGCGATCGCGGCCTCGATCCCGACGCCATCGGTTTCGTCATCGCCGTGATGGCGGTCGCTCGCCTCGTCGCGAACCCGATCTGGGGGCACCTCGGAGACGCGACCATCGGGCGGGTGGCGGCCCTCCGGGTCGGGACCCTGGGGGTCGCGGCATCGGCCTTCGCCATGAACGCGGTGGAGGGACCGCTCGCGATCGCGGGGATGGCATCGGTGCTCGCGGCGATGCAGGTCGCGGGTGGCCCGAACCTGGACGCCATCGCCCTGGCGCACCTCGGCGAGGAGCGGATGACCGACTACGGACGGGTCCGGGCCTGGGAAAGCTCGTCCTACGCCGCCGCCTGTCTGACGTTCGGCGCCATCCTCGAGCGTGCGGGGATCCGGTGGGCGATGCCGATCTACGCGCTCGCCTCCCTCGGCGTGTTCGCCTGGAGCATGACCCTGCGCCGGGACCGGTCGGTACGGGCCGCGTCGCACGGCAGGTTGGGGACCGTCGGCGCCGTCTTCAGGGCGGCACCGCGCTTCTGGGGGTTGCTCGTCGCTACGCTCCTGGTGTGGACGGGCTTCAACGCAGCGTGGAACTTCATCGCGTTGAAGATCTCCGACGGGGGTGGAGGACCCCTGCTCGTGGGCGCCGGGCTGGCGCTCGGCGGACTCGTGGAGGTCCCGGTGATGCGGCTCTCCTCCCGGCTCCAGTCCCGGTGGGGCCTCCGGCGGGTGTTCGTGCTCGGATGCGTCGTGTACGCGCTGGGGTTCCTGCTCTGGGGGGCGATCTCCAACCCCACGATCGTCTCCTTGCTTGCCGTCTTCGAGGGGGCGGGGTTCGGGCTCCTGTTCACGACGGGCGTCGTGGTCGTCGGCCGCTTGCTGCCGGGGCACTTGTACGCGACCGGGAACGCCGTGACCGCGATGGTCGGCTTCGGCATCGGCCCGATCCTCGGCGCGGGGCTGGGCGGCATGGTCTACCAGCACGCCGGCCCCACGGTCCTGTACGGGGCCGCGTCGATCCTCGCGGCGTGCGGGGCGGCCGCAGCCTGGTTCGCGCTCGCCACGCCGTCGCTCGCCAAGCCCACCGTGGCTCCGGAGGTCGCGACCGGTGCGCAGCCTGAACCCGGCCTCGTGCCGTAGTCGGCGGCGCGGGTCCCGAGCGGTTCGCTTAGGATGGGTCTGTCCGCACGAGCGAGGGGGTTGCCGTGGTCAGCGCCTACATCCTCATCCAGACCGAGGTCGGCAGGGCGAGCCAGGTGACGCGCGAGCTCTCCGCCATCGAGGGCATCGTGTCGGTCGATCCCGTGACGGGCCCCTACGACGTGATCGCGCGCGGCGAGGCGAAGGACCTCGACGAGCTGGCCAAGACCATCGTGATGCCGATCCAGGCGGTGGAGGGGGTCACCCGGACGCTGACCTGTCCGGTGCTGTCGATCTGAGGGCGGCCCGAGCCGGACGAGCCGACCGCGGCCCGAGCGGCGGTCCGCGTCCGGGCCGGTCCGCCGCGGGGTGCCCATGCTGAAGATCCGACGCGACCGCGAGATCGTCGACGTGGACGGCGGGTGGTTCCGCGCCCGCTGGCACTACTCCTTCGACCGGTACTTCGATCCGGAGTACGTCTCCTTCGGGCCGCTGCGCGTCTTCAACGACGACCGGCTCGTGCCGGGGGCGATCTGGCCGCTCCACCCGCACCGCGACGTCGAGGGCATCACCTACGTGGTCGAGGGGACGTTCCGGCACCAGGACGACATCGGGGGCCCGCCGGGTCCGCTGCCGGCCGGCTCCGTCCAGCGGATGACGCTCGGACGCGGCGCCTGGCACTCGGAGCAGAACGCCTCCGAGACGGAGCCGATGCGGTTCATCCAGATGTGGATCCTCCCGGCCGAGCGTGGACTCGAGCCGAGCGTCGAGCAGCGGGTCTTCACCACCGAGGACCGCACCGACCGGCTCCTCGAGGTCGTGAGCGGCGACGGGGGCGACGCGGTCCTCGTCCACCAGGACGCGCACGTGTACGTCTCGAGGCTGCGCCCCGGCACGGAGGTCGTCCACCCGCTCGGCGAGGGGCGGGGCGCCTACCTCTACGTGATCGAGGGGGACGCACGGACGAACGCCGAGCGCATGACGACCGGCGACGCCGCCCAGATCTGGGACGAGCGCCAGATCCGGATCGCCGCGGACGCCCTCACCGAGCTCGTCCTGGTCGACGTCCCCCTCGATGGGTGATCCCCGTCAGCGGGCGGTCGCGAGCGCGCGCCGCACGAGGTACAGGGCGGCGAGCACCGGTGCGAGCACGAGCAACGCGAGGACGGCCATCGCCACGATCTCGGTGACGCGCCCCTGCTCGCAGAGGATCATGGCGAGACGCGCTCCGCCCTCGGTCTGACGGGTGATCGACCGACACCGCATCGACCCGATCGTGACGGGGAAGAGGAAGAAGTAGGCGGCGGGGACGAGCCCTCCGGGAAGCACGAAGGTCCCGATGAGCTTCTCACGCGTCGTCCACACGCGGGAAGCCCACAGCAACACGAGGCCGACGAGCCACCCGACCACGGGCACGATGGGGACGAGCCCTCCGACGAGCAGGAAGATGACGGCGAGCCATTCGTGCGCCCCCGCCCGAGGACGCTCGATCCCGAGCCGCCGGCCCTCCTCCTCGGCGATCGCGCGGGGATCGCCGAGCCGCTCGAGGACGTCCCGGACGTCGGTCTCCCGGGCGTCCGGTGGAAGGGCTTCCCGGATGTGGGCCTCGATCTCTTCGACGAGCTCCTCGCGTCGACGCGGCGCCAGGTGCTGGGTCGCCCGGCGGAGCTCCTCCAGGTACCTCTCGATGGCGGGGTCGGATGCGGCGGCGGTCATCGACGTCTCCCGGTTCCGAGCACGTGGTCGACGGCATCGCGGAAGCGGACCCACTGGGCCCGGAAGCGTTCGAGCGTCGCCCTCCCCTCCGCCGTGAGGCGGTAGTAGCGGCGCGGTGGACCGCTCGGCGACTCGCGCCAGGTGGTCTCGACCAGACCATCGCGCCGCAGGCGAGCGAGGAGCGGATACAGGGTTCCCTCCGACGTCACGAGGCCGTCTACCTCGGCGAGGGCTCGGGCGAGCTCGAACCCGTAGCGCTCTCGGTCCCGGAGGAGCGCGAGCACGCAGTGTTCGAGGATCCCACGGCGGAGCTGGGCGACGCCGTCCTCATCTACCATGCGACGCATGGTAGCTGCCACCGCAGAGCAGCCGCAAGACCGAGGGTGACGCTCAGTCGTCGAAGGAGATGGGGAAGGGGAGCGCCACCGGGTCGTAGGAGCGGGAGCGTCCCTCCGCGTCGAACCGATCGAGACCGAAGCCCGAGACGTCGGTGACGCGGGTCCGTCCCTCGAGCGCGAGGTCCGCCGCGATCCGCGCGACGGCCGGTCCCCACATCATCCCGTGGCCCACGGCGGTGGCGACGGTCACGCCCTCGATCGTCTCGCCCTCGGGGGTGATGGCCGGACCGATGATGGGGAGGTGGTCGGGCGAGTACTCGATCGTCGCCGCCCACACCTTCCGGATGCCGAGCCCCCGGGTGATCGGCACGAGCGTGGCGAGGCGCCGACGCATCGCGGCGAGGTGGCGCCAGTCGATCTCGCGCGCCGGCCCCGGGGTCTCACGGGGGTTCGACATCCCCCAGAGCAGCCCGCCCTCCTCCAGCCGCCAGTACAGGCCGCGGCCGATGTCGAAGACCATCGGCAGGCGGTCGACCGCGAAGGCGGGGTGCGGCTCGCTCACGGCGACCTGGTGCCGCGCGGCGCCGACGGGGATCCGCAGGCCGGCGAGCTTGCCGACCTCGCGGAGCGTGGGGCCGCCGGTCAGGATCACGCGGTCCGTCGCCACGACGCCCTGCGGCGTCTCGACCCCGGTGAGGCGCCCGCGCTTCGTCCGACGCAGGCCGAGGAACGGCGTGCGCTCGCGCAGGTCCACCCGGGTCCGCTGCATCGCGAGCGAGTACGCGCGCACGTTCCGCACCGGGTCGATGCAGCCGTCGATCGCCGCGTACGAACCGCCGCGGTGCCCCTCGGGCGCGAGGACCGGGTTCACCTCCACCGCCTCCTCGGGCGAGAGCCACCGCACGTCGAGCCCCGCCGCGCGCTGCATCGCCACGCGCTCGCGACCCTCACGCTCCTCGCGGGCGGTGGTGGCGAGGATCAGGTAGCCGAGCTCGCGGAAGCCGGAGTCCGTGCCGAGCAGCTCGCGCTGGCGCCGGTAGAAGGCGATCGACCACCGGCCGAGGTCCACGGTGGCGGGGGTCCCGGCCTGGGACCGCACGACGCCCGAGGCGCGGCTCGAGGCCCCCTGGCCGACGAGGTCGCGTTCCAGCACGACGACGCGCTTGGCTCCCGAGCGTCGGGCGAAGTACGAGGCCCATCCGCCGATGGTGCCGGCGCCCACCACCACGAGATCCGCGACGTCCTTGCCCATCCCCCACCTCCGTGTCCCGTGCGGTGCCGCAGTCTACGCCGCGCGTCGCCCGGCTCAGGCGGGGACGATCCGGGCCAGGACCTCGGTCCCGATCCGGAACGTCGAGGGCGAACCGAAGCGCGGACGGGTCTGGAGCTCGAGCGTGAAGCCCCCGCCCTCGGGTCCCTCCGCGGGGCGCCAGGGACCGATCCCGAGGAGGGTGGCCTTCACGCGGAAGGTCCGGCGCAGCTCCTCGTGCTTGTAGTCCACGCGGTACGTGCGGCCGACCTCGAGCCCGTCGAGCGTCCGGCGCAGGTCCTCGTACCGGCGGACCAGGCCCGCGAGGGCCTCGACGAAGGCGCTGTGCCGGGCCGGATCGGCGCGGGAGACCGCGGTCGGGTTCAGCGAGCACAGGCGGACGCCGTCCCGGACGAGCCAGGCGAGCCCCCGGCCCTCGACCTCGAGGCCGAGCCGTCCCGGGGGTTCCCCGAGGGCGGTCGCGACGAGCGCGGGGAGGTCGGCGGCCGCCTCGGGCCCCGGTCGTGCGAGATCGGAGAGGTCCTCGCTCATCGAGCCTCCAGGGTACGTGGCGACGGGTGGGCGCCGTAGGCTTGGGGCGCCATGCGCACCGCGCTCCCCGTGCCGCCGAGCGGTCTCCCCCGACGCGTCCTCGCGGAGGAGGTGCTCGTCGTCCTGTCGCTCTCGCTCCTCGCGAGCGCGGTGGACGCGATCATCTCCCTCTTCGAGGCCCCCATCGCCGGCGTCGTGGTGGCCTCGGTGAGCCAGAGCCGGGCGCTCGCGCGTCAGCTCACGGGGGTGACCTTCGGCCTCGCCCCCGCGTGGCTCTGCTGGTACCTCGTCCGCCGGAGCGGGGAGGGCGCGGCCGGCATCGGGCTCGGGCTCGACCGACCGCGGCGGGATCTCGGCGCGGGGGCGGTGCTCGCGGCCATCGTGGGGGTCGCGGGCGTCGGCGTGTACCTGGGCTCGGTGGCGCTCGGCGTGAACCGGTTCGTGGTGCCGGTGCCGCCGACCGGCCACTGGTGGACGGCGCCGGTGCTCGTGCTGCGCGCCATCGAGGCGGGTCTCGTGGAGGAGGTCGTGGCGGTCGCGTACCTCGTCACGCGGCTCCAGCAGCTACGGGCGACTCCGGCCGCCGCGGTCGGCGCGAGCGCGCTCCTGCGCGGCGCGTACCACCTGTACCAGGGCTTCGGGGGGTTCGCGGGGAACCTCGCGATGGGACTGTTCTTCGGCGCGCTGTTCGTGCGCACCCGCCGGGCCTGGCCGCTCGTGGTGGCCCACGTCCTGCTCGACGTCGGCGCCGGGGTCGGCTACCTCCTGTTCCGGGGGCGGTTGCCGGGGCTCGTCTGAGCTTCGACGCATCCGACCTTCGACCGATGCCCTCGCGTCCCCGGCTCGGGATACACTCGCGGCGGAGGAACGGGAGGGGAGCCGATGGGATACGTGCTCGACTACCTCCAGGGTCGGGGATCGGTCTTCACCGTGATCCCGCACCCGAAGGCGCCGACCGCCGAGGGCGAGGCGCACGCGATGCACCTGCCCCCCGACGAGGTGGTGAAGACGGTGGTCGTCATCGCCAACTACGGGCCGGCGCTCATGGTGATCCCGGCGTCCCGGCGCCTGGACATGGAGCTCGTGGCGCAGGCCACGGGGGATCCGCAGGTCCGCCTGGCGACCGAGCGGGAGCTCGCGCGGCTGTTCCCCGACTACGAGCTCGGGGCGCTGCCGCCCCTGTCGATGCTGCTGCTGGCGCCGATGTACGTGGACCCCGCCGTCGCCGAGCGCGAGACGATCGTCTTCGCCGCCGGTCGGCAGGACGTCTCGGTGCGGATGGCGACGAAGGACCTCTTCGGGACCGACCCGGTGGTGATCACGCCGCTCACCGCCGAGAGCCGCGCAGCCGCGGAGCAGCCGGCGGGGGCGAGCGCCCAGGCCGACGCCTGAACCCAGCTACTGGAGGTGCCGGGGGATCCGGCGGGTCCAGCGGCGCGACCAGACGTGCGCGCCGTCCTCGGTGAGGGAGGCCTCCACGTCCACGTGGTAGGCCTCCGCGTCGCTCCGGATCTCCCAGCGGGCCTCGCCGCCCACCGTGGCCTCGGGGAAGCGGAGGACGTTCATCGCGCGGGCCCGGACCCAGGCCCGGCCGGGGTCGGCGATGGAGACCCCAACCTCGCCCTCGTACCGCTCCTCGGTCGCGGGGACCCGCCCACCGCCCTCGCTCGTGCCGCCGTAGGCGGTGACCGCTCGCGTCTCGCGCGCCAGCACGTCGTGCTCGATCCGCCAGACCACCTCCGGCATCCCCGTCCCGCGGGAGGACTCGAGGGGGTGCGGGGCGCGCGTCGGCGGCGGCAGGGTCGGGCGTTCGGCGATCGGCGGCGGGCCCTCCAGCGTCGGGAGGATCAGCCGTGAGCCGGCCCGGTCGATCGTGAGCGTGACGGGCTGGGGCGGGGGCCAGACGTTCGGCCAGTCGGTGCCGGCGAGGTCGAGGCGGATCCGATGGCCCGGCTCGAAGACGTGGCCGGCCACCTCGAGCTCGAGGACCACGTGCTCGGGGCGTCCGGGCTCGAGGGGCTCGGGGTGCTCCCGGGACCGGCGGTGGGTGAGGTTGAGCAGGCCGCGCGTGACGAGGGACGAGGTCCCGTCGGGGAACACGTCGCAGAGCTTCGCCGCGAGGTACGCGACCGGCGCCGAGGACGTCACCGTGGCCTCCACCCGCGGGTAGCCCAGGATCTCCAGCTCGGCCTCGAGGGGCCCCCACTCGTAGACGAGGGAGAAGGCCTCGTCCGGTCGCTGGTCGAGGGGCTGGCCCCAGGGGAGGCCGCCCGCGCAGCTGATCCACGCCGTCCACCCCACGTCGCCGCGGACGACGAGGTCGTCGGCGGGCGCTTCGGGGCGACCGACGGCGCGGGCCTGGTCGAGGGGCATCACGCGCTCCGCCGAGCGCTCGAGCGGCCATCCCGGCTCGTACCGCCACTCGCCGCGGAGCTCCCGCAGGTCGGGCGCGGGTCGCGTGGACCGGCGCATGAAGAGCACGATGGGGGGCTCGCGATCGACGCCGTTGTCGATGCCCTTGAGCCAGCGGTCCCACCACCGGGCCATCTCCGGGACCAGGTCCGCGTTCGGCCCCGGGAGACAGGTCTCGGTGGAGGCGTGGGACCACGGCCCGAGGATCAGTCGCCGCGGGCACCGCATCGCCGCCATGGCCCGGAGCGAGATGTTCTTGTACCCGTCCGCCCACCCGCAGACGAGCATCGTCGCGGCCTCGACCGAGGCGTAGTCCTCCCGCAGCGAGCTCTGCTTCCAGTACGCCGAGTACGTCTGCTCCTCGAGGTCGCGGAGGGTCCAGGGTTCGACCTCCCGCATCCGGAGGGCCCACTGCTCGCGCCAGCCCTCGCCGTAGACGGACGGCACCGGCGGCAGGAGGTTCTCGAGGAACATGTACAGGGGCCAGTCGACCAGGTCGAGCTGCTTCAGCGCGCCGCCGTAGTAGTGCACGTCGTCGGCGTAGCGGTCGTCCGAGGCGAAGATGGAGCAGATCGCGCGCAGCGCCGGCGGCCGACGCATCGCGACCGCGAGCGAGTTGAAGCCGGACCACGACGTCCCGTACATCCCGACGGCGCCCGTGCACCACTCCTGCGCCGCGAGCCACGCGATCACGGCCTCCAGGTCGTCGAGCTCCTGCGCGGTGTACTCGCCGGGCGGGACGCCCTCGGAGGACCCGGTCCCCCGGATGTCGAGCCGGCACACCGCGTACCCGAACTCGCCCGCGAAGCGCTCGTACTCGCTCGCGTAATGGGCCGTGAGGTCGTCCTTCCGGTAGGGGAGCGCCTCGAGGAGCACCGGCCAGGGCCCGCCGGCGTCCGGGAGGTACAGCGTGGCCGCGAGGCGCACGCCGTCCGGCATCGTGATGAACGCGTCCTCGCGGCCCATGCGCGGCGCATCCTATCCCGCCCGCGCGCCCGCGCCGGCGCGCGGGCGCGACCGACGGTCAGGTCCAGCCGGGGAACCAGGCCCGCAGGCGGAACGCCTCGTCGGAGGGGACCCCGCCGGTGAGCACGGGCCAGAACCAGATGAACAGCCCCACCGAGAGCACCACGTAACCCACGACGAACGGGAGGTACGGGCGGGAGCGCGAGCCCGCGATCCGCAGCTCGGAGAGCCATCGCAGCGAGAACACGCACGCGAGGACGAGGAACGGGCTGATCGGCGTGGCGTAGAAGAGGAACTGGGGGCGCGAGACCAGCAGCCACGGCGCGTACAGGCCGAGCGCGCACACGGCGACGAACCCCGCGCGCCAGTCGCGGTCGCGCCACCACCGATAGGCGGTCAGAGGGACCGCGAGGACCGCCCCCCAGAAGATCGCGGGGTTCCCGTTGGCGTAGATGACCTGGCGGATCCCCTCGCCCGGGTACCGCGCGAAGTACAGGACCGGCCGGACCAGGAACGGCCACGTCCACGCCTGCGAGAGGTAGGGGTGGATCGGCCGACCGGAGGCGTCGGTGACCCGCAGGTGGAGGTGGTAGCTCGCCATCTCGTCCTGGAGCCGGACCCAGGCCTCCACCCGCTTCGCCTCCAGGCCCAGGTCCCCCGCCAGGAGGTAGGCCCGCAGGGCGGCGTCGTCGGCGTAGGGGCTTTCCCCCTGGGCAAGCTCCAGGTAAAGGTCCAGGGCCTCCCGCTTTAGGCCCTGCCTTTCCAGAAGGGCCGTGGCCCGCCAAAGCCCCTCGGGGGTGCTCCCGCGGTAGGCGGCCACCGCTTCCAGGACCCGGCCCATCTCCTCCAGGAGCCTCCCCTGGGCGTAGCGGCTTTCTGGGTGGGGGTAGCGGGCCAAGGCGGCCAGGGCCTCCTCCCGCCGCCCCAGGCGCCAGAGGGCATACCCCAGGCCCAAATACCCCCGGGGGTCCTCCCCGGCCCAGGCCTGGTAGAAGGGAAGGGCCTCCCGGTACCACCCCAGGCGGTAGAGGGCCTGGGCCCGCAGGTCGGGGCGCGCCCCCGGAGGGAGGGCCTCCAGAAGAGCCCCGTAGGCCTGGCCCCGGAAGAGGGCCTCCCAGAGCCTTTCCCCTTCCCGAAGCCGCCTCAGGGCCGCCACCGCCTCCGGCTCCGGGAGGAGCCTTTGCCAGGCGGAAAAGGCCCGGGGGTCTTGGACAGCCTCCAAGAGGGGGGCCGCCCGGCGCCAGGCCTCCCTGGCCTCCCAACCCGGCTCAAAGGCCCGCACCCCTTCCAGGAAGAGGGCGTAGCGCCAGGCGTACTCCGCCCGCTCCGCCAGGGGCACCTCCTCCTGGTCCACCAAGAACCAGCCCGCCAGCATGCGGGCATACCCCTCCCCGGAGAGGGCCACCTGGCGCACCGCCTCCACCCTGCCCCCCTCCAGGGTGGCGAAGGGCTCGGGAAGCCCCCCTGCCCGGCAGGCGGAGAGGAGGAGAAAAAGCCCCAGGCACCCCATGCGGAAAAGCCCCACGCCCCCACCCTACCCCGGCTTCCTGAGAGGCGCACAAGAGGCCAATCCTTACCGCGCCGGAAGCCCCCTAGCGCACCCCCCGGGGAG